>Ga0209642_10001432_pt1 | contig 15896 bp, 12 predicted proteins | sample RifCSP19_2_FD_184025 | JGI IMG/M metagenome (GOLD analysis project Ga0209642, IMG submission 184025) | Soil microbial communities from Rifle, Colorado - Rifle CSP2_sed 19_2 (SPAdes) (version 2) | ecosystem: Environmental > Terrestrial > Deep subsurface > Rock core/Sediment | place: Rifle... | reverse complement strand
GAGCTCCTTCAAGTCGAGCACATAGACCGACTTCACGCCGCTCGCCGGATCGACGGCCTGGCGTTTGCTGAGCTTCCCCTTTCCAGTGGGATTGAGGAAGATCGACAAGTGTAGCCACTCGGGCTGTTCCCAGCCAAAGGCCTGATAGATCAGTACGTGCAGCGGAAAGGTCGGCAGCCACTCCGACCCGCGCAGCACGTGCGTGATCTGCATCAGGTGATCGTCGGCGATCGCAGCCAGGTGATACACCGGCAGGCCGTCCGACTTCAACAGGATATAGTCATCCAAGGCGGCGTTCTCGACCGTGATGGGGCCGCGCAGGCGATCGACGGCCGTCGTCTGGCCCTCGGTCGGCGTCTTGAAGCGGATGACATGCGGTTCGCCGGCCGAGACCCGACCCTGCGCTTCGCTTGCGGGAAGCCTGCGGCATAGACCGTCGTAGCGGGGAGGAAGTTTCCGCTTCTGCTGTTCGTTCCGCACTTGTGCCAGCCGCTGCGGGCTACAGAAACAAGGATAGGCCCAGTGTCGAGCGACCAGTTCAGCCGCCAACTCCTTGTAGATCTGCGCACGCTCGGACTGCCGGTAGGGACCGTACGGCCCGCCTCGATCTGGGCCTTCATCCCATTCGATTCCCAGCCAGCGCAGGCTGTCCATGATCTCAGCCTCGGCGGAAGGCTCGAACCGCTTGCGGTCGGTGTCTTCAATGCGAAGGATGAACTGTCCGCCCGTTTGGCGGGCGAGCAAGTAGTCGTAAAGCGCGGTCCGTGCGCCTCCGATGTGGGAGCGACCGGTGGGCGATGGAGCGTAGCGCGCGCGGGCGGGGCGGTGAGCGGCCATTTTTCCTCGGCGAGGAATCTCAGAGCTCGATCCGTTTATGGCGCAGCACCACGCTCTCCACCAAGCCGATTCCGAAAAGGTTGGCAAGCAGCGAGGATCCGCCGTAGCTGAAGAAGGGCAGAGGGAGACCGGAGACGGGGATCAGCTTGAGATTCATTGCGACGTTGATCGAAGCCTGGAACAGAAGCAAGACCGCGACACCGTAGCAGATCAGCGCACCGAAAGTGTCTCTGGCCATGCCGGCGGCCCTCAGACAACGGAAGATGACAAACATCAGGACGGCGAGGAAGGCAACCGCGCCGACGAAGCCGAACTCCTCCGACATGGCAGAGAAGATGAAATCGGTGTGCCGCACTTTGAGGAATCGGAGTTGCACCTGGGTGCCCGCCCCATAACCCTGGCCGAACCAACCACCGGAACCGATCGAAATGAGCGCCTGATCGACGTTGTAGCTGGCGCCAAAGCGGGCCTCGGGATCCGGGAACAGGAAACCGACCAGGCGGGCCTTTTGATAGTCTTGGAGCAGTGGCCAAATCACGAAGGCCGAGACCAACCCCAGGCCCGCCACAGCGAGCAAGTACCTCGAGCGGATGCCGGCCGCCCAGACCAGCGCCATCCAAATCACCAGGAAGACGATTGCCGTGCTCAAGTTGGGTTGTAGGAAGACGAGCCCGGCAGGCGCCCCGACAAGAAGCATGCTCTGCGCCACGATCTTGAATCGTGACAGTTCCTCTCGATGGCGGGCGAGGAAGGCAGCCAAGACCAAGATGATCAGGATCTTGGCGAGCTCCGAGGGTTGGATCAGGACGATCCCCACGTTGAACCAGCGCGCCGAACCGAATCCCACCTGTCCTGCGACTTCGATCAGCGCCAAGGCGCCCAGCGTGACAACGTAGATCGGCCGCGAGAGGCCTGACCAGATACGGTAATCGATCGCCGCCACTGCCAGCACGACCACCAGACCGAGTGCGGCGTAGACAGCCTGGCGCACAACTTGCTGGGCGAGCTCCTCGTTTCCGGCTATAGCGGAGCGAATCATGGCGACGCCGGCGATCGTTAAGAGAGCCACCGAGGCCAGTAGCAGGGTGTCGAAGTGGCGCCAGATTCGCACGGAGAACATAGGTTAGTGGGCCTCGCGGCGCCTGGCTCGGGGAGGGGCAAGCGGGATGTCCGCCACGAGCCGCTGCTGATTGCGTTCCTGCGTCAGCGAGATCTGGACGGCGTGTACGTCGATCTCTACGTGCCGGGACAGCACGCTGATCAGGTCGTCCTTGAGGGCCTCAAGGCGGCCAGGAGATAGATCTGCCCGGTCGTGGATGAGCACGAGTTGTAGCCGCTCCTTCGCCGCCCGGGCGCTACGCCGGTCGACCCCGCGCAGGCGCTCAAAAAGGCTCATAGTCCGCCTCCCGGCTTCACGAGACGCGAGAGGCGTCCAAAGAAGCCATCGCGCGCCTCGAGCGACTCAAATGGGACAGTTTCGCCCTTCAAGCGGCGGGCTATGTTCATGAAGGCCCGACCCGCCTTGCTGCGGGAGTCGAGCACCGCCGGCGTGCCTTTGTTCGAGGAGAGGATGACCGTCTCATCTTCCGGAACCACGCCGATCAGCTCGACGGCCAGGACATCCAGGATGTCCTCCGTCGTGAGCATCTCGCCTCGCTTCACCATCTCGGCCCTGACGCGGTTGACGATCAGCTTTCCCGGACCGCGCTCTTCCGCCTCGATCAGCCCTATGATGCGATCCGCATCGCGCACGGCGGAAACCTCGGGATTCGTGACGAGCACCACCAAGTCGGCCGGTGCGATGGCATTGCGGAAGCCGCGCTCGATGCCGGCCGGCGAGTCGATCAAGATCCAGTCGAAGTCCGGGCGCAGCTCATCGGCAAGTCGAATCATGTCCTGGGGAGAGACGGCCGTCTTATCACGCGTCTGAGCGGCCGGGATCAGGTACAGATCCGAAAGGTGCTTGTCCTTGATCATTGCTTGGCGTAATTTACAGCGCCCTTCCACCACGTCGACCAAATCGTAGACGATGCGATTCTCGAGCCCCATAATGACGTCGAGGTTGCGCAGACCGATGTCAGCGTCGATGCAAACGACTCGGTCGCCGCCTGAGGCGAGCGCGAATCCAATATTGGCGGTGGCGGTCGTCTTGCCGACCCCGCCCTTGCCTGAAGTGATCGTCACCACCTTCGCAGTCATCCCACGGCTCCGTTAACCCACAGCTCAGCTATTTCGCTCACTCCATGTCTCCGCCACGAGCTGGCCGTCCCGAATGCGGGCCATCTCCGGCTTCGGGCGGCCGCGCCGATCCGGCGAAACGGCGATTTGGCCCGCAATCCGCAACTGGGTAGGGGCGAGGTCGAGGGCGCAAACCGATGCCTGTTCGTCGCCAGCCGCGCCGGCGTGAACGACGCCTCGCAATCTTCCCCAGACGACGACGTTTCCGCCGGCAATGATCTCGGCGCCGGGGTTGACGTCGCCGATGACGACGACGTGTCCGGGATAACGAAGACTCTGGCCCGAGCGCAGCGTCCGTGACAGAAGGACTGCCTCCTCGCCGAAAGGCTCTCTGGGGGCGACGCTCTCCGGCTCGGGAGAGACGTGGCGTGGGAGCTCCAGCGCCAGGCCAAGGTCCGCCGCAGCCGCTCGCGTTTGGGCGGATTCTCCCAGCACGGCCCACAGCATGATCTCGCGTTTGCCCAGCTCGGCACGCAGCGTGCTCAACTCAGTAGCGCCCAGGTCACGCTCGCTAACCTGGAGGGCGATCCTTGCGCCGCGGAAGAAGTCAAGCCGTTCGTCCACCGTCAGCAGGATGGCGGAGAAGACCTCCTCCCAGGCTCCCTCCGGGAGCGAGACGAGCAATCCGTCCTGGATGCCCTTGATCTGGACCTGCGTGTCCATGCTTGAACCCAGTGGACGATTATAGCAGCATGGCTAGATCTGTGCATGCCGGCCCTCGAACCGCCAGGATTGGCCGTGCTGGCGACCCTCAGCCTTGGTTAGCGGCGTCGATGGCCTTGAGCGTGAAGTACGCCTCCAGGACCTGCCGAACGATCGGTCCGGAAGTGACTGCGCCCTCTCCGCCGTTGTAGACGAAGGCGATCACCGCGATCTCAGGGTTCTCATACGGCGCGTAGGCTGCATACCAGCTGTGAGTGGGCCAATTCCCTGGCTCGCATAGCCCTTTTTCGCGGGCCACTTTGTCGCAGAACTCCCCTGTGCCCGTTTTCCCGGCCGACGAGATGTTCTCAAGCTGAGCGTAGGTCGACGCAGTGCCTTCGGTGACAACCAGGCGCATGCCCTCTTGGACGAGCTTGATTGCCCACGATGCGACGTTCTTATCTGGAGACTGCGCGAAGGTGGGGAGCAGCCCCTCGGGAATCTGCATACAGCCGGCGCCGATCTCCTCCGCCGGCGTCACCACACCGTCGGCGATGTCCCACAGCAGGCAAGGTTCGTTCCGCTGAAGCAAGTTCCCCTCGCCGTCCAAGATCTCCTTGACGATGTGCGGCCACATGACCTTGCCGCCATTGGCGATGGTTGCCACGGAGTTCAGAACTTGAAGCGGCGTAGACAACACCGATCCCTGGCCGGTGGTGGCGTTGTACGTGTCTCCGGTGGACCAACTCTCTCCCTGGTTGATCCGCTTCCAGTCCCGGTCGGGGACAAGGCCGGCGGCCTCACCGGGTAGGTCGATCCCGAGACGGGAGCCGTAGCCGAGCGCATGGGCGTAGAGGACAATCCGGTCGATTCCCAGACCTTCGTCAGCGACCTCATCTTCGAAACCGCCACCGATCTTGTAGAAATAGACATTGCAGGAAAAGGCGATGGCGTGCAACAGGTCGACTTCGCCGTGCCCGTCGGACTTCCAACACACGAATTCCTTGGCCCTGCCCGGATCGTTCGGGAAGTAGCGGTTGGCAATCGTGATCTTCCCTGGGTCATGAAGCTCCTGCTCCGGATCAATCACCCCTTCATTGAGGGCGCCGATGGCGGTGACCAGCTTGAACGTCGAACCTGGCGGCTGGATGTCGGCGATAGCGTGGTTGATCAAGGGCTTTCCGCGCTCGTTGGCAACGAGTTGGTTGTAGTACGATTCCGGAATGAAACGGGCCAACCGGTTGTTCTCATAGCTCGGCTGTGTGGCCATCGCCAGGATCTCGCCGGTCTGAGGATTCATGGCGATTACGACGCCAACCGGCGTGCGGATCTCCCCGGCATAGCTGTTGATAAACTCCATCCGCTTGAGGAGGGCCGTTTCGGCGGCCGCCTGAAGCCGAGTGTCCAGCGTCAGGCGCAGGCTGTTCCCAGGCTGCGGTTGTGTGAGGGATCCAACTTGACGCAGGAGCTTTCCAGCGACATCCTCTTCCACCAGCTGCTGGCCGTTGCGGCCGGCCAGCGTATCCTGATACAGAAACTCGATACCCGCGTAACCTACCTTGTCGCGCCCGGACTCGAAGCCGAGGCTCTCATAATGGGCGCGGTTCAGCTCGGAGATCGGTCCTAGGTAGCCGATGATAGCCGCGGTGAGAACGCCTGTCGTATACTCACGCACCGGAAGGGTTATCACGGCCACGCCCGGCATGTCGATCTGCGCCTCGCGCAGGATGCGCGCAACCTGTTCATCGACGTCGCAGGCGACCGGCCAAGCCTTGTAGGGTTCGATCGAAGCTCCTTCGGCGACAAGCTGGACGATGCCACGCCCTGGAATGCACTCCGCCGCTTTCTCGCCCTCCTGGCTGTAGGGAACTCCGGTGAGCTCGGCCAATCGTCGCAGAATCGCGTCGATCTCCGCCTGGCTATCGGGAAGGTCGGCGGGAGTCACCATGACGTCGAAGCGCGGGATGTTGCGCACAAGGAGGGAACCGTTCCGGTCGTAAATCACGCCGCGCGGTGCGGGGATATTTTGTGTGTCGAACCGATTGTCGTCGGCCAGCTCTTTGTAACGAGCGCCTTCGACGATCTGGAGTTGAAACAGCCGCACGATGAAGGCCACCAGCATGACAGCCATCACCGCATAGACGAGGCGGATCCTCCATGGCGAGATCGATCTGTCCTCACCGGACCGTTCGAGCCTGGGGGGAATCATGCACGCACCTGCGGTGGGAAGAGGGCTTGGCTTAGACTGGATGCAAGTTCAGAGGCCGGGATAGCCAGCAGGAGATTCAAGAATGTGCTTGGCAGCACGACCCGCGCCACGGCGGTAAGGGGGTCGATCTCATGCCCGATCAGGACCAGCGCTGCCAGACTCAGACCGTGCAGAAGGAGCGAGGCGGCCAGTGTCACACCAAGCGGCAGCAGGAAGTGCGCCTCCCAAAAACGCCCAAACCAGAATGAAACCATGGCTCCCACCAGGACCAGAAGGACCGCGGTCGCACCGAAGGGCATCCCCGAGAGCAGGTCAAGGAAGAGGCCGCCGATGAATCCCCAGATCATCGATTCCCGCCAGCGGCCGGTCATGCCCCAACCGACGACAGCCAGCAGAACGAGATCGGGTCGGCCATCGAGGAGACGCAGTTGGCTCAGAATCGTCGATTGGAGGATGGCCAGAATGGCGAGCAGGGGGATGCCGACGATGATTGCCATGCCATGACCCTATGGGTTTCCGGGCTCGATGGACAGCGGGCGGAAGCTCGTGATCACGAGCACGATTTCCAGCCGCTCAAAGTCGACCGTGGGCTGGATGACGGCCTGTTGGAAGAGTTCGAAGTCTCGTTTCCGGGTGCTGATGACCTGCCCGACCGGGATGTCGGGAGGATAGCCTCCGCCCAGGCCGGAGGTGAGCACCAGCTCGCCGACAGAGAGCTCCGCGTCCTGCGGAATGAGGTCCAGCCAGAGCTCGCCGTTGAGCTGTGGAGCAAGCACGGCATCGGCGCGGGAGGTCTGGAGGCGCACGTTGACCGCAGAGGCTGGGTCGGTGAGAAGTTGTATGCGCGCCGAAGGCCCAAACACCTCGACGACACGCCCCACGAGTCCCCTGTCGGTGACGACGGGCATGCCACGCAGGATACCGTCGTCGGACCCACGGCCGATCAGGATCGAGCGCAAGTACGGGCTCACGTCACGCCCGATCACATCCGCCGCCAGGTATCGGTTCTCGGGTTGCGTACGCGCGTAGTTGACCAGAATGGCCAAGATCTCGGCCTCCGCCACCTGTTCGCGCAGGCTGATGATCTCGCGCTGCAGGCCGGCGTTTTCCGCTTGGAGAACGGCGATCTCCTGGCGCAGAGCGGCGATATCCCTGGGGGAGGTCACTAGCTCGCGCACCGCGGCGAAGCGCAGCGAGATCCATTGTTGGGCAGCGACCAGAGGACGCAGGGCCAAGTTTTCGACAGGTCTGAGCAGACCGGCCTGGCTGAGCAGAAACAGTCCGGCAAGGAGAAGGAGCAGCGTAACGGCAAACAGCGTGCGCGAGAGGTTTCTGGTCATGAGAGTAGGGGCAGGGTGCCAGCGGGCTGGCGCCCTCAGCCCGTGGCCCTTTGCAGTCCGACGAGGTAGCGGCTGTTCTTGTTGAAGTCCTCGAAGATCTTTCCCGCTCCTCGTGCGACACAGGTCATTGGATCTTCGGCCTGCCAAACGCGCATGCGTAGCTCTTGGGACAAGCGATCCGGCAGACCTTGGAGTTGGGCGCCGCCGCCGGCAAGGCAAATGCCGGACTCCATCAGATCCGCAATAAGCTCGGGGGGCACCTGGTCGATGGCGTCCTTGATCGCGTCGACGATGATTTTGACCGACCCAGAGAGGGCCTCGCGGATCTCAACCGAGGAGACCTCCACGGCCTCAGGCAGACCGCTCACCAGGTTTCTCCCCCTCAGGACCGTCGTCTTCTCCTCCTTCAAGGGGTAGGCAGACCCGAGCGAGATCTTGGCTTTCTCAGCCATGCGCTCGCCGATCAGGAGACTGTATTTATTGCGCACGAATCCAATAATGTCTTGATCCATCTCGTCGCCGGCGACACGAATGGACCGCGAGACGACGACCCCGTCCATGGCGAACACGGCGACCTCGGTTGTCCCGCCGCCGATGTCCACAATCATCGACCCCCTCACTTCCTCGATGGGCAGCATCGCGCCAAGGGCCGCGGCCATGGGCTCTTCGATCAAAAACGCCTCGCGTGCTCCGGCGGCCATCGTCGCATCATAGACCGCCCGCTTCTCGACTTCCGTCGCCCCGCTGGGGATGCCGATCACCACGCGTGGGCGGGGCACGGGTATGATGCTCTGCTCATGCGCTTTGGCGATGAAATACTCCAGCATGGCTTCAGTGATGTCGAATTCCGAGATCACTCCATCTCGCAGTGGCCGAATGGCGATCACACCCGCGGGGGTGCGGCCGACCATTTCCTTCGCTTCGCCGCCGATTTTCCAGGGTCTCTTCGACTTCTTCTGTATTGCGACCCAAGACGGTTCGTTGAGGACGATGCCCTTGCCGCGCACGTAGACAAGAGTGTTTGCCGTCCCCAGGTCAATTCCGATGTCGAGGGAGAAGAGGCCCAACAGCCAATTGAATGGGTTGAAGGCCAACGTGGATCTCCTCAGCAGCTTGCCGGATCCGGCCGGATTATATCATGCGCTCGGCGGAACCTCCTTCCGCCTGCGTTTGTGTACTTATGTCAATAGACCCAGAAGCCGGCGGATGCTATAATCCCGCCCTGATGGAGTTGATCGAGCGTGTCGCCAGCTTTGTCCGCCGTTGGGGGATGTTGACCCCCGGTGAGCGTGTGGTGGCCGGCGTGTCCGGAGGTGCGGACAGCCTCTGTCTGTTGGACTGCCTCCACCGATTGGGCTACGAGGTGCATGTGGCTCATTTCGACCACCGCATGCGGCTGGAAAGCGGGGAGGATGCCGACTTCGTGAAGGCGATGGCGGGGCGTTATGGCGCTCCTTTCCACCTTGGGAGCGAAGATGTGCTCTCCCAGGCTGGCCCTGGCCAATCTCTGGAGGACGCGGCACGGCAGGCCCGCTATCGGTTTCTCTTGCGTGTAGCCAATGACACCTCGAGCAGGGTCATCGCCATTGGCCACACGGCCGACGATCAGGCTGAGACGGTCCTCATGCACTTCCTCATGGGCGCCGGGCCAAAGGGGCTGCGTGGAATGCTGCCTGCGACGACGCTGGATCCAAGGATCGCTCCTCCGGAATCGCGAGCGATCCGGGTGGTTCGACCTCTCCTGGAGCTGCGGCGCGAGGAGACAGCCGAGCATTGTCTTCGGAACCAACTCGCACCCCGAGTGGATCCATCCAACTCGGATCGAAGGTTTCTACGCAACCGCCTAAGGCTTGAACTGCTCCCGCTGCTGGAGCGCTACAACCCGCGCGTCCGAGAGTCACTACTCAGGACAAGCCAACTCATGGCTGCCGAAGCCGAGCTGGCGGATCTCATCCTGCAAGAGGTCGCACCGCGGGTGGTGCGGGCGGCGGGGGAGGGTGTATGGGCCATCAAGAGCCAGGAGTTCCTCTACCTGCCCACGGCAGTGCAGAGAGCGCTACTGCAGGACATCCTCCGCAGAGCCGGGGGAGCGGAGCGCGAGACGAGTTTCGAAGCCATAGAGCGAGGGCGGCAGTTTGTCGGCCGGAAGGATAGCGGCCAACAGCTGGCGATGCCCGAGCGACTGTGGCTCATCCGACTCGGCGAGGAGGTCGTGGCGGCGAAGGAAGGCTCAGAGTTGAGCCTGCCTGAGTTCCCTCAATTGCCCTCCGGGGGGTCCTTTGGGGTGATCGTACCCGGAGAGACACCCTTGGCCTGTGGCTGGAAGATCAAGGCGTGGCGTGAGGAGCTGACGAACGCTAGGCGTCAGCAGTTGATCCACGGGACGGACACACAGGTGGCGGCCTTCGACGAGAAGGAGGTCCAAGGGCCGCTGGCTCTGCGCGGTGTCTCCCCCGGCGATCGGTTGCATCCGTTGAACATGCAGGGGACAGTCAAGGTCGCGCATCTCTTCAGCCATCGGCGCGTCCCGCGTCCGGCGCGCGGCCGCTGGCCGATCTTGACGAGCGGAGAAGAGGTGATCTGGGTTGTGGGATTGAGGATGGCGGACGAGCCGCGTTTGAAAGAAGGCAGTAAGGAGGCAGTCTTATTCCACTTGCTTCCCCCGCCATCGGTTATGAATGGATGAAGGTGTCCTGAGGAAAGGTGGATGCGAGCGACTCGACGAACCGCGCGGCTGAGGTTGAGTACGCAAGTCGGCGCCAGCCACTCCAGAAGTTGTGCTCCTACGGGCGCGACGCCGCGATCGCCGTCCGCCTCATGGAGAAGCTGGGCAATCGTGGGCGGTCTGGCCTTTTCAACGGTGCTGCCCTCTGGTGTGCGCCAGGATGGCGAGCTCCTGACGATGACTGCGCGAGCAGGATTCGACGGCTACTGCAAGCGGGGCAAGTGGCTTCCAGTTTGGGTAACGGTGCAGAACGACGGCCCCTCGCGAGAAGTGACGATCCGTATCACCGACGACTGGAGCGACGATTCCTTCGAGCAGAGCATCGAGCTGCCGACAGGATCCCGCAAAGCGGCGCTTTTGTATCAGTTCCCGACGGAATACGGCGCGGGGTTCCTTCACGTCAGCCTATTCTCTGCCGGCCTCGAGCTGCAGGAGCTGCGCTTGCCTGTGCTCTGCCTGACCGAGGAGGCGGCCTTGTTCGGGGTCATCGCTGCGAGCCCGTATGCTTTCAGTCCGCTGGCTGAAGTCACGCTTCCCGCGGAACGCGCAAACGTGGCAATCCTGACCATCGATGATATCCCCGACCTTGGGCCCGGGCTCGACGCCCTGGACGTGCTGGTGTTCTCCGACACGGACACAGGAGCCCTCACCCCTGCCCAGGTCGAGGCCCTGGGCGATTGGATGCTCAGCGGCGGGCGGCTGCTCGTGGCAGGCGGTGCGGGCTGGCAGAGGACCGCCGCCGGCCTGCAGAGGCTGCTCCCCATGAAGCCCTCGGCGAGCGTCCAGGCCTCCAGCATCGAGGCCCTTGCGCGCTGGAGTCTCCAAGCCGGCCTGACAGGTCATGAGGCCGTGGTCGCCACCGGCGAGCTCGAGCCGGATTCCGCGGTTGTCGTAAGCCAGGGAGGACTGCCTCTGTTGCTCCGACGTCGAATCGGCTTCGGGGAGGTCTGGTATCTGGCAGCCGACCCTGCTTCGGAACCGCTTCGCAGCTGGGCGGGACTACCCGTATTCTTCCGCCGCGTTTTGCAGGGATTCCGCCAGAAGCCGGGCTGGGCAGAAGGCTGGCAGATCTCGGCGTCGACAGCTCGGGCGGCCGAACAATTCGAGGCGGGCAAGCTGCCGTCGGTCGGCTTGATTTGCGGCCTGCTTGTGGTCTACGTCCTGGTCGCCGGACCTCTACACTTCGTCGTGCTCAGGCGCAGCAAGAGGAGAGAGCTCGCGTGGGCGACGTTGCCGGCGGTCGTTATCGCCTTCAGCGCCGTCGTTTGGCTGGCCGGCGACAGCATTCGCGGCCGACGGCCTATTCTCAATCGGCTTGCCATTGTCCAAGTCTGGCCGGTTTGGGACCGCTCCAGGATGGACGGGCTGGTGGGCATCTTCTCCCCCAGCCGAAAGAAGTATCGACTGGAAGCGGAAACACTTGGCCCTCTGCATCCCGTGGGCTCCACACAATCCTACCGCTCCGGCAGCGGAACAGCCTACGTGCAGGCGGCCCAACGCAGCTCGATACCGGTCTTGGTGATGGACGTGGGGGAGACGGTCTCCTTCGGCCTGCGAGGTTTTGCGAGCCCCTTCGACGTTGAATACGGGATCCAACTCCGCTTCGACGAGCAAGGTTATGGCACACTTCAAGGCAGCCTGACGAATTCCAGCGCGGTCGAGCTGCGTGACGCCTCGCTTCTGTTCCCAGGAGGCGCCAAGTCGCTGGGGGATCTCGAGCCCGGCGAGACAGTGGACCTCAGTGATCTTGTGGACGCCACAGAGTTGGGCCAGACCTATCCGTTTCTGAGTTTGGTTTCGTACTCGGCGGCTGGCGGTTTGGAGGATGCCGCGCTCCGCATTGGCCTGTTAGAGTCGGCATGGAATCCGCTGGCCCCTAGCGCCGAGTGGGCGACCGGAGTATACCTGGCGGGTTGGTCGCACAGCCCGCTCCCTTTGGTGGACCTCGCGGGACAGAGCTTCGACGTGAAGGACCTCGCGCTCTATGTTGTGCAACTGAGACCTGAACTCGTTGAGCAAGACGGGCGGATTGTTCTCCCCCCTGGTTTCTTCGCACGGAAGCTGACCTTCTCGGACCAGCAGGCGGCGGCCGAGGGACAGGAGAGTCGCTTCCTGATTGGCCAAGGGACGAACGCATTCAGCTTCCGTCTGGCGTCTCCGGTACAATTCCAACGCGTTGAGTCGCTTGTTCTGCATCTCGAACCCATAGACCCATTCGAGGTCCAGCCTCCCATGGCCTACCTGTGGGATGCAGGCCGGGGCGAATGGGCCGCCCTGCCCGACATTCACTGGGGCGACTATCCGGTCCAAAACCCTCGGCGCTATGTGCGGGAAGACGGCGAAATCCTTCTGCGTCTTGATCATCTCGGCTCGACAGCGATGTTGGAGCTGCTGCGCGCCGACTTCACCCTAAGTGTGAGCAGGTAGGCGGCATGCCGATCATTGAGCTGCGCGGCGTCACCAAGCGCTATGGTCAGCTGACAGCAGTGGACGACCTGACCCTCGCCATCGAGGAGGGCGAGATCTTCGGCTTCGTCGGGCCGAACGGCGCGGGAAAGACGACCACCCTCAGGATGATCGCCACGCTGCTCCAACCTACAAAAGGCGAGATCCTGGTCGCAGGGTCGAGCGCTCGGACCCATCCAGGCCTTGTGCGGCGGGCGATCGGCTATATGCCCGACTTTCCGGGGGTCTACGACGACACGAAAGTATGGGAGTTTCTCGATTTCTTCGCCGCTTGTCATGAAATCCCGGAGCCGCATCGTACGCAACTGATCGACGATCTGCTGGAACTAGTTGAGTTGAGCCATCGTCGGGAGGATATGGTCGAGACGCTGTCGCGCGGCATGAAGCAGCGCTTGAGCCTGGCGCGTGCCCTGGTCCATGACCCTCAGATTCTCGTCTTGGATGAACCCGCGGCAGGCCTCGATCCGCGCGCCCGCGTCGAGATGCGTGAGCTTCTGATGGAGCTCAGGCGGCTGGGCAAGACCGTGTTCTTCTCGACTCACGTCCTCTCCGATGTGGCGCAGATCGCCACGCGGGTCGGGATTATCGAGGCTGGGAGGCTCGTCGCAGTCGGCACGATCCAAGAACTTTCGACGACGTTGGCTCCACAGCGCGTTGTACGACTAGGATTGCTGGATGGGATCGAACAGGCCATGGGCCTCCTACGCGCCATGCAGGGGGTCCACAAGGTCGACTCATCCCTCGACTCGACCGATGGTCGGGGGGAAATTACGCTGGAGTTCACTGGTGACGACAACGCGTTGAGTGCGATGATGGCCTCTCTCGTCGGACAAGGAATCCCGATCGTTCATTTCAGCGAGGTCACCCGGGATCTGGAGCAGGTCTTTCTGCGGGCGACCAAGGGGATCGTCTCATGACGGATGCGGTTCCACCTACAGAAGTCGGGCCGGCGAAGCGGCGAAGGCCGTTTCCGCCCAAGCTGCGCGCAAACCCTGTTCTGGTGAAAGAGCTCCGCAGCCGGATGCGCGGCGGCCGGGCGTTCCTCATTCTCACCGGTTATCTGACAATCCTGGCGGGCTTCGCCGGACTCGTCTACATCTTGTCGGTCACCGCACTGAGTTCCGTGTCGCTCGGCCAGGCGGACTACTCCTCCGTGGGGATCGTGATCTTCGGGACCGTCGTTCTACTCGAGTTGCTCATGGTCTGCTTTATCTCCCCGGCGCTGACGGCTGGGTCGATTACGACGGAGCGCGAGCAACGCACCTTCGAGCTTGTCAGCACGACTCTGCTAACCGCTCGCGCGCTCGTCATGGGCAAGCTGGGTTCCGCGCTGAGTTACCTGTTCCTGCTGCTCTTCGTTGCCTTCCCTCTGCAAGCACTCGCCTACGTCTTTGGAGGCGTGGCAGCCGCTGAGGTGCTGATCTCCGCCGTCCTCCTGGTCGTCACGGCGCTGGCGACGTCCGCGCTCGGTCTCTTCTTCTCGAGCTCCCAGAAGCGCACGCTCACTTCCACCGTCCTCTCGTACGCCGTGCTCTTGCTGGGCATGTTCGCTCTCCCGATTATCCTGGCGATCCTGTTGCAGTTCGTCCCGCTCCTCTGGTTCCTCGGCCCTACTGCTGGCGCTCCGGAGCCCTGGAAAGAAGCGGCGCTGATCTACATCGGTGTCCTGGCGATCGCCACGAACCCGCTGGCGACTGCCTTCGCCACCGAGACGCTGCTCTTTGATGAACAGAAGGTCTTCTTCTACACCCAGTCGCTCGGCAATGGTGTCGACCTGCCGGTCCCGCTGCCCTGGATTCCCTACACCATCTTCTATCTTGTCCTGACCCTGATTCTGATACGGCTCAGCATTCGCTGGGTGCGAAGGGCGGAACCGTGATGGCGAACGCCTCCCCCGCCGCAGATTTGGCGCTTGTGCTACGGCGCTGGGATCGCTGGCTGCGCGGGAGGAGGGCATGGACGGGCGCCAGTCAGGGCCTGTGGATCGGCCTTGGCCTGTGCTGGCTGCTGTCCCTCCCAGGAATCCTCGCGCAGACGTTGGTCGCCGAAGAGTATCTGAAGCTGATCTCATCGGCTCTGCTCCTGGGGCCAATCCTAGGCGGAGTCATCGCCTATGTCTGGCGAGTCGACCGAAGGGAGACTTCTCGCTACTACGATCAGGCGTTTCGCCTGTGCGAGCGCGTCAGCACCGCCGTCGAGTCCTTGGAGCAGGGTAAACCCGAGCTCGGCCCGATGGCTCGATTGCAGCTCCAGGACGCCCTGGCGAGCGGAGGCGGAGTTGACCCTGCCGATCGCGTCCCTTTCCGGGCGCCCGTGAGCCAGCTCCTGGCCGGCGGAGCGCTCGCCGTGCTCCTTGGACTGACATGGCTCCTCAGCTCCGAGAACTTCGAGGGCGCGCGCCGGTTGAGGGCCCTCCAGCAGGTCGTGCAACAGGAGGTCGTGCGCATCGAGGAAATACAGGCGCGCATCGAGCAAGAGCAGGGATGGACGGAAGAAGATCGGCAGGAGGCGATTCGGGCTTTGCAGGCCGCCCAGTCTCGTCTGGCTAGCGCGCGGAGCGCGGAAGAGGCCATCTCGGCGCTGAGAGAGATGGAGGGACAGCTGGCTGAGCTGCTGAACCGCGAGGCGATGCAGCGAGCGGAAGCGTTGAGTGAGCTAGGGGAGCGGATGAGTCAGAACAACGAGGGGGCGCTGCGCGAGCTCGGGGAAGAGCTTGCCGCTGGGCGATGGGCGCAGGCGGCAGAGCAGATTCGAGCTCTCGATCCCCGATCCTTAGACCCAGAGCAGCTCGAGTCCTTGGCACGCGATCTGCGCGGCGGGGATGGCGCCTCGCGATCGGGCGCGGATTCCCTGGCGCGCTCGCTGGAAGAGGCAGGGGCTGCGCTGCGCGCCGGCGATGCCGCCAGTGCAGCACAGGCGATCGAAGGGGCAGCCTCGGCGTTGGTCGAGCTGGGCGAGGCAGCCGAGCAAGCGACACGCCTGGAAGGGACAATCCAGGATCTGAGTGCGAGTCGGCAGGCGCTGCTGGCGAGATCCGAACTTACGGAAGGGGACGAGCGCGCCGAGGGATCCATCCAGGATGGATCCGGAAGTGGGGCCGGAGGGACGCCGGGCGCAGGGCAAGCGGCGAGCTCGCAAGGAAGTGGGACGGGGGGCGCCGGCCGAGGAGAGGGTGACCCGCAGCAAAGCGTCGGCGCCCAGGCAAGAACTGAGGAAATCTCACAGGAGAACGCGCCCGGAGATGGAGGTGAGAGAGCCTACGAGCCCATCTATGCGCCACAGTGGCTCGGCGGGGATGGTGGGCCGGGGATGGAGCTTCCGCCTGGGCAGGGCGCCCCCGGCGATCTCGTGGGCCCCGTTGAAGTCTTGCCAGGGCAAGCCGCAGCGGGCATGGTGCCCTACGTTGACCTCCTCCCCAGCTACGCTCAGGTCTATCGCA
>Ga0209642_10001429_pt1 | contig 15904 bp, 10 predicted proteins | sample RifCSP19_2_FD_184025 | JGI IMG/M metagenome (GOLD analysis project Ga0209642, IMG submission 184025) | Soil microbial communities from Rifle, Colorado - Rifle CSP2_sed 19_2 (SPAdes) (version 2) | ecosystem: Environmental > Terrestrial > Deep subsurface > Rock core/Sediment | place: Rifle... | reverse complement strand
AGGAAACTGGCACGCCGGTCTTAGCCAACGCAGTCCCATTCCGCCTCAACCGCCCGATCATCGAGGGTAGCAAGAGTGTCAGCGGTGTCGGTCCGCCCGGAGTTCCCATCCGCATTCAGGACGTGACTTTCATGGGAACACTCCTCGGGGAAACCACGATTGCCGCAGACGGAACTTTCCAGATCACCGTGGAGCCACTCGAAGTGGGACACCGCATCGGCGTCTCCTTGGGTGATTTCACAGGCACCGAGTGGAGAACGGAGGAATTCCAATCGCCTGCCTATCACGGGCCCGAGGCGATGCAGGTGCCACAGGTCGGCTTCTTCCACGACACGGCGAGCGTTCAGGCGAAGTGATCGGGTCGACCGCAACTTGGGAATAGGCGGGCAACCAGCGGTAGAGCTCAACTGCATGGGTCGAGAGGGCAAGGAAACTAGGGCTGGCCTCCGGCTGTCAGTCGATGAGCTTGTGCATTGCGAGGTGCGAGATCACTCTCGCCGCGTTCTCTTCAGGCCCCTCGCGCCCGTCTGAGAAACAGACTACCTCGGCGTTACGGGGCGCTTCATAGGGATCGCTAATCCCCGTGAAATGGGATATCTCGCCTCGGATGGCTTTGCCGTAGAGGCCCTTCGCATCGCGTTGGATCAGGGATTCAAGCGCTGCCTCCATATAGACCTCTACGAATCTCGGCAGCCGGCGACGGACCTCATCCCTCACCGCCCGATACGGCGAGATCGCCGCCACAATCGCGACGACCCCGTTTCGGTTGAGGAGATCACAGATCCAGCCGATCCTAAGGATGTGGGTATCCCGATCCTCCCTGCTGAACCCCAAGTCCCTGCTGAGATCCTGCCGCACGGCGTCGCCATCGAGCACCTCGAGCCTGAGCCCCCTCGCCCGTAGTTGGGTCGCCACGATGTGCGCCACCGTCGACTTGCCAGAACCCGAGAGACCTGTGAACCAGATCGTGAAGCCCGATTGCTCCATCTAGCCCTCAAGGCCAGGGATCGGCATCGTCCTTCCCTGCACTCCATCTGGGATCTCGACCCCGAAGAAGCGCAGGACGGTGGGCGCGAAATCCATGATCTCCAGCCCCTGCAACATCTGACCTTCGAGATCATTGGCGGGGTCCCAGAAGATGAAGATCCCATCCTCGGCATGATTCGAATCGTCAGGCCCGGTGTCGTTCTGGGCGGCCCAGACTGATTGGTGTCCGAGGCTGGCGACAGACCGCCATTGCAGATCACCGAAGTACACCAGAAGATCCGGTGGGATACCGTTTACCTCACGATATATGCCCTCTGGAGCGAATACCCTCGTCTCCAATTTCTCATTCGCAGGGCCACCGATGGACCCAAGCCCCTGCGCGAGCCTGTTCCGAACGCTCTCATATTCGGCACGCGGCACAGTCCCTTGAGGTTCCCTACCCTCCACATTGAGGAACACTCGGCCATAGTATCCACCCTCGCCCCAGGCGGCCGTTTTCTCCCAGTCGATTTCCACTTTCTCGAGCGGCGTTACACGGTCGGGGTAAGGAGCTTTCAGAACAAGCCACCCCTCATTCAGGAGCCATTCATTGATGCAAATGCCGCCCACCATCGCCTTTGCGCCATGATCCGACACAACCATGATCGCAGTGTCCTCATCGAGTCTGTCAAGGATCTGACCGAGCTCATCGTCGAGGAATTCGTAATACTGGGAGGCGGATTCCTCAAGTGCATTCCCAGGCTCGTAGCGAGAGTGAGACGAGTCAAAGAACCTCCAGAATCCGTGGTGCAATCGATCCGGCCCCATCTCGACGAACATGAAGAAATCCCACGGCTCCCGAGTCAGCATCTCGTGGATAACTCGAAAGTGCTGGCGGCTCATGGCGTAGATCTGCTGTAGAAGCGAGTCCTTGTTCTCCGTTCGGAACTGCTTGACGTCAACCAGATACTCACCTCCAGCCCACGCATTAGCCTTATCGCTCAGATCTGGAGGGTAGGTAAAGACGCGGGAAGTGCGCTTCCCCTTCTCGTCGACAATCACCGTCTGCGGGGTGAGCATGCATCCGATTTGTGCACCATTCACTGGGCGGGGCGGGTACGTCCCAGGCACCCCTATGGTGACAACGCGCTTGCCGGCCTGGCCCAGAAGGTCCCACACCCTCGGCTCTTTCACGGAGGCAGCCGTCGCGATCGTCATTCGGTCGTACGAGTAGTCCGCCCGGTTCCGAAAGCCGTAGATGCCAAGCGTGCCAGGATCCTTGCCTGTGGTCATGACGCTCCACGCTGGGACGGTAATACACGGAATGCAGCTTCTCAGACTGCCGTAGGCCCCTCCACTCATCAGGCGATTGAGATTGGGGAGCGAGCTCCTCCAGCGGTCGAACGCCAGCGACGGAGGGACGCTATCCAGGCCGATAACCAGCAGCTTGGAGGGAGAGTCACGACTTCCCACGGCGGCCTTTCGATTGGTCTCGCTTCGTGCGCAACCCCTGTCGGAGAACGCTTGAGACCTCCGGACGAGTGAACTCCTCGGGCAGCTCCTCGCCCCGTTCAAGCATATCTCGGACTTGAGTTCCTGAGAGGATCAAGTGATACGAGGAGTCGTGCGGGCAAGTCTTTCGAGAGACCATCCCTCTGCACTTTCTGCAGAAGAAAGTGTTTTCAAAGAAGAGGGGCGTGATCCCGATTTCCTCGGGCTCGAATTCGTCGAAGATCTTCTGCGCATCGTAGGGTCCATAGTAGCTACCAACGCCTGCGTGGTCCCTTCCTACGATGAAGTGAGTGCATCCGTAGTTCTTGCGAACAATTGCGTGGAAAAGAGCTTCGCGGGGACCCGCGTAGCGCATGGCCGCGGGAAACACACCCAGGACAACCCGGTCGGCAGGGTAGTAGTCGCGCAGCAACTCCTGGTACGACTCCATACGCACATCGACCGGGATGTCATCCGCCCTCGTTTCGCCGACCAGCGGGTGCAGGAACAGCCCATCCACGATTTCGAGCGCCGTCTTTTGAATATACTCGTGCGCCCGATGGATCGGATTCCTCGTTTGAAAACCCACAACTCTTTCCCACCCTCGACGGGCAAAGATGCGGCGGGATTCTGCCGGCGTGTGCCGGAACTCAACGAACTCCTGCTGACTGGAGGACGGCATGTCCACTAGCCGGATCTCTCCGCCCATGAGGTAGCTTCCCTGTTGATGAATGCGCTTAACACCTGGATGGGCGACATCACGGGTGCGATAGACTGACTGCGCCTCGAGGTCTTTGTCATACGGATAGACCTCCGCCACATCCATCACCCCTAGGATTTGATCCCGCTCAACGAGGGAGATCTCGTCGCCCTCGTGAATGGCTTCTGCATCCTCCTTTCCCACAGGAAGCGTGATCGGAAGGGGCCACACGGTACCGGATTGGAGCCGCATGCTCTCCAATACGGACTCATAGTCCGCTCGCTGCATGAAGCCCGCCAGAGGGGTATACGCTCCGACGGCGATCAATTCCAGATCCGCAACGGCGATTCCCGAAAGCTGGAGAGCTTTCAACCCCTTCGCCCGTTCTAGGGCGCCAAGTCGCATTTCGCCGCGCAGGACCTTATTGACCAGGGCACTCCCGTGGGGGAGAGGCCGTTCAGACTCCGAACTCATCTCCTGAAGACCTCCGGAAGGATCAGGCTCATCCGCTCAGGATTCGACCTTCTCGCGGCTCGTGTTCCGACATGCCATTGCACCACTCCGATTCCCAAGGCTTCGTGGCTGCCATGGGCTCGGTCAGAACACCAAAGCAGATCGGCGAGAACAAGACGTAGTATAACCTTGGCCTGGTCGGGTCGCACTGTTGGATTGAGTCATCGGATGATCGGGAGAGTGATGACAAAGATCGCTTGGAACGTAAGGTTTTGGCTCAATGCGCCAGCCTCAGTTCCACCGCCCATCACGTGCAGGTTTGTTAGGAAGGCCACAAGGCCAAAGCCCGATCCGAGTTCGAAGGGCAAATCTTGCAGGGTTTCCCACTCATTCATCTGCGGCAAGTAGCGTAGAAGAACAGGGCCTTGCGCGGATCCTCCCACTTCGGTGACTGCGTAGAGAGCATCAGACAAGGATGCGACCCCTCCGTGTTGACTGGCTACCGGCATCGAGCGGAGTGTGGCCCAGGAGGGGAGCCCATTCCTCTCGTTCTCAGGTCCGAATTCCTCCACCATAGGAAGTGCACCGCGGACCCCGCGGCCGCCAAGCACAAAGATGTGGCCTCCGAGCACGGCCGCCCCGGCAAAGCCTCGCGCCGTTGGCATCGGCGGCAGTTCCCGCCAAAGATCTTCGTCGGGGTCGTATGCGTACGCATCCGCCACGTAGCCCTGTCCGTCCCAACCCCCGAATAGATAGATCTTCCCCTCAAACGCCGCTAGCGCATAAGCGCTGATCGGCTTCGGGAGTGGCTCGGCTTGCTCCCATACGCCGCGCAGCGGATCGTAGACCTCCACGACGTCGGTCGGCGCCCAAGAGCTCAGCCTGCCTCCCGGAACATAGATGCGCCCGCCCACCACGGCTGCCCCGATATCGGCGACCGGGACAGGCTTGCTTGGCAGGATCTCCCACGTGTCCGTCGCCGGATCGTAGCGCTCATTGACGCCGGTCACACCCTGGTCAGTCTCCCCTCCGATGGCATAGATCTTGCCCTCGAATACGGCAGCCGCCAGCCCGCTGCGAGCCGTGGGCATCGGCGCCTTGAACTGCCATCGGGCCAGCTCGGGATCGGGAGAGGGTGATGGATCGGCCACTACACCAGCACGCCGACGCAGCCAGGTCGCGGCCGTCACCACCAATAGGACCAGCACCACCAACATGAATCCAGCTACCCCCGCCTGGCGCCAGGCACGGGCGTGCTCCTTGGCCCGCGACCGATCCACAAGCGCAGCTTCTTGGACACCGGCGGCCTTTTCCACGGGCACCAAGCCGATGCGGACTGCGTACAGAGCGGCCCCTGTGCGCGAAGCCGCGCCGGTCTTGGCGAAGATATTGCGCAGGTGGACCTTGACCGTGTTCGGGCTGATCGCGAGCCGTCGGGCGATCTGCTTGTTGCTCGCTCCCGTGGCGACCAGACGCAGGACCTCCCGCTCTCGCTCGCTCAGCTCTGTTCCTACGTCGGCCATCGTTTGCGCTCCGAACCGAGTCTACACCGATTCGGCGCCTCCGCGGTCGGCCGGAGATCGAGTATCATACGTACTCGCGACCGTCAGCGCGCCAAGTTGCAGCTCTCGCAGGACCGCGGGCACAAAAAGGCGCTCTCGGGCGAGGCGGCGCTGGAGATGCTGCTCGAAGCCCTCGAAGCACAGGCACTGTGAATCGGGGGGCGCCGGTGAGGTGAACCGGGATGTCGCCAAGACGATGGACTCAACTCGGGGTCGCGTTCCTAGCGGCAGCATTCGTCCTCTGGGCTGGGTATTTCATTTTTCGCTCATCCTTCGTCGCGACCGACGGGCGCCGCTATTTCAGCTTGTTTGATGACGCCATGATCTCGATGCGCTATGCATGGAATCTGTCCCACGGGATGGGGCTGGTTTGGAATCTTGGGGAGCGGATCGAGGGATACACGAACATCTTGATGGTCATCTGGATGGCGATCTGGACAGGGGTCCTCGACAAGTCGAGCGCGGTGCTCGCCGTGCAACTCAGTGGCATCCCTGTTCTGCTAGGAATCGCGCTGCTTGGCATGCTGCATTGGCTCGAGCTTGCGAGGGGCCAGGATGTCCTGCATCGCGGCGGTTTTGCCGCGATTGCATTCATGGGGTGTCTACTCTACTACCCCCTCGCCTATTGGACCTTGATGGGGATGGAGACCGGTCTGCTGACCCTTCTCCTGTTGTCCGGCACTTACCTCCTGCTGGTACACATGCGTACGGGAAGGCTTGTCACGCTCGCCGCCGCGGCCGTGGCCCTTGGCTTTGCCTACGGCGCGAGACCGGACTCCGCCCCGCTTGCCATTCTCTCCTTGGGCGTCGCGACACTTCTGGGCCCGGGCGCGAGGAAGAGGCGAGCTTCTCTTTGCGCGCTTGGGTTCGCGATCTACCTTTGTTTCCCCTTGCTCCAGACGGCCTTCCGGTCAATGTACTATGACAGCCTCGTCCCTCTGACCTACACGCTGAAAGTGACCGGCATGCCCTTCAAGACACGACTCGAGAACGGTTGGGGGTTCACCCGGCTCTTCCTGGGGCAGGCTCGTTGGGCGTACGGCTTCGCCGTCGGGGGGTTGTTCCTCAGGTTCTCGCGGCGGAAGGCCTTGCTCCTCATCCCACCGCTTGCGCTTGTCATCTACCAGGTGCTGATCGGGGGAGACGCGTGGACCTACTGGCGCCTCGTCGCCCCGGGCGTGCCATACCTGATCCTTCTTGCCCTGAGCGGCGTCGACTCTCTAGTTCATGGGCTGGCAAGGGTCGCCTCCCAGCGCGTGTCCTCCCTTGTGACCGCCCTTCACAGGCTTCGTTCCCGGTTCGTGCCCAAACCCGCCCTCCACTTATTGTTTCCTCTAGCCGTTGCCCTCGCATCAGCCACACTGGTTCTTGGCGGGCTGATGGCCGATCTTGTTCGGCCGGGATCGCCCGGCTTTGGCTTTACTCAGCGTTATCTCGTGGGCGCAGGAGTTCTGTTGGCATTTGCCGCCTCATTGGTCTGGGCACAGCCCCTTCGCCATGTGGCCGCACTCACGGTGACAATCCTGCTTCTCCTCAGCCTGAACCGCTCTTTCCTGGATGAAGCCACCCTGTTCGACGCTCCTTACCAGGTGTGGAACAACAAGAACCATGTCGATGCCGCCTTGTCGATCAACCGTCTGACGACGGAAGATGCCTCCGTCGGTGTGATATGGGCGGGGATCATCCCGTACTATACCTCCCGCTACGCCATTGACTTCCTGGGCAAGAACGACCCCTATGTCGCCAACCTGCCGGCCGACGTGTCGGGTTCCGTCGGCTGGGGAGGAATGTTCTCGGTTCCGGGGCACAACAAGTACGACCTCTATTATTCGATTCTCAGGCGTCGCCCCACGTACGTCGAGGGCTTCAGCTGGGGATCGCAGGACCTTTCGCCTATCCTGAAGAACCTCTACGTGGAGGTTTCGTCGCCTGGCCCCGATCCTGCGTTCTTGCGCAGCGATCCCGCAGTTCGCTGGGAGACCATCCCTGCGGACAAGCTGCTTCCCCCTTAGACACGAGCGTCCCCCGGTTGCCTCGCTGACGCACCTTTCAGCTCAAGGCGACATTTCCTGCACGCCTTCTGTCATTGCGGCGATGTCAAGGGCATCCGCTGCTTGGGACCGGTCCGCATGGCGATGCATGTGATCTCTCAGTCGTCCGCGGCCGCGGAACCAGGGGGGCAAGCCTGCGCCAGTTGGGGTGACAGAAAGTCGCTGGGATCGATCTGGATGTAGTGCTCGTCCAAATAGGCCAGCAACTCCGCCATGTAGACCTCCACCGGGTGCCCCCAGATATTCCAGCCTCGGTCGACATGGACAAGGAATTGCCCGTCGCCCAATTGGGAAATGGTCGCGGCCTGCCCGATTTCGGCAACCCAGGGAGTCATGAAGTGGTACTTCGACGCGGGTGGGATTTCCGCAAGGAAGTACTGCATCGGGTCGGACGGATAGACAAGAACACGCGCTTGATCCAGATGACACGTCGCCTCGTTCAGGAAGCCGGCGTTTCCCTGCAAGGCGCCGAAGTTCGCGTCGTACGTTAGCTTGGATCGGATACCCACGAGGTGGCCTGCGCCTCGGATGTTGAGCCAACCAAAGGCCGCCGTCACGACCCACCATATCAGGAGCACCCCAGCCCGTACGGATGCACGCCATTGGGGACCAGGGGCGGCAGCTTGATCGAGACGTTCGGCCGAGTTCGAACGCCCGAAACAGCCCGAGATCATCAGCGAACTGCAGAACAAGGAGAACAAGACGAACGGCGAGGCGTGAAAGTAACGCTCCGCGCGGACGAGCATCGTCGCGCCGAAGAAGTACAGAAAAAGAGCGGGCAGGAATCCACGCTTAGTCAGCAGCACCACCGCTCCAAGAACGATCGAGGCCCGAAAGAACAGTCCGGTGAACACCCATGCATCTAGGTTGTCATACGTCGTCCACTCGAAGTGGGGACTTGTGTAGACCCTCCATTGGGGACTGAAGACGTCGAGGAAGCTCAACATGGGCTTCAAGGCATCTTTGAATGTGATGGGCTGGGCGTACTTGCTGTAGATCTCTGCGTTGAATTGAATTGCCGAGCGATAGAAGTCTGCGATCCCGCCGCGCATCCAAATGAGCGCTAGCACGGCGAGCACGGCTGCCAGGAGTCCCGCCAGGACAACCCCGGAACGCGCAAAGCCGCCTCGGACCTTTTCCTTCATCGGCTCCAGGTGAACAGCCGATAGTCCGAGGAAGATCACCAGAACGGCCGCTGGCAAGGCCTTCAGTGGATCCGACATGACCGCCAGTCCGCTTAGGACGCCGATGGCAAACAGCTCCCGGCGTCTTGGATTGACGTCACCTTGGACAATCGCAAATCCGATGGCGAAGGCGCCCAACGCGAAGGCGCCGCTGAAGGACTGGTAGAGCAGCCCGTTCCCCAGGTAGAGGTGGCCGAGGATGCTCCAGGCGAGCGCCGTGAGTCCGAGAGCGAAGAAGTATCGGGTCGTCCTCATCGCGATCGCAAAGACGACCATGCGTAGCGCCACGAGAGAGAGGCGGACGGCGAGCACCGATGCGCCGAAGAGCTTCACGACGGCCGCGACCCACAGATACGGGAAGGGAAAGTGATGCGAGAAGACGTCCGTGTAGAGGGTCCAGCCACGCGCGACGAGCCAGCCCACGGCGAACGTGTCCCCCTCGTCGCCGATGTTGTAATGGACATAGTAGACCTGGGTCAGAGAGATGAGAACGGAGAGCGCGAGAAGGGAGTAGCCTGCGATGGGCTGGGCGATCCAACGAGTGATCCTTCCCCGCAGCCATGTCACCCATTCTCGGAGCCTTTGGAATGCGATGAGAGCGACGAACAACAGGCTTTGGGATGACATCAACCCCACCCACAGGAGGACTGGCAGGGACCGATCCCAGAGGGCTGATGGGCGTAGGATGAGCGATGGAGGCGGAAGGATGATCAGAAACCAGCTCCCCGCAACAGCGAACGCTAGGACGACTGACGTAAGAGTGATGGCTCGGCGGGATTGGGAGATCTGTGCAGCGAGAGTTCCCCGAGATCTCAAGGACAGGATCCCTACTCCAAGGAAACCGAGGCCGACAAGTAGGATGCCGAACATCGTGATCAGTCTCTGGGCGGAGAGGCCGGCGACCCATATGTTCTTCGGATCGGTCGGCATCCGTGCCAGCCAGACGACTGCCAAGGCGCTTTCCACCGCGCAAACGAAAGACAACGCCAGGAGGATCCGGCCCTGCCTATGGTATCTGCCGATGGAATCACTCACGGCCCTATTTGTACCTCTAGGGAAGCCGCCATGGGGCGCTTGGAGTTCATCTGGGATGTCGTCTGCTCAGGTGGCCGCCTCAAGCGCTCTGACGCAGTCTCGAAATCTTGCAGTCGGAGACGGAGTCAGCGCCATGCCGTTGACTCTGGGTCGACTCGGCGCTTGTCGCCGCCGTAGACGAGGAACGCCTAGGCTTTTCCTGGTGCGGCATTCCCCGTCCAGGTTGAGCATGAGGCCTACAAGGCCGTGGAGCCAGCCTGAGAAAGGCCTACCGGTGACAGAGGACCGTGTTCCTCCTTCGGGGGCATGCGTTTCGGCCGACGTCCCCGATTGTCTCCCTTGGCCGTCAGACTGTGAGTCCCAAGGGCCGAAGATGATTATCCTGGCCGAGGCTCGCCGCTAACGACCGAAGATGTTACGCCATAGATTGTATACCCCCGCCAGAAGGACGAATGACCCCATTGCCACCGCGAGGGTCGATCCGATACGGCCAGTCAAGACCGGCGTCGGTCCGATATACGGACTCACCAACAGCCTGGGATCGTCTTGTGGGACACACTGTGACTCACCTGAGTTGCGTTTGGAAGCGGCTTGACAGAACGGAACTCGACTTCCAGCTGCGCATCAGCCTGGCTTGCCCTGGGCGCTTGTACAATGAGTTCGAAGCTGAGTACAAGAACAAAGAGGAGCATGGTGGCCAGCCTTAGCCCTGCCAGCCATCCTTTGCTACTGGTATTCCGAACGCCGTCTCTCATCAAGGCATTCTGCATTCGGTGGCCGATCCTTGACATCGCACTTGCATCCGTTCGCCGCGCTTGCTCTAAGGATGCTACACGAGAGCGCGCCTCGCCACCTATAGCGCCCGCCTCGCTTGCGGGGACCGTTGTCGAGCCAAGGTGATCGGACAGCTACCATTAGAGCGTGCCATCCTCGCGCATCGCCACCCGCTGCCCGCCGGCGGTGTAGTATTTGCGAACGGCTGCGCCCTCGACCTCGTAATGGTCGCCGACGTAGGCCGTCGTCACGCCGTTGACCGTGCCCAGCACGCGATTGCCGTCGCCGTCGTAGACGAAGGTCGCTTCCAGCGGGTCGAGGGTCGGCCTCGCCTCCGGCGTGACGGTCGGTGTCCAACACATTGTAGACACAGAGGGGGTGGTTCGCACGCAACTCGGCCTGCAGGGCATGCAGGCACTTTTCATGCTCCACCAAGTTCACGAGTACCAACTCCGTCGCGGACTAGCCACCTCTGGGGCGAGCATGAAGGTATTGTTGGAGACCCCGAAGATGTTCGCCCCAATGCTGGTCGAACGTCAGATTGAAGTGGAACAAGGCGTCCTCATCGCTTGTGTGTGACCAGCGCCACTCGACCTCTTGGAGGTCCCTCGCGATATCGGCTATATCATCAATAGCATCGGCAAGTCCACAAGGGGATGTGCCTAGATCGGTCGTGATGTATTCTGGGACGTTGTAAGCACCATACTGAGGGAATCGATGCGAGGCTGCTGAGCGGAGTTGTGCATAATCAGAAGTAGGAGGATCTGGATATTCTTGCGCGTCGAAGTCGTGCACAACGAAGTGCCGGGCGAGGGCCAACTGATCGAGCAGGAGTCGCAGCTCTGACTCGGCGTTTTCCTGGGAATCGCTTGGCACCTGTAGGAGTCTCAGGAACTTCCGTATTAGAGTTCGCAATTCGGAACGATCCATCGCTCTTGCCTCGCTCTGTGGCAGGGATGTCTATCTATCCGCTCCATGCACAGATACCGGCGCGTGGTATTGCTACGCCAGGTTCTACTTGCTTCGCACGTAAGCCCCGGGAGCATAACCTTCTCGTCAAAGTCACTCCGGCTTCGGTCGTTGGCCGTCCCCCGTCCTTCTCTTAAGCTCCCTCGTCAAGTCGTCGATCTGCTGGCGAAAGTTATCAATCTCGCGCTGGAGATGTCTAAGCCTTGCTTCAGCCGCACGCAGATTGACCACAGGGTCGTCAGTCACGGGATCAAACCCAATACGCTGGTCGACTTTCTCCTGGTGTGCTGCAATCTGTCTCTCTAGTGATCTGATTGCTCTGTTGATCGCCGCTTCCGTCATGTCCTCGACTGCAGCGAATACAGTTGATGGCTGTTCCGCCCGACCGGGGAAAGATGTGATAAGTGGATTGGGCTGCTCAATCGGAAAGGAGTATACCCCACCTAGTCCTAGGAGAGGATCGAGGTATGGCTGGGATGCCACGTTCGACTGTTCGAGCTGAGGATCCACTGGCACGCCTTCAAGGGGTCTTGGAGGAATAGGTGGGAAAGATGGAAAGCCGGTGATCAGTTCGCGGGTTGCGTCCCGAACAGGTTCCGAAGTGAGGATGGGTGTGACTGTCAGCCACGTGGCTACAATCGCCAGTATCTCGACAACGCCAATACTAACGGTACCAATCTCGACAACGCAGAGATCCCAGATGCAGTGGCCCGTCGGATCCGTATACTTTACTGGGTTGTTGTACACATAGGCGTAACGATCCAGCCCCTGGGGATTCAGGGGCCCTGGCACAATTGGATCGGGCTGGATCCACCGGCCAAGGTGAGGATCGAACCATCGGGCGCGGTAGTAGTCCAGGCCCAAGGCGTCCTCCGTCCGTTGACCGGTGTAGCGGAAGGTCGTGGCCGTCTCGCCCGAGGCGTAGCGCGTCTCGCCGAAGGCTTTGTAGCGGAGCTCGCTAGCGAGCGTCCCGGCCTCTGTGACGGTGACCGCCGTCGAACCAAGGTGGTCCGTCAGCAACCAGAAGAGGACGCCGTCCTCGCGCATCGCCACTCGCTGTCCGCCCGCGGTGTAGTACTTACGAACCGTCGTGCCTTCGACTTCGTAGTGCTCGCCCACGTAGGCAGTCGAAATCCCGTTCACGGTCCCGAGGACGCGAGTGCCGTCTCCGTCGTAGACGAAGGTCGCTTGCACAGGTCCGGGCGTGGCGCTCGGCTGCGGCGCCAGCGTGGGCGTCACAGTCGACGTTGGGCTGGCCGTCGGGGTTTCGCTCGGCGTCGCTGTCGCGCCGGTGGACGTTGGGGTAGACGTCAGGGTCTCGGTGGGGGAGGGAGTCTCCGTGGAAGTCTCGGTTGGTGTGCTGGTTGCAGTCGCCGTCGGCGTTGGTGTAGGCGCGGGGCCGTACACCTGGACCTCGAACCAGGCAATCCAGGACGGGCTGACGGTCGTCATCACTCTCACATAGCGCACGCCGGTCAGTGCCGGGCAGAAGTCCTGCGCCAACGTGACCCCGCGGTCCGTGACGCCGTCGAAGGTGTGCACAGTCCGGTATTCCTTGCCCTCGCCTGAAACCTGCACCTCGTGAACCGTGCGCCCTGCTGGCAGCTGGGCCATGGTCAACCGCACTCCGCTCACCTCCTGCTCGCGCCCCAGGTCCACTTCGATCCATTGCGAGGCGTAGCCGCCGGCGTTCCACGCCGTGTTCAAGTCTCCATCGACGGCCAAGGAGGGAGGACTGGTGGGGTGAGAAGCGCTCGCCGCGGCAGGCTTGCCCTGTGAGATCAGAGGACCTCCCGTCCCGCAGCCTAGCACCTGCGGCCGCTGCACTTCAACCGCTCGCTCCGCTCCTCTTGACCCCACCGCATGCACCATCAGCCACCCGCCCCCGCCCGGGGAAGCTCCCCCGTCCGGCGTCGGAGTGGTTGTGGGCTCGAACGTAGCCGTCTCCGTGGCGTCGGCGTCGGCTCCTGTGTCACTGTCGAGGACGGCTCGAAGGTCGGCGTGGGCGTGACGCTCGGCTCGGCCGTCGCCGTCTCGCCCGGGGTGGCCGTGCTTGTGGGCGTTTCCGTCTGGCTGGCCGTCGCAGTTGCCGTTACGGTGGGAGTCTCAGTCGGCGCTACCTGCGTCGCCACCACGCTCACCAGCCGCCCCTCGGCATCATGCGTTAGGCGCTGCGTCACGCCCCCGACCTGGCGCTCGGCCATGTTGCCGTTGTCGTCGTAGTTGAAGCGCTCGGCGCCGTCCAGATGCGTAACGGCGTGCGGCTGCGCGCCCTGATAGCCGTAGGCGACCCCGCCCTTGCTCGCTAGGTTGCCGTTGGCGGCGTCGTAGGCATAGGCCTCGGCATACAGGCCGTCCGCCCCGCCTGTCACGTCGGCGCTCGTCAAGCGGCTCAAGTCATCGTAGGCAAAGGACTGGACCTGAGGATACGGCCCACCCCAGTTCGCCCCTCCCGCCACCCAATCCTCAATCCGTGTGATGTTGCCCACAGCATCATAGAAGTAGCCCAGCTGCTGTAGGGTCGTCGAGCCACCCCTACCGGCGCTTGGCCCCTTCGCCGTGATCTCCCTCAGCCGTCCTTGGCCGGACGGCGTCGTCCAATCGTAGTAGGAATAGCCTAGGCTGACGACCTTGGGCTTCAGGACGCGGCCCACAATCCGCCCCGCCGCATCGTAGAATGTCCCCTGGACGTACGTCCCCAGGGCGCTGCTCACGGCGTCCAGCGCACCCTGCGGGTGATAGGAGTACGACACGACCTCCCCGTCGGGGTAGGTCATGCTCACGATCCGGTCGGCGCTGTTGTAGCTCCAGGCGGTGACGAACGACCCTGCGCCGGTGATGGTCTTCGTCTCCTCCACCATTCGTCCGCGAGCGTCATACCCCCAGGCGGTCGAACCCGAGCCGTCGACCATCGAGGTCCGCCGCCCGATCCCGAACTTGCCTCCGTCGTAGCCGTAGCTCACTGCCGCCGTCGACCCGCACGCGCCGGGGCCCGCGTAGCTCTTCCCCGTCAGCCGGTTCAGGGCATCATAGCTCAGGCTCGTCGTGCAGCCGCGGGCGTCCGACTGGCTCGTCAGGTTGCCCAGGGCGTCGTAGGCGTATGTCCAGCGCCCCAGGTCCGGGTCATCGAGCCACAGCTTGCGCCCGGCTTGGTCGTACTGGATGGCGATCGTGTTCCCGCCGCTCTCGACGCGGATCAGGCGGTCCAACGCGTCGTAGAAGTAGTTCGCGGTCGGCGGAAGGGGGGGCGCCACTTCAACGAGACGGCCCCAGACGTCGCTGCGGCGGACGGTGGTGCGGCCGAGGTGATCGGTGGAGGAGGTTCTTAGTGATTGGTAATTGGTGATTGTGTGGCTGCCGTCAGGCGCTGTCACCTGGACGGGGCGGCCCAGGGCGTCGTAGGTCGTCGCGGAGGACGGCTGGCCCAGATCCGGCGCGCGGTAGCCCGAGCCGGGCGCGACGGCGTACGGCACGGATTGGCGGATCAGTCGACCATAGCCGTCGTAGGCGGTGTCGACCAGGACGTCGCGCACGCCTTCGGCGAGGGTCGCGCCCGCCGTCTGGCTCTGGATGAGGCGGCCCAGGCCGTCGAAGAAACGACGGTGGACGGAGGACGGTGGACGGTCGTTCCTCTGGGTCAGGACGAGGCTGTACGGGGCTGCGTCCAGGTACTGCGCGGAGATCGTGGGAAGGCCGCTCTCGTTGCCGGGGCGGCGGACCTCGGTCAGGCGGCCGAAGGCGTCGTAGGCGGCGCTCGTTGTCGCCCCGTTGGGGTCGACTTCGGAAGTCGGCAGGCCCAGGGCGTAATCGTAGGCCCATGTGAACGTGTGCCCCAGCGCGTTCGTCGCCGAGAGGGCGTAGGTGTGGTAGATCGGATCGAAGGCGGTGGTCGTGCTGCGAGCGCCAGCCGTGGCCAACGCCGAGTCTGTCCCGTAGTCGCTGTAGGCCGTCACGCCCGTGCGGTTGCCCCAGGCGTCGTAGCGGTAGGTCTGGTCGGCATAGCGCGAGCCGCCCGCGGAGTCGACCCACGTGCGCATCCCGGTCAGCACGCCGTGCGTGGGGATTCCGTTGTAGCTACTGCTGCCATCGTACAAGAACCACGTCTCGGCGAGCAGGCTTCCCGCCGCGTCGTAGCGCCCCTGGTAGCCTGGCAACCCAACAAGGTAGCTCGATCCCGCATTGGGGTAGTACGCGGTGACCGTCTTGCGATAGGGCGCCCAAGCGCTCCCGTCCCAGGCAGATTCCGTGCTGTGGGTCAGATTCCCAACCTGAACACCACCCTGGAAGGCAAGATCGTAACGATACTCCGTCCGCGTCCCGACCCAGGCGCTACCTTCATAGATACGCTGGACCGCCTCGCTCGGACGGACCCAATACGCCCCCAGGTCGGTGAAGACCACGCCGCGGTCGGTGCGCGGCAGTGCCCCCAGCGGCATGGCATCCGAGGCGTAGACGGTCTCGCTCTCGGTCAGCAGCCGCCCGGCGGCGTTGAGCCTCTGCACGCGCTGCGCGCGGCCTCGCAGCTGGTCATCCTGGAAGAACCACGTCTTCGTGCTCGCCCCGTCTGGCCCCGTCTCGGTCACCAGGCTGTGCCCGCGGAACTCGGTGTACTTCGTGGCGTAGGGGTTGGCCGTCGAGATGCTCGCCGAGTGCGCCGCGTCGTTCATCGCCGCGCCCTCGTAGCTGTAGCGGAAGGTATCGCTCGTCCCGCGGACGTCG
>Ga0209642_10001419_pt1 | contig 15947 bp, 10 predicted proteins | sample RifCSP19_2_FD_184025 | JGI IMG/M metagenome (GOLD analysis project Ga0209642, IMG submission 184025) | Soil microbial communities from Rifle, Colorado - Rifle CSP2_sed 19_2 (SPAdes) (version 2) | ecosystem: Environmental > Terrestrial > Deep subsurface > Rock core/Sediment | place: Rifle... | reverse complement strand
ATGCAGCAGTTGAAGCAAATGCCAATATAATCATTATGGGCCCAAAGAGAATGAAAGGAATTAGATCACGTATCGTCGGCAGTGTAACAAAATCTGTATCTATTACATCTCCTAAACCGGTACTCGTTGTAAAACCTCCCCATAGAGAATCATCTAACAAAATTAAAATACTCTTTACAACTGATGGCTCTGAGTATGCAACAAAGGCGGGAGAAACTATCTTTTTAATGCCATTTCATGATAATACGGAAATAACAATCCTCTACGTTATCACTCCAGCTTTTTATGATATCCCTGATAAATTTATGAGCAAAATAGATGCACATATTATGGAAGAAATGAAAAGATACAACTCTATAGAATTAGAGAAGTCTCAAACAATAATTGAACAAGCTACTGAATATTTAAGTAAAAAATACTCAAATATAAACAAACTGACAGAAGTAGGCGATCCTTCTGATGAAATCCTACATGCTGCGAATGCATTGGAGGTGGACATTATTGCAGTTGGCAGCAAAGGCATGGGAGGATTCAGAGGTGTAGTAGGTAGTATATCCAGATACATACTTAGTGCTGCTGATTGCTCTGTTCTTATTGGAAAGACTGAGGGTATTTAAAAAATAACTATTCACATTCGAAAGTATGATCAAAAAATGCGCGCCTTATTGCTTTTTAATGTCTTTAAATCTTTTATACGAATAGCTTATTCTATCGTCTTTTAGTCTTGTCTTGATTGCTGATTACTAAAAGCTAATTTTGGCAGTGAAAAATAAAATGTTGCTCCTTCATTTACTTTTCCCTCTGCCCAGTTTCTGCCTCCGTGCCGCTCAATGATGCGTCTGACATTAGCCAGTCCTATGCCTGTCCCTTCGAACTCATCAGGATGGTGAAGGCGATGAAACACACCGAAGAGTTTTTTCACATACTGCATTTCAAAGCCGACACCATTATCTCTGATGTAAAACACTTCTTCATGATCGCCAGAGGTGCATCCGATTTCTATTATTGCCTGTGGCCGAGGTCTGGTGAATTTCAATGCATTGGAAATAAGGTTAACAAGTAAGACTCTGAGCATATCCAGGTCTCCATACACCTCGGGCAAATGGTCAATTTTCCAGACAATGTCCCTTCCCTCTGTTTCATTTCCCATTGTATCAATTGCTTCTTTTACAAGCTTATCAAGACTCACTTTTGATTTTGATATCTCAGTACGTCCTATACGTATGAAATCTAAAATGTCATCCAGTAATCTGCCAAGCTTTTTTGTAGAATCCGAGATGACATTTAAATAGCGCATGCTCTCTTCATCAAGAGATTGAGATGCCCTTTCTTTCAGCAATTCCACAAACCCGATAATGTGTCGAAACGGTGCTCGCAAATCGTGTGATACAGAATAGGTAAAGCTTGCCAATTCTTTGATAGAGGCTTCAAGTTGTGCAGTGCGATCGATAACCTTTTGTTCCAGTTCTTCATTTAACTTCTTAATTTCTTCCTCTACCTCCTTGCGCCTGGTGATGTCCCGTAATATTCCTATAGAACTCCACTTGCCTTTAAACTGTAGCGCTGAAATAGATAATTCTACCGGAAATTCAGTTCCGTCCTTTTTAACTGCGGACAATTCCAATGTCTTTCCGATAACTGGCCCTTCCCCTGTTTCTCTAAAGCGAGCAAAACCCTTTTTATAATCCTCATAGTATCGCTCTGGTGCAATAAGTGTATGTGCTTCCTTTCCCAAAATCTCTCTGTCAGAATATCCTAATATCTTCTCAAAGGCTTTATTCCAATAGAAAAATTTTCCTTCATTATCCAACATAATAATCGCATCTTGAGCCGATGAAGCAAGTTTCCTAAATTTCTCCTCACTCTCACGCAATGATTCCTCTGCCTGCTTGCGTGCATCGATATCTTCAACCATCTCAATGAATCCCCCCAACACGCCATCCGACCCAAAGAAGGGAGCGGCACGATTATGAACTGAAAAACGGCTGCCATCATCTCGCACACCTTGGGTTTCAACCTCTTCGGTCTTGCCGGAAACCATAGCCCGCGTCCCCGGACAATGTGGACAGACTGCCTCGCGCTTCTCAAACTCCCTAAAACAATATTTACCCACAAAATCACTGGCAGACTTTTTAAATAATTTGGCAAATGTTGAGTTCACCATAATTATCCTGTAATTAGTATCCATTACGGCAATTCCAAGCACGGTATTGTCCACAAGTGCATGATAGCGCTTTTGGCTTTCCCACAGTGCCTCCTCTGTTTTCTTGCGTTCGATGATTTCAATCTGTAACTGTTCAATGGCATTTTTCAATTCACTTGTTCGTTCCTCTACTTTTATTGCAAGCTCACTGCTGTGAGCCAGTATCTTTTCCTCGTACGCCTTTAAATTTGCCGCCATTTGATTAAAGGATTCTGACAGTTTGCCTATCTCATCACCAGATGTAACTTCTACTTTTACATCTAAGTTTCCTTTCCCAATCTCAAGTGCGGCAGTGCTCAGTTTTACTATTGGCCTTGAGATTGTATGTGAAAAAAAGTATATGATAAAAGAAGCAATAACACTTGCAATCAGGAAAATAATTATCAATTTATTTCTTAATTCAGTAGCTGAAGCAAAAGCCACTTTTGTAGGAAGACATAGTACCAATGTCCAGTCATTGCCTTTAAAGTCAATATAGCCCTGTTCGCGGGCAAAAGTGGTAAATTGTTCTGTTCCCAAATGAAGATGTTTTACACTGCCTATCTTCTTTTCTGCTGGAATTCTTTTTATAAGTTTCCAATCATGTGATATTTCTTTTAAAATCCCCTTAGGGTTGTAATTGGAGAAAAGGATTATCCCGTTTCTATCAAGTAAATCTATTTCGAACGCTTCTTCACCTTTGTAAACACCAATTTGATTTACTATGTCATATAATATTTCAACAGGCATTATTGCAACAACAACGCCAAAGGGAAAACCTTTTTTGTCTTTAACAATAGACACAAAATAAAATACTGTGGTCTTAGCTAATTGAGATTCAGATATAACCATAACGAAATCTCTGCTTTCTGCAATTTCTGGCCAATATTCTGTGAATTGATGTTGTTTCCCAATATTATTCTCAATTGTGTCGGCTATCACTATTCTGTTTAAATTAAAAAATGATAAGGAAGTATAAGCCTTATATCTGTCCTGATACTTTTTAAATATTTCAGTAATCTGCTTTGGAGTGGAAGTTCTTGATCTAAGTATCGGTTCAGCTGCTAAAGCCTTTATATCTGCACGTCTCTCAAACAACATCCTGTCAATCTTATCCATAGTATGGAATGCCCGTTCTTGTGTTTTTTCTTTTATTTGTTCCTCTAAGTTCTTACGATCTGATGAATAAACAAGATAAGAAGTAATTGCACCAATAATCAGAATAATAGCTGAGAATAGTACTGTAAGTTTTGTAGAATACTTCATTTATAATTCTCTTTCTTGAAGTCCAGATAGTGTAACATGTTTTCCCCAAGGAGTAGATATCAATATAATGTATAAGCTAATTAAACTTTGGTCTAACAAAGTGAAGGACTAAGGACAATAATACAGATAAGAAGCAATCATTAATTACCTCTCTACCACTTCTGCCTCTACTGTCATCTCCTTTCCGTCTCTTAAGAAAGTAATGGAAACCCTATTCTTAGGGATAAGTGACTTGAGGATATTAGAAAGGTCTTTCAGATTTTTTACAGATTCATTATTTATCCGGATAATTACATCTCCTTCCTTTAAACCGCATTCTTCTGCAGGCGAATCAGGAACAACACCTGAGAGTTTACATCCTTCACCGCTATAGGAAAAGTCAGGGATAATGCCGAGACTAACCTTTCTTTCCTTTTTAGTATCCTCAGTTTTTTCCATAGGTTTTATCGTCGAAGTTAATGGTTCTTCCCGACTTGCAAGATATTCAATTACCTCCTTTACAACTGATGAGACTTTTAGAAAACCATCAGGGTCTATATTATCTGCAGTGTCAGTGGGGAGGTGATAATCAAGGTGTGGTCCACTGAATAGTTGAACAGCAGGAACTCCTGCTTCTTCAAAACTTATATTATCACTTGAATCCAGTCTTTCAGAAACTGTCTCGATTTCTACACCCGCGACAAACCCTGCACCTCTGAAAATATGCACCCATTCTTTTGCAGAGCCTGCTCCGAGTACCAGCAGTTTCTTCTTCCCAAGACGCCCTATCGTATCCAGATTTACCATACCAATGCATTTCTCCGCAGGATATCGTTTCTGATTTGCTACATAATATAGTGATCCTTTCTTACCGACCTCTTCCCCGGTAAAAGCCACAAAGACTATACTTCTGTCAGGATTCAGATTTTTGCTGAGCACATTTGCTAACTCTATAAGCACTGCTACTCCGCTTGCATTGTCGTCAGCACCAGGATAAATCTTACCTTTGTTTTCTTTTTTTGCACCGTGTCCTTCCATACCAAGATGGTCATAATGGGCACCGATCAATACACATTGTTCAGACATTTCAGACTTTTTCCCTTGAATCACTCCTATAACATTTTTCATTGTTATGTTATTCTCTGGATCTTTCCATATCTGGAAATAGCTGCCTTCTTCATCTCCTGCCGGCTTTAGACCTGCTTCTCTGAAATTTTTTTCGATAAATTCAGCAGCGCTGTCGAGTTCTTTTGTTCCCACCCCCCTACCCTTAAGTTCCTCACTTGAGAGAAACCCGATCGTTTCCATCATCCTCTCTGTAGAAAAGACTTTAGGAAGGGTTATAAGAGGTTCTCTTGGAGTTAGTTCCCCTATTTCTACTTTTGAAATCTTCCCATTCTTGTCAGGCAAGAATGCTGTCATTGGTGAATCAAGAACCGGCCACCTGCCTTTTACTACATTTTCAGGCTCATCTCCTTCAAAAACAAGATAACTATATTTATGATAATGGGGTAGTTTCCTGCCAAGCCCTAAAAGGGCTTCGGGAATATCTGTTGCAATTAGGATAAAGGCCATATCTTTATTAGATGGATTCCATCCAGTAAAAACAACTGAATGTTTCTCTCTTTGAGTTCTGGTATTCCCTATAATTATCTGGCTTTTATCAATAGCTGCTTCATATTCAGACAGTGATGATAGGGCCTCCTTTGTAAAATGATTCTCCCATCCAAGAATAGTAACAGAATAATCTGAAGGTAATTTTTGTATTTCCTTATCAAACTTTATTTCTACTGTATCCGGCCCTGAATCACTAAGGACTTTTGCAAACTCCTGATAGGACTTAAGCAGTCTCTCATTTGCAGAAGATGGAAGGAGGATGAGCATCTTTTTTGCACCCAAAGCCTGGGACAACGCAGGAGGAATCTCATTTCTGTCGAGCCTCCGGAAAACATCAAACTCAGGATCAATATCAAGTCTCACAGGTTGCAAAGGCAACCGTATTGTAAGCTCAAGCCATTTTTTATTCATGACTGCCACTGTCTGATAAGCCTTATTATGACCTTCCATTCTCACTGCAACAGGTACTCTTAAATGATATGCCTCCTCTATCTGTACCTGCTCAACGAGTGCAGTGAGAATATACCCCCCTTTTTCTTTTTTTACTTTTACATCACTCATTTTTAGTTTCGGAGCTCCGGAACGCTTTATCCACTGATCAAACTCAATTTTAAGGTCCTTTCCTGAAACCTTCTCAAAGCTTCTCTGAAGGTCATCGAAGGAAGCAAACTTAAACTTGTTTCCTTTATAGAAATCCTGAAGTCCTGCAATAAAGGTTTTATCTCCAAGTTCATGACGGAGCATGTGAAAAAACATGAGAGATTTTCCATATCCTATAGCTTCTGATGGAGAGCTGTGGCGAAAACGGAATTCATTTAGGGGAAAATCTCTGCCACCCAAAACATAATCAGCATATTTCTGGAGAGTCTCCTGCCGGTATTCCTTTGCATTGCCTTGCTGTTCCTTTATAAGATGATCTGAAAGATAGGCTGTCAAACCCTCTGACCAGTTTCCAGAATTCGGATCAGGGAAGACACTGTTTCCCCACCAGTTATGAAGGATTTCATGGGGATAAGAAGTGTTGATAATAAAGGGAAACCGAATAATCTTTGGACCAAGGAGTGTGAAAGAAGGCATCCCAAAGCCTGTCTCCCAGAAGTTTTCTACAAGGGCAAATTTTTTATAAGGATAAGGACCGATTAGATTCTCATACACCGAGATGTAACGTTGTGTTGCATCAAGATATTTATCTGATAGTTCTTTATCTGGCGTGCGGAGAAAAACCATAGCTGTAACCTGACCTGTCTTTGTGTATTCTACAAACTGTCCTGCTACGAGGAATATCTCATTCTGAGGCTCTGGAGATTTCCACTTCACAATGGTTTTATCTTTTTCTTTTTTATTAAACGAACGCTCCCCCTGGCTTATTGCATCCCACCTTGATGGCAGTTCAACCTCAAGATTAAAAGTAATCATTCCTTCATCAAATTGTGGATACCAGAATGAACTTCCGGAAAGATACACACCTTCATTGGAAATGATGCCTGGCGTATTCTTGAAGCCCCGCGCCTGTTCTTTACCATATGGTTCAATTGGATGATAGATATTTCCATTGTATTTTATGACAATAGTTTTCAGATTATGAGGTAGTTTGACTTTGAATGATTCAACCAATGCATCTACTGACTCTTCCTTCTCCCCAATAATCTTTACCCCTGAAGTTAGTGAAAAAGGATTGAGCCCGCGATGAAGGAGAAATTGAAACTCACCAGGATGACTCTCTGGAAAAGTAATCGTGTCCTGTGCAGAGATGTGATGATTTTCGGGATAGAGAACAACTTTTAAATCATGATGGATTATCTTGGATGGTTCCACTGCTTTCAGGCAAACAGGCATCATAATAAGTACAAATAAGATTCCGAAGAAAAAGAAAAGTAAAGCTGTTTTGAGCGACTTCATCCTCAAATGTCTACTCTACCCAGTCAGCGACAAATATATCAGTAGCTCTGGGCTTTTGAGGATTTCTGTTTGAGGCGAAGACCAGCTTCTTTCCATCAGGGGAAAACATGGGGAAACTGTCGAAGACATTGTTAAAGGTGATTCTTTTAAGACCTGTACCGTCTATATTGATAAGATAGAGTTCAAAATTATGCCCGAATTGTCTCAGATCTTCCTTCCAGTCATCCATATTGCTCGAGAAGATAATACGTTTTCCATCAGGATGCCATGATGGAGACCAGTTTGTTGCCCCATTATGCAAAATTCGTTTCTTTTCTGTTCCGTCAGCATTCATGACATAGAGGTCAAGGGGAAATGGAATGATATAGTCATTCTCCATACATTCACGCCAAGTAGCTCTTTCTTCCTCTGTCTCAGGATACCATGCACGCCATACTATCCTCTTTCCATCTGGTGAAAACCACGGCCCTCCATCGTATCCAATCCTGTCAGTCAAACGTTTGACATTGGAACCATCAGAATCCATGATGTAGATGTAGAAATCCCCATCTCTTTTGGAGCCAAAGACAATCTTTCTTCCATCAGAAGATACAACAGGCTCTGCATCGTATTCTGGATTGTCAGTTATCTTCTTTAAGTTTGACCCATCCACATCAGCTACAAATATATCATAGGGATAAAGAGGCCATACATGACCGATGCCCTTCAGTGAGGGAAGTGTTTTTGGTTTTTGAGGGCAGTCCCCGAGAAGATGGCTGGTTGAGGCAAAGACTATTTTCTTATTTTCCGGAAAAAAGAAAGAACAGGTATGTGCTCCGTGATTTGGGCTAACCATGTGCTTGTCAGATCCATCAATGTTCATAATCCAGATCTTGTCACAGGCATAACCACCCCTGTTAGATTGGTAGATAAGTTTAAGACTGTCCCAGCTGAAATAGGCTTCTCCGTTATCACCATCGAATGTGAGTTGAGTAACGTTTTTCATGTGGCGGTCAATGAAAGGAATGTCAGTTTGCTTTATAACTTCTTTTTTAGTAGTGCAACTCAACAGCAGAATCGTGAAGACAATAAATGTAATTATTTTTATTTGCTTCTTCATAGATTTGACTTAAAAACAGATTGCTTCGCTTTGCTCGCAATGACACAAAAGGCTAATTATACTGTTCGTCATTGCGAGGCACGAAGTGGCGCAGCAATCTCATAGGAGTAAACATAATGTAAATCACTACCCCTACTTAACTATCTTCAAACTGATATCAACGGCTGGTGCTGAATGTGTGAGGGCGCCGACAGAGATCAAATCAACCCCTGTCTCAGCAACCTCCCTTACATTTTCTAACGATATGTTCCCTGAAGCCTCAAGCATGATCCTTCCCTTTGCAATCTTTACCGCCTCCTTCATATCACAAACTGACATATTATCCAGCATAATGATATCGGCACCAGATTCGATTGCTTCCTTAAGCTCCTTAAGATTTTTAACTTCCACCTCAATTTTGAAAAGATGATGTCCTTTCTTTGCTTCTCTTACAGCCTTTTTAATACTGCCTAAAGTTTTTATATGATTATCTTTGATAAGAATTCCATCAAATAATCCGAATCTATGGTTATACCCTCCCCCAACCTTTACAGCATACTTCTCCATAAACCTATGGCAAGGTGTTGTCTTTCTTGTATCTACAATCTTCGCCTTTAGCCCCTTTGTCTTTTCTACATACCTATTTGTAAGGGTAGCAATGCCGGAAAGCCTCTGTACAATATTGAGACTTACTCTTTCTCCTTTAAGAATCACACAAGTCTTTCCAGAAATCTCAGCAATTATGTTTCCTTTTTTAACCTTTGATCCATCATTATAGAGTGTCTTAAACAAAATGGAAGGATCGAGTATCCTGAAGACCTCACGTACAAATGGAAGTCCTCCCAGAACAAAATTTTCTTTTGCAATACAGTGTGCCTTCGATTTTCTATCTTCAGGGATCAGGAGGTTTGTAGTAACATCTCCCTGACCGATATCTTCTTCAAGGGCACTGTAAATTATATTTATTACACTTGGAGGAATCTCCAATCTATCTCCTTCTTAACAAAGAAAGGAAACCCAAAATCCCCCCTAAAACACCACCTAAGGCAAGGGCAGAACGCCAGTCAAGAAGGGTTGTAATATTTCCCTCAATTTTGTTAGCAACAACAAGGAATGCTGAGGTATTCTCTGAGCTCACATCCTTTGCAGCAAGAAATCCAACAGCAGATCTGTTCACTGATGTATTTTCTCTTGATACAGACATGGGAGACAGTGAAAAATCTATCGATACATTATTACCTACTGTAACCGCACTCAAACTCTGGTTAAGACTTATGTCATCACCCTTGATGATAACAGAGGCTCCCTGTGCAATCTCCAGCTTTTCACCATCTATGCTGAGTGCACCTACCTGCTGTAGTTCAATGTGACCTCCTTCAACAGCCCTGATTGTGCTCTGTTTTATATTGATGAATTCACCTTCTACAAAATCAAGGTCTCTTTTTTCAAGCTCTCTTTCTTCCCTTTGCATCATTTCTCACCTCCAACCTCTTTAAGTTTTTTAATGCTCTCAAGAATTCTTTCTTTCCTTCTTAAAAGCTCTTCATATTTCGCCTTCTCCTTTTCAACAACCTCTTTTGGTGCCCTCATGATAAAGTCTTCGTTCAGGAGCTTCTTATTCAGTAAAGAAAAAGAATCCTCAATCTCTTTCTCAGCCTTCCTAAGTCTACTTACTTCTGCCTCTATATTCAAGATCCCTTTCAGAAAAACATATATCTCCATCGAACTTTTAACGCATGTAGCCGATCCCTCTGGTTTATCAATTTCCATCCCTATCGTTATATCAGCAGAATTGGAAAGTCTCTTGAGATACTTCATGTTTTCTTTTAGTATCTCTTCTGCTTTTCTGGAATAACTCTTTATTGAGACGTTAAGTTCAGCAGATGGAGGGACATTGAGTTCTCCTCTAATTGTCCTTATTCCAAGTACAGCATCAATAATATATGACATGTTTTCTTCTGCCTGATGGTCTCTTGATAAAGATTTTGGATATTCAGAAATCATGATAGTGTCCTGAATCTCTTCTCCGTTTCTTCTTACATGCGGGATTTTCTGCCATATCTCTTCTGTAACATAGGGCATGAAAGGATGGAGAAGCCTCAATGAGTTATCAAGGGTATATAAAAGACATCTTAATACGCTCATCTCAAGGTTCGGATTCTTAATGTCTGATTTTGCCATTTCAATATACCAGTCGCAGAATTCATGCCATATAAACTGGTATATCTCAGAGGCTGCATCATTAAAACGATATTCCTCAAGCGCCTTGTTTATATTATCAGTTGCAGTGGCGAGTCTGCTAAGTATCCACCTGCTTGAAAGATTTAAAGCCTCAACTCCTCTTTCAGCTATTTCCTTCTGGTTTTTATTGGTTTCAATATTCATCATAATGAACCGCGCAGCGTTCCAGAGTTTATTCACAAAATGCCTGTATCCCTCAACCCTTTCTTCTGAAAACTTGACATCCCTGCCCTGAGCAGCAAATGCAGCGAGGGTGAAACGAAAGGCATCTGTACCGTATCTGTCCATCATTGTCAGGGGGTCAACAACATTGCCTTTTGATTTAGACATTTTCTGACCTTTTATATCCCTGACAAGGGCATGAATATAGACATCCCTGAAAGGAACATCTCCCATAAACTTGAGACCCATCATAATCATCCTTGCAACCCAGAAAAAAATAATATCGAAACCGGTTACAAGAACAGTCGTTGGATAGAAGGTTTTGAGGTCATCTGTTTCATCAGGCCAGCCGAGGGTTGAGAATGGCCAGAGAGCAGACGAAAACCACGTATCCAGGACATCCTCATCCTGAACCAATTTTTCTGAACCGCAATAAGGACATTTCTGCAGGGTAACCCTCGATACTATAACTCCGCCCTTCCTTCTGCACTCTTCACTCTTCATTTCCTGGCAGTACCACGCAGGTATCCTGTGCCCCCACCATATCTGTCTGGATATGCACCAGTCCCTGATATTCTCCATCCATGCAAAATAGGTATTTTCCCATCCTTTCGGAATAATCCTGATCTGTCTCTCCCTGACAACTCTAATCGCCTCTCTTGCAAGGGGCTTCACATTTACATACCACTGAAGAGTTATCAGGGGTTCTATGGAAGTCTTGCATCTGTAACAATGACCTATAGAATATTTGTATTTCTCCTCTTTTTCTAAAAGATCCTGCTCTTTCAGATCTTTAAGGACAATCTTTCTGCATTCAAATCTGTCCATTCCTGCATATCTGCTACCCGCTGCTTCTGTCATACGTCCATCTTTACCAATCACAGTAATAAATTCCAGAGGTGGACTTTTCCTCTTTGCGATTGCCTCGTCGTTAAAATCATGTGCAGGTGTGACCTTAACAGCTCCAGTCCCGAATAAAGGATCAACAGTATTATCAGAAATGATCGGTATTTTTCTTTTCGTAAGTGGAAGATCAACAGTCTTACCAATAAAATCTTTATAACGACTATCATCAGGGTGGACTGCCACAGCAGTGTCACCGAGCATAGTCTCTGGCCTCGTTGTTGCCACAGTTATATACCCCCCATCTATCCCCCCCTTACTAAGGGGGGCGAAGGGGGTAAGTGGATACTTTATGTAAGTCAGCTTTCCTTCTAATTCTTCGTGTTCTACCTCAAGGTCTGAGAGTGCTGTATGGCAACGGGGACACCAGTTTATGAGTCTGTTATCTCTGTATATCAGACCCTCCTCATAAAGCCTGACAAAAACTTCTTTTACAGCCCTTGAAAGACCTTCATCAAGTGTAAACCTTTCTCTTGACCAGTCACAGGAAGCCCCCAGCCTTTTAAGCTGGTGTATTATCTTTCCACCATATTCAGCCTTCCATTTCCATACCTTCTCTATAAAGGCTTCTCTTCCGATCTTATACCTGTAAAGCTCCTGGGATAAAAACTGCTTCTCTTTGATATTCTTATTCTTTACCTCACTCATAGCAGTCCGGAACATTAGGTCTTCAGATGCGAGCTGTTTTTCTACAACGTTTTGAGTTGCTATTCCCGCATGATCAGTCCCTGGCAACCAAAGGACCTTATGCCCAGACATTCGTTTCCAGCGAATAAGAACGTCCTGCAGAACTGCATTGAGGGCATGTCCCATGTGGAGTGAACCAGTGACATTTGGGGGAGGTATAACTATTGAATAGGAACTACCTTTTGAGGACGGGTCAGGTTTGAAATAGCCCCTCGCGACCCAGTATTCGTACCACTTTTCTTCTAATCCTTTTGGATCGTAGCTCTTCTCTAAAATTCTGACCTTATCCTCTCTATCTCCTTCAAAATTATTGCCTCAGCAAGGTCAGGTACTGTCTTCCATACTACCTTTTCCATTTCTTTTGTCAGGGATTCAAAGATACTACTTAATTCATCCCTGATCATCTTCTCAAAGAGGTCAGGCAATGTTTCATTTATTGCCTTTTCAGTCTCCTTTATAACAGGGTCGAGGGATGTTCTTAAAGTATCAGATAATATTCTTTCTGTAAGTCCAGGTATTATATTAATTATTTCTTTTTCAGCCCTATTTAAAAGGGATTCGAGAGCAACCTTCATTGAATCTCTAAGTACTCCTTCTGTAAGGTCATATGCTGTTTCTCCTACTATTTTTTCTACAGAATCTTTTATCGAAGGTATAATTGAAGCAAGTATGCCTTCTTTGATATCAATAAAAGAGTCCTTGAGTTGGGGCATATATGAGTTAACGAGACTTTCTTTTATATTAAGGGAAGATAATGATGTGTCTATTTTGTCCCTAACGTTCTTTTCAAATATCTCTTTTAGTTCATCTTTTGATGGAAGTTCTACTTCTATAATTTTTACTTCTGCTAACTCTGTTTCCTCAGTAACTGGTTGAACAGCCTCTTCAAGAACTATTTCTTCTTTTACTCCTGCATCAGTTTCTGTCTTTGCCCCGGCAGTCTCAAGAATTTCCTCCATTGCCCATAGGTCTTCCTCAGGTGTCTTTTCCTGCATGGAAGGAACTGCAACAGATTCTTCTTTGGTAACAGCAGAAACCGCAAGGGCAGCATGCACTTTGCCTATTAACTCCTGGGATTCAAAAGGCTTAATAATAAAATCATCTGCCCCAACCTTTTTTGCCAATTCTTCATCAAATTGTTCAAAGGCACCTGCAAGGAGTATTACAGGTAGTCTTGATGTGGATGTGTTCTGCTTTATCTTGTCACAGAGCTGGTATCCATTGATCTTAGGCATCTCCACATCAGCAAGAACTATATCAGGTTGAAAGGAAGGGATACCTGCCAAAGCTTCTTCTCCGTTACTCGTTGACATAATCTCAAACCCTTCTTCGGCGAGTATTAATTCCACTAACTTCTGCATAGTAATGCTGTCGTCAGCAAGAAGCAGTTTATATACCACATTTCACCTCACAATAATTTAGGATATCTGTAAAAATTTTATGGTTCAGTGCTGAAAAAGTCAAGGGTTTCAATCTCCTTTTCTATATATCGAGGAAATACCAGCGTCTAATCTTTTTCTGTTGCATTCCCTGATAGCATAAATAACACTAAATACCAAGGCACCGCTGAAATTCGAAGCCTCATCCGAGAGAGAGAATTGTCTCCATGGCAATCCATGCTGAATCAGCTCCATGGCAAGTCCGTAAAGTGAGGCAAAAATAATAGAAACTACTGTTGTTTTCACCAATGACATCTTTGTTCTCAAAATCCTGAAAAATATTATCGCTGTTATCCCATAAATTACAAAATGGGCTATCTTGTCTGCAGGATGTTCAGTTTGCAGCCCTTTAACAGGTATTACAGAAAAAAATAAAACGATTAATAGCCAAATTATAGTTAGAACCATTTACTCACCTGCAAGGCTCTTATCATATAACTCCTTTTTGCTCAATCCATATGCATTAGCAACTTTTTTAACAGCCTCCTTTCTTCCAAGACCTTTCTTCATCAAAACACTCACCTCAGAGAGGGCATCAGTTGTTGGTTTCTTTTCTTCCATTCTTCCTTCTAAAACTATTACATACTCACCCGCTATTGTTGTTTTTTCGAGTATGCTTAGTATTTCTGAAATAGTTCCCCTTAAAACCTCTTCATGTATTTTGCTTATCTCCTTTACAAGAGCCGCTTTTCTTTCCTCGAATATCTCTTTCATATCATAGAGTGTTTCAAGAATTCTGTGGGGTGCTTCGTAGAAAACAATTGTTCTCTTTTCAAAAGCGAGGTCTTTTAAGACCTTCTGACGCTGACTTCTCTTGGCAGAAAGAAATCCTATGAATGTAAATTCTTCTGTAGGAAGTCCTGCTATAGACAATGCAGCAGTGATTGCAGATGCTCCAGGAACAGAAACAACAAGAAATCCTTCCTCGATTGCCCTTCTTATAAGCACTGCACCCGGATCAGATATGCCTGGAGTCCCCGCATCCGATATCAAGGCAACAGATTGTCCTGTTTCCATCCTTTCGATAATCTCTTCTGATTTAACCTTTTCTTTTTCTCCCCAGTAGCTGATTAAAGGTTTTGAAATACCATAATGATTTAAGAGTTTGAGTGAATGTCGCGTGTCTTCTGCTGCGATAACATCAACCTCTTTAAGAATCTTTAAAGCTCTTAGTGTAATATCTTCAAGATTACCAATTGGAGTTGATACTATGTATAGAATGCCCTTCACTCTATCTTTAACAACCTTCTGAGTTTTCTATCAGCTCTGACAATTTCATCTGCGTCATCGCCTGTTATCTCCCATGTGTATTTATCATCTGAAGATCGTTTGAGCTTTATCCGAACAGGTTTTTTGGGCTTCACTTGCTGGATTTCAGGCTGTTTTTTAACCTGATAATTTTTCGTATCTTCAGAAAAAACAGTGCCCAAGATAAAAATAAGGGAAAGAGATAAAAAAACTAATATTAGAAAAATTCTTTTCTGCATCTATAGCTCAATATCAAAAAAGAGATTGCTTCACTGCGTTCGCAATGACAGTTCAACAAAAGATGCTTCCCCTGTCATTGCGAGGAGGCCGTTGCGGCCGACGAAGTAATCTCAGTACCCCCTGTATTTATTCGTTATTGGAAAACGTCTGTCTCTACCAAATGCCCTCTGTGTTATCTTTATACCCGGCGGTGCCTGCCTCCTCTTATACTCGCTCGTATCAACCATTCTCACGACCTTTTTCGCTGATTCAATGTCGCACCCGAGAGATAATATCTCCTCAAAACCCTTATCATCCTCAATATATGCCCTCAGTATAGGATCCAGCAGAGAATAAGGTGGAAGCACGTCTGTATCCTTCTGATTGGTCTTCAGCTCAGCCGAAGGTTCCTTCCATAAAACCCTTTCTGGTATCACGACTCTTCCCTCTTTTTGATTTTTCCATCTGCAAAGCTCATATACCATTGTCTTTGGTACATCCTTTAGCACAGCAAAACCACCTGCCATGTCACCATAAAGGGTTGCATATCCAACACTCATTTCTGATTTATTACCAGTGGTCAGGACAAGCCATTTGAATTTATTTGAAAATGCCATAAGGATATTGCCCCTTATCCTTGCCTGGATATTTTCTTCTGATGTGTCTACAGGAAGACCACTAAATTCCTTTTTCAGGGCATTGAGATAACTCTGAAATACACTATCGATAGGGACTTCTCTTATCTTTATTCCCAGATTGTGTGCAAGTGCATAAGCATCTTCCCTGCTTTCTTTCAATGTATAGGGAGCGGGCATGAAAAGACCTGTTACATTTTCCTTGCCGATGGCATCCACTGCAATAGTTGATACAAGAGAAGAATCTACACCGCCGCTTTGACCTACTACAACACCCTTGAACCCGTTCTTCTTAACATAATCAGATGTGCCAAGTACAAGGGCCTCATATATCTCTTCCAGGGGTTCAAAAACCTCATGAGCCTTTGTGAAAAGATTTGCTACAGCTTTTT
>Ga0209642_10001414_pt1 | contig 15969 bp, 35 predicted proteins | sample RifCSP19_2_FD_184025 | JGI IMG/M metagenome (GOLD analysis project Ga0209642, IMG submission 184025) | Soil microbial communities from Rifle, Colorado - Rifle CSP2_sed 19_2 (SPAdes) (version 2) | ecosystem: Environmental > Terrestrial > Deep subsurface > Rock core/Sediment | place: Rifle... | reverse complement strand
GCAGCAATTAATAGCGCCCACACCACTATGCTGTGATTCTGTTCTCCCCACTCTCTTTCCCTCTCATCCATAGATAGCAAGATATCATCAAAGGTATCCATGAAATGAGTTAAACCGTAAATATTCTTCAATGCACATACTGTTGTGGCAGCTTGTGCAATTAATTCATGATAAAGAGCATCTTTATTAACAGCTACATCAGACATTAGTGTGCTTCTCCTCAAAATGACGAATACAATTAATAATTACTTCCAGTAAATCGTTACTACAGATGTGAATCTCCCATGGACATGCATTTATATTGTTACATGACATATATGTACAATTAGTAACGTCTGATACAACTTTAAAATCTTTTAGTATCTGTAAATCATCTGCTATTTTTTCTATATCAGACATTAAAATGATCCTCCAATTTAAGAATTCCCTTTGAACAGATTTCATACAATTTTTTATTCCAACGTGCATCCTCTAATGCATGATGAACATCTAAAGGCTCTGGAGGTTTTTCAGGTTTACCTACCAATTTCCAAAGCTGCATTAATTCATTAGTGTACCATGGAATACCTACTGGTAAATCTTGCATTGTACCAAAAATCTGTGCTAAAGCTACATGATCGTATGCTCCGTAATAAGCCCAAAGTTCAATTTCATTATCTTGACTAAAGAATGCTTCTAAATATTTTGCAATTTGAACCTTAGGCTGTACTACTTTATGTTTAACGTCCAATACACTAGAATCAAGGTTTAATTTACTAGAACTAAATGAATTTCTTATAGGCAAATGAGGCCAGACATTAATCCTCAGCCAATCGTGTCTTAGGACTCTTTGTTGATCCATTGAGCCGTTGACTGCATAAAATTCTCTGCCATCTTCTGCTACAATTCCAATAGAGATAAGTTCAATAGTTCGGCCATCTTCTAAAAATTCAGTATCGTACCAATATTTCATTCTCTGGCCCTTCTAGTTTGACTAGATGTTTTTGCTCAGTATGCTTTAAAATATTATGAATATGTGTTATCATTTCGACATCTACATATTCAACTATTTTACTTTGTTCATCTGGATAAACATCACAATAAAGTTCAATACGATCATTCCATCCATTTTCTCTTAATTTAAAATGTCTTAGAATTTCTCCTAATCTCATCTTAAATCCTTTACTGCTTGATTTAATGCTGTTGATAGATGCTGACTAGCTCCATAGACCGCTCCACCAAATATAGGTGAATCTTCGTCTTCTTTACCAAACTCACAACCTACTGACCAATCATTTTTATCTAAATCATAACTGATAGCTAATACGCCTCCTTCTTTTTGTACTAATTCTAGTAATTCAGCACAACACTTTTCTATAGTTTTCACTTTTCTCCCCATATCTTGTGGTCCACTTTAAACTTAACTCCCATTTCTTTCGATTCAGGTACATCTTCTAGGATTCTTCTACACATATTTAAGAAGGTATCTTCATAATATTCTTTTGGCATTTCTAACGTTACTGAGTCGTGGACCTGAAGAACAATTGGCACTTCTGTAAGAACTGAATCTAATGCAAGCATCTGTCGTTTCACAATCTCAAATGCACCACCTTGGACTACTGAATTAAATGCCTTATGACAGTCTTTCTTATTATCAAAGTGTCGACGACGTCCAGTCCAATACTCAACATAACCATTAAATTCTGCTAATTTTTGAGCATTATTTGAAATTTTCTTAAAGCCCGGCCACAGGCTGTGGAATTCATCTAATCTTTCTTGAGCTTTCTCTTTTGACAGACTGAAAATCATTGCAATTCGTTTAAGACCAGCACCGTAAAGTGTCGCATACACTAAGGTTTTGACATCACTTCGTTCCCACTTTAACCGGTTAGCCATTTCCTTGAAGATATCGGTATTAGGTGAGTTGAAGATTTCTAGAAGCTCTAATTCTTTAGCATAAGCAGCGGCGAGACGAAATTCAAGCTGAGAAAAATCAAACTCAACCAGTGTAAAAGAACTAGATCGAGGAATAAACGCTTTTTTGAGATCTCCGTTCCATTCTTTATCTCCACTTCTGGGAATTTGCTGCAAGTTTGGGAGTTCACAAGAAAGTCGCCCGGTGACTGTACCATGTACTTTATAATTAGGATGCAAGATATTATCAGAATCACAAAGCTCAAGATAAGGCTTATAGTTTGAACTAACAGTTTTTTGCCACCCCCTGTAGCGAACAATCTTTTTAGCTAAATCAGATCCTTCTAATTCTAACATTGAGTCATATTCTTCAAGTGCATATTTATCCATTGATGGAGCACCTGCTGGAGTTCTTCTCACTACAGGATATCCCATTTTATCAATGAGGAATTCAGCAAGTTGCTTAGAACTTCCTGGATTCCAACCTAGTTCGTTTTTGAGTTGTAAACAAATCTCAGTACCTTTGATAACTCTTGGCTTGCAAAATTCTTTATCAACTTTAATACCTGTAGCTTTAATTTGCTGCATCAATCGAATAAATGCAGCTTCCCACTCCCAAAGAGTCTTAATCATTATCTTCAACCCAAGATACAGTGTAGGTGTTATATCGTTTAGTTTCTGGATCTTGAGCAACATTATGAAGTATATACTTTAATTTTATGATTACTTCGTCAATAGTTGGGTAGTACCAAAGATCATCATCATTAGACGTTATCTCGTACATTAGGGCTTCCTTTCTTTCCAGTAAGCTTTTAAGGTTTTCTTCATTAATTCTGCTAATTTATCAACTTCAATGTCAATAACTTCCACAGCTATCTCATAGGGTAAACCAGCTTCAATCATAACTGCACCCTGTAGCTTTGTATAGTGTAATTCTAGATTTTCCTCAATCGCGTTAAAGTCAGTCATTCTTTTGATTCCTTACAAGTTCCTTAGCCATCTGATCTAGCACAATTCCTGATTCATGACCGTTAGTAAAGCTAGTTTTATGCATCTTTTCCTGTACATAGTTACCTACTTCCAACTCCATATCAATCATGTAATAACCATTTTCCTCCCAAAATTCAACAGAGAATCCACATTCTAATAAATTAGTGATAATAAAAATAACTCTAGTTTGTTTACTCATTTTAAATCCATATGCTGTTGAGCTAAATCCATTAAGACTACATATAATTTTTGTTCATTTAATAACTTAATTGGAATATTATCAATTAAAACCTTTCCGTTAGCTTCTAATCCTATTACATATTGCTTATCTTTATAAATATTAATAATAAATCCAGCACTTGTTAAATCTTTAATTAGATTGATTAGCACTATACTCCTTAACGTTCAATTTCAGAATCTCTCATCTCTTCTCGTGCCTCTTTGTATCCATTCATATCTCCGTCAGTCCAACCTTGCACATATCCCCTAATCCAAGATTCTTTGTCAACTTCACCTAGATTATTACCGTAAATTTTATAAATTTTATCAAAAAGTTCTGCTGCTTTCTTGTGTATTTCCATCTGGTCGTGGCCTAACCTTCCATACATAGTAGATTGAAGCTGCTACGATTGTTATAATAATAGTCCCCGTTATTAGTGACAGGATGTACTCCAAAATAGTACCCTCTCTGTGCAAAGCTGCTACAAAGATTAACCCTAACCCTATATTTATTATAGAAATGTATAACAATTGAATTGGCGGTTTCAGCAATTTTCATCCTCTATCGTAGGCAGCCTGGCATCCCTAGCCCTATCAGCCCTAGCCTGTAGGCTCATACGCTGTCTATGGCTTTGGGGAGTGGCCCAGATGCCGTCTATATCGAGCATACCAAGGTACTGAATCGGATCTAAGCAAGTATCCTCAACTATTCTATGTTGATCAAATCCTGAAATATTTCTAAATGTTCTATGACATACGGAACAATGAGCATTAGTTACTGATTGCCAATTTGATTTACATTCGGGACAGGAGTACATTTCACAATCCAATTATTGTTAATGTCGATGTAATACTGCAAAGGAAGCACATCTACTTCCTCTATATATTCTTTGAGAAAAACAAAATGATCCACATTTTTACAATTTGATACTATAGTGGTTAGCAATTTCTTTAATAAATTATTCTCATCTGCAAGTTCATCAATTTCTTTATTAACGTACTCTTTTATGATTTCTTTGTCATGCAGATAAGTCATTATACTATTTGCCCTCCACTGAGAGAATGTACACTTAGCCACAGCAGTGCCAATCCTAAAATTGCACGTCTTGTCCACGTTCCAGCATTAGAACTTTCACCTGGTAAGGTTCCGCCTAATGTCCAGATAATACTCGATAAAGTTCGTCTCTTTTTACTCTCTGCCGTTTTCTCTTTGGTATTAAGATATAAAGCATAACCTTCAAAGGCTATAAAATAGATACCAAATCCTATCCAACCATAGTCAAAGAACCCTAACTCCATTATTGATCTTTATTCATTTCATAGGCTTCATCTGCTGTTTTAAATTCATCAATTATAGCACTAACTGTCTTGGGTGACCAGGCATTCTTACGTATCCAAACACCTACAAGAATTGGGACAATAAATACTGAAAATACAGCAATAAAATTAGATGTAGGTTCTGGTATGTCAATGCCGTAATGTGCCAATACTGAACCTATAGCTCCTACTAGTGCAATAATTACAGCAGGACGTAAAGCAGGTTCACCATCATCTTTATTATCATCTAACTCATTAAATAGCTTTTGCAACTCTTTCTTATCCATTACCCTGCTCCAAAGGCATCTGATAGACGGGCTTTAAGATTATCGTTTTCTTCCCTTAGCTCCCGAATTTCTTGAGAGAAACTTGCACTAGTTGCGTCTAAAGCACTTAAAACTACAGCAGTATCCACAGATGTCCCCGCTGTAGCTAATGCGTTTAATGTTGCCATAATTAATTCACGATCAGTACGTGCTTTAGTAAGTTCATTTTCCATATTTTTAATTTTAGGAATTACTATATCATGCAGTAACCATCCCGATTCAGCAGCCCACTGCCATATTTGGCTTAGACTAGCTGACTTACGACGCATAGTTTCGCCAGCACGCCAATATTTCTGGCCTTCTTCATCGTACATATCTACTCGTTGCGAGAGATTAACTTCTACAGTAGCCATGGCTTCTTCTTCCCAATCTGCAAATGATTGCCCTTTTAATGCTGAAATAAATGGTAGAAAATGACTCCAATTATTTACATATTTAGCAAAGAAGGAGCAGTGTTTGTGCCAGAAATGAGATGGATCTCTAGACCAATCATCTTCTCCTCTACCTTCACCTAATCCTCTACTATCGCGAGCAATTCGGCAATAGACCTTTTTACTATCTAAAGTTCCAATAAAGCTTCTAAGCTGATAGAGTCTCCAGTCCTTTGGATTTAAAGCTGAATTACGCAATAAAGCCGTTCTGTGCCGCATTTGCGCATCTGACATTGTTAAATCAATAGCTCTAGCTTTATCCTTAATACCTTGTAGATCCGCATTTAATAATACAGAATAATTACCTGGCCAGAATCTTAGATTTCTCTCTACTTCGCTGTGATAACCCGGTTTATTTGCGTATACACCACTTAGTAAAACACCTGGTATGAACTTTTTACAATCTAACCAAGTATTCCACATTGGTGTAGTAATAAATTCAGGAATTGGATTTGTCATTTTTTCTTACCATCATCTCAACGCCGTAAAGCATCATTATCTCTACTTCTTTACCGATAAAATTCTGAACCTTATTCTTTAATTCTTCGTATTGCTGCTGTGTTAATTGAACATTAGGAGTACTAAGTAACAACTTATCTCCTGGTTGTATGATATAACCATGGACTTTCAAAGTTGCTGGTGTTGTCATTGTCTCCACCATGGTAAGTGAAAAGCTCCAATTCGATAGTTGTTAAACTCAGCATCTGTTAATGTAATAATATCTCCTTTACTATTTTTAATCTCCCATTTATTTTGACGTAGTCTACCAGTAAGTTGTCTGACTTGAAACCCTCTTTCTGCATCTAGCATATGCCAATCATGCTTGGAGATTTTTTTCACTTTAGGCTCCTAGACTGTATACTACATAATAAGAAATGCCTAACATGGTTAGACAGACTATAACTCCTATAATTTTAATTATCATTAAATAGGCTCCCAAATTGCTTAATAAAAAGAGGTTCTAGAGTTTCAAACAATTCACTAGTAGCAATAGCATCTTGTGTTGCATATCGATTCATTAATTGCACAGGTACATACTCCCATCCCATATTGTCGATATATTTCTGCATTAATTCATGTCTGTCTTTACCTTCCCCTCCTACATAATATTTGTGCAAATAATCCAATTTTTTACTTAGTACATTTTCATCAATCATATGAGCCATAATCATTGTATCTGCAAAAGGACCTGTAAGAGGAAAGCCAAGTTTCTCAAAAACTTCTAAATCATGAGCAGCGTTTTGGAATACTCGCAATTTAGTATTAATTATACCTTCAGTTAATTGCTCAAAAGTCTCATCATCAATATTTACATTTTCTTCTAAATGTTCTAATGGAAAATACATTCCCATACCAGGATTAAAAGCACAAGAAACACCTAATGTTCGTCCATCTTTAGGACCTTCAGTGTCAACAGCTAGATGTGTAGCTACCTTAAAGAAGCTAATAAAGCTAAGCATTTCTTCTTTAGGAGCTAACGGTAGTCCAATAGTAAGATTAATCACTTGTAGCCCTAAATCCTATTTTTGGCGCTACTGGCGTCATTTTAATTTGAGGCTTAGCATCTGGATCAACTACTTCAAAATCCCTATTAGATTTACGTTCTAACATAAGTGATTGGTTCCCTTCGGTCATCCTAGACTTAATAAATTTAAGCTCTAATCTATTGCTGCCAATAGCCATGGGATGTAGATGCATAATTGTCTGTGCATTGTACATGATGTAAATAGAACCAAATGAATCATCTTGATCCACTGGTTTCTTTGGATCATTTAAAGTCAATTTTCTTGGATGATGGATGAAAAAGTAGCCACAGCCTCTAGCCTTTCTCACGTCTTCATTTAAGAAGGAATTAAGTCTTTTAACAGCGTCATCATCTTTAATGCTGCCATACATAGCCAACGCATGGGAGTCAATTATGATGAGGCCGATATTGTGCTGATCTATCTGTTTTAAGATTTCAATTTGCTGGTCTGGCGTATCGAATGGGTAGGCATGTCCAATAGGCCAGATATAAAACCATTCTTGAAGTTCTTCAATTTCTTCCGTTGTCAATCCCATCTCAAGGAAGAATTGCTTTAACTCGTCATGTTGCATCTCTAATGATGTGAACAACACTTTGACTCTTTTTGCGATAGACCATCCCAAAAACTGGTCTCGTCCTAGGGCTAGAGATATCGCAAGACGCAAGGAGAAAGTGCTCTTCCCAATTCCTCCCTTCCCGAATATGACGGCTGAACCAGATACGGGTAACACATTCTCGATTATCCATTCTAGCTTAATCTCCGTCTCTAGGAAATCTTTGAATCGAAAGACTTGTTGATCTTTATGTATTATCTCATATTGTTGTGCTTTAATAGCCCTAACATGACTAATAATTCCAGCCAGTCTACGTTGCCTATCATCTCTACCAACAAATTTCTGCCAACGCTGGTCAGCTTCTTCAATAACTACATATACTTCTTCATTTGACATTCCCATTTCAACACATTCAAATGCAAGTCTTGCTAACGCATCAGATCGAGCACCATATTTAACTTCTTTATGCATTAGTTCGAGCAGTGTTAGTTTTGGTAGATTTAAAGTATCAATAGTAGTGTGAGCTGTGGCTGGGGGTTCTGGTAATGAATTAAAATTATCTGTTGAATAAGTACTGATGGAATGATTAAGTAGTACTACAGGTTTTCCTCGTTTATGATTAAATGTATCCGGAGGACGTAAAACTTGTTGATAATCCCATCCTGATAAATCTGCCCCATAATGATAAGCAAGCCTTTTAGATATCTCCTCTATTACATTCTTATCTGTCTCAAAATGATCTAATCTCCAATACCAATGTTCGTGACCTGACTCACTTGACTGTATTCTAATTGTAGGTGCAAAGTCTGGGTTAGTAGGTACTTCTCCGTCAAATTCTGCCCATACATAGCTTGTTCCTTTAAATGTAGTAGGATTAATTCTTGGTGCTGTAAATAATGCAGGACTTAAATAAATTTCTCTATCATTAAAATCTTGGATATGTTCTAAAAATTTATCTTTCTGATCAGGCCATTGAAAAAACTTAGAATACCATCTAGTAGTTAGAATCTTTTTAAATGGAGAATAAATAAAACCTTCTTGATTTTCAAAAAGATCAGTTACAAACTCTGTTATAATCATCACATCTTTTTACCCTTAATTAACCTCCCCCGTAACACCTTCCTACGAATTTCTTTTTTATCTTCCTCATTACGTGAAGTCTGTGCGATAGGAAGATTTCCTTTACCAATAAAAGATTTGCTTCCAGGAATATTAATCTTACTGTGTGTAGATTTTTTACCGATTGAACCTCTAGTAGATTTACTTTCAGGAACAGTTACGTTATCGCCTGTAGGCTGTTTGTCTGTTGAACCTCGTTTATTGCCTAAAATATAATTCTTTCTACTACCAACAGTTCTAGGCATTTTTGGCTTCCATCCTGTCTTTCGCATAGTTCCGTATACAAAAGCATTGGTTCTTTCTTTAGATAACCCCCTCTTAGCAGCTACTTGTTTTAATTTCCTCTCCATAGCTTCTGGCATTGTATCTCCTAACAAAAGGGGAGGCTAGAATTAATGCCCTAGCCTCCCCTTTTTATTTCCTTAGAACGGAGGTTCTTCTGAGTCCGCTAAGTTAGCCCATTTCAAATTAGTGTACTGACCCTCTTCTCCAGAATTTTGAACTGCGATATTAACTTCTAAATTGACAAGAGTTTTTGGATCCCATTCATCAGAATCTAACTCAGCAGGATCAACACCTAATCCTTTACGTTCCATCTCTGGCTGACCACAAAGAAGTTTCTTAAGATTAGTCATATTACGGTTAATAATTTTACGTTCTTCAACAGGAAGAAGTTTATAACTCTCTTTGGTAAGTTCTGGATAAATTTGAAGATACTGTCGAACCTCTTTACCTTCAAACTCAGAGTCTGCATTAAGAATAGTAAAAGCAATAATAAGATTAGTTTTAGTACCATCTTTATTTTGAGAAATCTCAGCCTTAGTAATCTGGGCGCGATACTCGCCTTCTTCGACCCAAAAAGGATTAGTTGGAATCTTTTCAGCATCTAATTCACCGAAAATACTCATAATTTAAATTACACTCCTGTAAGTTTTAATGAAGTTATCAAGTAGCATGGTGCCTTGAATTCCTTCAATTCTAGATTTTCCAAGATAGCTCATTGCTGTTTCATCTACACCAATAACAATTCCTTCCTTTTTACTATGAATATAACCTAATACAGATGCAAACTCACCAACTAGTCTTGATGTTGCTTGAGGTATATCAGGTCTAATAATAGTATCTTTATCATTTAAAGGTGATGGCATATGCACTTGAGAAGTAAAAATCTTATGACAAGGTAGTTGCATTATTTTGTTAAAAACAGGTCGAAAAACATCCCTAGTCACTTTATAATCAATAGGTGCAGTTGTTGATAAGTTATTCAATAACGGATCCCTAGATACCATAGCTTCTCGATACTTCGGTTTTCCCTGAGAGTTCTTTCCCCAATCAGCTTTATCGAACAATAGATCTAGATACATAGTAATCATTTTAGAAGTTGTATCAAAAATGGCAGTATCATACTTTTCATAGTCTAAATATTCGAGTTGTGTCCAGCCTTCATACTCAACAATTGTAATTCTCTTAGCTATCTCTTTGTGAATATCCTTCTTTAAAACTATCCATGATTGGTCACTGCTAACCAATAATCCCTTTTCTTTTACCATTGAACAAGCAGTAACAGTTTTCCGCTTTCCCATATCTCCGTATAAGTACGATACATAATACCCTGACGTTGCAATATCTTCTGGATTAATGTATTTAATATGCTCTTTCACTTATACCTCCGCAAATAGGTTACCATACGCCATTAATAATGTCAAACGAGTTAACGTCAGATTCTTCCTCAACCCAATCTGCAGGAATCAAAATCTCTTCATCCTCTGGCCATTGATACTGAAAGTGATCGAATCCATAATCAATAAATTCATCAAACCAGTCGTCCATTTTAATCTCCTAATTAATAGTAATACCCTCTATTATATTCTTCATCATTTACAGGCTTCCTAAAAGCACGATCATAATTATCACTAATTACATCACGATCTCTAAAAGTAAATCCTAAAGCATTCTCTTTATTGTTCATAACCGTACTGGTTCTCTTTGTATTGAGTTGCTAGTGTTTTACTAGCATCTTTACCTTGTGCCTCTAAAGTACAAGGAAAAACAAAAGGACAATATTGACATGTATTGTAATTAAATGTTCTAGTACCAAAAATATTCTGTTCAGCTACAGGGCGCTCCTTGAACTCTTGGATTTCAATAGCTACTTTAAGAAAATCATGCCTAAGAATTCTCCTCTCATCATCAGAAGGGTCATAAAGCTTATACTCAATTTTATTGGTTGTTATATTGAAGAATCGAAGTATAGCTTTATTGATTTCATAGCCAGCCTCTGTTAAGAAGAGGTTGTACAGATTAAGCTGAGAGAAACGAGAGAGTTTATTCTTTGTCCAAGCCCTGCCTACAAACTTATAATCCTCTACAAGAAGTTTCCGTCCATACCATAGTAAAACTAAGTCTGGTGTGAAGCCAACATGCAGATCAAATCTATCTGCTAAAGGGACCTTAAAGCTCTTTTCTACAAAGATAGTCTCAATATTTGTTAAATCTAGTTCAGTAAGATAATTTTTAACAAGAAAATATGGTTTCAACATCTCCGGAGACAAGTCATCATGAGGGACACTATGCGCCATTTTCGCAATAGCTTTCTCTTTTGTTAATCCTTCTGCCATAGCCTTGTAGAAAATCTCCAGTAATTTATGCCCATTTACTCCTGTAGTAATTGCATTTGATTCTTCTACAGGAGATAGTCCTAATCCAAACTTATAATAATACTGTCGTTTACATGACTGAAAAGTCATCGCTTCACTAAAACTTACAATTGTCATATATTTTTCCAAATCTTGATATGGTCTCGTTTAATTTGACTGATATGTCCTTGAGATACACCTGTAATCTGGGAAATGCGCCGTTGAGAATGTCTACCTTTATCTAAAAGTTCTTTAACCTTCTTCACCTGTGCTTCGCTCAATTGTTGATTGCTCATTTAATCCTCCAGGTCTGAGCTTATATCGATGCTGTACCTCCCCATGTTCTCTTGATCCTCTGGCGTGCTGAGGGATATAAAATCTACCTTCAAGCTTTCCGAAAAGTTTTCCCGTACCCCATTGCGGACCATAATGTGCAAAGTGTCCCCTAACTGAATGTGCCGGAACAGACGAGTCAGAAGATCCCTTTTCTCTTGGTCCGTAAGATTTTCTGATAGGCCGAACGTTAATCTCATTTATTCTCAATCCTGTTCTTTCAATTCGTCTACGCTGTGGCCGAGATCTTTTAGGTTCCGCTAATTCAACATTTCTACAATTCATAAAATTAAGACTCTGCAAGACTACGTGTTCAGATGTATCCCAAACTTCTTTAGGTATATCCGATCTAATTTGTACCCAATGAATGTCTAAAGGTCTACCATCCTCAGCTATTGCAAATTGTATAATATGACAAGGGCCTATTGGTTTAATGAAAGCATTACGTGTTGTGGATCTCCCTCCCATCCACACATACCCTAATGTAATCCATTTAACCTCATTCCAATTTAATGGATTGTCTGTTTTCCAAACTTCTTGTATTTGTTTGATTATACTTCTTCCGTCGTTTAAATGAGTAGATAGTTCAATCAATAAAACATTACCATGTCTATTAATAAATCCTATAATGGCTGCTTCCCACGGAGGTGCTATACAGCTGTACTTTTCATACGGATCGAAACTCTGAGTCATTGCATCTAAGTTTTGATAGATTCCTGTGGCATCAACTACAGTTTCTACATCACAAAACATTTCATAAACTAATTTAAATATTTTAAGTTCATCAATTCCTGGGTCTACAAAACCTTTCTTAATTAAGTCGATGGTGTCGGCAATCCGGTCCGCTGTCATGAAATCCCCTAGATTTCCGAATTTCTTTTATATCATAACCTAGAAACTGTGTTCGTAAGGCATCTCCAAAAGCTGCATAATTCACAGCTGTTTCAGGTTCACTATTTTTATAATGACTAACCATATTTTCAATAGCCTTTATTAAATCTTCTACACAGATAAAAATGACAGATTCCTTGGGACTAATACTAGTTTTAAGTGTACGAATAGCTACATTAGCTAAATAAATTTTATGCATACTTCTTCTCTAACATATAAGCTCGGAGACCAGTTTCAATACTTACTTCGGTGCCGTCTACTCTAACTATATTTATAAAATAAACCTTATCCTCTACCCTAATAACAGGAGTAAGATGCTTCCATTTATAATCTGTTTCTTCTCCAGCTACCTCTAAGCTAGCCATAAATTCTTCAAAATTAAGATTCATTGTACATCTTCTACATCCACAAGAGAAAAATCTAATTCTGCATAAGTAGAACCATCATTATTAGTGATAAATATACTTGACTCAAAGCTAGAATCATCAGCAGCGTCAATTACAAATTGAGCATCTTCGTCGGACATCTTAATAGTGAGCTTCTTCATTTTCCTACCTTCTTCCAATAAATTTCATTATCAACTAATTCATCTGGTGTAGCTACTTCTGGTTGATGCGGTAAAGTTTCGTAAATCTCCTCATCATAAATTTCATCATTTAATGCATGCCATCTGTTGTGGCATGGTGAACAAATTTTATGAACATTCTCCCTATTATTTCTAGTCGTATTTTTAATTGGCCCGTGATGAATATTTACTTGCTTACCATCAATACAACCTACAATAGTCTGCTTACCACCTCCACAATTTTTCTTTCCTTGCCATTCACAAAATGCTCCTCTTGATAAAGGCCACATCATTGCTGCACGTTTACGTCCTGTAGATTCTAAATCTTTCATATCTTCAGGACTTTTTAATGGTGCACCTCTTCCTTGTCCTGTTAAAATTTTACCAGCAGAACTAATAGCCACAGGGTGACACTTTTTACATTTAGTTAGACACTCTTCATGGAAACCACGACCACAATTAAAGCAGGCCATTATATCCTATATGCCTCCCTTATCTTTTCATCCTTCCATTGTTTGAACTCATTTGGAAACTTCTCAACTAAGAGATCTAAAACATCTCCAATTTCAGTACTATGACAAACATGAAAAATAATAATTGGCGACTCTTCATCGAGGTAAGCCTCTAACCCTGTAGCTCCCTTTTTAAGAATTACTCTGTTCATTTTAACACTCCTGCCACCACCAAGAACATGATTCATTTTCATTGATAAAATATGCACAAGCGATTAGTAGGGCTGCTACCCATAACCAATAAATTATTTTCCATTTACGCTCAGAAGCCATGGCCAATGAACCGATACTAACTTGAGAACAATCAATGTTACTAGCACAGCTAAGGTCACTTTAGCTATAAATACTAACCAACTTAAAGTTCTACTCATCTCTAGACAGTCTTTCTTTTACTAAAGAAAGTGAGGTTATTAGAAGTGTCAACCTAAAGTGAGACACTCCAAGATCAACAAACCTCTGTCGGACCTGAGAGAGGCTATGTATACGGGTATCCAGACGCTCAATCAACGTAGTGAGAGCAGTGCTGGAAAGGCTCGGGGGGCTATCCCTAAAGACAGCCCCTCCCTTATCTGTCATTGTACCCTCCTCATCTCTCGACTGCAAGCCTATTGGCAGTACTTAGTTAATAAATCTGTAAATCTCCATGCTAAAATACTAAGCATTATAGCAATGTAGATTAATAATCCGAATAAAATAAAATCTTTCCACCATATATTCATTATTATTCCCAAAAACTATCGTCATCAAAAATCCATTCAGCAATTTCTAAGTATGGATTTTTAAACATTTCTGGATCAGTTTCATATGCTTTAATCACCATATTTTTGGCCATAGTTTCACTCATACCAAAATGATCGGATAATATTTCTATAACATTATCTTGATCATTAGTCAACGGCTGTCCCATTTTCTTATTTTTCCTTTCATATAAATATTCTTGACTACTAATAACTTCAGTCACAATATTCCGTTTCTCCCATTGAACAAAGCAAAGCCTCTAAAGTTTGTCGTTGTTGTTCAGTTCTAACATCTGTTAATTGACGCTCATAATCGTTATAACCAGGTAGTACAGGTTCAAGTGTAGTTAATATAATTGGCTTATCATTGTCTAGTCGACTGAAATCTTTACCGCGGTGAGGATCAGTCATTGCATATAGAGCTACTGCCAAGACAATTGCAGCAATAACCGCACCCCCTGTAGCTATAAGAGTATTAATTGTACTTCTATTCATTTTCACTCTCCAAATTCTTTAATAATTACTGTATGCCCATAATGTATTTCTTCATGCTCATCTGCTTTATCTTCTACAGTAAGTAATCGACCCGAACATCCCCAGCCACAGGTATCACATTCAGCATATACTCTTGTACCTATATTCATTACTTTACCTCCGTGGCCCCTTATAATCGGGTAATAATTCATCTGTAGCATCCCAATAATCTATAGTACACCCTACACATAATGTCCACAATCTACCTTCATGTCTAAAAGTTCTTGTCTTCCTCCACTTCTCGCATGCAATACATAAACTCCAACCTTCATTCTTTTGAACTATGAATTTATATGGTACTCTCAATCTTTCATCCTATCTGATACTTCGACAATAATCTCAAGTGTAGAAAATCCTACCGTTATAAACATATCCTCTAAATCAATACCCTGCTCATTAAAACTAACTTCCCAAGCTTCTAATCCTAATGTAATCATCTCACTAAAAGTATTGTAACTAAAATCTTTAATATCAAACTTAACTCTTAAACATCTAGTACCTCTAGAATACTGAAAAGGACAGTGATCATGGTCCAAAATATGCGAATCTATTGCTAACACCTTCATTTCTTTACCTTTCTCAATTCTTCAAGAATACGATCTAAGTTAAATGCCAACACTAAAAAACCAATAGTTATATTAAAATTAGTTATTACTAGTACCCAAAAAATCCCCTGTTGTGTTGTCATCTATTGATCTTTTTCGATTCTTTAATAATAATTTGTAATAATCCAACACCAAAACCTATAGAAAATTCAACAACGACTAATTGACATACTATAACTAACAATAGTGTTTCAGCTAATGTCACTGTAGACTTCGTTCCAGATTTGCACGCAATCCATCTTGCATTTCACTAGCAGTCTTGAATTTAGTAAGTATATCACGCTTCTCGTTAATTAATTCTGCCATATAATCATCAATAGTCTTCTCAACTCTTGGCATATGAATAGTTGCTTGATCTACCGAATTAAGCCGGTCAATCCTGCCCATAGCTTGATCATCAGATGCTGGATTCCAATAACGATCAAATAGAATAGCGTGACGAGCAGCATTAAGATTAAGAGACTCAGAAATAGTATCGTACGTTCCCAAAAGTACATCATATCTATGCTTTCCTGTCTGCATTTTTAGATCAAAATCATTTCCAATTTCTCTAAATGTACGTCGATCTTCATCACCAGTAATAACAGCTACAGCTAGACCGTTTTCTATAAGCCTTCTACGTAGTTCATAAATTGCAGGCTTAAATCTACTAAACAATACCACACGTTGTTCTTCTTCTACAAGTTCTTTAATCAAATCCTCAGCCCAGTCAATCTTAACTGACTGATGAACATCAAATCTAATTGGCATTCCGGTTTCTGGATCAGAAAAAACAATTCCAG
>Ga0209642_10001413_pt1 | contig 15975 bp, 14 predicted proteins | sample RifCSP19_2_FD_184025 | JGI IMG/M metagenome (GOLD analysis project Ga0209642, IMG submission 184025) | Soil microbial communities from Rifle, Colorado - Rifle CSP2_sed 19_2 (SPAdes) (version 2) | ecosystem: Environmental > Terrestrial > Deep subsurface > Rock core/Sediment | place: Rifle... | reverse complement strand
CACGCGGTGCTCGTGACGCTCGAGTCCGGCGTCCTCACCGGCGACATCGCCGGCTACGACAGGGGCGTCGGCACCACCGCGTACACGGATGCGATCATCGACAACCTCGGAAAGCGCTCCGAGCGCTGGACCGTCCGCGACTACAAGCCGATCCAGATGCCGAAGGTCTCGGAGGAGCCCGACTTCGTCCATCCGGCGAGCCGAGCGGTCGTCGGGCTCGACGTGTTCGTCGAGTCGCCGCTACAACCGGAGGAGCTCGGGACCAGCCTGCTGGAGCTAACCGCGGGCTCGAGCCTGGAGCTGAGATCGGTGTCGAACCGCGGCCGCCAGGTGTTCCCGGCCACCGGGGCGGCCGCGGACATGGTCGACCACTACGCCTGCCGGTTCGGCCTGCGCGGCGGACCGGGCGACCTGTCCGACGACGCCGTCCACGACCTTCTGACTCGGGTGTCGACGAGGCACCGGTGGATGCACCTCGAGAAGCTCCAGGAGTTCGACGGGGAGCCCGGGTTCACGAAGGCCCAGGGCGAGAACTAAGCGCCGCGAGGCGCTTGCTACACTTCCCGCCGGCCTCGGCTCCCGGTCCCATCGTCTAGTGGCCTAGGACACCACCCTCTCAAGGTGGAGACACGGGTTCGAACCCCGTTGGGACTACGACGTGGGAGACGCGATGAGTGACGAGGGCTGGGTACCGGTGATGCCGCTCGAGGAGCTCCCCGACCGCAAGCCGGTCCAGGCAGCGCTCGAGGGCCTGAAGGTCCTGATCCTCCGCGACGGCGAGCGCTTGTTCGCGATCGGCGACCGATGCTCGCATCAGGGCGCCCCGCTCCACCGGGGGCACGCATCGTTGGGGAACTCGATGTCGACCATCGCCTGCCCCATCCACGGCAGCTTGTTCGACCTGAGCTCCGGCGCGGTCCGACGAGGGCCGGCGACGTCCCCGGTCCCCGCCTACGATGTACGGGTGAGCGACGGGATGATCCAGATCAAGGACCGCGTCTGACGTGGGCGGCGACAAGCCTATCGGGCTCGCCATCGGCGGCGGCGTCCTGATGATGCTCGTCCTCCTCCCGGCCCTCATCCCGCCGGTCTTCTACCTGTTCGCGAACGTCTACGCGCTGGTCACCGGGTCGGACTTCGGCTCGGATGCCATCGACCTCGGCGTGCTGTTCACCGGCCTCGTGCTCACCGTGGCCCTGTTCCTCCTGCTCGCGTTCGGCGCGGTCGCCTTCGTTGGGCGTGCGCTGTCGCCCAAGCGTGAGGAGCGCGAGCCGGCCGAGATCTGACCGGCGCTCCACCGACCGGCCCGGGACCTCCGCTACGCTGCGGCGCATGTCCACCCTCCGCCAGGACCCGACTACCCGCCAGTGGTCGATCCTCGCCACGCGACGCGGCGACCGCCCACACCGGCCCGTGGTCGTCCCCCGCCCCGAGCTGCCGCAGCACGACGCGACGTGCCCGTTCTGCCCCGGCAACGAGGACCAGACGCCGCCGGAGATCATGCGCGACCCCGTCGGCCCGGACTGGCAGGTCCGCGTCGTGCCGAACATGTACGCGGCCCTCTCGGGCGACGGCACGGCCCGGCGCAGCGGCGGCCCGTTCACGCGTGAGATGCCCGGCGCGGGGAGCCACGAGGTCGTGATCGAGTCGCCCCGTCACGACCTGCGGATGGACGAGATGACCCACGAGGAGGCCGAGCGCGTGGTGTGGGCCTGGCGGGAGCGCTACCGGGCCCTCATCGACCTCCCACACATCCGAGCGGTCGTGGTGTTCAAGAACTTCGGGCCGCTCGCCGGGACCTCGCTCGTCCACTCGCACTCGCAGATCGTGGCCACGCCGGTGTTCCTCCCCCGCTTGCTCCGGCGCCTGGACGTGGCGACGCGCTACTTCGACGAGAACGGCATCTGCGTCTACGACGAGGTCATCGCGGCCGAGCGTGCGGCGGGCGATCGGCTCGTGGACGAGAACGGGAGCTTCGTCTCGTTCGAGCCGTGGGCCGCCAACTCGCCCTTCGAGACGTGGATCGCCCCGACGTTCCACCAGGGCTCGTTCGGCGAGCTGGCCGACGAGGAGGTGAACGACCTCGCGGCGGTGCTCGTCCGAACGCTGACCGCCGTGCGACGCGCGTGCGGCGACCCGGACTTCAACCTGGTGATGTACTCGGCGCCGACGAACGGCGGACATGCCGAGGAGGTCTTCCACTGGCACCTGAAGCTGATCCCGAAGCTCTCGACGCCCGCGGGCTTCGAGATCGGCTCGGCGATGAGCATCAACACGGTCGCACCGGAAGACGCGGCGCTCGCGCTCCGGGGGGCGCTCCACGCCCCGCCGTCGGCCACCGAGGGCTAGGTGGCGGCCCGGTCGCACCGGCCTCAGGAGACGACGCGGAGTCGCTCGACCGTGCGCTCGCGCCCGAGGAGCTCGATGGACTCCGGGAGCGGCGGCGAGACGTTCGAGCCGGTCGCCGCCGCGCGGATCGGCTGCCACCCCTTCGTCCGGTTCAGCCCCGCCTCAGACGCCAGCTCGTCGAGCGCGTCGCCGATCGCCTCGGCCGTCCAGGTGCCCAGCCCCCCGAGCATGTCGGCCACCGCGGCGAGGTAGCCGCCGGGCGCTTTCGCGATCAGGTCGGCCGCTTTCTCGTTCGGCTCGATGTCGTCCGTGAACAGGAACCGCAGCAGCTCGGGGGCCTCGGCGAGGGTCTTCATCCGCTCCTTCACGAGCGGCATCGCGCGGCGGAGCAGGGCCGGCTCGGGCGACAGGCCCGCGACCGAGAGGAAGTGCAGGCACCGCGCTGCCAGGTCGTCGTCGTCCAGTGTCTGCATGTAGTGGTTGTTCATCCACTCGAGCTTCTGCGTGTCGAATCGGGCGGGGTTGCTCGACACGCGGTCGATGTCGAAGGCCTCGATCAGCTCCTGCCTCGACAGGAACGTCGTCTCCGCGTCCTTGGACCAGCCCAGGAGCGCGAGGTAGTTCATCAGCGCCTCCGGCAGGATCCCGTGCTCCCGGAAGGCCTCCACGCTCGTCGAGCCGTGACGCTTCGAGAGCGGTTTGCCGTCCGGCCCGTTGACCTGCGGCACGTGCGCGTACGCCGGTGGGGTGCCGCCGAGGGCCTCGATCACCGCCGCGTTCCGCGGGGCGCTGGCCAACAGGTCGTCGCCTCTGATCACGTGCGTGATCCCCATCAGCATGTCGTCGACGGCGACGGCCAGCAGGAAGAGCGGAGAGCCGTCCGCGCGCATCAGCACGAAGTCACCGAGCTGTCCCGGAGCCCACCGGACCTCGCCCTTGACCAGGTCCTGCACGACGTGCTCCCGCTCGGGCATCTCGAAACGGATCGCGTGTGGGCGGCCCTCGGCGTCGAAGGCCGCCCGCTCGTCCGCCGCGAGGTTCCTGCAGCGGCCGTCGTAGCCGGGCGGCTCGCCACGGGCGAGCGCCGCCGCCCGCCGTTCCCCCAGCTCCACTTCCGTGCAGTAGCAGCGGTACGCGTTCCCCAGGGAGAGCAGCCGATCGGTCATCTCGCGGTAGACGTCCATCCGCTGTGACTGCCGGTAGGGCTGGTGGAGACCGCCGACGTCCGGCCCCTCGTTCCAGTCGATGCCGAGCCACCGGAGCGAGTCCATCACCCCGTGGAAGGCCTCCTCCGTGACGCGAGAGGCGTCCGTGTCCTCGATCCGCAGGACGAACGAGCCGCCATGGTGCCGAGCGAACGCCCAGCTGAACAGGCCCGTCCGAACGTTCCCCACGTGCAGCGACCCCGACGGCGCGGGCGCGAATCGGCAGCGCACGGTCACGACGACGCCTCCACCGGGTTCGACAGCGTGCCGACGCCGTCGACCTCCACCTCGACGACGTCGCCGGGCGAGAGCTTCCCCACGCCTTCGGGCGTCCCGGTGAGGATCGCATCGCCCGGCAGGAGGGTCATGAACGACGTGATGTACTCGATCAGCGTCGCGACGCCGAACACCATGTCCGAGGTCTGCCCCGCCTGCCGAACCTCCCCGTTCAGCCGCGTCTCGACCCGCACGTCCGTCGGGTCCAGGTCCGTCTCGATCCAGGGCCCGAGCGGGCAGGAGCCGTCGAACCCCTTGGCACGCGCCCACTGGCCGTCGGTCTTCTGGAGGTCCCGGAGCGTGACGTCGTTCGCGCACGTGTACCCCAGGATGTGCTTGAACGCGTCCTCGGCCCGCACGCCCCGGGCGATCCTGCCGATCACCACCGCGAGCTCGCCCTCGTAGTCCACCCGTCGGCTGACCGGGAGCAGCCGGATCGGATCGTTCGGGCCGATCACCGCCGTCGAGGGCTTGAGGAACAGCATCGGCTCCTCGGGAACCTCCAGGTCGAACTCGGCCGCGTGCGCGACGTAGTTCCTGCCCAGGCACACGAGCTTCGAGGGCAGCACCGGCGCCAGCAGCCGGACGTCGTCGAAGGGCACCTCCTCGCCCGACGGCACGGGGTCCTCGAAGAAGGTCCCGCGGAGGACCCGGATCGTGTCCGAGCCGAACTCGGCGGCGCCGGTCGCGATCCGATCGCCGAAACGCAAACGGACGAGTCGCACGAACGGAAGGCTACCCGTGCCGGAGCCGGGGCGCCCGGCTCAGAGCGCGCGGCGCGGGAACGCCCACCTCGCGAGGGCGAGGGGCGCGGCGATCCACAGCGCGATGGCACCCGCGAGCAGTGCGGCGGCGCCCCCGACGCCGAACGCCCCCGTCACGTAAGCGCCGAACGGCCCGAGGGCGGTTCCCGACGGCTCGGCGGCGAGCATCGCGAGGATCCGGGCGGCCTCGAGCGGGTTGAGGAGCACCGCGGCCAGCAACCCCTTCGGGCCCAGGTGCACGGCCGGCCCGAGCCCAGCGAGCGCGAGGTCCATACCCAACGCGAACAGGAACCACAGGGCGACCGCCAACGCCACGGCCTGCGTGCGTCCCGCCGCGAAGGCCGAGATCGCGATCCCGAGCGCGAGTCCCGCCGTGGAGACCGCAAGGGTCGAGACGACCAGTGCGCCGAGAGGGGCGAGATCGCCGACATCGGCCACGCCGGCAAGGACGAGCGCCGCCAGACCGAAACCGATCGCCACCGTGAGCCACAGCGCACCGACGAGGCCGAGGAACACCCCGACTATCAGGGTCCAACGCGGGACCGGCTGGGCCGCCATCATCGCGAGCAGGCCGCGCTCGCGCGCACCGGCCAGGCTCCCCGCTCCGAGGAGCAGCCCCATGAGCGGCGGGAGCAGAACCCCGAGGTTCACCAACCCTGCGGATGCCGGCCCGACCCCCGAGAGGCCCAGCTCGCGGAGCGACCCGAGCCCGAGCAGCGTCACGGCCAGCGTGACGGCGGCGAACACGCCGGCGGTGCCGAGCACCCAGCGGCTCCGGATCGCGCCCTTCAGCTCCCACCCGGCGACGGCGACGAGCCGGCTCACGCTCGCGCCTCTCGCGGATCGGGCTCGGTCCCCCGCGCCCGCAGTCGCACGAGCGCGTGATCGCCATCCATCGGACCGTCGAAGACGATCCTGCCCTCGTCGAGCACGATCGCCCGGTCGGCCACTCCGGCGAGGTCCCCCGGCATCGGGCTCGCGACGAGAGCGGCCGCTCCCACCTCGGCGACCCCCCGCAGCGTCTCCCAGAAGCCCTCGCGACCGAGCTCGTCCAGGTTGGCCACGGGCTCATCGAGCAGCAGGAGCTTGGGGAATCCAAGCAGCGCGATCGCGAGCGCCACGCGCTGACGCTGACCTCCGGAGAGCACACCGACCGGTCGTTCGTCGGCCGGGAGGAAGCCCTCGGGGAGGATACAGAGGCCGTCGGCGCCACGGAGCTTCGCGAAGAAGGAGAGCACCTCGCCGACCGTCACGTTCTCCGGGAGGGAAACCGTCTGCGGGAGATAGCCGACGGTTCGCCGAGCCTCCAGGGATCCGGCCGGCGCGCCGGACACCGAGGCCGTGCCCTCGAAGGGCACGAGGCCCGCGATGCATCTCAGCAACGTGCTCTTGCCGGTGCCGTTCGCGCCGGAGACCACGGCGATCGTCCCCGCCCGGAGCGTGAAGCCGACGTCGACCAGGACCGGGTGCGGGCCGTAGGACTTCGACAGCCGCTCCGTGAGGAGCACCGGGGACTCACGTTCCACGGTGCACCCTTCCCTTGCGGAGAGGTCGGCGGATGCCGATCACGGCGACGCCCGCGATGGCGACCACGCCCAGCCCGATCGCCCCGAGCGCCGCCGAGGCGACCACGTTCGAGCCCGCTCCACCGGCGGAGGGCGAGGCCGGCCGCATCAGCGGGAGCGGGTCCTCGACGATCGGCTCGTGCTCGACCCAACGATCACCGACGGCGCGGAGCAGCCCGAACGCTGGACCCGAGGCGAGCGCCTCCAGGACCGGCGCCCGTCGCAGGAGGCCCTCCACCGACCCGCCCGCGAGGTACGCGACGTCGCCCACGCCTTCGCCGGCGAGGTCGTAGCCGCGGTAGTCGCTCCAGAAGTTCCCGACCCCTTCGAACGACCACTCGTTCTTCCCGGCCACGCCGGTGCCCTGCGCGACCACCTGGACGGTGTTCTCCACGAAGCTGTTCGCGAAGAACGTCGCGTGGCCCGAGGGGTACAGGGACACGCCGAACCGGTTCAGCGCCACGGTGTTGCGATGGATCCGGATCTCGCCGGCGGCCCCGGCCGGCGGCCCGTCCACTTGGACACCGACACGGTTGCCGGTCAACACGTTCTCGGCGACCTCGACGTCCTCCACGTCCTTCAGCAGGACGCCGAAGCCGGTCGAGGGCGAGTGGCTGTCGTGGATCGCGTTCCGCAGCAGCAGCACGCGGCCGCCATACATCATCACCGCTCCGGACAGGTTCTCCTCGAATAGGTTCTCGGAGAGCGTCAGCTCCTCGGCGAACATCGAGTGCACCGCATAGCGGCTCCCGGAGATCCGGTTGCGGTCAATCAACGCGTTCTTGCCGAACGAGAGGAAGACCCCGTCCCTCGCATCCTGGATGTCGTTGTCGCGGACGAGCACGTCCTCGGCGTCCCACAGCGAGATCCCGTCTCCCCGAGAGAAGATCCCGGGTTCGCCGTCATGCTGTTCGTGTCCCGGGGTCGGCTCGCCCGCTTCGGGGTCGATGGCGTGACCCTCGTCGCCGATCGCCGCGGCGGCACGCCCGTGGATCGTGTTCCCGACGATCTGCACCCCCCGTGCGCCGAACACGGCGATCCCGTAGTAGGAGCCCTCCACGACAACGTCGCGGATCACCGCGCCCGTCGCCGTCGCCTCAACGCGGACGCCCGCGGGCCCTCCGACGGGGCCGGGACCGCTCCCTCGGACCGACAACCCGTCCACGACGGCTCCGGGCGCGCTCACGGTGATGACCGATCCCGTTCCGTCTCCCTGGATCAAGGGTCTGCCCATCCCGTGCAACACGACCGGGACGTCGACCAGCAGGTTGCCGTGGTACATCCCCGACTCGATGTGCACGACGTCCCCGGGTGACGCCGCGTCGATCCGCGCTTGGAGCTCGGACGTACTCGGGTGGTCCTCGTGAGCCCCTTCGTCCTGGCCCGTGGCGGCCACGGCCGGGAGCACGACCGCTCCGGCCGCCAGCATCAGGGCGAGGAGCGCCCGGCGGGCCATCACGCCGCCCGCGATCCTGCCTCGACCGCGCTTTCCTCCTCCCGCGTGCGCCGCCGGCGGTCGTAGGGGGGTTCCTCGCGGACCCAGCGCCAGGCGTTCACAATCACCTGGGGGATCGCCGGTCCGAAGGAAAGGAGGAACCCCGCGAGCCAGATCACCAACAGGGCGCTCCCCGGCCACGCCCACGTCGTGAAGTTCACGACGTGGGTCGGCCCGACCACCCTCGCGGTGAACTCGTCGATCCGGAGCGCCGCCTCGGGGTTCAGGTCGTGCCCGAACTGGTAGAGGCGCCACTGCACGTCGAGCAGCGCCCCGACGGGTATCCCCCACACGAACAGCCGTGCGAGGCGCCCGGGCCACCGGCGCACGAACCAGACCGAGACGCCCACCGCAGCGATCGCGGCGATCATCGTCGGCACCCACAGCATCGTCTCGGGGAAGTCCGCGATGTCGTACGGCCGCATCCCCACGTAGTGGTTCAGACCACTGATCTCCCTGATGTCGCCCTCGACCCGGTTCCCGTACACGACGAGGTCGAGTCCCTGCGGGTACTGCGGTGCCGTGAGATGCGCTCGCCATAGGGGTTGCCCCATGGCGAGCACCAACAGCACCGCGACGACGACCCCGAGGGCGGCCCGCCCGGCGGATCCCTCACCCAGGCTGGAGGGGGGTGCCTCCGTCTCGAGCCGTTCCTTCCGGGTCGTCGCCCCCGATGCCATCGTCTCCTTCCCTCTCCTCGAACCGATCAAGACACGGTCAGCGTGCCCTCCATGCCGGACTCACGGTGGCCGGGAACCGCGCAGTAGAACGTGTAGGTACCCGCCGGCAAGGTGAACGACCCGCTCCCGGTCTCCGTCGCCGGCACGAGGATCGCGAGGTTCGCCTCATCGATCGAGAAGTCATGCTCGATCGTCCCCGTGTTCTCGAGCTCCACCGTCACCTCGGTATCCGCCGGGGCGCTCAGGGTGTCCGGGATGAACTCGAACTCCTTGCCCTGGACGCTGAGGGTCGTCCCGCCACCGTCCCCACCGCCGTCTCCGCCATCGCCATCGCCATCGCCGCCGCCGCAGGCAGCCAGCGTCAGGGCGAGCGCGACCGGGAGGGCCACCAACCATGCCCATCGCTTCACGTGATCTCCTCCTCTTCGTGTCTCCGTGCGCGTGTCTCCGTGCTCACTTCGGCGCCACCAGGAGCCAGCCTTGCATCTCCAGGTGGAGCGCCGAGCAGAACTCCGTGCAGTAGAAGGCGAAATCGCCGGTCCGGTGCGCCTCGAACTCGATGTTCACCACCTCGCCGGGGTCGATGCTCGCCTGGATGTTATAGCCGGGGATCGCGAACCCGTGGGTCGCGTCCTCGGTCGTCTCGATGTTCGTGATGTGCAGCCGGACGGTATCACCCTCTGTCACGCGGATGATGTCCGGCGTGAAGTGGCTCCGCGTCGCGGACACGTAGACGTCAACGACATCCCCGTTCCGCTCGACGCGCTCCTCGCCCGCGACGATCGCGAACTCCGAGGTCGACATCGTCAGCGGATCCGTGCCCGGTGGGTAGACCGCGAGCGGGCTGAGCTTGTCCGCCTTGATCATCTGCGTGTAGTGGGGCTCTCCGAATCCGATCGGCATGTCGTACATGATCTGGAGAGGTGTGCTCGTGAGATCGATCAGCTGGAAGTTCTGCGGGTGCAGCGGGCCGAGCGTCGGGAACCGGTCGATCGACCACTTGTTCAGGGCGACCATGTACCGGCCGTCCGGCGACACCGTGTCGCCCTCGGCCGTCACGAGGTGGCCGATGTTGTAGTGGACCGGGACCGTCTCGACGAGCTTGAACGCCTCGTCGGCGCCGACGCCGGACTTCTCGCCGAGGGTCCACTCCGCGATCGCGCTGTCGATGAACAGCGAGGTATAGGCGTGCCCCTCCGCGTCGAACTGCGTGTGGAGCGGCCCCACACCCACCTCGACCTGTCCGGCGACGACCGAGTCGAAGGTCAGGATCGGGACGCCGTACGGGTCCGTCCCCTGGAAGTCCTCGTTCTCGATCGCCTGCTTGATCAGCTCGATGTCGTAGACGGTGGTGTGGGGGTCGAGCTTCCCGGACACGACCATGTAGTTGCCGTCGGGTGAGACGTCTACACCGTGCGGGTTGCGCGGCTCGGGCGCGAAGTACAGCAGCCCCTCGTCGATCGCGGTCTGGAGGCGGATCATCCTCATGCCGTTCACGACGTCGAACTTCCCGTCCGCGACGACCTGCTCCGCCTTCTTCCAGTCGATGATGTTCAGGAAGTCGAAGTCGTTCTTGATCGAGCCGATCTCGAGCGGCTCGCCGCCTTCGGCGTTGCCGCCGACCGCCATCTCCGTGTTGTAGGTGTTGACGAACCCGTACCCGTAGCTCGCCAGCTTCCCGGCATCGGCCAGGTCCTGCGTGTACGGAGGCAGCTCGATCTGGAAGCTCCGATCGAGGTCGATCTTGCCCGTCGTCGGGTCGATCGCCAGCCAGCTGTCGACACCGCGGAAGTTCTCCGCGTAGTCGTCCAGGTCCGAGTAGCCATCCTCGGTGAGCGAGAAGGGCGTCATCGACGAGATGTGTGCGTACTCGGAGTTCGGCGTGACGAAGACGCCACCGTGCGAGGTCTGGCTGTTGGGGATGTCGACGATCTGCTTGGTCTTGAAGTCCGCCAGGTCGATCATCCCGATCCGGCCGTTGGCCCGGTCGTTGATGTACAACCACCGCCCGTCGTAGTCGCCCTCGGTCTCGGACAGGGCCGGGTGGTGAGCGTCACCCCAGCGCAGCGGGTCGCTCTTGTCAGGGTTCGACCCCTCACGCAGGACGGTCTCGGAGACGTCGGCACCCTGGCCGTAGCCGGACCAAGACTCCGGCGTGAACACCGGGATCGTCTTCAGCAGCCGCATCGACGGCACGCCGATCACGTGCATCTGCCCAGAGTGGCCGCCCGACGCGAACATGTAGTACTCGTCGTACTCGCCGGGCGCCACGTAGGTCTCGAGGGCCGACTCCGCTTGCACCCCCGTCAGCCCGCGGGACTCCGCGATATCGGCGAGGTTGCCTCCGGTCGCGGCCTCCCCTCCCAGACGAGCGCCGACGACACCCACCGCGGCACCAGCTACCAAGGCCACCACCACGGCCAGCACCACCGTGCTCCGCCTCATGGCACCCCCCTTTCTCACGCTGCCATGAATGTTTAGCAGTCGGCTCATCGTACGAGACGGGTATCTGCGAGCGACGTCGGAAGGTCCCGACCTGCCCGGGACCTTCGTCCCTGCGTGGAAGCGGAACCCGCTAGGAAGACTCGAGGACGGTGCCGATCCCCCAGGTCACGCCGACGCTCCGCCAGTAGCCGGCGATGATGTCAACCGGCGCCAGGCTCTCGAGCTCCTCGACCGGGGAGGGGCCGAAGGCGAGCTCGGCCTCGCCGGTCCAGATCTCCGAGCCCTCCCAGTCGTAGCTCTTCATCGTGACGAGCTCGTCCATCGAGGGCGGCCTCCCCTCCTCGATGCTCGGGAAGTAGCGGTGGTGGAGCATCGGCAGGGCGTTCACGAACCCGCTCCTCTCGGACGGGCCGGTGATCGTGAACCGGGCGTCGATCACGCGCCGGTCGTGCACGGCGACGCTCGCCCCGAACCGTCCACCGGGCCCGAGCCTCGGCCCCGCCTTGCCGAACGCGACCGGCCGGGTCATCCAGATCGAGCCGAGCCTCTTGGGATAGCCCTGGTGCCAACCCCGGGCCATCGCGAAGTCCTTGTCGACCCAGATCAGCAGGCACCGCGAGTAGAGCTCACCCCGGTACGAGCAACGGACGACGACGAACGCCTCCTTGTATTGGGAGCGCACGGGGTCCAGGAGCTCCTCGAACGTGTCCGAGCACGACTGCCAGTCGGCGAAGATCACCGCGACCGCGTCGGGGTCGTCCGGGGCCGTCTCGAGGGGCTCGGGCAGCCACCGAGCGACCGACCCAGGCGCCGCCCTGTACTCGATCGTGAGGAGGTCGCCCGAGTAGTGCCAGGGGGGGCCGGGGACGATCGAGGAGCGACCCTCGGGCGTCCTCGGGGGCAGGAACCCCTGCAGATCGGACATGCGCCGCATACTACCCTTCGGTCCCGAGCGATCGAGGAGAGCGGATGGAGACCCGGCGGGTCCTGTTGGACGGCGAACCTACCACCGTCACGCGCGACGGCGACGACCTGCTGGCACCCGACGGCAGACGCCTCGCGGCGGAGAGCGCCGTGCACCTGGCACCCTGTGAGCCGACGAAGATCGTCTGCATCCACCTGAACCACGAGAGCCGGATGGAGGAGTTCCTCGCGACGATGCCGCCGGCCCCGACCTACTTCCACAAGCCGGTCTCAGCGCTGAACGCGCACGGCGGCGAGGTCGTTCGCCCGCCGCGATGCAGGTACCTGAACTACGAGGGCGAGGTCGCCATCGTGATCGGTCGCGAGTGCCGTCACGTCTCCCCCGACGAGGCGGCCGCCTACATCGCCGGCTACACGATCGCCAACGACTACGGCCTTCACGACTTCCGGGACACCGACGCCGGCTCGATGCTGCGCGTGAAGGGCTCGGACACGCTCTGTCCGCTCGGGCCGGGGCTCGTCGACGACTGGGACTTCCACAGCAAGCGCATCCGGACGCTCGTGAACGGCGAGGTGCGGCAGGACGGCTCAACGGACGAGATGGTGTGGGACATGCACTACCTGGTGGCGGACATCGCCCGCACGATCACGCTCCTGCCTGGCGACGTGATCCTCTCGGGCACGCCCGCGAACTCCCGGCCGGTGGAGCCCGGCGACGTCGTGGAGGTCGAGGTCGAGGGCCTCGGCCTGCTGCGGAACACGATCGTCGAGGGCGACTTCCCGATCCGCGAGGACGTGGGGGCGCAACCGTCCGGGTCCGAAGAGGTGGTCTCGACCGCCCTCGGTGGGGACTGGGAGCTCCGAGGTATCCGCCCGCCCCGCAGGGACTGAGCCGGCACGATCCGACGTGACTCTGGTGGGGAGCGATCACCACCTCTATCCGCCGTCCGGGACGGTCGGCACCTCGATCTCGCCTTCGAGGATCCGGCGGCGGAGGTCCTCGAGGATCGGTCGGATGTCGTCGATGAAACCGCCGCTGTAGGCGATATCGATGTAGGAGACGTCGGTCCCGTCTTCGGCCAGTCCGAATTCCCGCACCCCCGGCGTGAAGATCCCGCGCGAGTAGTCCTCCAGCGCCGCGAAGATCGCGTTGTCGATCCGCTTCACCATCGAGGTGAGCACGTGGTCGGACCATGTCTCGGCCCGCAGCTCCGGAGGGAAGGCGTCCTGGCCGACAAGCGCCACGAGCGACCGGTACTCGTCCACGTCGACCCCGATCGCCCACACATGCCGGCCCCGCACGTCGGCCGCGGCCCGGAACACCCCGAATCCCGAGGCCCCGGCGGCGTGGTAGACGACGTCCGCCCCGTTCCGGTACAGGCGCCGGGCCGCCTGCCACGCGAGCGTCGGGCTGCTGAACCCGCTCAGGTCGAACCACTCGGTCAGGAAGACGGACCGCACTTCGATGTCCGGGTCGACCGCCCGGGCGCCGGCCTCGTAGCCGGCCTGGAACTTCCGGATAATCGGCCAGTCGACCCCGCCGATGAACCCGATGATCCCGGTCTCGCTCTTGAGGGCCGCCGCGGCCCCGGCGAGGAACGACCCCTGCTCCTCGGCGAACACCAGGCAGGAGACGTTCGGCAGCTCCGGCTGGTCTGCGCAGTCCAGGGCCACGTACCGCGTGTCGGGATACTCGGCGGCGATCGCGCCCACGTCGACGACGCCGGTTCCCACCACGATGAGACCGACGCCCTCCTCGGAGAGCCGGCGGATCTCGGACTCGAGCCCGCTCGTCTTCGGGGAGGTCTCTGCGGCCTCGAACCCGAACTCGGAGACCGCGCGGTCGAACCCGGACTTGATCATGTCGCCGAAGCCGGCGTCCCCGGCTCCCTCGAACGCGAGGGCCACGTCGGGGGGGGCCCGGTCCGCCAGGGCCAGGACGCCGTAGGTGACCGCCGCGGCGAGCAGCATCACCGAGCCTGCGAGCGCCCACAGCCTCCCGCGGGCGCGTCGCTCCAGTCGGTGCTGGACCTCCAGCCGGGCGGCCTCCTCCTCCCGCTCCGCCTCGCGCCGCTCGAGCCCCGACCGCAGGAACCCCCGCTCCCGGTCGGTCAGTCGGAGGTTCGTGTCGCGGCTCCAGGTCTCGTACCCGGCCAGCCTGCTACCGGTCAGGAGGTAGTCGCTCTGCCGGCCGGAGGACTCCCACTCATCGGCCGCCGCGGCCAGTGCGGCCCGCCGGCGGAGATCCGCCCGTTGACCTTCGATCCATCCCGCGAGTCGCTCCCACTCCCACAGGAGCGCCTCGTGGGCCACCTCGACCGTGGCCTCGCCCGACACCGGGTCCCGATCGAAGGACAGGAGCCGATTCGCGCCGAAGACCTCGAGCGCGCGAGACAGGGCCACAGGGTCGAGGTCCATAGCGGTGAGGTCGCCGACCGGCACGCGCCGACGCGAGTCCCTCGCTCCCTCGCCCAGTCGGACGAGGCGGAGGAAGACGTGAAGGGCGGCCTGCCGTCCCTCCTCGTCCAGGCGCCCGTACGCCTCCTCCGCCCGACCGGTGAGCGCGACACGCAGGCCCCCCAGGGCTCGGTACCCATCCAGGGCCAGCCGGTCGGACGTCCGCCGCTCGAACAACTCCGTCAGCGCGAACTGGAGCAGCGGGAGGGCCCCGGGCTGGTCGGTCGTGTCGGCCACCAGCTCGGCCATCAGGGCGGGCTCCACGCTGCTGCCCACACGTCGGGCCGGGCCGGCCACCGCCGCCTCGAGCTCCTCGGGCGTCATCGGCGCCACGCTCACGACCCCGTGGATGAAGACCCCCGCGAAACCGGGATGCATCAGCGGGCGGTCGTAGAAGTCCGCCCTCAGGGTGAGGACGACGCGGACCGGGCCGTGGGGCTCGGCGACCGCCGTGGACAGCGTCCGTAGGAACCGGAGCCCGTCGGCCTCGTCGGCGACGGAGAACAGCTCCTCGAACTGGTCGATCACGAGCAGCAGCCGTCCGCCGGCCGGGACGAGACGCAGGGCCGCTCGCTGGAGCGCGGTGTCGCCGCCGTCGAAGAGCTCACCCAGGCCGGCCGGCGCCCCGGGCACGGCATGGAGCAAAGCGGCCTCCAGCTCCTCGAACGGATGCCTTCCGGGGAGCATGTGGGCGACGACCCACCGCTCCGACCCGGGCAGGGCGCCCGCGCGCAGGGTCGGCACGAGGCCTGCGTTCACGACGCTGGACTTGCCGCATCCCGATGGCCCCACCACGGCGAGGAGCCGAGCATCGCCTGCCAGGGCCTCGACCAGTTGCTCGACGAGACCGTCCCGTCCGAAGAAGTCCTCGGCGTCCTCCTCGTCGAAGGCCCGCAGGCCCTTGTACGGGTTGCGGGCCCCGACGGGCTCGGCCGAAGCGGCTGCTTGGGACCGGGTCGGCAGCGAGGGGTCGTGCAGCAGGATCCGCTCCTGGAGCCGGCGGAGCGATGGGGAGGGATCCAAGCCAAGCTCCTCCGCGAGGAGCACCGCGAACCGCTGGAACGTCCTGAGTGCCTCGGCGTGCCTCCCGGTCCGGTACAGGGCGAGCATCTGGAGCTCCCGGGTCCGCTCTCGGAGCGGATCCTCCGCGATCGCCGCCTCGATCACGGTAAGCGCCTCCTCCTCCCGCCCGAGCTCCAGCTCCGCGACGGCTAGCTCCTCGATCGCGTGCAGGCGCAGCGCTTCGAGGCGATGGATCTCCGGCTGGGCGAACTCCTCGTAGGCGAAGTCCGAGAGCGGTGACCCCCGCCAGAGTCGGAGCGCCTCCTCGAGCGTCGTCACCGCGTCGGTGGTGTCCCCGGCCTTGAGCTCTCGGGCCCCCTCCGCCACGAGTCGTTCGAACCGGCGGGCGTCGACGCACCCCGGCTCGGCGCGGAGCACGTACCCGGGTGGCCGGGTCTCGATAGCGGGACCGTCGGCGACGGGCTCGAGGACCCGGCGAAGCTCGGAGACGTAGATCTGGATCGAGTGGGCGGCGGTCCTAGGCGCGTGCTCTCCCCACACCTGTTCGATCAGGCGATCCGTGGGGACGATCTCGCCGGCGTGCAGGAGCAGGATCGCGAGGACCGCCCGCTGCTTCGGCGGTCCCAGCTCGACCGCGGTCCCGTCCGAGACCACCTCGAGGGACCCGAGGAGCCGGTACTCCACGTTCCCCTCCCGCACAACGTGGGTACTTCGGATTGTAGGGGTCCGTGGGTCCACGTGCTTCATCCACCCATGACACGGGGGGGAAGCCTGCCGAGCCCGCCTCCCCCC
>Ga0209642_10001409_pt1 | contig 15993 bp, 12 predicted proteins | sample RifCSP19_2_FD_184025 | JGI IMG/M metagenome (GOLD analysis project Ga0209642, IMG submission 184025) | Soil microbial communities from Rifle, Colorado - Rifle CSP2_sed 19_2 (SPAdes) (version 2) | ecosystem: Environmental > Terrestrial > Deep subsurface > Rock core/Sediment | place: Rifle... | reverse complement strand
GACTAAATTTAAAGCCGGCATAAAAAGCCAGCGGTCATCATCTTTTTTAGGGTATTTGTAAACCATAAAGCTCATCCCCTGCACATCTGCGGGCTGATGAAAATAGATAAAATATTTCTGCTCTTTTCCAGTGGGTGAGTTTTTCCTTAACATAGTTAACTCTCTTATTCTCTCTTGGCCACCCTTTTCGATAAGTTGCATAGAGACCAAAACCTTGAAATCCTTCCCCGGATAGAAAAAGTACCCCTGGTACTTAGCGGCCACTTCTGGAGCGGTAAATTTTTCCTGTCCCCAAAGAACAGATGGGCTGAAAATCACAAAAAGACCTAAAGTCAAAAAATATTTTTTAAGCATAAACCTCCTCCTTTTATGGTGAATTTATCGAACCATTTTGGGCTTCGATTGTAGGTTCTAAGATTAAAAATCTTCGAAAAAGAACAATAAAAGCCGGGAGATAAATCAGAGTCAAAAAAGCTGAGATCATCATCAAAGAGGCGATGAAGATTCCCACGGTGATATAGGGCGTCAAACTGGCAAAAATCATAACTGAAAAGGCTAAAGAGAAAAGCAGAGCATTTCTTAATATTCCTTTGCCCGGTCTTTCCACAGTCCAGATCAAGGCTTTTTGCAAATCTTTTTCAGTCTCATATCTCTGTTTGAACCTCTTGATGAAATGTATGGCAAAATCCACAGCCATACCCAAGGACAGGGTTGATAAAACCGAAATGGGCATATCGAAATCCTTTCCGATAAAACCTACAACTCCATAGATTAAAACTATGGTGAAGATCAAAGGAAAATAACTTAAAAGACCCCATTTGAAAGAACGGAAATTGAAACTTAAGATCAGATAAACTAAAATCAATGCCAGGATAAACACTTTGACCATATCGAAAAGAACTTCATTATTCCAGACCAGGTTGAAATAGGCGATTCCAGCTGGTTTAAACTTCAGGTTTCCATTGGGAAAAGATTTTTGATAGTCATCTACTCTATCTATCACTTTTTGCATGGCCTGAGCATCCCAGGTCTTAAGCTGAACCATCAGATTGGCTTGCTGGTAGGGATAGTCCACCAGGTTGTCTAAAGTGGAAGGCTTAGTCGCCATCCCAAACATAAAGAGATATTGTGCGATCACTTTTCTATCTTCTGGGATTTTCTCAAACTCAGGCTTATCCTGATTTATTACCCGGTGCATTCTCTTAATCAAGTCTGTTAAACCAGTGGTTTTGCCAACAACCCCAACTTTTTCTAAATCTTTTTGAACTCCTTCTAAATATTTCAAATTCTCTGGCTCTTTCATACCCTCCGGGGTGTTTGTCTGGGCAACCAGATATCCTAAGGAGGTTCCACCTAAATTTTCATTCATTATTTTATCTGCTTGTCGGATCTCGCTTTTCTCCTTAAACCATTTAACCATATTATTGTTGACCCTGATCTGGCTTATCCCAACTATAGCCAGAACCAAAAGCCCAAGTGCGATTCCTAACAGAAATTTCGGTTTTGCAGTGGCAAATCTTCCTAGCCTGCCCAGCCAAACTGAAGCACCTTTTTCCAAACTATCTCTTGAAGAAACTTTTAATAATTTCTCTTCCTTCACTAACATCATCACCGCCGGGATAAAAGTGAAACTCATAAACCTGATCACCACGGTTCCGAAAGCCACAAAAAGACCAAAAACCCTGACCGGAATTATCCCTCCAATAGCTAAAACTCCAAAACCGACTGCGGTTGCCAAAGCCGTGTATCGAACTGGCGCTCCCACGGTGTTAATCGTATCTATTACCGCTTTCTTTTTATCTTTCACCTCATTAAACCTGAAATAAAATTCATTGAAGATGTGAATACTATCGGTGCTTATAGCCATTAGGAAAACCGGGATCATAGAGCTCATTATATGCACTGGGAAACCCAGTCCAATCAGCAGCCCCATACTCCAGACAATAGACATCATCGCCACACCCATTATGGAAAAGACTAAGGGCAAATTTGCGAACATCAAGAACAAAGCCACCATCATAATCAGGCCAGCTAAAGGCGAAAAGAGAGCCATCTGCTTGAACATTTCTGCTCCAAAGGTATCCCTGGCTACCGGGTCTCCGGCTATATAATATTTTTCCTCACCTTTTTCTTGACCGATGATCTTCTTTATTTTCTCAGCTATTTCCTTGCCATTGGCTCCTGGTTCCAAGGGAACATAGATGGCAGTGGTTTTACCCTCTTTGGAGATCAAACGCCCCAGCCAGATGGGATTATCATACAAGCTTTTCTTAAAGCTTTCCATTTCCTCCTCTGTTTCCGGGATTTTGGTCAAAAGAGGTTGAACCGTGAGATTATTCCCTTCAGCTACCACATTATCCGCAGTAGTAAAACTGGTTACATCCTCCAGAACCACGCCTTGGAGTTTTAAGATCTTGTCGGTGATCCTCTCAATCTTCTCTAAGGTCGAAGGGTCAAAAATTCCTTGCTCCTTTACAATTCCAACGACTATCATATCCTTGTGCAGGTTGAAAGTTTTTTCCACTTGGTCGTTGTAAACTCTTACCTCAGAGGAGGCTGGTAACATATTTTTGGGATCGGTGTCAGTTTTGACTTTGGGAAACTGGGTAGCAAAAATAAGGGTTAAAAGTAGGATAAGAAAAATGGTTAGCTTAGGATGCTCTATGGAAAAACCAGTCAGTTTATTCATTTTTTCCCTCGTTTTTAATTTCTGTTTCTAAAGGAATAGGATTGGTAAGGCAGAATACGCCCGGACAGCGTTCCTGGGCTAATCTTTCGATCTCTTTCAGTTTCTCCAAGGATACATCGCTTGAGACCTCCACGGTTATCTTTACTTTTTGAACGATGGGGTTATCTGAAAGGCCCAAGGTTTTGCTTAGATCGATTAGATTCTCGGCACTCACTTTTAAACCCTTTAAACTGACCCCTTCCAGATTAGCTAAGGAAACAAAAGTGGCCGCATAGCAGGCACACAGCCCATACAGACAATATTGAATCGGATCCGGCTTTCTCCCCTCACCCCCCAGAAAAGGCGCCTGATCTGAAAAGACTAGTTCGTTGCCTAAAGCAAACTCAAGCTTAGCTTGAAATTGAGGTTTTTCTTCTTTCATGTTCCATTCGCCAGAGACCTTTTTGGATTTAATGGCTTTTGAAGGATCTTTTTTCACTTCTTCTACAAATTGACCCATCTTTTCCATATCCACATTGTGAATTTTCATCTTTCAACTCCTCAAGAAATTGGGTGGTATCTCTTTTTAGTTTTTGTTTCTTCGGTAAGAAGCAGGCTTTCTTTCAGAATTTGTTCTAATAGGATTTCCCTTAACAGGTCAAAAGCTCTAAGCATTTTGGGATTTGCTATCCGATAATAAACTTGATTCCCCTCTTTACGGCTGGAAAGGATCCGACGATCTTTCATCATCGACAGATGCTGGGAAAGATTTCCAATTCCCAGCTTTAGTTTTTTTGCCAAGTCACCCACCGTGACTTCCTTATCTCTTAGGGTGTTTATGATTTCAAGTCGGGTGGGATGAGAAAACACCTTACACATCTCGGCATGATAGAAGTAAATCATTTTTTCTTTAGCGCTTTTATTTTTCATATACAATTTAGTATTTTAGAACTTTATATAATACTTAAACGGTGTTTTTAATTAAATGTTTGAAGTTTTTTTAAAAAAAATTTTATAGAGGAAACTTTAGGGCCAGATGGAGGTCTGAAGACCTCCGCTATAGGTCTCCATTTAACTTTTTGCTGGGGCAGGAGTTGAACTCCTGCCCCAGATCGATTTGTCAAGCAGTCTTGAAGGACGTGCTTGACCTACGAAGCTGAAACCATCTGTCTTTTTAATTAGATCTTACCGAGATTCAGGATTTCATGCCCGAGCTTTTTTATTAAGTATCTATCATGGGTCACAAATAAAATTGATCCGGGAAAATTTTCCAAAGCATTTTCCAAGGCTTCTCTGGCATCGATATCCAGATGATTGGTCGGCTCATCTAAGATTAAGAAATTTGCCCCGGATAAAAGAAGCTTGGCTATCATTATCTTTCCCTTTTCCCCTTCGCTTAAGTCCTTTATCCTCTTGAAAACCGAATCTCTTCTCAACATCAAAGAGCCTAAAACTGTCCTGATCCAGACTTCGTCACCTGATATGTCTGATGAAGTTGCTTCCTCCAATATGCTCTTCTCCTGGGATAACCCTTTTCTCTCTTGATCGAAATACCCGATTTTGACTTTACGACCTAAAACCACCTCCCCTTTATCCGGCTGTATCTCTCCTAAGATTATTTTAAGAAGTGTGGTCTTGCCAGACCCATTAGGTCCGATAAGGGCTAAGTTCTCCCCATTAAGAATTGAGAAATTCAAATCCTCAAATAGTTTTTTCTTGCCATAAGATTTGGATAAATCAGTTGCCGAAAGGACTAAATTCCCTGAAAGATCAAAATCTGGAAAATTCAAAGATACCCTTTTCTCCTCAAACGGTTTTTCCACCTTCTCGATCTGCTCAGCTCTTTTCTCCACAGCTTTAGCCCTTTTAGCTAACTTGGCAGCAACCGCAGTTATATGACCTTTGGCTCCACCCGCACCGATTCTTTGCTTTTCCTTGCGTTTTGCCCAGACCTTTCTCCTCTGAGCTTCAATTTTCAATCTTTTAACTTCTTTCCTTTTATTCTCATACTCTCTCCACTGTCTTTCGATCTCCTCTTCTCTTTGCTGGTAATAGGAACTGTAATCCCCTTTATACTCTTTCAGAGTTCCTCTTCTTAAATCCCAGATTTTGTTAACAGTTTTATTTAAAAAGGCTCGGTCATGCGAGACTATGAGCAGAGTGCCTTTGAAATTCACAAGCCATCTCTCTAACCATTCCAAGCTGGATAAATCCAGGTGATTGGTGGGTTCGTCCAGGACCATAAAATCAGGCTTGGACAAAAGGATTCTGGCCAAGTTCGCTTTGGTTTTCTGACCACTGGAAAGTAGCTTAAGATCAAGAGTCGTTTCATCTTTTGTAAAGTTTAATCCGCTCAGAATTTTCTCCACCTCAGCTTTTACTCCCCAGCCTCCCACGGACGCAAATTTTTCCTTAAGAAAGGCATACTCAGTTGCTCTGTCTGCATCTGATGAATCTCGTTCTAAATTCTTAAATTCACGATAGAGTTTTTGTATTTGCGGAAAAGCTTCTAAGGTGTAGTCTAATACGGAACCTTTATACTTGACAGTGCTTTCCTGTTTCAGATATCCCATCTGAAGATTTGACTTGGACTGAACTCTTTTCCCGGAAACTAACTTTTCTTCTCCAAGGATTATTTTCAAAAGGGTAGTTTTCCCGCATCCATTCGGGCCTATAAGTCCTATCCTGTCACCTGAATTAATATCCAGGTTCACCCTTTCAAAAAGATTCCCCTCGCCGAAAGTATAGCTGAAGCTCAAGTCTTTTAAACCAATAAGATGCATAACCTTCTCCTCAAATAAAAAAACCGAGTGAGTTTTCTCCTCGGCTTCTGATTCTTTTATTAAGTTGGAGTGTTAAGCTTTAGCTTAACCCGAAAATAAATATACCAATAGACCCCACAAGAAAAACTCAACTTGAAAATTAAAGATGTCTATTGGCTTATTTCACAAGATATACTCCTTTTTTAATAGGATAATAAATCAAAAGTAATAGTCAAGTTATTTTTGAACTAATTTCTAACATATACTTTAGCTGGAGATTGGGAGTTCCCTCTCCCCTTGCGGGAGAGGGTTAGGGAGAGGGGACATCCTCTTCTCCAAGAGCATTACCGTGCCATTTCTTAAAATCGTTCAATCCTGAAGGCATAAAACTCACCCCCTCCTGCAGGAAGATAGACTGAAACACCATTGGAATAAATCTTCTCGTGGTCTCCGTTGCAGGTGGTTAGAAGAATATAATTTTCTTTTATCTCTGAGATCGAATCATAGATTATCCCATCTTTGATGTTGCAGGTATTAGGGGCAAATTGAGTGGTGTCCATCTTCAGAGGAACTTCAGTGGTATCAGACTGGAGAATTGCCTCTACGAAGAAGTCAAGTTTTCGTCCTGGAAATTGCCTGAACCGTATAACCTGCTTCCTTGCCATCCCCTTATTGTGGAATTGGATCTGTGAAGCTCCGCAGTAGATGTTGGGAGAACTGGTATCCCCTGAGGCCGATAAAACAAAATAATGGGTATCGGTAAAGATGGTGTAACTTCCATCCGGTAAGACCCACACACCCTTCCTCCACTCAGCCAGCTTAGTCTTAACATCCGAAGGTGGGGTGGAACAAGAAAAAAAAATAAGCAAAAAACTTATTACCAGAGGAAACATACTTAATCTTTTCATAAATTTAGCTCCTTTCGCTTGAATATTTATGGTTAAAAAGCGGGCTTGATGAATCAAGCCCCTACTCTAAAGGTGTGCTTTAGGACGAAGCCGGTTGTAGGGGTTCGATCTATCGAACCCAAATTGGCTTTTTTTTCTATGTTTCGATAGCTATTTCACCTCTATCTCATAGGGAGAAACATAAAATATCTTCTCCTGGCCCATCTCTTCTAATTTTTCGATATCGTTTAAGACCTTCTTAGAACCCAGGAAGGAGAAAGTCTCTTCAAAGTTAAATCCGAGAAATCCCCATCTTTTAGGTAAGCTGACTATCTCAACTAAACTTCCTTCTTTTATTCCGGCTTTTATTCTCGCGATTTCGATTGCCTGTCTTAACCCGCCCAGCTCATCCACCAATCCATTTGCTTTAGCCTGGTTTCCAGTCCAGACCCTACCTCTGCCAATCTTATCGATATCCTCAAAACTCTTATTTCTTCCATCAGCCACCTTGTTAACGAAATCGTCATAGAATTCCATAGTCTGTCTTTTCACGATGTTTTTTTCTTCCTCAGTAAATCCCCGGAAGGTGGTGTAGAAATCAGAATGCTCCCCCCTCTTTAGAATCTGTGTGGAAAAACCTATCTTCTTGTAAAGACCGGATAAATTAAACTTTCCGGAGATCACCCCAATCGAACCGGTTATGGTCCCTGGATCAGCTATGATGGTATCACCGGGGCAGGCGATGAAATACCCGCCTGAGGCAGCTACATCTGACATCGAGACAATGAAAGGCTTCTTTCCTTTGCAGAGCATTATCTCCCTCCAGATAACATCTGAGGCTATGCCTGAACCACCGCGGCTGTCTATTCTGAAAACGATGGCTTTAATGCTATTATCCTCCCTTGCCCTTTTGATCGCCCTGGCAATGGTCTCAGATCCCATCGTCTTCCCCAGGAAAAAATTGCTACTGCTTTCTCCTGAATTAATCAGACCAGTGGCAAAGATGACTGCAATCCTCTGAGGTATCTCCCAGGTATATTTATAATTTTCCTCCTCTGCATATCTTCTGAAGCCTATCTTGTGCGGTTTTTCACCGGTTAGACCTTTGACGACCTCATCCACCTGGTCATAGAAGGCTAAATCATCCACCAAACCTTGTTCTTTTGCTTCTCTGGCTGTAAAAGGACCCTGATCGATTTTCGATTTCAAATCCTGCTGGCTCAACCCTCTTTGAGAGGCGATCTCTTTAGTCATCTGATCGTACAGGTCATCCAAAAGCCAGTTCTCCATCTCGCGATGTGCTTGGGACATAGAGTCCCTGGTCAGAAGGTCTGAGGCGCTTTTGTAATCACCAACATGCACTACATCTGCCTCGATACCCAGCTTTTCCAGGGTTTGTTTGATAAAGGTTACCTCTGCGGAAATACCGGTCAAGGATAGGTAGCCAGTGGGGAGCATCACGATTTTATCGCTACATGATGCCAGATAATATTCTAAATTCCCTCCTTGCTGCATAAAGAAGAAGACTTTCTTTCCATTCTTTTTGAAATCCAGAAAAGCCTCTCTTAGCTCTTGAGTTTTACCGAAACCGGCATCTAAAGAACTGAGCTTGACAATTATTCCTTTTACTCTTTTATCCTTCTTTGCCTTTTCTATATCCTGAATAATGTCTAAAATCGTGAGCTTCCTTTTAACAAAAAGACCAGAGCTTTTCTCTTCATCTATTTTACCGGAGAGTTTCAGCTCTAAGAAATTATCCTTCCTCTGCCAGAAAGTCCTGTACCTTTCACTGGTGAAATTCCAGTAAGCCACTCCTTTCTGGTATATCCGGTCTTTATCTGTAGTATTATAGGAGCCTAATCCTGAAAAAGGGAAATTGATTCTGAGATTAATCCCGTAATTTCCTTTATTATCTATATCTCCTGCCAGGAGTAGACCATCTAAAGGCTCAACTGAAACCTGGTATCTGGTCCTGGCATCTTTTAACTTTTCTTTTTCATCCATCATACCATCTATGGAGAAAGTAATCCGATCGCTCAAAGGTCTTAAAGCTAACCCAAGGTCAAATGAGATATTGGTTTTGACGTCTTGAAAAACCGGGCGATTCAGGTCTTTGGCAATTCCACCTAAGGAGATAAATGAAAATGGCCGGATTAAGAAGCCGGCATTCCAGGATTTCAGTCCATGATAATCTTTGTCTTTAGACCCGAACCAGGAATATACAGTGCCTAAATAGAATCCATCCACCAGCTTAAACCCGGTGCCTAAACTATATTTCCTATATGTAGGCTTATCCACATTCCCTAACCATTCTGCTGAAAACCCTAAACCGCCTGTGGATAGGAACAGGGCATAATCACCTTTGAAGCTCGAATCAGAAAAGGTATGCAGAAAATATCCCTGGAAATCTCTGTTCCATCCCAGGCCTGCCGGATTGAATTTAAGACTTAACGCATCATCAGAGTTTGCGGCTGAGTTATAGGGAAGAAAAAATCCCTCAGTGGGTGAAGGGTTTGCCGCCATAGAAGTAGAAGAAAAAAGGAAAATTAGAAAGGCACAAAAAAGTTTTAAACTTTTAAACATAAGACCTCCTGTTTTAGTTTAAGATTACGTTTCCCCTTTTAAAAAGTTTCCCTTTTTATTGCGGATTATCTCATAGAGTAGAATTCCACAAGCGACTGAGGCATTTAAAGACTCTGCCTTGCCAAAGATGGGAATTTTTATCTTCTCATCTGCTAAATTTGACACCTCTTTCCTTACCCCTGAAGCCTCGCTTCCTATTAAAAGACAGATTTTTTCGGGATAACTTATTTTAGTATAGTTCTTCCCCTGATGAACTTCTGAGGAAAAAATTTTGAATCCTGAGACTTTTATTTCCGGAAGAACCTCTTTTAAATCCAGACCTTCAACTACCGGGAGATGAAAAATAGAACCCATAGTCGAGCGAATGACCTTAGGATTATAAAGCTCAACGCACCCTTTAGAAAGCAAAACTCCATTTGTCCCGGCCGCATCTGCAGTTCTTATCATTGTCCCAAGGTTTCCGGGATCGCGAATGTTGTCCAGACCCAGAAGAAGCGATGAGTTTTTGAGAAAATCCTTACTCAGTGCTAACTTTTTCTTTTGCACTACTGCCATAATCCCCTGAGGAGTCTCAGTGTCAGCCAGTTTTTCTATTTCCTTTTTCTTTAGCCTGAATACTTCTATTCCTCTTTTGCCGGAGTCCTCAAGCATCCCCTGACCCTCTGAAGATTCTTCAAACTCGCCTGAGAAAAGAACCAGCTCAACTTCCCAGTTAGAGGAAAGGACTTCCTGACACAGGCGTACTCCTTCAATCAAAAATCTGCCCTCAATGTTCCTTTCTTTTTCTGTCTTTAATTTGGAAATCTGTTTAAGCTTTTCCTTAGATAGCTCCCGCATAGATTTTCTCCGGATATTTTTGAAAACAAAATAGATAATTTACATTTCTTTGTCAATTTATGTTTTGAATCTCCCCTCTCCTTTCAGGAGAGGGATAAAGGGAGAGGTTTCTCGGTAGGTCAGACATTCTGAGACTGTTGCTCAACTCCTGAAAAACCCATATTCATTCAGGGGACGTGAATGTAGGGACAGCCCTTGTTGAGTGAAGCGAAATCCATTTTTTATCTGGATGGCTGTCCGTATTAGGGTTAGGACCGGGACAAGCCCTGTCCCTACAAAAAAATTCGCCTAAAAAAGACTTCGGCAAAGACTCTTCTTGTCTGACAGTCTGACACAGACAGGAATGTCTGTGTAACCTCGTTTAACAAATCGGTAAACCCAAATTGCCCGCAATATGGTTAGCTTATTTTGTCATTCTGAGGGAGTCCAAATGGACGACCGAAGAATCTGTGAAAGTTCTACATCACAGTTAGATTCTTCGTCCTGCGGACTCAGAATGACATATCATCATTTAACAAAAGATAAACTTGCTTTTTGCCATTCAAACCATTAAAATTAACCGTAGCAGTCTTAAGAAAAAGAACCTCAATAGATATAAAAATGTCTTTTCTCAAAAAATGTTTTCTTTCCCTTTTCTTAATCCTTTTCCTGGTGTTGAGTGCACCTGCGGAACAGGGGAAAACGATTATCCGCCTGGAAAGAGCCGAGCTTAAGAACGGAGAGCTTTTTCAGCCTTATCCCCTTTCCAGTCCAAAAGGAAAAATCGGGCTGGCGCTGGCTGGTGGCGGAGCAAAAGGTTTAGCCCAGATAGGGGTTTTGAAGGTTTTCGAAAAAGAGAAAATTCCCATTAACTTAATAGCTGGAACCAGCATGGGCGGGATAATCGGGGGGCTTTATGCTTGCGGTTATTCTGCAGAGGAACTGGAGAAACTGGCTTTACAGACTAACTGGCAGGACCTTTTTTCTGATACCCCTTCCCGGCTTTCTTTGCTCCCTTCCCAGAGGGAGGAAAACGAAAAATATCTTTTTCAGATCTTCTTTGAGGGGCTAAGACCCGCCATCCCTAAGGCTTTGACCTCAGGCCAGAAGCTGACCAACCTTTTTACCCAGCTTACTATGCAGGCAAATTTCGAAGCTGGCTCAGATTTCGATAGACTCAAAATCCCTTTCCGGGCAGTAACCACAGACCTGGGCACAGGCCAGGAGATAGTCCTGGGTTCAGGAGACCTGCCTGAAGCCTTAAGGGCTACCATGGCAATCCCCCTGGTCTTTACCCCGGTGGAGCTTGACGGGAGACTCTTGGTGGATGGAGGTTTAGTTGACCCGATTCCAGTTGAGGTAACCAAAAATATGGGAGCAGATTTTGTGATTGCGATCAATACCTCCTCAGAGCTTTTATCCTCATCCCGCATAAAAGACCCTTTAGATATTGCCAACCAGACCACCTCCATAATGACCCTGGAGAGAAAAGAGGAGGAGCTGAAAAAAGCTGATTTGGTGATTTCGCCAGACCTTTCCTCCTATTCCTCCATCAATTTTGAAAAAGCATCTGAGTTTATCAGAATAGGGGAAAGAACTGCTGACAGTCTGATCCCGCAGTTGAAATCTCTTCTATCTACCTCTGACCGGCCCTCTTCTGATTCTCTTTATCCGATTAAAGAAGTGGAAACCTCCGGTAATCAAGCCCTTTTGCCTGCTTCTCTGAAAATTGGTTTGAAATTAAGAAAAGGTGAGCAGGTATCGATATTTGACATAAGGTCTGATTTGAAAAATCTTTATTCCACCGGTTATTTCAAGGATGTTTATGCTGAACTATCCAGAGGGAGTGGAGATTATTCGCTGACCTATCGTCTTGAGGAAAACCCTCCTTTCAATCGCATAGAGTTTTCAGGTAACAGGCTTTTCACCCCTGAGGAGTTGGAAAAGAAAATCTCTTTCCCCTCTGAAAGGGTTGCAAACTTCAAAATCTTGCAGGAGAAGTTAAACCAGGTCATCAAGCTTTACCAGAATTCAGGGTATTCCCTGGCTCATATTGAAAGCCTGGATTATAATTCATCCACTGGAATTCTAAAGGTAGCAATTGACGAGGGGATCATCTCTAAAATCGAGCTTTCTGGAAACAAGAGGACTAAAAACTGGATGGTGACCCGCGCTCTTCCTCTAAAAGAGGGGAGACCTTATGATTCTAAATCAGTGCAGAAAGGGCTTTCTAACCTTTACTCTACCGGGCTTTTTGAGGCCATTTACTTGAAAATCTTGCCTCAAAATGGCCAGAATGATGATAAGGTGCTGAAGCTTGACCTGCAGGAGAAAAAGTTCTCTTTCTTAAGAGGCGGAGCTCATTACAATGATGAATATTACACTGAAGGTTTTATCGAAGCCGGGGATAATAACATATTCGGAATAGGGAATGAGATCTATGCGCACCTGCAATATGGCAAACGGAAAGAAAACTATAGCCTGAATTTCAAAGCAGATCGCATCTTCAAAACCTACCTCACCTATAAGCTCAACCTTTACTGGCAAAGGGAGGAGCGAAGGATTTATTCTGAGCATAAAAGAACAGACTCCTTTGAAGAAAAAAGAATGGGCGGTTTATTTTCCTTCGGACAGCAGATCGCCAGGCTTGGTAAAGCATCTCTTGAGGGAAGAATAGAAAAGGTCAAAGCCGAATTTGAAAGCACAAATCTAAAGGAAAACTATCAGATCGCCAGTTTAATCTTCAGGTCAATAGTGGATAATTTAGATAAACTCCCGTTTCCGGATAATGGCAAATATCATTACCTGTATGCAGAACTATCCGGGAAGGTCTTTGGCGGGGACTTAAACTACAGGAAATTTTTCTCCTCTTTAGAATCTTATTTCCCTCTGAGCTCAAGACTCAATTTCCATCCCAAAATAGCCATTGCCTTATCGGATGGAGACCTCCCTATAGCAGAGAAGTTCACCTTAGGAGGTTTTGGAACCTTAGGCGGATTTTATGACCAGGAGCTAAAAGGGGATAAGCTTTTCTATTTCAACCTGGGGTTAAGATATAAGTTTTTAAAAAGATGGTATTTTACCCTGAGATACGATTCCGGCAACACCTGGCCCAATTTAGAATCGATCAAGCTGAAAAACCTGAGGAACTCAATCCTTTCCATCCTTTCAGTCTCCACCCCCATCGGACCCATAGAATTCGCCTACGGCAGAGCCGAGAAAAAAATCGATAAGTTCTATTTCAGGATGGGGCTGGAGTTTTAAGGGAAAAAAGGGCTTGATTTCTGAAAAGAGTTAGGATAAAATACCTTTTTGCTTAATAAAACCGTTAATAGGATGGTATATAGGTAATGAAGAAAACAATAGCAGTCTTAAACCAACTCAGAAAAAAAGGGTTAATCAAAAATTATGCCATCGGCGGCGGAATTGCGACGATCTTCTATGTTGAGCCTTTCTTCACTTATGACCTGGATGTGTTTATAATCCCTTCGGGCACGGTAAAAAAGCAGAATCTGATTTTACTTTCTCCTATATATAATTATTTACAAGCTAAGGGCTATAAGTGGAAAGGGGAACATATCCTAATAGAAGGAGTCCCGGTGCAGTTTATTCCCGCGGACGAATTTGAAAAGGAGGCAGTCGCCAGGGCAAAAGCAGTAGAATACGAAGGGATCAAAACCAGGGTGCTGGCACCCGAATATCTGGTAGCAGTGCTTCTAAGGGCCGGCAGAAAAAAAGACCTGGAAAAAATTGAAAAGCTTTTAGAGCAAACCAAAATAGACCGAAGAAAACTTGGAGCCATCTTGCGTAAGTATGGTTTGAGCAAGAAATTTGATCTTTTATAAGGGAGAGCCATTATGCCCGGGAAAAAAGCCAGTCAGATGAAGATAGTTATGAGGGGCAACCGAATAATCACTCGAAAAGAGCTTTTTGAAAAAAAAGAAAAGTTTCACAGAGAGCAGGCAAAACTTCCTTTTGAGGAAAAAATTAAAATACTTATCCGCCTGCAGGAGATCGCCAAAAGTGCCCATAAATCCACCTCCGGCGGAAAATTAGGAGTCTGGAAAATTCCCTCTAAATCCCGGAGCAAATAGAACCGCACGAGCGGAGAAAAAGATAGATAAGTTCTATTTCAGATTGGGGCTGGATGTGAAAAACAGCAAATAAGGGATACCCTCGCTACTCATACCTGTCCTACGGATCCGTTCCTCGGACAGTTCTCACAATGGGCTGGAGTTTTGAAAGTAAAAAGGGCTTGATTTCTGAAGAGAAATAGGGTAAAATGAAAAGCATTCAAAAGATTTTGATAGCATGCTCATTAAACCTTTAAATCTGGTGAACAGATATGAGAGAAATTGAAGAATTAAAAGAGATCATAAAACAACACAGACAAGAATTGGAGCAGAAATTTAAAGTAAAAAACATTGCCATATTTGGCTCATATGCCAGAGGGGAGCAAACCAAGGAAAGCGATGTTGATGTTTTGGTCGAGTTCAGCGGACCGGTTGGCTTTCTTTTCATTCATCTTGCAGATTATTTGGAAGAGATTTTAGGGGTCAAGGTTGATTTGATAACGCCTGAGGCGATCAAACCCAACCGGCGCAAATACATAATGGAGGATTTGACTTATGTCTAAAAGAGAGTGGAAGCTGTTTGTGGAAGACATCCTGGAATCCGTTGAAAAGATTGAAGAATATGTCAAAGATATGACCCTAGATGATTTTAAGCAAGACAGGAAAACAATAGACGCGGTGGTAAGAAATTTCGAGATTATTGGCGAGGCATCCAGATATATACCGGATGATATAAAAATTAAATTTCAGAATGTAGATTGGAAAGCCATAGTTGGACTCAGAAACAGGATCGCTCATGAGTATTTTGGCATAAGTCTGGCAATCGTCTGGGAGATCATAAAAGGGGAATTACCTATCTTAAAAGAACAGATGAAAGAAATCTCAGAAAAAGGTTGAGAGCCAGGAGTTATGAATAGCCCTCACCGCTCGCTACTCGCTACTCACACCTGTAGTTCTCAGACTGGGGCTGGAGTTTTGAAGTTTGTATAGCTCAAATTTGGACTTGATTTATAAAAGGGAATAGGCTAAAATAGAAAAGAATTATAGGTGGATATAATGAGAAAGCCTTGGTCCATTTCAACAACAGTAAGAAATCCAGAGCGGTTAAGGAATTTTCTAAGAGTTTTAAAGCAACTGGAAAATCAGGAGTTTAATGAGACAAACCAAATAAAATATCAAGTTCTACTAATACAAGAAAAATTCTACACGCCTCAAAATGTTCCTCAGAACTTTAAAAGGTATTATGAGCAACCAGTGCTTCGCATGCCTGACGAGGCCGCTGAGGAAATTTTTTCAGTTCAAAATTATGAAGACCCGCCAATGAGAGGAAGGCAATCAGCAAATCCGTTGAATAAGCTCGGTTTTGCAGTAGCCAGAGAAGGTTCCGGGCCTATATCAATTACTGAGTTGGGCAACAAGTTCTTAGCAGGAGATTATGATATTGGTTTCATATTTTTTAAAAGCTTATTGAAACTTCAATTTCCGAATCCTTGGAGTACGGATTTTTCTGAAAAAGAAGGCTTTAACATAATGCCTTTTGTGGCAACAATGCATCTCATTGAAAGACTCAACAGCAAATCATCAAAAAAAGGATTAGACAAAACAGAATTTAGTATTTTTGTTCCTACATTAATAAATGCCAATCAGATTGACGAGTATACGGAAAGGATTTTGGAATTTAGGAAAGAAACGAAAAAGGGGAAATATATTTCAAATTTCGCCAAGGAATTCTACCAAATAAAGAAAGTGCCTGACAAGAAGATAAACAACCTATCCGACTACGGGGACAATATAATGAGATATTTCAGGTTAACCAGATACTTCAAAATTACAATGGACCCATTAGGATACTATTGGAATGTCGATCTAGAATCTTCAAGGAAGGTGGAAATAGAGCAACTTTTGGATTTGTACAATGGAGAATCTATGAAATTTAAAGAATTAGTAGATTATCAAAATTATCTATCGAATATTGCAAAGCCGGAACTGCCTTGGGAAAAAATAGAAAATTTAAGAAAAGTGGCGGTCTCGTTAAAAAATATGATCAATGACTTACTAAAAGCAAAGAATATACAAGTCACTCAAAAGGAACAAGAACTTTTAAGCAAAGATATCCAAAAGTTCTCAAAAGAACAATTGGAAAATTACATTACCGCATCAAGAAAATATAATTTAGAAATAAAAGAACGTCTAAAGAAAATGCA
>Ga0209642_10001398_pt1 | contig 16047 bp, 13 predicted proteins | sample RifCSP19_2_FD_184025 | JGI IMG/M metagenome (GOLD analysis project Ga0209642, IMG submission 184025) | Soil microbial communities from Rifle, Colorado - Rifle CSP2_sed 19_2 (SPAdes) (version 2) | ecosystem: Environmental > Terrestrial > Deep subsurface > Rock core/Sediment | place: Rifle... | reverse complement strand
ATCTATTCTCCATGTAGCCCATAACACAATATCTTTTGTTATAGGAAAAGTAACTTCGGAATTTATTTTGCCAATACCCATCCAACGGAAAAAGAACAGCGGGTTATCGCTTGTTATGAAATATTGCCCATCTTGCGCTATCAAAAATCTCCAAGTCATTTGGCTAAGAACTTCAACAGATTGTGGTGTCTTGTCTGGAGGAATATTATCAAGCCAAATGTCATAGATGAATTCGTTTTCTTTGGTATCACGAAGTTCTTTTAATTCCTTCCTGCGCTTTTCTACTATGCCAATTTTTGATGGATATTGATTGCCCAACTCTATTAGGTCTTTCTCAATACGTTCAAAAACAGGATTCATTATCTCAGGGGCTTTATCGTTTACCCATTTCTTATGCTGTGGTACCCTTTTCCAAAGCACCATCATGTATTTCGAGAGAACTACTTTATCTTCATATTTCAGTGTTTGTAGGGCTCGAATCTTTCGTAATACTATATTTGCAGGCCCCTCGACTTTATTGGCTAAATATTGCTCCATGTCTCTGGAATAAAAGCGATTTTCTTGTGCTATATTTTGAATTGACGTTTTGATAGCTACTTCTTCACCTTTTCGATAGACCCAAATCAAATCACTTTCTGCTGTTTCAGTAAAACCCTTAAGATAGAATTGGGGTATGTAATGGTCACCCATATTTATAAACTATCTATATAACGTATTTCCGTGCCGCCTGCCGTCCGCAGCCATCTGCACGGTCGGTAAGAACAAACCCTTCTCCCGTAATGGGAGAGGGGTAGGGGTAAGGGCTGTGGGCGGAACAGGACTCGAACCTGCGACCTCCTCTGTGTAAGAGAGGCGCTCTAACCAACTGAGCTATCCGCCCGTGTATTCGATTATACCGTGATCCGTTTTATTTTTGAAAATTGATCATCAGAAGAATATGCCATATAATCATGAGGATATAAACAGTTGAAGGAGAAAATCATGAAAAGAGCACTCGTTTGTGGAGCAGGTGGTTTTATCGGAGGTCATCTCGTCAAAAGGTTAAAAAGCGAAGGCTATTGGGTGCGGGGAGTAGACATTAAGGAGCACGAGTTCGCGCCGACGACAGCGGATGAGTTCTTGCTTTTAGATCTGAGAGAACCCGAGAACTGTCGAGCTGCCCTTTGGCTTGGAGCAGGGACTTTCGATGAGGTTTACCAGCTGGCGGCAGACATGGGAGGAATGGGCTTCATTCATTCTGCCGAGTGCGAAATCATGCACAACAGCGCTTTAATCAATATTCACATGACGCACACGGCTGCTCAATCAGGGGTAGGACGCTACTTCTTTTCTTCTTCGGCGTGTGTATACCGAGACATGTTGCCGGGAGAACCAGAATTAACCGAAGACGATGCCATCCCTGCCCATCCCGATAACGAATATGGTTGGGAAAAGCTGTATGCAGAACGCGTCGCCCTGGCATATGCCCGCAACCAGGCAATGAAGGTGCGGATCGCCCGCTTTCAGAACTGCTACGGCCCAGAAGGTACCTGGACTGGCGGGCGAGAGAAGGCTCCCGCAGCCATCTGCCGCAAAGTCGCCGAGGCGGTAGATGGCGGTACGATCGATGTATGGGGGGATGGGTCAGCCGTTCGTTCGTACACATTCATCAGCGATATGTTGGACGGCATACGGCTTCTCATGCAATCCGAGATCGAAAGTCCGGTGAACATTGGCTGCCCCCAATATGTCACCGTGGATGAGCTGGCGGAAATTGTAATCGAGGTGTCTGGAAAGGAGATCCACATCCGGCATATAGATGGGCCAGTGGGCGTTCATGCGCGTAACTTCAGTAATGGACGCATCGAATCGCTCGGTTGGCGCTCCAAGGTTTTTCTGAAAGAGGGGATTTCATACACGTACCCGTGGATTGAAGCACAGGTCAAGGCGAAGCAGGCAAATCAGGAGGAGAAATGAATCCCATTGAACCCAGCATGAGTGACGAGGCTGTGAGCGCTAAGACCGGCAAAGATTGGGGGGAATGGTTTGCCATCCTGGACGCCGCTGGAGCGCAGCAGATGACCCATAAGCAGATCGTCGCCTTCCTGGTCAAAGAACACCAGGTTGAACCGTGGTGGCAGCAAATGGTCACCGTGACTTACGAACAGGCCCGGGGGTTGCGCGACAAACACGAGATGCCATCCGGTTACCAGATCAGCCGCTCGAAAACTTTCACGGTGTCGGTCGAAAAGGTTTTCGCTGCCTGGGAAGACAGGCAGCAGCGGGCGCGCTGGTTGTCTGATCCTGATTTCACCATTCGCAAAGCGAGAACCCTCAGAAGTTTACGCATCACCTGGGTTGACGGCAAGACAAACCTGGACGTGGATTTCTACCAGAAAGGTCCTGAAAAATGCCAGGTGACTGTGCAGCACAACCGGTTATTAAACGCCGAACAAGCCGAGCAAATGAAATCTTATTGGGGTGAAGCGCTGAACCGGCTAAACGAGCGGCTTACACATTGATCCTAAAGTGTGGATGGTTGCCCTCGCCCGCAATTTAATTTGCTACTCTCACCTAATTGTGATAAACTAATAATACCACAATCGCTGAATTTTCCTTCCATTTTGCAAGATGGATAGCATCAAGGAGTTAATTATGTCATACGAGGATCGCATCCGGCAGGCACGGCTTGGAATGTCCAAAAGTTTTGCCAAGTTGGCGGACTTTCTGCTCGACTCATACATCGAGTCGGCTTTCATGACCGCCAGCGAACTGGCTCATACCCTCGATCTGGATGCCGCCACCGTCGTGCGTTTCGCCCAAACCCTGGGCTATCCCGGATTCCCGGTGATGCAGCGCGAGATCAGGCAACGCGTCCTGGGTGACCTGCTGGTGCGCCCCGAGCAAGCCAGGGTCGCCGAATCGGTCCCGGGAGTGGTGGCGAATGCCATGGCGGAGCTCTCCCTGGCCCTCGAACAAACGCGTCTCTCGCTCGACACCGACGCCATGGCAGAGCTGGTTGAAAAGATCGGCGATGCGCGGCGGATCGTCGTCCTGGCCGAGAATCCTGCCCAGGCGGCAGCTTATAACCTGGTGCACTTCCTTGAACAAGGCGGCTTTCCGATTTACATCGCTCGCCCTGGTGTGGCAGACCTGGCGCGAACTGTTCACACTTCCACATCGCAAGACCTGCTGCTCGCCCTGGAAGTCTCTGGGCAAGCGCCCTACATCGCCGGCGCCCTGGAGGAAGCCCGCCAGAAAGGCCTCCCCACCGCCGCCATCATAGGAGCAGCTTCCCTAGCCTCAGCACGGGCAGCGGAGGTTGTCCTGGCAGCCCGCGCCCATCCCTCACTGGGAGTTGGGATCATCTCCATCGAAGCCATCATCTATGCTTTATGCCAGGCTTTGCGCTGGCGTTTTGCCGAGCGCTTTGCTGGCGCAGAGCAAGCCATCGCCGAATATTCCGCCCGCATCCAACACTCCAACGATTAATCTTCTCTTCTCCCTACCGGAGGCAGCTATGCGTTTCATCCGCTACCAACCCCCATCTGGAGCGCCAAGTTTTGGCTGGGTGCTCGAGGACCGGGTCGGTCCACTGGAAGGCTCGCCGTTCGCAGAATTCCGACGAGGCGAAGCCGTGCATACCCTGGACGAGGTTCGCCTTTTAGCGCCTATACAACCCAGCAAGATTTTATGCGTCGGGCGCAACTACGTCGCCCACGCCAAAGAACATGCAGCGGAAGTCCCAGAAGTGCCGCTGCTCTTCCTTAAGCCACCCTCGGCCGTGATCGGCACCGGTGATCCGATCCTGCTCCCCCCGCAATCTCAGCAAGTCGAGCACGAAGCCGAGCTGGCCGTTGTGATCAGCCGGCGCGGGCGCTGGATCTCCCCTGAGGAAGCTCCCAACTATATTCTGGGCTATACCATCGCCAATGACGTCACCGCGCGTGACTTGCAATTCCGCGATGGACAGTGGACGCGCGGAAAAGGTTTCGATACATTCTGCCCGCTTGGGCCATGGATCGAGACAGATTTCGACCCGGCAGATGCAGTGATCACTTGCCATGTCAACGGAGAGATGCGCCAGATGGCTTCAACGCGGGATATGGTGTTCGGTGTGCGCCAGCTGATCGCATTTGCCTCTTCGGTGATGACCCTCGAACCTGGCGATCTGCTGCTGACCGGTACACCGGCGGGTGTGGGTCTTCTTCAAGCTGGGGACGTTGTCGAAGTGACGATTGAGGGGTTGGGGACTTTGCGCAACTCCGTAACAGCCGAACCCGCCCACTGATTCCACTCGCCAGCCGGCGCGCCCACCCACGATGAAGGAAGCCAGATGACCTGTGCTATAATCCCCTCGGCTTCGCGCCAGAGCATACCAGCATGGATTCTCTTCAACTAGACATCCGCTCCGCGGTCCAAGTCTCCATCGCGCTTGCCGTGATCGGCATTCTGTTAAGCCTATGGATCGGCTTCCGCGCGATTCGCAAAGCACGCACCCTTCGTTTTTTTCGTATGCGCCGCGACCGAATGGTGCGCGGCTGGCGGTTGATCTTCTTCGCGGTCGTTTTAGTTTTTGTGACCATCTTCCTGCGGATGTATGCAGAACCGATCGCCTACCGCTTCTTCCCCCCCACACCGACCGCCACCCAGACTTCCACTATCACCCTGACCCCGACCATCACGTTAACACCGACTATTACTCTGACCCCGACTATCACGCTCACCCCGTCCGTCACCGATACGCCCACCGTCACCCCCACGCCCCAGGTACCCCTGGCGATCGAAAGCATCTTCGCAAGCACGATCACCCCAAACCCAGAGGCGGTGTTCAGCGATCTGATCTTTACACAGGGGATTGACCCAGAGACTTACCAACCCCTCAATCCAGGCACGGTTTTCCAGAATCCAGCCGGCCATGTCTATGCCCTGTTCAGCTACGACAAAATGGTAGATGGCTCCCAATGGACAGCACTCTGGTACCGCCAGGGAGAGGTTGCGCATTACGAAACCAAGCCGTGGGACGGAGGCTCAGGCGGTTTCGGCTATACAGATTGGAACCCCGAACCTTTCGAGTGGCTCCCCGGTGAATATGAGGTGCAGATCTTTATCGGCCAAATTTGGAAAGTCTCCGGCCGCTTCAGCTTGGAGGGCGAAGCGCCGACGCCGCGGCCCAGCGCCACGCAAACGCGCACTCCCACCCCCACCCGGACACCTTTACCCACTCACACCTCCACGTCGACCCGCACACCGACGCCCACCCGGACGCTAACCCCAACCCCGTCGCTTACGCCGACCTTCGGGCCGTCGCCCACACCTACACCAGCGCCTCCCAGCCAGACGCCTACCCCAACCCGCACTCTCGCCCCTACCAATACCCGCTGGCCGACTGCGACCCCCAGAACAGTGACCCCCACAAAGACGCGCTGGCCAACCGCTATCCCAACCACACTCACCCCCACCATCACCCGGCATCCGACTTTTACGCCAACGCCTTAGATCAATTTAAGCGGTCACAAACGGTCGCTGGTCGGCTGCACAGATCATCTGGATCGCGTGACGACCGGAGGTCCCAGCCAGGGAAAGGGTGCCCCCCGGCTCCACCCATTGACCGATCATATAAAAATTCCGCAGACCTGGCAGGGTTTTACTGATCCCCAGGATATTCATACGCATCGTCTGTTTGGTCAGCAGCCATCCACAGGTCGAACCCAGCCAGTTGCCGGTGTAGCGCTCGTAGCTGAGGGGGGTGGCCACATCGACCACTTCAATCTGTTGAGCGAGGCCGGGATACCATCGCTCCAGCAGCTCGATCACGATCTGAGCCACCTGGTTCTGCTCCGTATCGTACAGCTTATGCCCATAGATGCGCTGCCAGTAACCGTAGCTGCTTTCCAACATTACTTCCAGGGCAGATTTTCCGGCTGGAGCCAGGCTGGGGTCGAAGCAATAATGTTTTAACCCGATCGCGCGCCGATCGACTCCTGCAATAGTGACTGGCTCATTCAATAAATAAGTTGCCCAATGTGGCTCATCTGAAAAGTCGCGTGCTACCCCTAGCGATACCTGAACCTGTGAATGGATCGGTAGATGCCCATCGAAATATCGCTGGATTTTTCGGTTCACGAACCTGCCCCCCAACAGATCGAAGATCGTTCCTCGGCCGTCAGCCGCAGAGATGACAATATCGGCGCGGTATTCGGCGTCGTTGTACAAGCGCACGCCCACGGCACGATCCTCCTCAACCAGAACCTTCTCCACTTGCGACTTATAATGGATCTCGCCGCCCAGTTCCAGATAGCGGCGCTCAATCGACCGGGTAAACTCCAGGGATCCACCGCTAGGGAATCCGGCATTACCAGTGTGCATATAAGCCAATTGCATCAACCCAGCCATCATCGGGATCTCGCCCCAAGCGAACATCAGGGGAATTGCCTGGCGCAGCAAGGGATCCTCAAAACGGGCGGCGAAGTCAGCCGCGGATACCAATCCCCACTCCATCAAAGGCTGCAAAAAAGGCAGCATCTTTACCCCTAATCTGAGCCAATCCATCGCTCCCATCAAGGGGAACGGCTTTTCGCGCAGCAAGGACATATCAAAGCGGGTGAACTGGCGTACTCCTCCGGCAAACCTTTCAGAAAGGTGTGCGTCGGCTGGGGACAATTCCTTCATGTGCTGTTCAAGCCGGTCAGGGTCAGAATAAACGATAAAACACCTGGCATCCGACCCAATAATGCGCATAAATTCTTCCTGGTGGATCATGCCCCGTCCCTGAATAGCACCCAATTCTTCCCAAAGGCGATAAAAAGGCTGGCCTGGCGCCGAGCCATACAGGTAGTGGATGCAACCGTCGAAAATATAATCCTTGCGTTCCCAGGCCGTGCAAAGGCCACCGGGTAGATCGTGCAGCTCAAAGATTTGAGTGTGGTAGCCGTTCATCTGGCCGTAGCAACCCGCCGCAAGTCCGGCTATACCGGCACCGATGATGATGATCGAATCTGCCATAATCAGATCCTCAAAGTTGTTGGGTTACTGGCTTCACCAGCGCGCGGGCAATCTCGCCTGCCACCCTGGCATTATTGCGCAGCAATCCCAGGTTGGCGCGCAGGCTAGCCCCGCCGGTCAACTCGTTGACACGCTGCAACAAATACGGCGTGACTTTTTGGCCGCGGATGCGCTGGTCACGCGCCTCCTTGAGGGCTTGCTGAATAGCCTCGTGGACGTCTTCTTCCAATAAGGCTACCTCTGGTGGAGGGGGAACGGTCACCAATATTGCACTCTGCATGCCCATTTCCCAGTGAGTGCGCGCCAGACTGGCCACCTCTTGCGCCGTATCGGCGCGTGCGCTAGTCGACAGACCGCTGCGCGATGTGTAAAAAGCCGGAAAATCATCGCCCTGGTACCCAACCACAGGCACCCCGTACGTCTCGAGGTACTCCAGGGTAGCCGGCAGGTCGAGGATAGCCTTCGCCCCGGCGCACACGACGATCAGGGGTGTGCAAGCCAGCTGCGGCAGGTCTCCAGGTATATCGCTGGGCGGGTGGCGGTGGACCCCACCGATCCCCCCGGTGGCGAATACCTGGATACCAGCTGTGTGGGCGACAAAGAGCGTACCCGCCACGGTCGTACCCCCGCTCTGCTTTTTAACCAGCAGCCGGGCGAAGTCACGCGGGCTGGCCTTGTGTAGATCCTTCCCAACTGCCAGGCGCTCAAGTTGCTCCGGATTCAGGCCGACAAGGATCAGGCCATCCAACACTGCGATCGTTGCGGGAATAGTGCCTTGCCGGCGCACCTGACTTTCCATGTCCTGCGCCAGGCCGATGTTCTCTGGGAAGGGCAAGCCATGGGTGATCACTGTCGACTCCAGGGCAACGATTGGCAATCCCCCGGCGCGCGCCTGAGCCACCTCCGGCGATAGGCGATAATAGGGAGGCAAATGAGTATTCATGCTTCATTGTTCCTGAATGAGCAATGATGGCTGGCGGCTGACAGCTGATCGCTCAAACTACCAGCTGGTCGTACAACATCTCCAGCGATAGGTCTGGGATGACCGTCCCTGGCTGCCGCAGCGTCAAGGAGGCCGCCGTAACCCCCAGCCGCACGGCGTCATCCAGCAGAACGTCGTTGAGCAAGGCGAAGATCACTGTAGCGGTCAACGCGTCCCCGGCGCCGGTCGGATCGATGATCTTGGTCAATCCCGCCGAGATATGGCCACTGGTTTGCGAGGTGGCATAGACCACGCCAAATTCAGCCAGGGTGATCAGGGCGATCTCCACCCCTTGCGCCATCAGGCATTTCGCGGCATCCAGGGCTTGCTGGCGACGGGATGCCTCGAAAGATTTTTCGCATAGGATGGCCGCCTCGGCGCTGTTGGGTGTCACCATCCAAAGACGGGACAAATGAGGGCGCAGCCGGCCAGCCAGGCTGGTCGAGGTTGGGTCAGCGCAAATCGGGAGACGAGATTTCCTGGCCAGCGAGAATATGGTGCGCAGTGTATTGGCGAGCAAGTTCGCGTCGATAAAGACCAATGAGGCCTCCCGAAAGAGAGCCGCCTGGCTTTTTAGATAATCTGGGGTCAGAGCGCTGGTAGCACTCATGTCATCCAGGGCGAACTCGAGCTGCCCGGCCGGGTTGATCACACCCAGGTAAGTGCCGGTAGGATGTTGGGAGGTGCGCAGGACGGCGCTGACATCTACTCCGGCCGAGGCTGCCTGTTCCAACAGCCGATCGCCGAGCTGGTCGTCGCCAACGGCAGTGATCAGCTTGACAGAACAACCTAAACGTGCCAGGTTCTCAGCCACGTTGCGCGCCACACCACCGAAAGACGTGCGGATATTGGCCGGGTTGGAGGTGCCGGCGTGCAGCTCGCCTTTTAGCCTGCCCACCAGGTCCACGCCAGCCCCGCCGATGACCACGACCGGGGATTCCGGAGAAGGAGAAATAGATGGGGTTTCCATTATTATTTAACGAACAAAGGACAAATCATGGAAAGCCGTAGAATGCGATGGCTTGTGGCACGGATGCGTTCATCTCTCTCAAACGCAGCTTATACCAATTAGACCGTTCTTGATTAATGCGATTGAGATCGCGTAGATTAATAAAGATCTCAATGGAACGATTCCATTCTATGATCGCCTTTTCACGCTGGTCCGGCATCTGCCAAAGAACGCAACCGAGCATCCAGTGAGCGGCAGCCTGGTTGTGCCGGTGTGGATGAAACTCGCTGATGGCTTCACGCAATAATGGGACCGCTTCCCAATAATCGTCCAATTGAAAAAACGCCCGGGCGCACTTCAAGCGCGCTTCAGCTGGTTCCAGCTCCCGTTTGAGGGAGTCGCAAAAGGCGATCAGATCCGGGATGCGCACCCGCAGGGTCTCCAAATCCCATGCGACCTGGGCTGCATTTATCCGCTCCAAGAGCAGGCTTGAAGAATCGCTGAGGAAGCTCTTCTTCTGATCGAATTGATTGAGCCAGGTGATCGCATCTTCGAGAGTGATCAATACGATCTCCTGCGCGGCGGTTTCGGTTGAGATCGCGAACGCTCCGCTAAACGAGGACTTGCCGGTGGGGCTTGCAGCTTCTCAGTCAGCGCCTCCAGGATTTGGGCGGTGCGCATCAGGATGACTTTGCGCAGATTCTGGTTTGGATCTTCTGCTAACTGGATGTCATTCAAAGCACTCAGAATGCTCATCAACATCTCAGCCTGAGCTTCAGCGCGTCCTAGTTCCTGGAAGGCTAAGCGCTGTGCATCTCCATAAGCGCGTTCAACAGCGGCGCTGCCGACCCATTCTGCCCCCCACTTTTCAGGACGCGGGTCTTTGAACTTCCCTTCTTCATCAGGTTTCGGTTCAGGGATATCAAAATGGCCGATATCACACCAGAGCAGCTCGGCACCGAGATTTCTCAACCTCTCGCGGGTGCTCGCCTGGTTTAGCAATCCAGCAATGTTCAGGCGCGGATTCCCATCCTCGACCGATGGGGCGGTCAAATAGTCGATCCTGCGTTGATTGATATAATCCGTGATGGTGCCCTGAACCGCCGATTGGATCGCATTGTGCCAAGGGGTCAGCCCGGTGGAGCTTACAGTGCGGTTATAGGCCATGTCCCGCACAGCTTCCACAGAAAATGGATGCGGCATGGCCGGTGTGCGCTGGGCGTAAACCCCCGGCGGCGGGCCAGTCCGCAGCCGGTAGCGAAAATGAATATCGCGCACCTCGATCGAGATGCCATCTTTGGTTGTGGCCGGCACTTTTTCAATAAAGCCATGCTGGTCATCCAGGCTGGCCGTATCTTTAACCAGCTCCGACCGCGAAATGAAGTGGGAGCCAGCTGAGAGAACCCTGGCCGGGCCGGTCAAATTCTCAATTAATGCCACGTTTCCTGGCTTAATGCGCAGGTACCCCGGCCCGCCGACCAGCTCGAGCAAGTTGATCTCTCCAGCTTCGATCTTCTTCTTGCCTTCCGAGATCGTCAGAATTGGATAGCCTATCCCAATAAAAGCGGCAAGTATGTAGCGCAGTGCGAGGCGGAAGCGAGGCAGCTGATAGGTGTCCTGTACATAACGCGCCCCTAAGAGCAATGCCCCGGTGAAAGCGGCCAGGGGTAAGTAAAGGTAGCGCAAGAAACGGCCTGAAATAAGCAGTGCAGCGAAACGCAGCAAACCGGGAGGGACCACCTGGAGCAGGGGATAGTGTGCCACCCAGCCTTCTGTAACTGCAATGACGTCGATTTGCTCAAAAGCTATGCGACTCAACAACATGAAGAAGATCGCGGCCAGGAGGATCAGCAACAAGCGCAAGTAACCCCAGTAACGGCCGCCATGAAACAAGTTATTGAGCAGGCTCCCGGTCGGGATCATGGGGCACCACCTCCTGGTGGTGGCGGTTCGCCGCCTTCTGGCAATAGCCAGCCTTGTAAGGTGCGTAACATGGCGATCGTTTCCGCAGGGAGCAGGGCGCGCGTGGTCGTATCGGCCGCGGCTGCTTCCAGGGCCTGGAAGACGCGCAGCGCCATGGCCTCGGTGGTGCGCGGTTCTGCCCGGAATATCTCAGAGAGCGTTGTCAGCATAGTCTGTTGAGCTTGCACACGCGCCCGGTTGCGAATGCGCATGGCTTCTAAATCATAGCTGGCTTCGGTAATCCTGGCCTCTTTGTCCCATTTGGCGCGCCAAAAATCATATCTTCTCTCTTGTACCGTCTTGCTTTCTGGTTGCAATTCGGTGAAACCAGCGAAAATTACTTTTATACCGCGTGAGCGCAGCACTTTCGGGGTTTGTAAATTATGCACTTGGGAAAATAACATATCCGCAGGACTCCACGCATCTCCTTTTCCAAGCAACTTGACATCCTTGTGCTTTACGTACTGGTAAGATAATACGCCCAGGTTACGCACTTTGCGGAAGAAGTTCGTTCTTAGAGTTTGTAGCGGGTATTCTTCAGGCGTTGTCGGCCGGTAGAGATTGTCATAGATTTCCTGCATTAACAGGTTACGGAAAACTTCAGCCGCAGCGTGGGCGGCCAACTCCGTCCACTCGACGAACTTGCCTTCGACGGCGTCTTGGGCCTGGGAAGTAACCGCAGCAAAGACACGCGCAGGGTCAAAGGGATATGGAGCAGGTGGGGGTGGGATGTATATATTTGAATAGTCCTGGCCAGTCACATCCAAGGGATTGGCGAGGATGTAATTATGAATTTCGAACTTATCCTCAAGGTCAAGTTCATCGGCGAGCTCCTTAATTATTTTGGCGCCAACCGGACCTTCGAGATAAATCACGCGTAAGTTTTCAGCCGCTATTCCATTTTCATAAGTTACCTGCAATACGGTAGGAGTATCGCTGATGGAAAAGAGATTATAGACATTGGTGGTCACCTCGATCGCATCGCGGGTATAGCCTTGGACAGACAGTCGCAGCCGAATCTGCCGCCGGAGATCGGCCACATAGCGAATGCGTTCGTCAAACTTGGGATAACCTGGAAAACTCCGGAACTGGGTGAACACCAATCCCGGACCAACCACGCGTAAGTCCGCAGCCGGTGCGGGTTCACCGAGCACGAGCCCGATGATGTAGTGAAGCGGGCGGAGCACCAGATAGAACAAGAGCAGATAAGGCCGGCGGCGCCTTTCCAGCACGACCGCGCTGCTCGAGTCGACCAAGATCACGCCCGGGCCTGGGCGTCGCGCGTCCTCCTCGCCAGGAGAATCCTTGACCACTGAGCCAGACAGCGTCCCGCCTTCGCGGATCACTGCTCCTGATCCCAATCCTCCCAACCCATAAGCAAAGAGACGCCTTGTTGCTTCGCTGCGCTCGTACATCGTTTTCACCGGTAGAACAAACTGCCCCGCGCAGGCAACCCATAAGAACAAAACAAAGAAGAAAAGGATCAGATCGAAAGAAATCGCCAGATACGAGTTCCATAGTTTTGCAGGCAGACGGTTTACCTGGCGCGTTACGATCGCCCACAGAAGGGAAGGCACCTCTCGCAACGCCCGACCGACCGAATAGATCCCCGGGGAACTATAAAGACCCTTCTCAGCCGGCCTGGCTTCTTTCCTGGCATCCAGGATCTGCAGACCCTGGGCTTCCCCGGCCGTGTAAATGTAGAAATGCCCGGGTTTGCTATCCTTGGGAGGCTGCGGAACGACTGCGATCACCACGCTACCGCCGATTAAATCTTTTGTACCGACAGGTAAAGGTTGGACTGGATTTAGAATGTAATACATCTGGATACCGCCACTTCCATCAGCGATAAAAAGGTAATTCTCGGCGGTCGCCAAATCCATCGCTGTCCCGGGAGTGTCAATAAGAGGGGTAACTTCCACCGGAGCTGCTGGTTTGGCGACATTAAGTAGCCCTAAACCATGTTCGCCGTTCGCCACATAGACGTAATCAGCATTCACCAAAACCCCACGCGCATCCTTAAACACCGGAACGACACTGGTCCCCCTGGGGGAGTTGCGGTCCGAGATGTTTACGATTTGCAGGCCAGCGTTTCCATCGGCGATATATGCGTAATTTCCACCCACTGCGATGTCGCGCGCATTGCCGGGTGTATCAAACGTACCGGCAGAGGCGGGTTTGGCAGGGTCTTTAATATCTACGATCCTTAATCCACCCTCCCCATTGGAGGCAAACGCATGGTCGCCGGATAAAGCGATGGCGGTTACATTGCCTGGGGTGCCAAAGGTAGCGACCTCTCTCGGTTTTCTCGGGTCTGAAATATTGACGACTTTAAGATTATTCGTAGCGCCAAGGTATGCGTAGTCACCGCGCACCGCCAGACCTTTAGACTGGCCAGCTGCATCATAGAAGCCAATTTCGCGTGGGCTTTTTGGATCGCCGATGTCCAGCACCTGCAAACCACGTTCTCGATCGATCAGGTAGGCATATTCCTCGACGACCAAATCATCGATCCTTTTAGGCACATCATAAAAGCCCACCTCGTCCGGCTTATCTGGCTTCGACACATCCACCAGCCTTAATCCGCGATCATAAGCAGCCACATAGACAAATTGACCGGAGAGATGCAATCCGTACGCCTGGCCACGCGTATCATAAAAACCGATCTCGCGTGGTTTAGCCGGATCGGAAATATCTATCACCCACAGGCCGTCCTGCCGTCCCGCGACGTAAGCATATTTGCCTGCTAAGACAACGTCGCGGGTGAATTCAGGCTCAAGATTGGAGCCAATTTCCTTCGGATTCCTGGGATCAGAGACATCGATCACGCGCAAGCCGAAATCGCCATCCGCCACGAAGGCCAAGGTGCGTTCATTGTTAGCACCGAACTTCATCACGCTCACGGCGATCGCCTCCCCCGGAGTATCATAGGTACCCACCAGGGCTGGCTTGGTACGGTCGCTGATATTCACCACCCGCAGCCCTTCCTTACCACCTGCCACATAGGCATAATCTCCTAATACCGCCACGCTAATGGCATTCTTTATCTGTTCTTCCATGCCTATCTCGCGGGGAGCTGCCGGGTCCTCAAAGTTGATCACCCGCAGCCCATTTTCACCGTCAGCAAGATAGATATATTTCCCCTCCACTGCCAGGTCATAGGCTGTGCCTGGGCTATCGAAGTGGGATTTCTCAGTCAGTTCCACCACCCCAGGGCCAGAGCTGGAGATATACAAAACCTGCAACCCACTTTTCATGTCAGCCACAAAGATATAATCGCCCGCAGCAACGACGCTTTGCGCCTGCCCGGGTGTGTCATACAGCCCAACCTCTTTCAGTTGGTCCGGTTTGGAGACATCCAATACACGGATGCCTAAATTTTCACTGGCCAGATAAGCATACCCGCTGGCAACAGAAACATCGACCGTATTGCTAAGCTGTTTCTCAGGAGTCAGTAATTCTGTGGAGAGCAGGGGATTCACTTCAATGGCGCGCAGGCCATCCATTGCGTCTGCCAGGAAAACCAGGTTGTCGACCACAACCAAATCAACCGCATCCTTGACACCTTCGAAATTCCCAAATTCCGCCGGGTGATCAGGCCGGGTGATGTCAATCATCCGTAATCCCGCGCCGCCATCGGCGACAAAGGCGTTAAATCCGGCGATCGAGACAGATTGGGCATTTCCGGGAGTATCGTGGACGCTGATCTCTTTTGGTTCCGCGGGGTTCTTAATATCAACCACGATCAGACCACGCTGACCCCCGGCCAGATAAGCGGTATTGCCGGTGATTGTAAGGTTATTCACCACGGCTCCGGCACTGTAGGTGCTTATTTCCTTGGGTTCTCCAGGTTTGGTGGTGTCTACAACTCTGATTCTTTCATTGGTATCAGCGATAAAAACAAGATCATCCTTCAGGACAAGTCGTTTCAAATAAGCACGCGGCCGATAATCTTGGTAACCTCCTGGTTTAAACGGCTTCTCAGGATCGTCGACATTGATGATTTGCAGTCCAGACCGTCCGCTAGCGATGTAGGCCAACTTGCCAGAAATGGCGATATCTTCAGCGGTCCCCGGTAGTTTTAGATAACCGATAGAATGTAATGAATTGGGATCGCTGATGTCGAGAATTAATAAACCTTCGCTTCCATCCGCTACATAAGCAATATCATTCTTTATAAACACGCCATTGGCTGAACCAAAGGAATCAAATGATCCGACTTCAATTAGGGCGGAGGGATTTGAAATATCGACTACCCTTAAACCCGCATTTCCAATCGCCAGGTAGGCGAAATTGCCGCGCACCACGATATCTTTAACAATTTCGCGGGGTCGGTTCATTCTTACAAAAAGGGTATATACAACCAGAATGAAAAGGATTCCCTGAACTTTAGGCGAGCGGAGTGCCTGAAAAATATTCTTCATCAGGGTAATTGTATATCAAGAGAGGGAAATATGGCAACTTTGAATCAAAGTCAGATTCCTTGACCGAATAGAACGTATGTGCTAGAATTCGAAAATTCGAATTTCATTTAATTCACAAGTGAGCCATCAGATTTAATAATTCAAAAAGGAGATAATAATGAAGCAGGACATCATCATCCTACACTCCAGTGGAGGGCTTGAAAAATATTACGATCATGCCAGTAATTTATTGTATCAATATTATCAAAATTCTCCTACCTCATTAATCGAAATCCCCATCAGCACTGAGGAACAAGGAGACATCGCTTATTACAATTCATTAGTGAGCCAATTAATCCCATCGGCGAACGAACCTCCTCATACGCCGATTGGGAAGCTAGTCGTATAAATACTGCACTGATCAATAACCACAAATTGAATTGATTCAATCCTGAGAATCACCTCAGGATAGTCATAACCGGACGCCTACTGATCGGATAGGAAGCGTTCGGTTATTCGACGTCAGTTCTCCCCAATAGAATTGTTAACAAATGTCCATAACTTCTTGAAATCTTGTTACAATCCGGGTTGCGATAGATAAACTTAATATCCTCAACGGAGAAATTACACATGTCCGAATTTCCAGGAAAGGGCAAAGTCGCCGTCTTGAAGACCACTCCAGATACCGTTCTCGACGATATCGAGCAATTAATGAAATTGGCTGACTTCGAATCTGCCCTCCCCAAAGACGTGCCGACCGGGAAATT
>Ga0209642_10001397_pt1 | contig 16048 bp, 12 predicted proteins | sample RifCSP19_2_FD_184025 | JGI IMG/M metagenome (GOLD analysis project Ga0209642, IMG submission 184025) | Soil microbial communities from Rifle, Colorado - Rifle CSP2_sed 19_2 (SPAdes) (version 2) | ecosystem: Environmental > Terrestrial > Deep subsurface > Rock core/Sediment | place: Rifle... | reverse complement strand
CTACTACCTGTTTCCGCAGATCCCGCTCTACGAGTTCTTGCCAGCCATCGGCTCGCTCCTGGCGGCAGGCTACGGGGTTGGCGCACTCCTACGACGCGTCTTCCGCCAGACCGTCTCGCCTCAGGCCGGTGAATCCCCGATCTCCCCCGAGTACAGAGTTGAAGACTTACAGGAGGCGCCCACGCCGTCCGAACCTAGCGCGCCCCCCGCCCCACAATCATTCCCCGGCGTGCTCTTCCTCGGCTTCTGGAGCCTCTCCTCTCTGGCGATGTTCTCCTTCGCCGGGGAGCGCATGCCCTGGCTCACAGTGCACATCGCTTTGCCACTGATCCTGCTCGCCGGGTGGGCCTTCGGCCGCTTGCTGGAGAAGGTGGAATGGGCCCGCGCCTGGCGCGACCGAAGCTGGCTCGCCCTGTTCTTGCTGGTGATTTTCGCCCTGACCACCGCTCGCGCCTTGCGCCTTGGACTCACCACCATTCCCCAGCTCTTCACACCGGACGCCTCTCCGAGCCGCTCAGGCGATCTGTTCCTGGCCGCCCTCAGCGTGGCCTTGATCAGTGGAACGGGCCTGTGGTTCACCATCCGCCGCTGGGAGCCAGCCTCGGTCGGGCGGCTCGCCACGGCCATCGCCGTCGGGTTGCTCTTCCTTCAGACTGCCCGCACCGCCTACCGCGCCGCGTACATCAACCACGATCGCGCTTCCGAATTCCTCGTCTATGCCCACTCCGCCACCGGAGTCAAGACCGTGCTCTCCCAGTTGGAGGAGTTCTCTCAGCGCAGCACCGGCGGCTTGGATCTGGATTTCGCATACGACAGCTCCGACGGCAAAGGCGACTCCGGCGTATCCTGGCCCTTCACATGGTATGTGCGCCGGTTCACTCGCGCCCACTCTTTCGGCCCGGAGATCACCCGCAGCCTGCTCGACAACCCGGTCATTCTTGTCAGCGACAACAATCGAGCACGGCTGGAAGCCCTGGTGGGGCCGCGCTTTGTGATGTACGAGTACATCCGCATGTGGTGGCCGATGCAGGATTACTGGGGCCTGACCTGGGAGCGCATCCGCAACGCACTGACCAACCCGGAGTGGCGCGCCGCGCTCTGGCGCTTGTGGTTCGATCGTGACTACACCCTCTACGGCCAACTGAACGGCGTAGACTACTCCCTCGAACACTGGCCGGTCTCCGACCGCATGTACCTCTACATCCGCAAGGATGTGGCCGCTCAAGTGTGGAGCGTCGGGGGGACAGCGGCCGCGCTCCAGCCGATTCCACCGGACCCCTATGCGGCTGGCATGCGAGACCTGCCGGTCGACGTCGCGCTGGGCGGCCAGGGCTCTACGCCAGGCCAGATGATGTCGCCGCGGGCGATTGCCGTCGCCGAGGACGGCTCTCTCTACGTCGCCGACTCACGCAACCATCGCGTGCAGCATCTCAGCCCCACCGGGGAAGTGTTGCATGTCTGGGGCGAGTTCGGGGCCATCGAGAACGAGATCGCGCCTCCCCCGGGCAAGTTCAACGAACCCTGGGGCATCGCTGTCGGGCCGGATGGCTCGGTCTACGTGGCCGACACGTGGAACAACCGCATCCAGAAGTTCACTCCCGAGGGTGAGTTCCTCGCCCAGTGGGACCGTTACGACATCGGCGGAACGACGATTGGTTTCTACGGACCTCGGGCGATCGCGTTTGATGGCGAGGGACGCGTATACGTTGCCGACACAGGCAACAAACGTATTGTCGTTTTCAGTGCAGAGGGAGACTATCTGACGCACTTCGGCTCCCCGGGAAATGGGCCGGGGGAGCTCAACGAGCCGGTCGGCATCGCGATCTCGCCCGACGGGACCGTCTATGTGGCCGACACTTGGAACCTGCGCGTGCAGGCCTTCCGGGAAAACGAGTTGAGGCAGTTCCAACCAACTCTCGAGTGGGGCATCGACGGCTGGTACGGCGAATCGCTGGAAAACAAACCCTTTCTGGCGATCCCGCCGGATGGAGGGGTCTGCGCGACGGACCCCGAGGGGTATCGGGTGTTGTGCTTCTCCGTCGAGGGCGAGTTCAAGCTCGGTTGGCAGGCCGTGGATGCCGCCGAAAGTCCCTTCAATCTGCCGACCGGTATCGCCTTTGATGCGGACGGCGGAGTCTGGGTCTCAGACAGCGGCAGCGCCCGCTTGCTGCATTTCGCCGCTCCGCTGGCGGGGTTGCCCGCTTTGCCCTGATCGCTTCGGGAGCAGACAGAGAGTCAACGACCCTCTGACATCGCTCGCTCCCAACCCCCGAGAAGCTGTCACCCTGAGGGCCGCAGGCCCGAAGGGTCGCTAAGGTCACGCGAGAAGTCAAGGTGCAAGGCTGGATCAACCGCAGAAACCCACTCCTCATCCCATGACCGTAGCGATTCCTCGCTCGCCGCGCCGAGCAAGGACGTCGGCGCCGCGCTGCGGCTCGCTCGGAATGACAGCGTCTAGGGAGCAGTCTACATCACGTGTCCGCCCCCGAGCCATTCCGCTCAGAGAAGCGCAGCCACTCCCTCTCCAGCAAGGCGCGGAACTCGCCGAGAAAGCTCTCGCGTCGAAAACGCTCCGCGTTTCTTCGCAACTCCGCTACGTCGAACGAAACTTCGCCCTTATCGAAGCGCTCCACCGCCGCGATCAAGCTCTCGACGGTCTGCTCGGGATACAGCATGCCGGTTTTCTCCGGGATGACCGTCTCCAGCACGCCGCCGCTGCCAAAGGCGATCACCGGGCAGCCGGAGGCCTGCGCCTCCACCGGGGCGATCCCGAAATCCTCCTCAGCCGCGTAGACGAAGGCCTTTGCCCTGCCGAGCAACTCGGCCACCGCCTCATCGGGCTGCCAGCCCAAGAAACGTACGTTAGGGGGAGCACGCTCAGCCAGACGGCGGTGTTCCGGGCCATCGCCGATCACGACCAGCGGCAGGCGGAGCCGAGCAAACGCCTCGGTTATCAGCCCAACCCGCTTGTAAGGGACCAGGCGTGAGACGGTGACATAAGTCTCGCCGCGCGGAGCGAGCGGCCGGTAAAGTGCTAGATCCACAGGGGGATACACAACCTGGGCGCGCCGTCGGTAGTAACGCCAGACGTTGCGCCGCACCCAGTGCGAGATGGCAACGAAGCGGTCGACGCGCTGGGCCGCCGACAAATCCCAGAGGCGGAAGTAGTGCAGCGCCCAAGAGGCGGCGAATGCCCGCCCACGGCCTACCCTCTCACGCAGCGCGGTCTCTGGCTGGCTCCAGGCATAGCGGGCAGGAGTGCTCGTGTAGCTGATGTGCAGTTGATCCGGCCGATGGAGCACGCCGTGGGCCACGGCATGGCTGAGGGAAAGGATCAAGTCGTAGTCCCGAAGATCGAAGCGCTCGATCGCCCAAGGCATCAGCGGGAGGAAGGCGCGATAGTGCGTGCGAGCCAGCGGAAGACGGTCCAGGCTGGAGGTATGAACGGCGCGCTCGGCGACCAAACTGCCTCGGAAAACCTCCTTGCGGTACAGCAGGGTGTAAATCGGCGCACCCGGAAGAAGCTCGACTACCGCGTCGAGCACCCGTTCGGCGCCGCCGAGGGAGGTCAGCCAGTCATAGACTATGGCCACGCGCGGCCTATCCGCCATCGCTCGCCACCCGTTGCAGGATCCTCCAGACACGTTCCGCGGCCTTTTCCCAACTGAGGCTCTCCGCCCGCGCCAACCCCCGCAGCCGCAGCTCCTCCCGCAGCGCTCCGTCCTCGAGCAGCTTCGTGAGCGCATCGCCAAGCGCCTGCGGATCCCCCGTCTCCACCAGGAGCCCTGCCTCGCCGGCAGCTTCGGGCAAGCCTCCCGCGCGCGAGGCGATCACCGGGGTCCCGCACGCCATCGCTTCCAAGATGGGCAGGCCGAAGCCCTCATAGAGCGAAGGCTCCACCAGCGCCAGCGCCCCGGAATAGAGTGCTGGCAAGTCGCCATCCGCCACGTAACCCGCAACGCGAACCCCGGGCGGAAGCTCTCCCAAGTCCGTCTTCCGCAGAGCCCGGCTGCGTCCCCCTACCAGGACCAACTCGATCTCCTGCGACCGCGCAAACTTGTCCTGCCAGACTCTCAGGAGCATGTCCCGGTTCTTACGCGGTGAGAGCGTGCCCACGGCAAGCAGATAAGGCTTGTCCAACGCGTATCTCCGGCGTACGCTCTCGATCTCACCCTCATCGCGCCGAAAGAACTGCTGGCGGTCGACTCCGCACGGGACGACCAGCACTCGTTCGCCGTCGAGGCGTAGGGCCTGCAACATCTCTTGGCGCGAAAACTCCGAGTCGGTCAGCACGCGTAACGCCTTATGCGCCAGCCGCGGCGCGAGAAAGGCATACCAGGCCGCGTAGCGGGCGCCATACCACTCCGGGTGCACGAGGGGGCTGATGTCGTGCATCGTCAGGACTAGACGCGAGGCGGACAGCGGCCCGCTGTTGGCCGGGCACCACAGGAGGGCCTCCTTGCCCGCGCGGCGCGGCAGGATGAGCTGCTCCCAGAGGTGTCCGGCGAAGCCCTGCGCGCCCACGCCGGGCGCAATCAGTTCGACCTGTCCCGGCAATCGACGTGTGACCTCCCTCGCATAGCGCTGGACCCCCGTCACGCGCTGGCGCAGGAAACGACCGTTGATGGCAATGCGCGAAGACATCACATGGAACTTCTCCAAGTGCCGCCCTGATCACAGATCAGTGCTCACCTCTTGGGGAAGTGATTGGTGATTGGTCATTGGTGATTGCTCTGCACTTCAGCCCGAATTCATCCTTCGCCCCTGGTGATCGGTGATCAGTCCACTGCGCAACCCTATGAGCCCAGGCGCCTAAGCGCCCAAGCTTCTCGTGACCGCTCACCGCTCACCTTGACTTGGGCAGCGAACTGCGTTCCTCGATCATGCCCCGTCCCTGCCGGTGACCTTCCCCTACCTCCCACCCTGGCCTGCTCGCCCACTCTAGGGTACCATAGCCTCCGCCATGCGGGACCGCCCTTCCGCAATCCTCAGCCGATTCGCACGCCTGGCGTTCGGCTCGACCATCGTTCTTGCTCCTCTTCGCTGGCGCCTCACGTTGGCAGCCAGGCCGTTTCCGCCTGTCTACCGCGACTACAGCGACTTCTTGCTCTACGCCAGCGATCTGAGCATGGGGGCGACGTTGATCTTTTGGGCTGGTCAGTTGGGCTTGGAGCGACGGCGGCCCAAGGCAGGGCCATGGTACTTGGCCCTTCCCGTCGCCGGTCTCCCCGCCCTCGGGCTGGTGACCGCCATCGGCTCCGTGGATGCGCCCCTCTCGCTCTACCACGTCTTGCGCCTTGTTCTGCTTGGCGGCCTTTACCTCTATGTCCGCAACGAAGTTCGGTCACCCAGCCAGCTGGCTCTCCCCGTGGCCGGCCTTCTCCTCACGCAGTCCGCAGTCGGCGTGTCCCAGTTCCTCGCGCAACGGTCGCTTGGGCTGGAGCGACTGGGGGAGCTCACCCTCGATCCCGCATGGCGCGGTGTGAGCGTGGTCTCTGCGGGCGGTGAGCGCATCCTGCGCGCCTACGGCCTCGCCGACCACCCCAATATTCTCGGCGGCTGCCTGGCTTTGAGCCTGATCCTGCTCGCCGCCTGGCACGGCGAGGCCGAGCGCCCCTGGCAAGCCCCGTTGGCCGGGGGGCTGACAGGGCTTGGCGCTCTCGCCCTGCTTCTCACCTTCTCGCGCGCCGCCTGGCTAGCGCTGGCGGTGGGGGTCGTATTCGCCGTGGCGCTCCTCTCTCTCGTGCGCCCCGCGCGCCCTTTGCGGAGATGGCTCAGCTTGCTGGCCGCCGGGCTGGTCGTCCTCCTTCCTTTCGCCTGGCAGAACGCTGAAGCCATCGGTGTGCGCCTCAACCAGGAGGGCTCATTCCGCCAGGTGGCTGCCGAACGCCGCTCGTTGGACGAGCGCGCGGCCCTGATCGCTGCCGCGAACCAGATCTTCGCCTCCGATCCCTTGACCGGCGTCGGCCTAGGCGCCTTCCCAACCGCAATGCGGCAGGCGGTGCCGATCTATCCCCGCGACTACCAACCTCCACACATTGTCCTTCTGGAGGCAGGCGCGGAGCTCGGCGTCGCCGGCGCATTGTTGTTCCTGCTGGCGTCCCTCGGTCCATGGTTCGGCCTGTGGTCCGTTCGCCGGCGAGGTTGGAGCCCGGCGTTGATCGGAGCCTCCGCCCTTCTACTGGCGCTCAGCGTCGTCGGCCTCTTCGATTACTACCCATGGCTCCTGCCCCCCGGACGCATCTTTCAATGGCTTTCCTGGGGGTTGTGGGCCTCCTGGTTCGAATCACCCGCCGCCGGAGCGTTGCATGCTTGATCTCCTCTTCGTACCCGTCGCCGTGCTCTATCTCCTGCTAGTTGCAGCGTTGTTTCTTTACGGCTTGAACTTCTTTTACTTGACCTATCTCGCTCTGCGCAACCGCGGGGCCGAGCCGATCGCTCCGGACCCCCAGGCCTGGCCGCGCGTCACGGTGCAGTTGCCTGTCTACAACGAGCTCTACGTGGCGGAGAGGCTCATCGAGGCCGCAGCCGCGCTGGATTACCCGTCGTCGCTGCTCGAAATCCAGGTCTTGGACGACTCGACCGATGAAACGGTCGCGGTCATCGAGGAGACCGCCAAACGCCTCAAGGCGCGCGGCGTAGACGTCGTCCATATCCACCGCAGCCACCGCACAGGCTTCAAGGCCGGAGCGCTCGCCGAGGGGCTGGCCCAAGCGCGTGGCGAATTCCTGGCGATCTTCGACGCCGATTTCGTGCCTCCGCCCGATTTCTTGCGCCGCACCCTGCCCCACTTCCAGGACCCCAAACTGGCCTTCGTCCAAACGCGCTGGGGCCACCTCAACCGCGACTACTCACTGCTCACTTTCCTCCAGTCGCTAGCGATCGACGCCCACTTCATGGTGGAGCAGTTCGCCAGGAACCTCGCCGGCTACTGGTTCAACTTCAACGGCACGGCGGGTGTCTGGCGGCGCAGCGCGCTGGAAGACGCCGGCGGATGGACCGCCGACACGTTGACTGAAGATCTCGACCTTTCCTATCGCGCCTTCCTGCGCGGTTGGCGCGCCCTGTATCTGCGCCAGGTGGACGTGCCGGCGGAGCTGCCGGCTAACTTCAGCGCCTATCGTCGGCAGCAGCAGCGCTGGGCGCGGGGGAGCCTGGAGTGCGCGCGCAAGCTCCTGCCGCACATCTGGCGCTCCCAAAACCCATTCCGCATCAAACTGCAGGCAACCCTACACTTGACGGGCTACGGCGTCCACCTCTTGCTCTTCGCCCTCATGCTGCTCTACCCGCTGGTGGTGGTCCTCTCGCAGCGCGTCCCGAGCCTGATCTTTGCCCTATTCGGCCTGGCCATTGTATTCAATTTGACGGCGTTGGCTCCTTCGTTGCTATTCGCCGTCGCCCAGAAACATCTCGGTCGCGCCTGGTGGCGCATGGCGCCTGCCATCCTGTTCATCACCGTCCTCGGCGCAGGGATGATGCTCAACACGGTGAGAGCCGCCTCGCACATCTTCTTCGGCAGACGGGGCGTCTTCGAGCGCACGCCGAAGTTCGGCCTGCTGCAGCAGAAGCAGGGATGGCAGGAGCGCCGCTATCAGATGCGGCTGGACCCGATTGTCTACAGCGAGCTGTTCTTCGCCGCCTGGAGCCTGGGGACGATCACGCTCGCCCTGCACGCCGGCAACTGGGTGATCGCGGCCTACGCCTCGCTCTTCGCCGTCGGATTGCTCTTCACCTCGGGCGTGACGATCCTTCAGGCGCTCGCCGTGCGCAGGAGTCGGGGCCGCTCGGCGCCCCACTCCGCCGTTGCCGGGGCGTGAAGGGCCGGGCAACGGACAAGCGGGGCTCCAGCACTCGCGAGCTTCTTGTTCCCTCGGGAGAGTCTGTCCAAATCGCGCGGAGATTAGCCCGCGCCGATCTGACCGAGGCTACACTACGGGATTGAGTAGGTTAAGCTTGGGCAAGACGAAGCTGCCCGGCAGGAAAGCTTGCCGCATTTTGCACACGATCAGCGGGGCGCCCAAGCCATGCGCAGCATCTCGACCGCCGTCCAACCGATGAGGATGACATCACCTACCGCTGTCACCGCTCGCTTGACCTCAAGAACGAAATTCGGGCTATCCGGGTTGAGCCGCACGCTGAATAGTATGAGGAATTGGAAGACACCAATCAAGAGCCAAAGGGTGACGCTGACCGCCAGGCCAAGCACGTATATCGAACGGCCTTCCAGCACGCGGTAAAGCGGAGTGAAGACCGCCGCACCGAACAGTCCTAGGGAAGCGAGCAGGAACATCATGCCTAATGGGGTCTGCCCGGTGAGGAATCCTGTGGCTGAAATTGAGAGAAGGCCCCAGGCGGCAAGCCCTGCCACCAAGGCCAGAATCTTTCTAGGACTGCGCAGTGGAACGCGACCAAACATCGCTCACTCTCCTGGGGCCCCGCCCCATGGGTCCACAAGGCTTTCGAGCCCTTGGAGTTGTTTCATGTTGCGGTCAATTCGAATGGAGAGATCATCGAGCTTATCCGATGTTTTCTCGTAGTCCACATACTGGCCGAGCCCAGAGAAGAAGCTCACCAGCCCAAATCCGCCTAGAACACCAACAGCAATGCCACATGCACCTCCGGTGGCAAAGATGCAGATTCCCCCGAGAAACAAGCCTGCAACCTTTGCAGATCCGACCCCAAGATCACCTTTAGCTAGTTGATTGTCTCTCTCAGCCATCAGGGCCTCAAACTCAATGAAGAGGTCCTCGCGCTCCTGGATCAGGTCGATGAAGCCATCACCGGCCCCTGTACCGCGCAGAAAGCGGCTCATGCCGTGGACCACGAAGTAGCGAGTCCCCGTAGTGTCGCTAACCCAAACGAGATATGAATCGGGATCTGCCGCCAACGGACCATAGCCAAAGTATTCGTCGCCCCCCTGGACAAAGGCAACGTCGTCCGGTCCAAGACCTGCCAAGTCTTCGAATGTTCCAGGTGCTGGCGCTGTGCCAAGATCGAGCGTGGGGATATTTGGCACGAACGTAAACGCCACTTGGGCCAGCGCTTGGTCAACAGCGCCATTCAACCCGAGCGCTGCCCAAGGGCGGGCCAGGGGGCAGAGGATCAGGCTCGCCAGCAGCAGGAGAATTGCGACAAATCGAACTTCCCTGGGGGATCTCCCTTTCATGCGGCTCGGCCCTCCCTGCGACTTGCTTTCCTGCAACGGCGATTATATGCGCTATTCGATCACATCGCAACGAGGCATGAATAACAAGGGCGGTGAGGGGCGCCGCGAATTGGTTCTCCCATCCGGGACTCGCATTGCTATAATCTCCTTGCCCCGTTCGCGGCGAGGCGCCGACTTCGTTGTTCGGTCCCGCTGAAGAAGGCGGGATCTTCGACGCACTCGCCGTGCTGGGCCATGGAGGCCCAGCCGGCGACGCCAGCCGCCGGGGAATGCCCAAGGAGGAGTGATCATGAAACGCCGAATTCCGATGGGGCTGGGGCTGCTCTTGGCCCTGGCCATGGCGCTGAGCGCCTGCAAGCCGGCGACTCAAGCGCCGACGACCCCACCCGCGACGGAGGCCATCCAAACCGAGCCTCCCACTCGGCCCAGCGACACGCCCACAGCCGTCGCCACCGAGCCGCCACCCGGTCCACTCGTCGTCCTGATCGATAACGACGAGGGCCCGATCACCCCCGCCAACTTCAACACCTTCATCGGCTTCTGGATGATCGGCTGGGTGTACGATCCGCTCTTCGTCCGTTCCCCCGATCTGGTCCCGATTCCCGCCCTCGCCACCGAGGCCACGCCGAGCGCCGATGGTCTCACATGGGAGCTCCAGCTCCGGGATGATGTCCGCTGGCACGACGGCGAGCCATTCACCTCGCAGGACGTCGTCTTCAGCTTCAACTTCCTGATCGCCGCCGGCCGGGCGCCCAACCTGTCGGCCGTCGAGAGCGTCGAAGCGAATGGGGACTTCGGCGTCACCATCCACCTCAAGAACCCTGCGCCCTTCTTCTTGAATGAGGGCCTCGCCGGTTACTACATCATGCCCGAGCACATCTGGCGAGATGAGGCGCCCGTCTCGGGTGAGCTCAACCAGTTCCAGGGCAAGATCGGCACAGGCGCCTACAAGCTGGTGGATGTCGTCCCCGGTGAGTTCTACGTCTTCGAGGCCAATCCCGACTACTACCGCGGCGCGCCGCGCGTGCCCCAGATCATCGCCAAGATCGTCAAGGACCGCACGCAGCAGTTCAATCAACTGCGCACCGGGGATGCCGCAGCCGTGCTCTCTTCCGTCCCGCCGGCGCTGGTGCTCGAGCTGGAGGACGATACCGAGATCCAGCTGCTCCACGGCTCCGACTTCTTCAACTACATCTTCTATACCAACGCCTCGCGCCCGCCGTTCGACAACCTCGACGTCCGCCTGGCGATCGCCAAGGCCATCGATGCCGAGCACCTGGTCAACACCGTGCTCCTTGGACAGGGCGTGGTCCTGCCCCTCAGCTGGTACCACCCCGACTTGCCCTGGAGCGTGAACATCCCCCATGAGTTCGACGCCGCGCAGGCTGAGCAGCTCCTAGAGACGGCGGGCCTGGTGGATTACGACGAAGATGGCATACGCGAGTTCGACGGCCAGCCCACCGACTTTGAAATCCTGTGCGACACGAACAACCCGGTTGAAGTACGCGCCACGGAGTTGATTTCGACCATGCTCAGGGAGGTCGGCCTCGGGGCTAGCCAGAAGTGCCTCGATATCGACACCGAGGTAAGCCTGATCTGGCCGAATTTCGTGGCCGTCCCGAATCCCGACTACGACATGGCCATCTGGGGCTGGTCGAGCGGGCCGCAATTCCAGCGCGGTTTCATTCGAGGCATGGTCAGCGGTGACTTTGGCGTAATCGGCTGGGCGAACCTGACCGGCCTCTCGGATGCTGAGCTGGACCAACTGATCACCGACTACGTCACCAACCCCGATCCAACTCAGACCGAAGCCCTGAGCCAGGCGGTCCAGGAGCGATTCGCGGCGGTCCTGCCCTGGATCCCGCTGATGTCCCCCGGAGGGAACTTTGCCTACCGACCGGAAGCCTACGACGGTTGGGTCTATGTGAAGGGCACCGGCATCATGACTCTGTGGTCCTTCCTGTCGCCCGACGCGGCCCAGTAGCCGCTCACGCCAGGCCGCGCCGGATGGGGCCGCTCAACCTCGATCTGTTGCGCCAGGTCATCGATCCGAGAATATGCAGCTTCACACTCACTCCGATCAAGACCGGCGCAGCTCCAAGCATCGTCTACCGGGTGGCCCTCTTCGGAAACGAGGGCCACCCTCCTCTCCCGTCTCTGATCCTCAAGGTCATCGCACCGCGCTGGCCGAACGACCCTTGGGGCGAGGTCAGGGAGTTCTCCTTCTACCGAGAGATCTTGCCTTTGTTGAGCCTGCGCTCCCCGCAGGTACACTACCTCGGCCACGACGAGCGCAGCGGCGCTCGCATGATCCTGATGGAGGACTTGTCGACGCACTTCCGCTTCTTCCCCCCGGATCATGCCTGGAGCCGGCAGGAGATGCAATGCCTGCTGCGCTCGTATGCCCTGCTTCACATCGATGGCAGGGCCGCCCTACCCATCCAGGAACAGCGCGCCTGGCTCGCACCGCGGCACGAGCGCCGTTGGACCCCCGAGGGCGTCCTGCCCATGGCGGAGGAGCTCTCCGCGCGGGGGATTTGGTCCCCGATCCCTAAGCTGGGCTTGCTGCTCGAACGTACCGCCGCCGAGGGCGCGCGTTGGAGCGATTGGCCGGTGACTTTGCTGCACTGTGATGGCTACTCCCCCAATTTCGCCATGCCGCAGGATCTCGAGCAAGAGGGTATCCTGATCGACTGGGAGATGATGAGCTGGGGGCATGCCGAACTCGACCTCGCCTACCTCTTCATGCAACCCTTTTGCAGCGCCCGAGAGATCGACCGCGCAGAAGCCCTCGAGTATTATTGGGCCCGACGACGGATGCGCGACGGAACTGCCCCGCGACGCAACGAGCGAATGGCGCTGCAAGCCTACGCCGATGCGCTCCTAGCGATTTCGCAAATCCCTGTCGCCTACCGCGTCGCCTGTTCTCCCTTTCCGAGCGGCAGCGAACAGGGCCAATACTGGGAAGCGATGTTCAAGGTGCTCAACCTCCGCCTTCAGGAAATGAGCGAAACGACCTTCCGATGAGCCGCAGGTGGGTTCGGCGCATCCTCGAGTACGGCGTCACCCTGTTCGCCGCTGTCTCCATCAACTTCCTACTTCCGCGCGCCATGCCCGGAGATCCCCTGGCATTGATCGCCGGCGACGCGGTGCGCCAGATGGGGGCCGAGCGCATCGCGCAACTGCGCTCCGCCTACGGTCTGGATCGACCGCTGATCGAACAGTATGCCCTGTACCTCGGCCGGCTGGCCCGCGGCGATCTGGGCACCTCCTATCGCTATAGCGGCGGTCGAACCGTCATCCAGGTCCTGGCCGATCGCTTCACCTGGACCTTCTTCCTTGTGACCGTCAGCCTGGCGCTAGCCGCCCTCGCTGGCTCGGCGCTCGGCGTGTGGGCCGCGTTGCGTCGCGGGCGGTCCGGCGATTTAGGCTTGTTGACCGTGATCTTCACCTTGAAGTCCATCCCACCGTTCTGGCTGGCCATGATCTTGATCCCCATCTTCGCCGTCAACCTGGGTTGGCTCCCGAGCGGGGATTCCTACTCGATCCCGCGGCCCACAGGTTTAGCCGGCGTGACCGACGTGCTACGCCACGCCGTCTTGCCCATGGGCGTACTGACACTCTCTTACCTCCCCACGTCCTTCGCGGTGATGCGCTCTACGATGTCCAGCGTTCTCGGAGCAGACTACATCCGCACGGCCCGCGCCAAGGGCTTGCGCCGGGGTCTCGTCATTCTGCGGCACGCCATGCGCAATGCCCTGCTGCCCGTGGTGACCTCGCTGTCGCTCGACTTCGGTCAACTGCTGGGCGGCGTGACGTTGATCGAAACCGTCTTCAACTATCGCGGGTTGGGGGGAATGATGTTCGAGGCCGTCAAATCCCGCGACTACCCGCTGCTCCAAGGCGGATTCTTGCTCTTCACGCTCGGCGTCTTAGGGGTAAATCTTCTTACTGACTGGCTCTACCCCCGGCTTGATCCGCGCCTGCGGGAGCAACCGGCGTGAAAACGCGCACGCTGGTTCTTTCGTTATCCGCGAGCTCCCAATCCCGCCCGGCGTTCCGGCGCAGGCCGGGCCTCCCGCACCTCGCCGGCGCGGGAGGGCTAGCAATCCTCGTCTCTCTCTCCATCCTGGCGGCATGGCCATCCGGATTGGCGCCCTACGATCCGACCTTGACCGTGGGCAGGCCTCTGCAGAAACCCAACCCCGAGTTTCGGCTTGGCACCAACGACATCGGCCAGGACCTCTTAAGCGAGCTCATCTGGGGCACAAGGATATCGCTCGGAACAGGTTTGATTGTGGCCACGCTCGCCGTTGTCATCGGCACCGCTGTGGGCCTGGCTGCCGGATACACGAACAACCTGTTCAGCGGCATCCTCATGCGCCTGGCGGATCTGACGCTCGTTCTACCATTCCTGCCGCTGGTGATCCTGCTCAGCGCCTACTTGGGGCCAAGCCAACGAAATGTCATCTTGATCCTGACCCTCGTCTCGTGGGCTGGGCCGGCGCGCCTGATCCGGGCCCAAGTGCTCAGTCTGGTCAATGAGCGCTTTGTCGAGGCCGCCCGCGCCATGGGAGCAGACCGTGTGCGCATCCTGATCGACCACATCCTGCCCGGGGTGGCCTCCATCGCCGGGCTCCAATTCGTGCTCGTCGCCGCTTCCAGCATCCTCGCCGAGGCGAGTCTAAGCTTCCTTGGCCTGGGCAACCCCACAGCCAAGAGTTGGGGCGTGATGCTCTACTTTGCCCGAGCCAGCGGCGCATTCCTCGGTGAGTCCTGGCGTTGGTGGGTGCTTCCGGCCGGGGTGATGATCACCTTGTCAGTCCTCAGCCTGGTCCTAATTGGGTTCGCCCTCGAGCAGCGCTTCGAGCCGGGTGCTCGAGGGCGGTGGAATCTCCTTCGCCGGGGGTCGTGACTGTTCACCGATCACTGCTCACTCGACTGGGTCGCAATGATCGGTGAGCGGTGATCGGTCCCTTCGGGCGCAGCAGGAAGGTTGAAGGTGAAATTCGGTTTACGTAACGTCTCCTTCGTCTATCCCTCCATGTCCGGATCGACTTGGGAGTCCACCAAGGCGCATGCATTGCACGCGGAGCGGGACGGTTTCCATTCTTTTTGGCTGATGGACCACCTGGCGCAGCTACCCTCCCACGGCCCTGAAGACCAGCCGTTCCTCGATGGGTGGACAACGCTCCCCGCGCTGGCCGCCGTCACCCATCGCATACGCCTGGGGGTGATGGTCAGCCCGGTTGCGTACCGCAACCCTGCGTTGCTGGCCAAGATGGCCGCAACGGTCGACCATATCAGCGGTGGCCGCCTGGTTTTCGGCTTCGGCGCGGGAGGCTATCGGCCCGAATACGCTCGCTATGGCTTCGACTTCGAAGAGAAGGCCTCCGTCCGGTTGGAGCAGATGGCGGAAGCGCTGCGTCTCATCATCGCCCTCTGGACTCAGCCCCGGGCCACCTTTCAGGGCAAGTTCTTCCGCATCGACGATGCGATCCTTGAACCGAAGCCGGTGCAGAGGCCCCATCCGCCCATCCTGATCGGTGGCGCCGGCCCGAAGATCACCTTGCGCCTCGTGGCCGAACTGGGCGATGCCTGCAACTTGTGGGGGCCTCCAGAGGAGTTCGCCCGCGAGCGCGACATCTTGCGGCGTCACTGCGATGCTGTCGGACGCGACGAATCGACCATCGAGAAGACGGTCTATGACCTGGTGATCTGCGCTCGGAACGAGGCCGGGGTCAGGGCTAAAACGCCGCGCATCCTGCCTCAAGGTCGCGAGCCATGGATGGCGCTTGTCGGCGCGCCGGCGCAACTTGTCGACATCCTTGCCCGCTATCAAAAGGCCGGCGCCGACCACCTGTGTATGGATTTCGCCGGGAACGACCTTGAGTCGTATGAACTCTTCGTCTCCGAGGTGATGCGCCACTTCCTGTGACGCATGGGCGAGCAGGCTGCGGCCGGAGCATCCCTGTTCGCCTTTCTGACGATCGGGTATAGTGATCGGCAGCTTCCTTCTGGCCACTCCGCGTGGCCGGACGGAGGGCGCAGCATGCTGCGCCCCTACATCAATGGAAGGCAACGGCCACTCCGCGTGCGTACCCGAAGGGGTGGGCGAGGGGAAAGGTGGGGGGTGTAGGGGCAGGAGGGGGGTGCGAAAAGTACCCCCTTGAGAGGATGGGGGCTGGGGATACATGGAGGATGCCAATGGACCGCACAACAAAGATTCTGATCGCAGTGCTCGGTGGGATCCTGGTGGTCTGCCTTTGCCTGGGTGGACTGGGATTCTTCGCCTTGCGCAAGGCCGGCCAGGCCTTGGAGCAAACCATCTCCTCGGTGGCGGACCCGACGTCAGCTGCAGAAGTTGCGGGTTCAATCGCCGAATTCGACATTCCTCCTGGTCACGAGTTGAGGGCTCTGAGCTTCTTCGGATTCGACATGGTGATGCTAGTGCCGGATAACTTCCAGTCGGGGAGTTTCATCACCATGATGCAGTTCCCGACCGGGATGGCCCTCAGCCGTGATGAGATGGAGGCGCAGATGCGCCAGGGATTGGCGCAACAACAGTTCGGTCGCAGTCTCCAGAACATGCAATACGTGGGCGAGCTGCAGACCTCGATCCGTGGCAAAGAGGTCAGCCTCTCGGTCTTCGAGGGGCGCGATGAAAACGGACTGCTGATGCAGGAGGTGACCGGCATCTTCGAAGGCATCGGCGGCCCGACCATGTTGATGATCCTTGGACCGGCCGAGACGTGGGGGTCCTCGGGAGTCGATGAATTCCTACGCTCGATGCGCTAGCGACCAAAGCCTTCCATGAGTCTCCCCAGGGGCATTCCGCGGTCGAGTGCGAGGCAAGCGCGGCGACAAGATGATGGAGACTCA
>Ga0209642_10001396_pt1 | contig 16051 bp, 13 predicted proteins | sample RifCSP19_2_FD_184025 | JGI IMG/M metagenome (GOLD analysis project Ga0209642, IMG submission 184025) | Soil microbial communities from Rifle, Colorado - Rifle CSP2_sed 19_2 (SPAdes) (version 2) | ecosystem: Environmental > Terrestrial > Deep subsurface > Rock core/Sediment | place: Rifle... | reverse complement strand
AGATCAAGGAATTCCGTCACGGGATCACGCTGGGGGGCATTCCCATCCGGGAGATGATCGAGGAGGGGCGCCGCCGGTGACCGGGTTTGTCCTGGACTGTTCCGTGGCGGTGGCCTGGTGCTTCGGGGACGAAACGAATCCCTATTCGGAAGCGGTTCTTCAGGATCTCGCCGATACCGGCGCAGTGGCCCCTTCGATCTGGCCGCTGGAGATGGCCAATGTCCTTCTCGTGGCCGAACGCCGGAAAAGGATCTCGAAGGCGCAGTCCCGGAGGTTCGTCGAGCTGCTCCGGACATTGCCGATCGCCGTCGATGACGTTTCGGTTGCGAGAGCCTGGAACGGCGTTTTCTCGCTGGCCCGGGAACAGCAATTATCCGCCTACGATGCCGCCTATCTCGAACTCGCCATGCGGGAAGGGTTGCCCATCGCGACGCTGGATAACGCGTTGCGAAAAGCGGCAAAGCGCTGCAGCGTTGCCGTGAGGTAAGGCAGGTGAGGATGAAAACGGTTCCCCGACTTCTCAGGAACGTCCCGGTTCTCAGGTTCCGAGTTTTCAAGAACGTCCCTGTTTTTGTAGGGGTGATGGTTCTCCTGGTGGCCGCCGGGCCCCTGTTCGCACAGGCGCCGCCGGCGCAGCCGCCCTTCCGGAACGATGTTCCCGCGGCGATGCCCTCTCTCCCGCCGGGGGTCACCCCCCAGCAGGCCGAGGCCTGGAAGCAGATACTCCTTTCGGGAAAGGAACTTCCGCCGGAAGCGAAGAAGGCGCTGGAAGCCAGTCCGGAGCTGAAGGAGCTGCTCGCCGCGGAAGTCCGGAAAAAAATCGAAGGGAAGGAAAAGGAAGCGGAAGGCGAAGCGGCGAAGAAGCCGGCCCCCCCCGCGCCGCAGGAAGCGCCCGGCGCCCCGGCGGGATACGACTGGAAGACGTCCGTCTACGTGGGGAACCTGTTTTCCGGGCGCCTTCAGGACAACGAGGCGAAAACGCTGATCCACTTCGGGCACGAGGTTTTCGACCCGCGTCCCGGCGCCGCTCTCCTTCCCGAAAACATGCCGGCCACGCCCGAATACGTCATCGGGCCCGGCGACGAGGTGATCGCAAGGCTCTGGGGCCGGATGGAAGGGACGCACCGGATGACGGTCGACCGCGAAGGGAAGATCTTCCTCCCGAAGCTCGGCTCTCTCTACGTGGCCGGCAAGACGTTCGGCGAGCTCAAGTCGTTCCTGAAATCCAGGATTTCCAGCATGGCCGGGGTCAGCTCCGACGTTTCCCTCGGTCAGATGAAGGGGGTCCGCGTCTCGGTCGTGGGCGAGGTCCGCGTCCCCGGCTGGTACAGCGTCGGCTCGATGCAGACCTCGCTGCAGGCGCTCTCCCTGGCCGGCGGCGTCAAGGACATCGGCTCGCTGCGGCGCATCAAGATCAACCGGGGAGGGAAAGAGGCCGGGGAGATCGACCTGTACGACCTTCTCCTGCGGGGCGACACCCGCTCCGACATCCCACTGCTGCAGGGAGATGCGGTCTTCGTCCCGGTAGTGGGGAAACTGGTCGCGGTCACGGGCGAAGTCCGGCGGCCCGCCATCTACGAATTGAAGCTGGAAAAGACCCTCCTCGACCTGGTGGGAATGTCCGGCGGGTTCTCCCCGTCGGCCTACAAGCGCCGCGTCCAGGTGGAGCGGCTGGAAGGGCACACGTCGAAGATCGTCCTCGACACGGACGCCGAGCTGCTGGAAAAGGAGCAGCGGAATTTCGAGCTTGCCGACGGCGATATCGTCCGCGTGCTGCCCATCGCGGGGCCGGACCAAAACGCGATCGCCCTGGAAGGAAACGTCCTGCGGCCCGGCAAATACGAACTGAAACCGGGGATGACCGTGGGGAGCCTTTTCCGGGACGAAAAGGATTTTCTCCCGGATACCTTTTTCGATTACGCGCTCCTGACCCGGCTGGTCCCCCCCGACATGCACAAGGAGATCCTTTCGGTCAATTTGAGGGAGATCGTGCTGGAGAAAAAGGCGGGGGCGGACGTTGCCCTCCAGCCCCGCGACACCCTGAAGGTTTTCCCCAGACGCGCCTTCCGCGACGCGCCGAAGGCGACGATCGCCGGGGAAGTCCGGATGATCCGGTCCGTGCTGCAAACGCGGTTCAAGGCGGAAAGAGCGGTCGCGCCGGATAACACGGTATTGGACAACGTGGTCGTGGGCCCGCAAAGCGACAACGTCGTTCGCCCGTTTTTCAAGGCCGAGACGGCAACGGCGGGCGACGGAAAAATCCTGATCGGCGGACAAGGCGACAACACCGCTCTCACTTTCGAGATCTTCACCGGAGCGAGAGTCACCGACCTCGTCAAGATGGCCGGAGGGCTCACGCGCCTCGCCAGCCTGGAACGCGCCGAGATCGTCCGCGTGGACGAAAACCGCAATTACAAGACAATCTACTTCCACCTTGGAAAGGCGCTCGAAGGGGACCCGCAGGAAAACGTCTCGCTGGAAAACGAGGACCACGTTCGCATCCATTCCCTCCTGGAGAGCAAGTACAGGAAGACGGTGACGGCCACCGGGGAGGTCAACCGTCCCGGGGATTACGTTTACACGGAAGGGATGAAGCTATCCGACCTCCTCTTCAAGGCCGGAGGGTTCAAGGAGAGCGCGTACGGCCGCGAGGCCGAAATCGTCCGGCGGGAGGTCGCCCCCGGAGGGGAACTGGTGAGGACCCGGACGCTCGCCGTTTCTCCAGAGCGCGCCATCTCCGGGGAACCGAATGCCGACGTCCCGTTGCAGGAATACGATCTGCTCGTCGTCCGCCAGATCCCGGACTGGATGGTGAAGATCCAGGTGACGCTGGCCGGCGAGGTCCGGTTCCCGGGCGTCTACACCTTGCAGAAGGGGGAGCGGCTGAGCTCGTTGATCGGCCGGGCGGGCGGCTTCACCCCGGAGGCCTACCTCAAAGCCGCGCAGTTCACCCGCATCACGACCCAGAAGACCCAACAGGAGGCGATCGACAAGCTCGTTGAGGACCTCGAGCTGGAAGTATCCCAGAAAGCCCAGGCCACCGGCGTCTTCGACAGGGAGGACATCGAGGCGAACAAGCTGGTGCTGGAGGCCCGCCGGGGGTTGATCGCCCAGCTGAGGAAGGTGAAGGCCAAGGGGCGCGTCGTCATCCGGCTGGCGGACGCGGAAACCCTGAAGGGAACCAGCGGCGACGTCCTCTTAGAGGACGGCGACCGGATCGAGGTCCCGAAGAAGATGAACGTCATCAACGTCGTCGGACGCGTCTACAATCCCACGGGCGTCGTCTACGATCCGGCCAACGACCGCCTGGGGTATTACCTGAAAACGGTGGGCGGCCCCACCGAAAGCGCCGATCCGGACCACATTTTCATGCTCAAGGCCGACGGCTCGGTGGTCACGCGCGACAACGTCAACGGCGGCTTCTCCGTCTTCGGGGGAGGGTTGATGTCGGCCAAGGTGGAGCCCGGCGACTCCATCGTCGTCCCCGAGAAGCTGATCCAGACACGCTTCATGAAGGATCTCAAGGACGTTACCACGATCCTGTATCAGCTCGCCGTGACCGCGGGCGTGCTGATCATCCTGTTCTGAACCGGAGCCCGCGATACTTCTCGAGTTGCGCTGACAATGGCCCGTTTCGGGAGTATTGCGCTGGCGGCGTGGAGCCTCCTCTTCCTCCCTTCGACCGTCCTGTCCGCCACCCCGGAGATCTTCCTCCAGGAGGAGCCGGAAAGCTATCTCATCATCGACAAGCTGCAGGGATTCGGCCTTCTGCCTGCCCTGATGACCGGGAACCGGGGGCTGGAAGCACGGGAGGTGTCCCGCGAGGCCGGCAATACGGAAGAAATCGATGATCCGTTCGTAATCGGGATGGCGCGGTTTCTCCGGGTGAGCGGCGACCCGGATTGGGACTTCCGTCTCCGCGCTGGTTTTGAAACTTCCCGGGATGGACGGGTGCCCCCGAATGCGCAAGGCCTTCCCGTGTCGAAAGACAGCGGTTTCCGCACCGGGGGCTTCTTCCGGTGGGCGCCGGCGGAGTGGCTCGGCCTCCAGGCCCGGGGGGATCTCCTTGCGGACTTCGAAGGAAATCGAATCGGAAGGCTGGAAGAGACTTCCGTCCGCCTGGGCTGGCCGCAGGCCACGCTGGAGGCAGGGCGCTTTTCCCTCTGGTGGGGACCGGGGCGGCACGGGGCTCTGCTCTTCACCACCAACGCGGAGCCGCTTACGGGCGTCCGGATTCGTAACCCCCGCCCGATCCTTTTGGGATCGTGGTTCCGTTTCCTGGGGCTTTTCCAATACGACATATTCGCTGCCCGGCTGGAGCAGAACCGGCCGGTCCCGCACTCGATCCTTACCGGAATGCGCCTGGCGATCAAGCCGAATCCCTGGTTCGAGCTCGGGGTTTCCCGGGCAATGCATTACGGAGGAGAGGGAAAAGACGAATCCCTTTCGACCTTTTTCCACATCCTTACCGGACGGCGGGAGGGCGAAGGCGAGACATCCCTGGGTAATTCGCTGACCTCGGCAGACGTGAAAGTCCTTCTTCCCTTCCGCGCGCAGCCGGTCGTCCTGTACGGGGAAGCGGGGGCCGAAGACCAGTCCCGGCCGGGAGTTCCCTCCCGCTGGGCCTTCATGGGGGGCGTCTTCCTGCCGTCGATCGGCCCCTTCCGCAAGGCCGATCTCCGCGTCGAGTACGGAACCACGATCACGAATGCCCCCGGCGTCTGGTACCGGCACAGCGCCCCAAGCGGATCATATCCCCATACTTACCGCGGGCAGATCCTCGGACACCACATGGGGACCGACGCGCGGGATTTCTTCCTCGAGGCGCACTATTTCCTCCTTTCCTCGTCCTACCTGGAACTGAACCTCGACCTGACGCAAAGAACCTGGCCCGGCCCTGCCCGGGAGGATTCGCAGAGGGCCAGCGCCGCATTCGTCGGCTGGTTCACACCGTATCTCCGGGGAGAGTGCAGGGTTGCCCATGAACGCATATCGGATGCAGGAGGGATCTCCGGGAACGATTCCCGGAACCCGTCCCTCCAGGCGACGCTTGCGTACCAGTACCGGTAAGCGATGAATTCGTAACAAGAAGGAGTTTTCAGGGAGCCCAATGGAAGAACATCGGCAAAAGGAACTCGCGGGGGACGAAATCAGCCTCGGGGATTGTCTTGCGATCCTGCGCCCCTATTGGCGGAATATCGCTCTCTTTTCACTTATCGTCGGCATCGTCACCCTGATCGTGATGTTCCTGTTTCCGAACATCTATCAAGCCAGCGCTGTAATCACCCCCGCCGCCGAGGAGAAAAAACCGTTTCCCACTCTGGGAGCCTTGGCATCGTTCGGGATCGAGATCGGTAGCCCAACCAAGGTGGAAGACCTGGAGACGCTTTTCAAGAGCAACGACCTCACGGCCCGCGTCTTCCGGAAATACAACCTGTGGCCGATTGTTCTTCCGGATTGTTTCGATGTAAAAACGGGGAGCCTCAAAATCGGCCTGATCGACCGCCTGTTTCGCGGAGAGAAGGGGTCACGGCCGCCGACGGATTGGGATGCCATACGGGCGGCGAAGGATCGCTTGGGGGTCACCATCAACAAGAAGTCCGGCACGGTTTCCGTGGCCTTCGAATCCCCATCCGCTGAGGGTTCCGCCAACATCGTGACGTATTTCCTCGAAGAAGGGAAAAACCGTCTTCAGGAAGAGGCGCTCGATCGAGCAACCAAGAACAAAAAATTCATCGAGGAGCAGATCGGGAAGACGGTCGATGCCTTGACGCGGGATCGCCTCTACTCGCTGTATGGCCAGGAGGTCGAGCGCGAGATGATGGCCCGGAACCGTGAGCAGTTTGGTTTCAGGGTGGTCGACGCACAACGGGTTCCGGACCGGAAACTCAAGCCCAGCAGGAGCCTTGGCGTAATGCTTGTCTTTGGGCTGTCGTTTTTCGCGGGGTGTGTTTTTGTTCTTTTTCGGGGAGTATTCGGAGGCAAGAAAATCCAAAATCCGAAGCCAACAGAAGTTCCGGAACAGCACGACCGATAAAAATCATCTTTTATTTCCCAATATTTCTATGAGTGAATGGGACAGGGCACTCATTTCGCGCCTCACCAAGGGTCTGGGCGCGCAGGGCTTCTCGCAGGCGGTGCAGATATTCATTCGCCTTGCGGAAGTCCCGTTGTTGCTGGGGTTTTGGGGCACCCAGCTCTATGGCGAATGGCTCATGCTGACCGCTATTCCTGCCTATTTTGCCCTATGCGATGGCGGCTTTGCCGGCGCAGCCAGCCGGGAGATGGCTATGCACAGCGGAGCAGGCAACCGGCCCGGAGCGTTGTCGCTCTTCCAAAGCACCTGGCTATTGCTCCTTCTCATCTCGCTGTGTGTTGGATTGTTCACACTCGTTGCGGTACAGGCCGCACCTCTTCACGAGTGGCTCGCCTTTAAGGTGATGGGCTCTACCACCGTCAAGTTGGTTACTCTTCTCCTGGTCGCGCATATGCTGGTGGGCTTCCAGACGGGGTTCATCTACGGAGGTTTTTATTGCGAAGGACGCTATGCATTGGGCATGGCCCTGAGCGCCACCACGCAATTGATGGAGTTCGGGGGGCTGGCCCTTGCGGTTGCCTTTGGCAGCGGCCCGGTGGGAGCTGCATTCGGCTACCTGGGGGGGCGCATCGGGGGGTTGTTCCTGATGCGTATCGGGCTTTATCGCGCTACTCCCTGGCTGCACTATGGTTGGCGTGTAGCGACGCTCGGTGAGGTAAGGCGCCTTGCGGCGCCGGCCTTCGCCTCGCTTGCCTTCCCCTTGGGCAATGCGTTTAACTTCCAGGGAATGCGTTTGGTTGTCGGTTTGATGCTCGGCCCGCCGGCGGTTGTGGTGTTCTCAACGCTGCGGACGCTCACTCGACTATCCATGCAGCCGAGTGCAGTCATCAACCGCTTGATAGAACCGGAAATGGCTTCAGCTTATGGTGGGAATCGTCACAACGATTTTCGTCGCCTTTTCACCCGTTCCAGCCAGGTAGCACTATGGATGAGCGCAGTGTCATGTATTGTTTTGGGTGTGGCGGGTGAAAGGATGCTCGGCATTTGGACGCATGGCAAGGTATCCATGGATTGGCCGCTTTATACTCTCCTGCTTCTCAGCGCTGGAGTTAATGCGATCTGGTATACCGCGATGATGGCCGCTTATGCAACAAACCGTCACGTACGGGTGGCGCTCGTTTATTCCGCCGTTTACGGCGGCGCAGTATTCGGCCTTGCCTATATATTTACCAGGATTTTAGGTATTGCGGGTGGAGGCTTGGCTTTATTGTTGAGTGAGATCGCTATGGCACCTTATGTGTTGCAGAAGACATTTAAGCTGACTGGAGAGTCTTGGGCATCATGGTGGGAGAAGGTGGCAAGACCGCCCTGGTTTTTATTTCGTAGGATAAACGATGTGAGCGCGATACAAGGATAGTTCCTGTGAGCCGGGATTTTCAATTATGAGAATTAACTGGGGAACTCGAAAAAATGGCACGGTTGCAATTTCTATACTCAGTTGTGCTTAATCGCTTAACGAATTCAGACAGAATCTGCCCTTATTGTGAGAGCAGTGACACACGGCTTTTCCAGCGGAAAAAGATTTTCCTTGAGCTGAGATGCTGTGAACAATGTAACCTGATGTACCGTTATCCAAAAGACAGCTCGAAGAAGAATCGTACGTTTTATCAAAAGACCTATCGCGAGGGAATGACGACGGACTTCCCGGAGCAGGCAGAGCTGGAAAGACTGTTGGAAACCAACTTCGCCAAAACCGAAAAAGATCTATCCGTGAAAATCAATTTAGTGCAGCGTTATGGTTGTGGACCCACCCTCCTGGACTTTGGTTGCTCTTGGGGATACGGTTTGTATCAGTTCCGCCGAGCCGGCTTCAACGCACTTGGATTCGAGATATCCGAGCCACGTGCTTGCTATGGCAGGGAAAAGCTGGGTGTGCCAATTATAAGTGACCCACAGGAACTCGATAACCTTCGTCCTGCCTCGTTCGATGTCATTTTTTGTAATCATGTGTTGGAGCATCTGCCAACCCCGCGTATAGCATTTAAAATATTTGACCACCTCCTTGCTGCGGAAGGCACCCTATTTGTATTCGTACCCAATTGCGGGGGGACTAACGCAAGTCGGTTGGGTGTCCGGTGGGGACCAATGATAGGCGAAAAACACGTATTAGCACTGAATGCGGAGTTTATTAGCAAGGCGCTTCAAGACTTCAATTTTTCGCCAATTTTTTCGAGTTCGCCATATGGTAATACCGCATTGAATCATGTCGGACTGGAAGGGACATTATTAGGGGACGAATTGATGGTCGCCGCTCGGCGAAAGTGGTAATTGCAGAATAGATGAGATAATAGAATATATTGGAGACAAGAGTCATTGGTTTTTTTACAGGATATTTATATTAAATTAAAGAAATCATATTTTTCTGAAATAGGATATGTAGTCCCATTACGATATCAATCTGGTTTTGTTCATTTTGGGGGAGGGGCAGAAGTACAATTTATCTATAAAGAATTTTTAAAAGATTTATCGAAAGGCAGCAAAATATTGATAATTGGCGTGATGGGAGGAAGAGACTATTTCTTTTTAAAATATTTAGGTTTTGATGTGGTCGCCGTTGATATCGGAAAACAGCCGGATATCGATCCAATTATAATGTGCAATGTAGAAGAAGAGCTTCCTTTCGAGAGCGATTCTTTCGATGCAGTTCTTGTTGGGGAAGTGCTTGAACATTTAAAAAATGACGTTCAGGCCCTGATAAATATAAGAAGGGTTTTAAAAAAAAATGGCATATTAATAGTTTCTTTACCTTTTTATAATGATTGGGAAGAGGGGCATATGAGAATCCACTCGCCCGAATCGGGTAAACGTTTAATGAGGATGGGTGGATTTACGATAAAGAACTACTTGGAAAGACCTGGGATCTTGTGGATTAATAGTTTTAATTTGTTTCAGCACGGATTAAGTTATTTAAAATATTTAATAACCAAAAAAACTGCTTATTCTTTTCTAATAAATTCTTTTGGAAAAGGGGAATGGGTATTAGGGCATATAATGTTATTTAGGCCAATTCGAAGATTTTCGAAGCATTATGGCGGCTATTATTTATGTTATAAAGATGATATTTTTGATCATCTTAAAGTAAACAAGAACCTTTATACTTCATAATCTGAAAGTGGTAATCATTTCAAATGGCTTCAACAAGTTCCATTTAGCTGCCGCCGCGGCGGAGATGCATCGGCGATGTCTTCTTATCAGCTTTATAACAGGAGCATATCCTACACCTGACCTCGCTGGGTTTATCAAAAAAACAGGAATCAATCGTCATCCGAAGCTTGCTCGTTTGCTGAATCGGGGGGAAGAAATAAACGAGCGGCTTGTATTTTCAATGTGGGGATCAGAAGCCGTGTACGCTGCCGGCTTATATATAAGCCGCACACTTGGAATTTCAGACATTGGGAAATGGGTTGAAAGGATGGGTTTTCGTCTTTACGGGCGGGGGGCTGTGTCGAAGGTAAACCGAGCGGCCGCAAATGGGGCAAAGATCTATCATTACCGCGCCGGATTTGGTCATGATTCCGTGAAGGCCGCAAAAACTGCGGGTCTGATTACTTTATGCGACCATGCCATCGCACATCCGGAAGTCCTGGAATACATCGTTGCAAACGACGGCAGGATGCCGGATAGAGAGGACGCGTGTCCTTTAGATCCCCTCTGGTCCGATATCAAGGAAGACATTGAACAAGCAGAGGCGGTGCTGGTCAACTCCCATTTTGTCAAAGACACATTCATCATGCGAGGCTGGAATCCTCGACTTGTTCATGTGGTTTATCTTGGTGTCGACGAACAATTCTTCAGCGTGATCCCGCCTGTATCAGAGGAAAAACCAAGCCAGAAACCGTTCCAATTGCTATTTGCCGGGAGCTTTGAGAAGCGTAAGGGGGCAGAGGACTTGCTGAAGGCTCTCCGGTTATTAGAAGACAAAAAGTGGGAATTGAGGATTGCCGGCAGCATTTCCCCGGATATAAAGCTGCTTTTCCGCAGGGATCTGAAGGATGAGCGCATTCGTCCTTTGGGGTGGCTTTCCAGGCGGGATCTGGCGGCGGAAATGGTAAAGGCGGATATATTTGTTTTTCCCTCTCTGGCAGAGGGTTCCGCCAGGGTTGTATTCGAGGCAATGGCATGCGGGTGTTATGTGATCACCACACCGAACAGCGGCTCGATTGTCGAAGATGGCATCCATGGTCGGCTTGTCCCGGCCGGGGATGCTGAATCCTTGGTATCCGCAATCCGAGAAACCATGGCGCAATCCAGGGAGTGGTTAAGGGAAACAGGGCGGAATAACGCTCAAGTCGTGCGAAATCGGTACCGGCAATCGCAATATGGGGATAATTTGCTGAGGCTTTATCAAGAACTTCTAAATCCCAAAGATCAATCCATCGCAACCGTCATATGAAAAGAGTCCTTGACACAAATGAATAGCAGTCAAAGCGATAGCATCTTAAATAAATCTTTCCCGTTAAGCGAAGCTGGCGCATGGGGCAATCTGATTCAACAGATAAAGGTGTTGGACGTAATCGCGTTATTGGTGCCTGCTACTCAATTTATTCAAATGAATATGGTTGGCAGATTATTCATGCCGGATGTGCTCTTGGCGTGTATGCTGCCCCTCTTGTTTTTCGCTCATGGACAGCGACTCCGCGCACGCCTGCCGATGATTTTTATCCTTTTGGCTTTATTGTGGCTCTTAGGCCAAGCGGCGACAGATATTGTTCGGGCAACCGTCTTCCGTGATTACGTCAGAGGATGGGCAAAGATCGCTTTTACCCTGGTTAATTTCTGTGCATTGTACTTGTTGTTTCATGGGAATCGACGTCGTTTGATCCTGTATGCAGTTGGGCTGGCGGCGGGCGGATTGATTAGTTACTTCGTTAATCCAAATGTATATGCGGAAGGTTTGCCTTGGAAATTCGGATACGGCGAGTCTACAACTTGGTTCCTAATTTTACTGGCAGCGGTTGTCATTCATAAACGCCAGGGACCCTTTGTTGCGAGCGGGATACTCGTCGGTGCAGCCGCTCTGAACATATTCATGGGGTTTCGGAGTCTCGGTGGAATATGCTTCCTCGCGGCGAGTTATTTATTCCTGCAGGCACGATGGGGGCAACGAATTGCGAGCGTACGTACACAACCACGCAAAATATTATTGATCGGTATGGTGCTAGCTACAGCAGGGGTGGGCGTGTATCAGATGTACGATTACACCGCCAGAGCCGGATTGCTGGGCGAGGACGCCCAAGAGAAATACGAGTCGCAAGCCTTCGGAGAATATGGCCTGTTGGTAGGCGGTCGCGGCGAGATGCTGGTTTCCGGTCGGGCCATATTGGATTCGCCCATTCTGGGACATGGGTCTTGGGCAAAGGACCACGAATATTCCTTGCTATGGAATGAACTGAAACGGCGGGCGGGCTCCGCAGCAAGCACAGAAGATGAAGAGGGCCTGATCCCCACACATTCCCACCTGCTTGGAGCGTGGGTGGAGGCGGGTCTCCTTGGGGCCATTTTCTGGGTGTGGATACTAAGCTTGCCCGCTCGTGTTCTTCTGAAGCCCCTTGGCGTGATGGATTGCTTGACACCATTGATGGCGTTCTTCGCGTTCTTTTTGATTTGGGATGTTTTTTTCTCTCCTTACGGTGCCGAGCGGCGATTTGTGACACCCTATTATGTCGTGGTCATGATGACCTGTTTAGAGGCGAATTGCGGGATATTTAATGCACAGGTTATCCAGTGAAGTTCTCGATCGTCACCCTTTCTTTTAATCAGGCGCGATTTCTCGAGCAGGCGATTTGCTCTGTAATAGAGCAAGATTATCCGGATATTGAGTACATCGTCGTGGACCCTGGCTCCACGGACGGCAGCCGTGGGATCATAGAAAAATATCAAGACAAGATAACAGATATAATTTTTGAAAATGATGATGGACCGGCCGATGGATTAAATAAAGGATTTTCAAAAGCGAAAGGAGATATTTATGGATACTTAAACGGAGATGATATCTTACTTCAGGGAACATTAAAAAAAGTATCCAATTATTTTAAGTTAAATAATAATGTGGGTGTAGTTAGTGGTCACTGCTATATTATTGATGAGAAAGGTTTTATATTACAAAGGGTTTTTTCTCATAAATTTGATTTGCGTAGATATAGCGCAGGATGCTGTATTCTTATTCAACAGTCTACATTCTTTCGTTCAGATATATTTAGAAAGACAGAAGGATTTAATGTACAGAACAATGTTTCTTGGGATGGAGAATTGGCCGTTGACTTAGCCTTGCAAGGTGCACGATTTGGTGTAATACAGGATTATTTGAGTTGCTTTCGAGTTTATTCACAATCTTTTTCTGGTTCATCCGAGTACTCAAAAAAACTAAAGGCAGAGCACCATAACATACAAAACAAAATTGGTTATAACAGAATGTCTGATATTAAAATAAAATATTTATGGTTTACAGGATGGTTTTTACAACCAAGAACTCTTCTGCTAAGAATTATTGATGGATTAATAAACAGAAATCGTGTACTATAATAAAAATAATATATTATCATCTAATCAAAAAACCTTGAGATCTTCTATTTGTCTTTCATGGATAATATTAAACCACATAATACATTATTGCGTATCTATCTAAAGTGACAACGACCAATGATCACTTGTATATGATTCGGCTTGAGAAGAGGCAATCCAGATGGCAGAAAAAGTCCCAGCATCAAACATAGAATGGAAGCGGTGGGGGATTTACGATCCCCTTTGGGGGGTTGCAGCATGGACTGGCAAGAATAAGGATGGCGCGAACCCATGGACTGAAAACGAGTTCTATAAATTGGGTGAATCTGATTGGGAGGATTTTTCGGCTCAATGGGAACAATTTGGCGTCAATAGAAATTCGGTCCTTGAAATAGGATGCGGTGCTGGTCGGATCACCATGCCGCTAGCAAAGTATTTCAAGGTAGTTCATGCGTTGGACGTATCCGAAGGAATGGTTGCGTTTGCCCGAGAGCATGTAAATGCCCCTTCGGTCATGTTCCATCTCTCCGATGGGGTAGGAATTCCTATACCGGATAACTCTGTATCCGCTGTTTTTTCATGCCATGTGTTTCAGCACTTCGACTCAATCGACCATGCTACGGGGTATTTCAGGGAAGTTTTCCGGGTGCTACAGCCTGGCGGATCCATGATGATCCAGCTCCCCATCTGTGCTTGGCCTTCAGGAATAGGCAAAGTCATTCCATTACTATATCGTCTACGGAGAACTGTTGGCGATTTAAGGGCCCGTTTAAATAGATATCTGATACAACGATTTATACTAAAACCCATCATGCGGATGACCAGTTATCCGGTGGAATATTTCTATAAAACTCTTGGAGAGTTAGGATATACTGATATTGAAATCTCTATATTCCCAACAAAAAGCAACGGGGGATTACATCACTTTGTGTTTGCAAAAAAAATATCTGAATATTAGTGTTGATAGGTTGTTACAATTATATATCCTATTAGCATCCAAGTGAAGATCTTAAGAGGAAGAGATCCATTTTCTTAAAGTAAGTATCTCAGCGCAGAATGACCATGATCGTTATTTTCAATAATTCCACTAGCACAATTAAGTAATGGAACTCTTTATTGGAACTGAGTGAGTATCCACTTTTATTAGTGGAATTCTAAACATATTGCTGGTGCTATAACTGAAGGTGCATGCGTATTGGAAAAGAAATGCACTTAAAGCAGCGACGAATACTTTGCACTGGCGGTAGTGGGTTTATAGGAACCCATCTTATTGAGCATTTTCTTTCATGTTCATCTAATGCGGTTCTCAATCTTGATATTGAACAGCCAAAATATGTTTCTCACAAAAAACATTGGAAATGCGTTGATATCCTTGATAAAGAATCTATTAATAGTGCCTTTCTGGATTTTCAACCGACACATCTAATTCATATGGCAGCTAAAACTGTCATGGAAGGGAAATCAATTCACGATTATGCCTCTAACATCGCGGGTACGGAGAATATTCTAAATTCAGCTAAATCCATCAATTCGTTGCGGAGAGTTCTGGTTACTTCAACCCAACATGTGAGGCGACCTGGCTCCGGACCTGGTCGGAATGATGAAGACTTTGACCCCTACGAACTTTATGGACTCAGTAAGGTAATGACTGAACAATTGACGCGTAACGCTCATTTGCAGTGTTGCTGGACAATAATTCGACCCACCGCAATTTGGGGTCCAGGCCAATGGGGGTTGGCAAATGGATTTTGGAGAGTTCTCAAAAAAGGTCTTTACCTCCATCCTCGTGGCGATACCGTAATAAGGAGTTATGGATATGTAAAAAATATCGTATACCAAATTACCGCGATTATGGATGCTTCTCCAGATATAGTGCATAAGTCAATTTTTTATATAGGAGACCCATCTATTCGCCAAGTTGAATGGGTTAATGCTTTTGCAGAGGCTATCACCGGAAAACCCGTTCGCACAGCGCCAAAGTGGTTACTATATTCATTAGCACTTGCCGGTGAGGCGGCTTATAGAGCCGGCATTCCAACTCCCTTGTATTTATCTCGCTATTATAATATGGTAACGACAAACCCTGTTCCAACCGATTATACGGTAAATATATTTGGACATGGTCCTTACTCCTTAATTAATGGTGTGCAGGAAACCGTATCTTGGCTAAAGAAAGAAGGGATTATTTAACTAGCTAAATACGAATTTCACAATTCAATTTATACATTTTGCATATGAGAATCATACGAATAACAAGCACGTTAAATCCAGCTCTAGGGGGAAAGCCAGAAGCGTTGCTCCAAACAAGTTGCGCGCTGGAAGATTTAGGTCATCAGTCCGAGGTCGTGACGCTGGATAGGGAGGATGTGCCTTGGATCACCGATTTTCCAGGGGTTGTACATGCGCTGGGGCCGAGCATAGGTAAATACTGTTACAATGATCGCCTTATCCCCTGGTTGAAAGCACACTCAAAAGGTTACGATGCTGTCGTGGTCGAAGGAATATGGCAGTATCAAAGCTTCGGAACTTGGCTTGCTACGCGTTATAACCCCCTGCCCTACTTTGTGTTCATACACGGTGCACTGGATCCGTGGTTCAAGCGTGCCTTCCCCTTCAAGCACATGAAAAAAATGCTTTACTGGCCATGGGCGGAATATCGGGTATTGCGAGATGCACGGGGAGTGTTTTTTACTTCCGAGGACGAACGGATTCTTGCGAGAGAATCGTTTTGGCCGTACCGGGTAAACGAGGCAGTGGTGGACTTCGGTATCCGGAAACCGAATGGGGATCCGCAACGGCAGTGCGAGCAGTTCCTACAGGGTTATCCATACTTGCGCGACAAACGCTTGCTGCTTTTTTTAGGCCGTATCGACCCCAAAAAAGGGTGTGATCTGCTCATTGAAGCATTTGCCAAAGTCGCCGCGCGAGATCCAGCGATTCACTTGGTGTTGGCTGGCCCGGACCGGGAAGGGTGGCAACGGAATCTGATGGACCTGTCCAGGATGCACGGGGTGGCCGAACGGATCACCTGGACGGGCATGCTGACCGGGGACATGAAGTGGGGAGCATTCCATGCTGCCGAGGTTTTTATTCTTCCGTCCCATTCCGAGAACTTCGGGATTGCAGTGACGGAGGCCCTGGCGTGCGGATTGCCGGTGCTTATCACCGATAAAGTGAACATCTGGCGGGAAGTCGTACAGGATGGCGCCGGATTCGCCGAACCGGATACCCAGGAGGGAACGGTTGCGCTTTTCCGACGGTGGCTTGTTCTTTCCAAGGAAGAGATTTGTCTTATGCGCAGCCGGGCCAGAGCGTGCTTTGATCGTCGCTTTGAAATTCACCAGGCAACGAAAAAACTGGTCGGGATTATCGAGCAGAGCCTGATTTCGACAAGAAATCGAGGAAAACCATCACGCAGCATCGCGTAATGGGACTGAAAACTTGAACAGAGGG
>Ga0209642_10001390_pt1 | contig 16065 bp, 19 predicted proteins | sample RifCSP19_2_FD_184025 | JGI IMG/M metagenome (GOLD analysis project Ga0209642, IMG submission 184025) | Soil microbial communities from Rifle, Colorado - Rifle CSP2_sed 19_2 (SPAdes) (version 2) | ecosystem: Environmental > Terrestrial > Deep subsurface > Rock core/Sediment | place: Rifle... | reverse complement strand
CTTGGAGAGGCATATTTCAAGATAAATAATTATGAAAAGGCTAAAGATGCATGGGAAAAATCCCTTAAGGGAGAGAAGAACAGTGCAATAGAGGAGAAATTAAAAAAGGTAAACAAACTTTTAAGGAATAAACCGCGGAAATGACTACAGGCATTAAGCAGGCGGGAAGGGGAAACAATTATATTTCGCCTATAGTTTACCTCTTACTGTTTATTACATATTGTCTGCACTCATCGGGCTGTACCTATAAAAAGATTGAAAAAATAATAATTCAACCCGAATCCCCCGCCGTTTCTGTCAGTTCAATAATTGATTTAATCAGTGAGAGAAACAATAAAATAAAGAATATCAGAGGTATTGCAAACATAAATATCATATCCAGCAATTCAACACAGAGGGTAAAGGAGGCAATAGTGGTAAACGGGGATTCTCATATCAGGCTGGAATCTCTTAATATAACAGGGCAACCTTCATTAATAATGGTATCCGACAGTAATGCAGTTACAATCTACAATATAAATGAGAATAGATTCTATAAAGGGGATGCCTCGCCTGAGGTCTTACATAAAATAACAGGCATATACCTCTCTCCCCTTGAGATTGCAAATCTCCTTACAGGAAGGCAATCTATTGAAAATAACAGAATAGAAGATATGCACCTCGCAAAAGAGAATAGTGCATATATTTTAAGGACACAGTCAAGTGGTAGTAAGTCTTATAATGAGATACGGTTTGAACCGACCAATCTATCTACAACCACCATAAAGAGTTATGATGATACTGGAAAAATCGTAAAATTTATAACCTTTTCCGATTACAGAAAAGCAGGGGAATATCTCTTCCCCTTCAAGAGACAGATATTACTCCCTCCAAGGGGGCTGTCAATGACTGTTGAATATACAGACTTAGAAATAAATACAGAAATGGAAGAATCTGTATTCAATCTTACAATCCCTGAAGACGCAGAGGAGATGGAGATGAATTAAACCCAAAAAAGCAATTGGACGCAGATGAACGCAGAAACTGCAGGATTATAAAAAGAAAATTATCTTTCTTCTTTGAATAAAAATATTCAAGATTTATCTGCGTGAATCTTTATAAATCTGCGTAATCTGCGTTCTATCTTTTATATGAAGACTATCAAAATTAAATCCCCTGCAAAGATAAATCTTGGATTAAAAGTAGTTGGAAAGAGGAGTGACGGATACCATAATATTGAAACGATTTTTCAGATGGTCAGCCTGTATGATGAAATTACACTGACTGAATCTGATAGTGGAATAACATTATACAGCAATAACAAAGATATCCCATTAAATGAAAAAAATCTCGCATACAAGGCAGCCTACCTTTTACGAGAGAGGACAGGGGTTAAAAAAGGCGTAAAGATTGAGATAGATAAGAATATACCCATCTCGGCAGGACTCGGCGGCGGAAGCAGTAATGCCGCAGTAACGTTACTCGGTTTAAACTATATATGGGAACTGAGGCTTTCAAAGGAGGAGTTGTTGTCAATAGCAAGACTACTTGGGGCTGATGTCCCATTTTTCCTATCAGGTGTCCGTGCGTTGGGGACAGGAAGGGGGGATGAACTGCAAATCCTTCCTGTTACCGATAAATTTTATGTTATACTTATTAATCCAAGGCTTTCCATATCAACCGAGTGGGTATATAAGAATCTCAAATTGGAGTTGACAAAAGATATAAAAAATATTAACATTAAAAAATTTATATCTGGAAAAGGGGAGATAGGGAATATAAGGGATATCCTATCTAATGACCTGGAGTCTGTGGTTATAGAAAAGTATGATGTTATCGGCAGGATGAAGGAACTCTTGCTGTCAGCAGGGGCATCCGGCTCTTTAATGTCAGGGAGCGGCTCAACTGTCTTTGGCATTTTTAAAGATTATAGTTCGGCAAAACAGGCGGGTGAGATTTTAAAAAGACAAGAGTGGTCTCTGTTTCTTGCTGAATCTCTGACCGGCTTAGATAATGTATATCCAGGGGAGGTGATTGTCTGATGCAAATTACAGAAGTAAGGATAAGTCCTGTAGAAGAAGAAAAGCTGAAGGCTTATGTATCCATAACCTTTGATAACTGCTTTGTGATAAGAGATATCAAGGTTATAAGCGGAAACAATGGGTTATTTGTATCAATGCCCAGCAAAAAGAGAAAGGACGGGACATTTAAGGATATAGCACATCCTCTCAATAATGAGACCCGTAAAATGATTGAGGAGAGTGTGTTAAAAGAATATAATAATGTGCTAAAAACAAAGGGCACATCGGTGTAATTCAGTTAATGAGTTGATAAGTTCATGGGTTATGAGTTTTGTTTAACTCATTAACTCATCAACATTTTTTGGGGCGTCGTCAAGCGGTAAGACACGGGTCTTTGGAACCCGCATTCGGAGGTTCGAATCCTCCCGCCCCAGTCAGTGGAGAAAATAAAAGGTTCAGGTTGAGGTTAAGATTCAGGGGTTTTCTTAGCCTTAACCTTAGCCTCAGCCTTGCTTTAATCTGGAGGAATAGGTGTCACATAAAGAATTGCTTATATTTTCAGGGAGGGCGAATATCCCCCTTGCCAAAGAGATATGCAAATATCTTCACATACCGCTTGGAAAATCTCATATCTATGATTTTTCAGATGGAGAGATAGGGGTAAGGATTACAGAGAATGTAAGGGGGAGTGATGTATTTGTAGTTCAGCCGACATGCGACCCTGTAAATAAGAACCTGATGGAGCTCCTCATAATGATTGATGCCCTAAAGAGGTCATCGGCTGAGAGGATTACCGCTGTGCTCCCCTATTATGGATATGCGCGTCAGGATAGGAAGGTTGAACCGAGGGTGCCGATAACATCAAAGCTTGTGGCTGACCTTGTAACTGCCGCCGGAACAAGCAGGGTTCTTACGATGGACCTACATGCAGGCCAGATTCAGGGATTTTTCAATCTGCCTGTTGACCATCTGTATGCAGCCCCTATGCTGATTGAGTATATAAGAAAAAAGAAGATAAAAGACCTTGTCATTGTATCGCCTGATGCAGGTGGTGTTGAGAGGGCAAGGGCATTTGCAAAAAAGCTTAATACATCTTTGGCGATTATAGACAAGAGAAGAGACAAGCCCGGTGTTGCCAAAGTTATGAATATAATTGGTGATATTAGAGGCAAAAGGGCAATGATTGTTGATGATATTATAGATACTGCAGGGACTTTAATTGAGGGAACTAATGCCTTACTGGAGAATGGGGCAAAGGAAGTCTATGCGTGCTGCACACACCCTGTCCTCTCGGGCCCTGCAATAGACAGGATAGCAAATTCCCCATTGAAGGAGGTTACTGTCTCAAACACAATACCATTAAATGACCATCAGAAGTCATGCAATAAGATTAAGGTTTTATCTGTATCAAAACTCTTAGGAGAGGCAATTAAAAGGATACATAGCGCCACATCAGTGAGCTCGCTATTTAGTTAAAAACAATTCATCAGGAGGTTTTAAAAATGGAAACATTACAATTGGGTGTGAAGGAAAGAGGGCATCTTGGTAAGAGCGATGCCAGGAAGTTGAGAAGGGATGGCTTTATTCCAGCCGTCCTTTATGGGGGGAAAAGCAATCATTCCCTCGCCATAAATTCAAAAGAATTGATTAAGATACTGGAGAATGTAGCAGGTAGAAACGCCATTCTGGACCTTAAATTTGAAGGCAAGGGGAAAAGGGACTGCACTGCAATAGTAAAGGATTTACAAAAGCATCCCTTAAAGAGAGAGATTTTACATGCCGACCTCATGGAAATCTCCATGGATAAAGAGATAAAGGTGAAGGTCAGGGTAAAACTCATTGGCGAGCCTATTGGTGTAAAAGAGAAGGGCGGTATATTAGGCCACCAGATGAGAGAGATAAAGGTATACTGTCTGCCTTCCAATATTCCAAATGACATATCAATTGATGTATCCAATCTTGACCTGGGACACACCATACATATAAAAGATGTCATAGCGGGAGAGGGCATTAAAATACTTGAAGCCCCGGATGCAACCGTAGCATCAGTAAGCGTGATGAAGGAAGAAGAGGTTAAGGCTGAAGTTTCTGCGGCAGAGGCAGTACCTGCTGAGGGTGCAGCTGTAGCAGCGCCTGCTGAAGAAAAGGGAAAGGCAGAAGAGAAGGGAAAGACTGAAGAGAAGGGCAAGCCGGAAGAAAAGAAAAAAGGGAAGAAGGAATGATTTAGCCACAGACTTACACGGACTAAAGAAAAAAGATTAAGGAGAAATGGGTTAAATTAAGTTTTTGCTTTTATTTTAGTCTGTGAAAGTCCGTGGCAAAAAGGAAATGTGAAAATTATTGTAGGGCTGGGCAACTATGGCGAGAAATATAAAGATACCCGCCACAACATTGGATTTATTACTATAGACAGGTTAGCCTCAGAATACAATATCAGGATAAATAAAAAGGGTAACTTTTCCTTTTTCGGCAAAGGGGTAATAGAAGGAGAAGATGTCATTATTGCAAAGCCCCAGACATACATGAACAGAAGCGGGGCTGCCGTAAGTTCAATCTTCTCGGATTATTCCCTCTCAGTATCAGATTTAATCGTCATCCATGATGACATTGATTTAGCAGTAGGAAAGGTTAAAAAAAAGATTGGCGGCGGTGATGCAGGGCACAGGGGAATAAGGTCAATAATAGAGTCCATTGCCACAAGTGATTTCCACAGGATAAGGATAGGGGTCGGCAGACCCCCGAAAGGTGTTGAAGCATCAGACTATGTCCTGAGTCCATTTCACAGGGATGAGCTGGATATTATAGATGGCTCGATTGAAAAAGCAATTAATTTGGTAAAGGAGATTCTAAAAACTAATAGCCACTGACAAACACAGACTAATTCAAAACAAGAAGTTGAGAAGCTAAGAAGATTGGAAGATGAAAATTGCAAAACCTCATAACTTCTTAACTTCTCATCATCTTATCTTCATGTTGTTAAGTCCGTGAAAGTCTGTGGCTAATTTTTATTCAGGAGGGAAAGAATGGAAAAGTTTACTGCATTGGCACCATTGTTTGGGATTGGCGGACTTTTGATTGCATTGTGGATTTACGGACATATTAAGAAACAGCCTGACGGGACTGACAGGATGAAAGAGATAGCAGAGATGATCCATGAAGGTGCGATGGTCTATCTCAAAAGGCAGTATACAATACTTCTTGCATTTATAGTATTAATCTTCGTTTTGTTATCAATATTTATAAATGTCCCGACCGGCATTGCATATGTCGGGGGGGCAGTATCATCCATGCTGGCGGGGTTCTTCGGGATGAAGGCAGCAACAAAGGCAAATGTCAGGACGGCTCAGGCGGCGAATCTTTATAAACCTGATACAGCAAAATCCCTCTCTATTGCATTCCTCGGCGGCTCTGTAATGGGGCTTTCTGTTGCAAGCATCGGGCTTGTCGGCATTGGCATATTCTTCTACCTTTACGGCAAACCTGAGACTGCTGCCATTATAAACGGCTATGCAATGGGTGCCTCCTCTATAGCCCTTTTTGCAAGGGTTGGCGGAGGTATATACACAAAGACAGCGGATGTAGGCTCCGACTTAGTCGGAAAGGTTGAGGCAGGCATACCTGAGGACGACCCGAGAAACCCCGGTGTTATTGCTGACAATGTCGGCGACAATGTCGGCGATGTTGCAGGGCTCGGTGCAGATATATTTGAATCTTATGTTGGTGCCGTTATTGCGAGTATTGCAATCGGTGCTACTGCCATCGCAGGTTCTAAGGTTGCCGAACTTGGCTCTGCAATGGCTCTCATGTCTCTGCCGGTTGTTCTCATAATGGTAGGACTTGTAGCCTCCATCATAGGAATTGTATCAATGAGGGTATTGGAAAGTTATAACCCTGCCGCAGCCCTTCGTTATGCCACATTTATTGCAGCAGGACTTTTTCTCGTTTTTGGTTATGCCGTGGTCTATTATCTTGATGTAAATAACGGTGTTTACTGGGCAGTATTTTCAGGCTGTATAGGCGGGATTGCAATAGGACTCATTACAGAGCATTATACATCTGCTAAACCGGTTGAAAGGATTGCAGAGGCAAGCCAGACAGGTGCAGCAACAAATATTATAACAGGCATGGCAGTCGGGCTGGAGAGTTGCGCCCTCCCTGTGCTTGCAATCTGTGCTGCAATATTTGTAGCAAACTATACAGGAGGCTTATACGGTATCGGCATTTCAGCAGTCGGTATGCTTGCAACAGTTGGCATAATCATGAGTGTTGATGCATACGGACCAATTGCCGATAATGCAGGCGGTATCTCTGAGATGAGCCACCTTGGCAAAGATGTCCGGGCAATAACAGACAGCCTTGATGCCCTCGGAAACACAACGGCAGCCATCGGCAAAGGCTTCGCCATCGGCTCTGCTGCACTGACAGCGCTCGCACTATTTTCTGCTTACAGTCAGGCAATCAGTGCAAAGATGGGTAAACCTTTTGAAATACTTATAACAGACCCCTATGTTGTTATCGGATTATTGATAGGCGGCATCCTTCCATTCTTTATTGGTGCATTGACAATGACATCTGTCGGCAAGGCAGCATTCAAAATGGTCAATGAGATAAGGAGACAATTCAGAGAGATTCCGGGACTCCTTGAAGGCAGGGCAGGTGTAAAACCTGATGTTAAAAAGTGCATAGATATAAGCACAAAGGCAGCACTTACCGAAATGATACTACCTGGTGTCACGGCTGTTGCAGCCCCTGTCCTTGTCGGTTTCATACTTGGACCTGCAGCACTCGGCGGGATGCTCGCAGGGGCAACAGTTGCCGGTGTTCTCCTTGCAATCATGATGGCAAATGCAGGGGGTGCATGGGACAATGCAAAAAAATATATAGAAAAGGGACATCTTGGCGGAAAGGGTTCGGATGCCCATAAGGCTGCTGTAGTAGGTGATACTGTCGGCGACCCATTTAAAGATACATCGGGTCCTGCTATGAATATATTAATTAAATTGATGGCAATTGTATCTTTAATATTGGCACCTCTCCTTGTTTAAATGGTGAATTATGAAGAAAGTATTAATGCCAATAGCACCGGGATTTGAAGAGATTGAGGCTCTTGCTGTTGTTGACATATTAAGAAGGGCAGGAATAGAAGTAGTAATGGCAGGGACAATAGATAATCCCATAGAAGGGAGAAACAGGATTAATATCATATCAGACATATCCTTGGACTCTGTAAAGAATCAGGATTTTGATATGATAGTCCTCCCAGGTGGTGCAGCCGGGACTGAGAATCTCAAAAAAGACCCACGCATAAAAGAGATAGTTGAGAGGCTATACAAAAAAGGGAAATTTACAGCTGCCATCTGTGCCGCACCTACTGTGCTTTCAGCTATAGGCATCACCGCAGGAAAAAATATTACAAGCCATCCGAGTGTAAGGGATAAGCTTACCAGAGCAAAAGTCTCAGATGAAAGGGTTGTTGTGGATGGCAATATTATCACAAGCCAGGGTCCCGGCACTGCCATAGAATTTGCCTTCAAACTTGTAGAACTTTTATTAGGAAAAGAAAAGGTTACAGAAGTGAATAAGGGTGTGTTGGCAAGGATTTAATTCTATCCAAATTCTGCTTTGGCAGAATTTAAAATCGCAGATTCATCCTGAAATACTGCGTTATCGTCAATTTTGCTCCTCACCGTATTGGTCATATACGGTTGCGTCGCAAAATTGCCTCTGGCCTTGTCTTTCAGGCGACTTTGCAATTTTACCCAAAATCTTAAATCGGATTTTGGATTCTAACCTAAGTTGAACTATTTTTTAAAACCACAGAATACATCGTTTTAGTCCCTTTATATATCTCTAATAATTTCGCTCGCTTTCACATATGATGTGTGGGTTTGCAGATATTTGCAAGCTCTGCATGACGGCAAAGCGTTAAGTGAAGCGGTTTGTTAAGAGGCTCTACCTTTTCTATCTTGCAGTTTAGCCCTAATAGTGCGAGGATCTCGTGCACAGTGAAAGAGCCCGAATACTATAATCTGGTTATCCTCTATGAGGTAATAAATAGCATATGGGAATCTTCTTAAAAGACGGCGGTGAAATTTTCCATAAATTCTTGGATAAAGCAGGGGTATGCTGGGAATCTCACTGGCAAATGCATAAAACATGCGGAGGAAGTCCTCGCCAAGACCATGTGACTTACTCTCATACCATGCATAGCCTGTAATCACATCTTCTTCAACCTCTGGAAGAAATCGCAGGGTATAGGTCATTTCCTTTTTTCTATTCTCATTTTAAGTTCTTCAAGAGATAAAAGGGTCCCAGGAGCAGACTCATATTGTCTTAGTCTTTTGTCCAACTCTGCCTTATGGCTCTCCGGGACAGATACTTCACCTTCATCCGAAGCGATACTATCCCATAAATCTTCTACCAACAGTATCTTTTCCGATGTATCCAATTTTCTTATTTCTGGAATATCACTCACATGCATTTTTTACCTCCTTTCAGGTAATATAATTATACCTTAAAATCAACTTAATTCAGGTATCTAAATTTATTCTAATGCCTGAACTGTGTAATGGCTATCAACCGTCCACCCGAGTAGTTTGTTAGGCGTTTTATATTCATGTATTCATATGCTAATTTAAATAGAACCGTCCCTTTTATTTTTAGGTGGTAATCTGTAGTTATTTTTTTACCAGTACTTTTTTTGTAGAACTATAGAAATATTAAAAAAAGCGTAAGTAAAGAGGTTTATTACCACCCAAGCTATCCCGAATAGCCAAAATATTTTAAAAAGAAAATCTTTGTCGTCTGATACATCATAATTTCTTTTTACCTCTTTATAGCTGCCTATTAACATCCATATGAAAATTGGCAAGAATATAAACGAAAGAATTCTTCCTATCATAGAGCACCAACAAGTTATTATACGGTTTCAGTCTTTTACCAAAACCAAACCTGAAAATCAATACAAAACAATAATATTATTGACAGAAATCATTCTAAAAAATGTGTGAATAAAACACAGAATTCACAGTTTTACACAGATTTATAAAGAGCTATAAAAAATCTCTACACCATATTGCAGGGGCATGGAGAATCAAGCGATAACGAGGTCAGCTCAGCGACTTGTCAGGATTTCCTCGCCTTTGCGCTGCGCTTTTTTGGCAACATCGGAATTAAACAACGCAAAGCCCTATTCACAGATTCAGAGTCTGGGAAATACGCTCGAATATCCGGTTCTATAACAACTGCGCCCTCTTTTGGCATCACATCCTTAGTAATAGTTGTGCCATCCGCCTTATGAATAGTAATCGTATAACCAACTTGCATGGCTTTGTAATGTTTGCCACGCACTCCGCCTTTAAAATCGTATTCGGCACGCATATTGTCCTCCTCCATCTGTACCGTTTTAGTTTCTTCTTTCTTCATAAAGTTTCCGCTCCGATGAGGTTGCCTTGCGACAACTGATAATACGTATGTTCGGGCCTCGTTCGGTATAAACCACTATCAGTACATGTCCCCTATCAGAACTACCAATATCAATATATCGTTGCTCCTCAACTGAATGGTCCGGGTCATATATCGTAATTGAAAAGGGATCAACGAAAACCGTTGTGGCTTCATCAAAACTGACTCTGTGCTCTTTGAGATTCGCTTTGGCTTTCTCTTCATCCCACTCAAAGCTCAGTTTCATTATGGCTCCTTTGAACCATAGCGTATCGTTTTAAAACTTTCGCTCAATTACCTTAAGGTGTAATTTCGTTACCGTAGCATAAATCAGGAGAAATTTTGACCGATGTACTATTACAATTATAGTCAGTTAGTGTATTTATGTCAATTTCCGCGTTGGGTTTTTGTCTTTTTATTGTATAAAGAGATCAAAAGTCTGCTCAATTTTTGGCAAATTCTCTGTATATCTTTTTCCACAATCCCTTTGCATCTAATATAAACTCAATTGCCTCTCTTACTGCACCTCTTCCACCCTTTTTTTCTGTAACCATATCCGCAGCATCTTTTACATAAGGAAGGGCATCGGCAACTGCTATAGAAAAGCCAACCTTCTTTAAAAGGGGAATATCAATAAGGTCATCGCCTATAAATGCCACCTCTTCACCTTTAAGTCCTGTTTTTTTAAGGATAGATTCATAGCTCTTTAACTTATCCAGTGAATTCTGGTAAACAATCTTAATCCCCAACTCCCTTGCCCTTATATTCACAACCTTAGAATTCCTGCCTGATATTATTGCAGTTGGAAGACCTGCCCTGTGGGCAAGGGCGATACCGTGTCCATCCTTAACATCAAAAAATTTAAGCTCTCTCCATCTATCATCCAAAATAATCCTTCCGTCAGTAAGAACACCATCCACATCCAGTATCAATAACTTTACCCTTTTTGCCTTTTTTATTATGTTCATATAAGAAAAAAACTAACCACGGAGACACGGAGACACAGAGAATTTTTGATGAAAAGGAAATTATAAAACCATTAGACAGGATTAACAGGATAAACAAGATTAACTAAAAAAATTATTCTCTTTTTATTAATCCCGTATATCCTGTCTAAATTCAGGTTTTGGTTATTTCTCTATGCCTCTGTGTCTCTGTGGTTAAATTATGTTTTTTAAACTACACCAGCTTTTAATAAATCATGGAGATGAACAATGCCTGTAGGAGAATTTTTCCCATCAACAATCAACAAAGATGTAATGGAATACTGTTCCATAATCTGTAATGCCTTTGCGGCAAGTTCATCTTTATCTATTGTCTTCGGGTTTTTACTCATTATCTCCGCCGCCTTAATTTCAAAAGCATCCTTCCCCTTTTCAAACAATCTCCTCAAATCACCATCCGTAACTATCCCTTTTAAAACCCTCTTCCCATCCACTACAGTAGTAACCCCAAGCTTCTTTGATGATATCTCATATATAATATCCTTGAGAGGGGCGTTTTCTCTCACAATGGGTATTGCATCCCCCTTGTGCATAAGGTCATTTACTGTAAGCAATAGACTTTTACCAAGGCTGCCCGCCGGATGAAAAAGTGCAAAATCTTCTTTTTTAAAACCCTTTTTATCCAAAAGGGCAATGGCAATCGCATCCCCCATTGCAAGGGAGGCTGTAGTGCTGGCAGTAGGGACAATATCCCACGGACATGCCTCCTCATCAACAGAGGCGTCTAAAACCACATCACTGTTCTTTGCGAGTGTGGATTTTGTATTACCTGTGATAGCTATAAGCTTTATATTAAATCTTTTGATAACCGGCAGGAGTTTTAAGAGTTCCTCTGTCTCACCGCTGTTAGAAAGACAGACAATCACATCACCCCTTGTTACCATTCCAAGGTCTCCATGAACACCCTCAGCAGGGTGGAGAAAGAGGGCAGGAGTTCCCACGCTTGCCAGAGTTGAGGCTATCTTCTTCCCTATGATTCCAGACTTTCCCATCCCTGTTACAACTACCCTGCCGTTGCATTTGTAGATAAGCTCAACTGCCTGAACGAAATCTTCACCAATGCGGTCAACAAGTGCCTCTATAGCCTTACTCTCAATCATCAACACCCTTTTCGCCTGTTCTATAATCATAAGAATGAATATTAAGATTATTTCTATTTATTGTCAACTGCAATCCTCTTTAAACAGAGGGGATGGTAAGGGGCTATTCTATCCTTGAATATTAGAGGATGAAATGATAAGATTACTTCATAAAGCAGCTTAATTAAAAATAAAAGGAGGAAATATATGGCAGATGCAGCACAGTTAAAGACAAGGATTGAGAAGGTTAAAAATCAATTGAAGGGTAAGACTATAGTTGTCACTAAGGCAAGGAGGACAAAAAAGACATTAAAAAGGCTTCAGAGAAGGCTGAAACTTGTTCTTATTCAGGGGAAAAAACTTGATGAGCAGAAGGCAAAACATGAGGAACATTTAAAAAAGAAAACGGAAAAAGAAGAAAAGAGAACACTTAGAGAGGCAGCAGAAAAAGAGGCTGCACAGAAGAGGGCTGAGGAAAAGGCTGCAAAAGAGGCAGAGGAAAAGGCAAAGAGAGAGGCGGAAGAGAAAGAGGCAAAGGAGCAGGCTGAGGCAGAGGCTGCAAAAAAAGCAGAAGAGGCTCAGAGTGCAAAGAAAACAGAGACAAAAGAGGAAAAACCTAAAAAAGCACCAAAACCCAGCAAAGAAGCAAAATCCTGATCAGACATGGAGAAAAAGATTTATTTGCCACTGACTTTCACTGACTAAAAAAGGCTTAAGGCTGAAGGCTTAAGGTTTACATCAGCCTTCAGCCTAACTTATCTTTTCTTTTAAGTCTGTGTAAGTCTGTGGCTAATTCTTTGTATCTGTGGTTTAACTAAAAAAAATGGCTTCAGAATCAATTGATAAAATTATAACTAATGAAGAATTCCTGCCTTTAGTCCAGAAGGCTTCATTAGAGTTTTTTAAGATATATAATTTCTTCCTTTCAGATTCTCCCGAATTTACAAAGAAGTTTTATTCCAACCTCATGAATGAGTCTGACCATTTTGAGATATTTTTTGACGACCATGGAGCAAGGCAGAACAAGGCATGGACATTCTTTGCCGAACTTGTTGCATCCGTAAGAAACTTTGCAATCGCCTCCTTCCAGCTTAGACACCTGATTGACAGGTATCCTGATTATAATACCGGAGAGTCAGAGAATGAAAAAAGTGAGTTTTTGGCAGAGGCGAACAAGACACTGAACTTCTTTAACGAATCCATCAAATCACTCTTTAATGCCGCCGATTTTGAAGCAAGGTCTTTAAATTTTGGGATAACGAAAGATAAGATAAGCAGTGAGGAATTTAAGGAGGTAGCAGTAAATAAACGGCTTCCTCATAATGCTGATGAAGAAATCGTCAGGGATGAGGAGGAAAGGATACTTGAACTCTCAAGGAAATACAGAAAGGTTTCAAAGATATTCAGAGAGGAAAATCTGGGGAAGAAGCGAGGCGACAATGAGCTGCTGGATTTAATTCCATTAAAGATAGATGAGAAGAAGGCGCAAAAGATTAAAAATATGGTTCATGGTGTCCAGTCAGATTATGATACCTATGTAAAAAATACATCTGCAGAAAAGACTAATGAGCATTTAAAAAAACTGAGGGGATTTATCTCTCTCCCCCTGCATCTGATGGAGATGGTCAGATGGCTGTCCCACTTTTACGAAAGACATGAGGATGAGATTCGCAAGGGGGAGGTAAAGGGGAAGATTGCAAGCATTATAGATAAGAATGTCCTCCTTGACAGGATTGTAAACTTTGCCCTTTATTATAGCGATAGATACCTGCAAAAGGGTAATGCAATTGCCGAAAAGATACTAACATCGTATGTAAAAAATATCAAATATGAGCTGCCTGTGCCTCATCCTGTTGGCTTCCATGCCAGGCCTGCCACATATATATCCCTTATTGTCAATGAACACGGAACAGATGTATATTTAGTTATTGACAGCCAGAGGTTTAACGCAAAATCTGTCCTGAGCATAATGGAGGCAGGCGGATTGATTGCAGATAGGGGTTTAAAGACTGTTGTATTTGAAGGGGACAAGAGGGTTCTTGATGACATAAAGATACTTTCAGAGCATAACTACTGCGAGGAGTGCGATATTCCAAGAGAGCTTAATTATGTGAGGATATTGAGAAATATAGCATGAATTGCAGAATTCAGAATACAGAAGTCAGGATACAGAATTTTATCTGACCTCTGAATTTTTAATAATATGACAATAGACCATCTCAAGTCCGCAGTTATTAAAGAGATAGACAGGCTCAAGCCTGAGATAATAAACATTAGCAGGCTCATCCATTCAAAACCCGAACTTGCCTATAATGAATCTTTTGCAGCAGATATACTGACATCTTTTCTCAGAAAAAATGATTTCAAAGTAGAGAGAGGTATAGGCGGACTAAAAACATCTTTTATTGCATCAGCTAAAGGAAGGAGAAAGTCTCCATCCATTGCCCTTATTGCCGAATACGATGCCCTTCCGAAGATAGGTCATGCCTGCGGACACAATATGATTGGTGCAATAAGTACAGGTGCAGCCATTGCCTTAAAAAATGTTGCATCAAGCATGGCTGGTAAAATTTCTGTTATAGGGACACCTGCTGAAGAGGGCGGAGGCGGAAAGATAAAACTCATAGAAAAGGGAGTTTTCAAAAATATAGATATGGCAATGATGGCACACCCTTCAAATAAAACAAGGGTGGTGGGAAGGATGCTCGCAGTGGTAGAGATGACATTCACATTTATTGGTAAATCCTCACATGCAGCGGCATTCCCCTATGAGGGAGTAAATGCACTTGACGGAGTAATCCTGACATATAATAATATAAATGCACTGAGACAACAGTTGAAAGAGGATGTAAGAATCCATGGTATTATTACAGAGGGGGGACAGGCACCCAATATCATCCCTGATAGGGCCTCTGCAAGATTTTATGTAAGGTCACTGGATATGAAATATTTTGAGGATGTGATTGAAAAGGTTAAGGAGTGTGCCAGAGGGGCTGCAAAGGCTACAGGATGCAAGCTCAGGATAGATACCAGAGAAACAGTATATCATCCGTTTAAACCAAATTATGTAATGGCGGAAATATTAAGATATAATATAAAATTAGCAGGGCTTAAAGAGGATTCAATTGGTGAAAAAGAGAGCATGGGGTCTTCAGATATCGGAAATCTAAGCCAGGTTATACCTACAATTCATCCTGAATTTGCAATTGGTAAGAGGAGTGTGGTAAATCACTCACCGGAGTTTGTAAAGGCTGCGGTCTCAAAATTTGGCGTTGACATGATGATAAAAATGATAAAGATAATTGCAATGACAGCCATTGATATATTCTCTTCACCTGAAAAGGTAAAAGAAATTAAAACAGAATTCAGGAGGTCTAATGGATAACAGAAAAATATGGATGGATGGAAAGATTGTAGGATGGGATGAGGCAAATGTCCATGTAATGACCCATACGCTCCATTATGGACTTGGAGTGTTTGAAGGAATCAGGTGCTACAAGACTGTTAACGGCTCGGCAGTTTTTCGTTTAAATGAGCATATAGACAGGCTCTTCAACTCTGCCCATATCATGAGCATAAAGATACCTTATTCAAAAGAAGATATAAAAGACGCGATAAAACAGATTATAAAGGCAAATGGGTTTGATGCGTGCTATATAAGACCGATAGCTTTTCTCGGCAGTAATAAACTTGGGCTTAACTGCAAGGGTGCCAATGTCCATACTGCTGTTGTTGTATGGCAGTGGGGTGCATATCTCGGTGAGGAAGGACTTACAAAAGGAATCAGGGCAAAAGTATCATCCTTCACAAGACACCATATAAATATCAACATGACAAAGGCAAAGGTCTGCGGCAACTATGTAAATTCTATTCTGGCGAAGTTAGAGGTAACGGAGAATGGATACGATGAGGCGATATTACTTGATGTAAACGGTAATGTAGCTGAAGGCTCAGGGGAAAATATCTTTATAGCAAGAAATGGCGTCATTAAGACACCTCCTATAAACTCTGTCTTGGAAGGGATAACAAGAGATTCCATTGAGAGGATTGCGAATGACTCTGGTATAAAATTAAAAGAGGAGGTTTTTTCAAGGGATGAACTGTATATAGCCGATGAGGCATTCTTCTGCGGGACTGCTGCCGAGATAACACCAATAAGAGAGGTGGATAATCGGATAATAGGAGATGGAGCAAGGGGACCTATTACCAAAAAACTTCAGGAGACCTTCTTTGATATTGTGAAAGGAAAGAATAATAAATATAAAGAGTGGCTTACATATTTATAAACCTCTTTATCGCTTCACACACCTTCTCTATCTCTTCCCTCTTCAGTTCAGGAAACATGGGTAAAGAGATGACCTCACTTGCAACTTTATAACTATTAGGCAAATCAGACTCAGAATAGCCTAAATATTTATAAGGCTCCTGGGCGGAGATTGGAACAGGGTAATGAATAGCTGTTGATATACCATTTTCAGATAGAAATTTCATACACTCATCACGCCTTTTAATCTGTATTGTATAAACATGATAGATATG
>Ga0209642_10001383_pt1 | contig 16097 bp, 16 predicted proteins | sample RifCSP19_2_FD_184025 | JGI IMG/M metagenome (GOLD analysis project Ga0209642, IMG submission 184025) | Soil microbial communities from Rifle, Colorado - Rifle CSP2_sed 19_2 (SPAdes) (version 2) | ecosystem: Environmental > Terrestrial > Deep subsurface > Rock core/Sediment | place: Rifle... | reverse complement strand
CGAGTGAATCCATGGCGCTTTACCTTTTTACTCAGGTGAATCTGATCGTTGGCTATTTGTTTTATTTTACACCGGGTGCGTAAATAACTGTCCCCAGGCAAGGGTATCTGCCATAGGGTTTTGCTAACCCAAACCTGGTTTGTCTTCCCCCTCTCTGCCAGCTCCGCTTCCACTTTGATCATCTCCCCCAGCTACGCTACTACCTGGTTGTTCCTAGCCGAGGTTAGAATGGTTATGAATCGTATCCAGACTGTCTCCGCATGAGCGCATGTAGACCAAATTAACTTGGGCTGGCGTCTCTCAGGCGCACGTCGAGGGCTGGCATATCCACTAGGTGGATAGTTGTGGATGCAATTGCCACTTTGCCGTCTGTTTTCTCGAATTCATCGAGGATGCGCGTGAATACACGGTCTTTAGTGCTGCGGCGCTTCTTGAAATCAACCACATAGCGTACAGTGAAATCTATCCAGTTGTCATTCAGTGCCAGGTTAATGGTGGGTTCCACGGTCGTTTCTTCGACCAAATACTTTTTGGTCATGCGGCCCCAGACTTGGGAAGCTTTTTGGGTATATTCAACAGTTTCAGCATCGATTACGCGCTGCAGGATTTGCCGCGCCGAGTTGTGGTCGCTGCCGTATTTGACCGGCAATACGATCTCATCCCACAAAAAAGGGAAATCTCCCGAGTAGTTGAAAACTGGTTCCTTAAAAACAAAGCTATTGGCGATGCGAACAATCCTGCCGCTGTACTGGTCGCCCTTTACCCATTCACCGATCTCCATTAACGTAGTTCGCAAAATGGCAATATCGATCACGTCCCCTTTGATGCCGCCCAGCTGCACCCGGTCACCGATCTTGTAGAAGCCTGCAATGCTGGAGATCACTTCCTGCAGTGCGAAAGCAATTCCCGCCCCAGCAACTCCCAGGGCGACGGTCAGGCTGCTCAGCTGGTCGCTGAATACTAGCGTGATGAATACCACAAAGCTGATGTATCCGGTCAAAGTAATCAGCCTGCGCACCTGGTAGCGTATGCCCCTTTCCCGGACCTGCTCCTCGACCGTCCGGGATAGCAAACGAACTAGAGTTTGGATGACCAGGAAACCAACTATGACGGCGACGATCTTGCCAATGGTAGGATCGAATAGAAAGTTTTCAAGCTGAGTCGTGTCCATGTGGATCACCTCTTATCCAAAGCAGAGTAAATTTTTTGATTTTCCGTTAAATTGGCCTTATAGTGAAAAAGGATTCTACCTGCCTGATCCAGGGCCAGCCCGCTCATATCAATGGGTAGGGGGCCTTAGCGCGTCTATTCAATCCCTGGTCAGTACCAAAAAGGTGACATCGTCCTGCTGTGGCGCGCCCTCGGTAAAAGCGTTGAGATCAGCCTCAACGTGCGCGAGGAGTTCACCAGCCTTGCGGGGCGCGGCGGTAATTGAAGCAGTCAGACGATTGATTCCGTAATCTCCGACACGCGCATTCCCTGCTTCAGTCACACCATCGGTGTACAACACAACTGCGTCACCACGCCCGACCGTGATTGTCGCCTCGCTCAATTGCACATCCTCCAACACTCCAATCACGCTGCCAGTTCGGGTCAATGACTCTATTGTCCCGGATACGCGCCGCACCAACGGTGGATTGTGCCCAGCATTTGCATATTGGAGCGTTTGCTTCTTCGGATCAAGCAATGCAAGAAAAACCGTGACAAACATCCCCGAGGTAAACTGCCTGAGGATCGTCTGGTTGACCTCCATCAACACTGTCGCGGGACTGCCATGTCGCAACGCTCCAGAGAGAATGAGACTGTGTATCACTGCCATATAGAGCGCGGCAGCTGTGCCCTTATCCGCAACATCGCCGATCACCATCCCCCAGCGGCCCTCATCCAGGGGAAAGATGTCGTAAAAATCTCCGGCAACCGCGCGCGCCGGATGCCATGCGCCCGCAAGAGCAAAGCCTGGAATGTCAGGCATTTCACGCGCCATGAGACCCGCTTGTACTTCACGCGCCACCTGTAGTTCGTTTTCGAGACGGGTACGCTGCGCCTCTGCAACCTCGTAGAAATGAGCGCGCTCGAGCGCAACGACGAGCTGCGCGCTGACCGCAGAGAGAAAGTGCAAATCCGACTGGGTCAGGAACTGCCATTCCGAGGTGGCGGCATTGATGATACCCAGCGGCTTGCCTTGCGAGATCAGGGGCACGCTGGCGTGAAAAAGCAAACCTTGGTTATCACCCGCCGCGCGCATGGAATCTCGCAAGCGTGTACATTCGACGATATTGACGGCGCTTGTGAGGCGCCCTTCGATGAGCAGTTGCTGGCAGTGGCAAGCGGGCGGCTGGCGGAGAAAGCGGCGATCGTCTCCTTCGAGTCCGGGGGGTAACCCGCAGGCAGCAGCTAGCACGAAACCGTGCGACGGTGAATCCCCCGCGGAAAAAACACTAAGGTGTGATTCAGTCAGCATGGACACCCACCCAGTCTGCAAATTCATTACTTTGAGCAGTGTTCTCAGTGTGTTGTCGAGAGCGCTCTGGAAATCCACGGCTCTGTTGAGCTGTTCTGCGATTTGACTGAGTGCGCGCAACCTCTCCACCTCGCGTTCATTCAGGTCTCTTGGCAGTGTCTGTCGCCGCTTGTGAATCTGTTCGCTTGTGAGGAAGGGATTAGTAAAATTGTATTCATCAAAGGGGTTGTGAGTAATGACCCCCTTGGTTTGCGCCCATTGGTAATACCGCTTGAGGGCAGAGACTTGTTCTTCGAGCGCCTCCCGGTCCGCACCTTTAGTGTGCAGGTGAAACAGGTAAGTCCGCAGGTCTACTTCGTCATCAGCACTGGGGATGAAATTTGCGGTGTGGTGTTTTATCTGCCATTCGATATAGTTCTGCACCGCAAGCACCGCCGCGTCGGATACAGACAGAGATGAGACGAAGTGTTCCAAGAAATCCATAGATTTCCCTCCAGAAAATATAGGTACCCCTCCAGAAAATGACAACTTTGAGATTATATCAGCACAACGCCAAACTTATTCCCGTTTAGCATTTCCATATCCACACGAAAGTCATCAATTAGGCCTTTACCTTCAATCCGCGACTTCTCAAAACTCTGCTGGTTCTGGTGGCGATGTGGTTTCAGCTTTAGCTATTTCTTCTTCTGCTGCTCCTGTTGACGCATTTTCCGTTTCTGTTCCTGCTGCAGTTCTAGTTGCCGCTGCTGCTCCTGCCGTAGCTTTCGTTTCTGTTCCTGTTGCTGCTCCAGTTCTTGCTGCTCCTCTTGCTGCGGCTTTCGTTTCTGTTCCTGTTGCTGCTCCAGTTCCTGCTGCTCCTCTTGCTGTTGTTTTCGTGCCTCTTCCTGTTGCTGATCTAGTTGCTGTTGTTTCTCTTGCCACAATTTTCGTTTCTGTTCTTGTTGCTGATCTAATTCTTGCCGCTCTTGTTTCCGCTGGCCAAGTTCCTCTTGCTGTTTCGATTGATTTTTCTGTTTCATCTTGTTTCCCTGCTTGAACATATGCTTTATCTAAATTCCATACAGATGCTTAGACAGTATACCCCAGGATTACTAAGAACCTTTTCGAAAATTAGGGAGGTCGGGGTGTGTGGCGGCGCAAAGCGCCGCCACACACCCCGACCCCTTTTATTTTTCGAATAGATACTAAATCTCGATCGCCGAGCGGGCGCGAACTGGCTGGGCGATTATTGACTCCTGCGCCGGAGCGCCGTGTACCTCCTGCATGGCGTTCGCAACGTAGTTGCGCCGCGACGCTTCCTGGTTCACTCCGCCCCTGGCGGGTGATTGAACACCCGCCTCAAATACGTTATAGTTGAACCATGCGCAAGTGCTTCACAACCTTCCTCCTGGCTCTGATCGCCGCGCTGGTCTTCTCCCCAGCCAACGGCCGGACGCACGGCAGCTATCCGGTTTGGCTGCCATTCGTGTTAAGATTTCAGGTAAAGTCCAATCCCATCCATCAGGGAATCACTACATATTACCATGCCACCGGCGCAGGCGCATGTTCATTTGAGCCTTCCCCGCAAGATCTGATGGTCGCGGCTATGAATGCCGAGGAATTCGATAACGCCGCCGTTTGCGGGGCCTATCTGTACGTCACCGGGCCAAAGGGCGCGGTCACCGTCCGCATCGTAGATTTATGCCCGGAATGCAAAGCCGGTCACCTCGACCTGAGCCGGGAGGCTTTTACTCAGATTGCCGAACTCCCGCAAGGTCGGGTACCCATCACCTGGCAGTTGGTCAGCCCCGGCTTAAACGGGCCGATCGCCTATCATTTCAAAGACGGCAGCAACCAGTGGTGGACGGCGGTGCAGATTCGCAACCACCGCAACCCAATCGCAAAGCTGGATTACCTCAATGAGGGCCAATGGGTAACGGTGCCCCGCACCGCCTACAACTATTTCGTTCAGACCAACCCGGGTATGGGGCCGGGGCCATACACATTTCGCCTGACCGATTACTATGGCAACCAGCTCATCGATAGCGGCATCCCCCATATCGTAAACGGCACCATTAATGGCGCCGCCCAATTTCCACCTGGGCCGTAGAACGAATAAGCCCTTCCTTAACACGGCCTGTGCAAGCGCATTAACGCTCTGCGGAGAGAGTGAGATTCCAACCCACGGTAGCCTCAAGGACCACAACGGTTTTCGAGACCGCCCCGATCGCGTAAATCACCCCTTCGAGAGGATCTACGATTTAGAACAAATGTTTGACTTAATTGACCTTTTTGGTTAGAATTGTCTGGGTATAATTCATCTTTACACCGATGATCGTAAATGCAATCTCGGCGAACAGTATAATCTTATTCGAGATGGAGCTTTGTGCCAAGCTCAGCACACAGCTCAGAATGGAGTAATAATATGAGTGGAGTCCGAGTTTTAGTTGGCACGCGCAAGGGCGCCTTTATTCTGACGGCGGACGCCAGGCGCCAACGGTGGGACATTAGCGGCCCTCACTTTGCGGGCTGGGAGATTTATCACCTCAAGGGATCACCCGCTGACCCAGATCGGCTGTACGCATCACAGTCCAGCGGCTGGTTCGGGCAGGTGATCCAGCGCTCCAATGATGGCGGCCAGACATGGGGTCCGGCAGGCAACGCGTTCGTGTACGACGGCCTCCCCGGCACGCACCAATGGTACGATGGTACGCAACACCCCTGGGAGTTCAAGCGCGTCTGGTATCTTGAACCTTCCCCGACCGATCCAGACACGGTCTACGCCGGTGCCGAAGACGCCGCCCTGTTCCGCTCGAACGACGGTGGGCAGACCTGGCAGGAGCTTCCCGGACTGCGGAGCGTCAAAGGAGACCTTTGGCAGCCGGGTGGCGGTGGGATGTGCTTGCACACCATCCTTCTGGATGCAAACGATCCCAACCGCATCTTCACCGCCATCTCCGCTGCGGGCGCGTTCCGCTCCGATGACGGCGGCCTGACCTGGCGGCCGGTGAACCGCGGTCTGCTGTCCGAGTACGAGCTCCCCGATCCGAATGCCGAGGTCGGCCACTGTGTCCACAGCCTCGCCATGCACCCCTCCCGCCCGGGCGTGCTATTCATGCAGAAGCACTGGGACGTAATGCGTAGCGACGACGCCGGCGAGTCGTGGCGCGAGATCAGCGGCAACTTGCCGACCGACTTCGGATTTCCAATCGCCGTGCATGCGCACGAGCCAGACACCATCTACGTCGTCCCGATCAAGAGCGATTCAGAACACTATCCACCCGATGGCAAGCTGCGCGTGTACCGCAGCCGGACGGGCGGAAACGAGTGGCAGGCGCTTACCAAAGGATTGCCGCAAAAAGATTGCTACGTCAACGTATTGCGCAGCGCAATGGCCGTCGACTCGCTCGATCCCTGCGGAGTGTATTTTGGCACCACCGGTGGGCAGGTGTATGCCTCGGCCGACTCAGGCGATACCTGGGCGCCCATCGTGCGGGATCTTCCCGCCGTGCTGTCGGTAGAAGTCCAGGCATTGCCATGATTCGCGTCGTGCTCCCCACCCATCTGCGGGGGCTGGCAAACCTCAACCGCGAGATTGAGATCCAGGTTGAAGGCCCCCGGACGCTGGGCTCAGTATTGGATGAGCTGGAAACTCGCTACCCGATGCTGCGCGGGACGATCCGCGACCACGTCACAAAAGGACGCCGGCCCTTCATTCGCTTCTTCGCCTGCGGAGAGGATTTATCTCACGAATCTCCGGATGCCCCCTTACCCGAGGCGGTCCTGACGGGCGCGGAGCCGCTGCGGGTGGTGGGCGCCATGGCTGGCGGCTAGGAAGCAGCTCGGACTACATTCGCGCCGCCGTGACGTTCACTGTGTCCGCCGGCAAAAACGGAATATTTCTCGGAGTATAAGAACTTTGAAAATCCATCTTGTCGACGGCACCTATGAACTCTTCCGCAGTTTCTACGGAACGCCCCGCAAGAAGGCGCCCGATGGCCGTGAAGTTGGCGCCACACTCGGTCTGCTCAGAAGCCTTCTCTCTCTCATCTCCAGGTCGGGCGCGACCCACATCGCCTGCGCATTTGATCACGTCATTGAGTCGTTCCGCAATGAGCTGTTCCCGGGGTACAAGACTGGCGAAGGTGTCGACCCGGACCTCCTAGATCAGTTCTCGCTCGCTGAAGAGGCTGTATCCGCATTGGGCCTGGTTGTCTGGCCAATGGTGGAGTTCGAGGCAGATGACGCTCTCGCCTCGGCCACGATCCTCTTCAAGGATGAGACCGCCGTAGACCAGGTCGTCATCTGCTCTCCCGACAAGGATTTGGCCCAGCTCGTCTCAGGGCGCCGCGTGGTGTGTTGGGATCGGCGCAGAGACATCGTATATGACGAAGCAGCGGTGATCGAAAAGTACGGTGTTCCACCGGTCTCCATCCCCGACTGGCTCGCGCTGGTGGGCGATTCTGCCGATGGCTATCCGGGTGTCCCTTCTTGGGGAGCTAAGTCCGCCTCTGCAGTGCTCTCCAGGTACGAACATCTTGAAGCCATCCCTGACGATCACCGCCAATGGGGGCTGCCCGCAGGTCGTGCTCTCCGCCTCGCCGAGAATCTCAGAGCCAACAAGCAGGAAATGTTTCTTTACCGCCGCCTTGCAACCCTTCGCCGCGACATCCCACTTGAGCTGGGCATCAACGACCTGGAATGGCGCGGCGCGCGGGAACGAATCAGAGCGCTGTGTATAGAGCTAGGCGATAATGACCTTCCGGATCGAGTGCCACGCTGGACCGCAGAGCCATAATCATGCCAAGAACAAGCCCCAAAAAACCAGGCTATGCGGCCTCCCAGATCTTTGCTTAACAGGGTAGTGCTGGGTTAAGCATTTCTCCACAATCCAGACGGCCAAGGACCAGCACTTTCACCTGACCGGGCTTTCCACTTCCGGCAGGCTGTGCAGATATGCGTACATGGCCTTCAGTTCATCGTCAGTTGTGGCGGCCCGCACCATCGGCCAGGGCATTCTTGGTTCCGAAAATCCGCTGGTCAAGGTGAGCATTGGTACCTTCCCACCACCGGGCAACGTGCCGGTGTTGAAGAAGGTCATAAATTGCTCTTCCGTCCACTGGGGAACGATCCGGGTGAGGTTTGGGCCGGCGGGCGGGCCGGGCTGGCCATTGTCCACCTTGCCCTGCAGTTGGGCACCATGACAACTACCACAGCCAATAATATCCACCATGTACTTGCCATATTCCAGCGTTCCAGCCTGAGGTGCGGTCACGCTGCCTGCCGGCTGCTGCGCGGTCCGAAAATCCGATAGATTCATAAAAATCGCGCCTAGCAAATTAAATTGATTACTCGGGGTGGGTCCGCCGGTTCCGGGCTGCGCTCGCAAGTAGGCGACCAGGGCTTGCACATCATCGTCGCTCATGTTCCGGTAACTTCCCGCCGGCATAATCAGCAGGGCGCGGCCATTCTTGTGCACCCCTTCTCGGATAGCGCGTATGACATCCCCATCCGTCCAATCTTGGATATTGCCAGAAGGCGTTAGGTTGGGCGCGTAGAGCGTACCCATGGGTGGAAAATCAAACTTCAAAGCGAAGTTGGTTCCTGAGAGCGGCAGCTGGTCGCCAGACGCATGGCAGCTTAAACAGATGTTGGCCAGTTTTTCGCCCCTGGCGATCTGGGCCGGGGTCCCAACCACCTGGATCGTAGCAACCGGATTATCGTACCGCTCGTTCAGCTTGTAAAAACCATTCAGCGCCAATACCAACAGAGCCACCGGTATCAGTGTCAGCAGCCCAGCGATGAATATTCCTACCCATTTCAGGAAGGCGTTCTTCAATTTCCAGGCACGCGTGGTCAAGAAGCCGAATACCGCTATGATCACTATCAGGGTAATAACTCCAGTAATGTCGAACATAAAAAATCTCCTTTGTTAACCCTTGTTAGGGTCGAAAAAACTTACGAAATGACAGCCCAAGCTTTGAACTTCTCATACAGCCGTTTGCGTTCTTCACCGTCCATGATTACTGCCTGGACATTGAAAGTCTTATCGCCGATTTCGATCTTGGCTTCAGGCCGGTTCTTTAAGTTGAGATACCAATCGGGGTGCCAAGCCATTCCGCCAGTCGAGGCCGATACCAGATAATCTTGTCCGTCTTCTAGGTAGACGACTGGGTTTGTATATGGTTTTCCCGATTTTCGCCCAACCGTCGTGATCAGCAGCACAGGTAAATTGGCACCCTTGTTGCCAAATTTTCCCCCACTTATCCGGTATAGCGCGACATGCATACTGTTGGCTGCTTTCATTATCTTTCTCAATCGTTTTGATGGTACGAAAGCCATATCAAATCTCCTTCATAAGACAACTGTTCCTATGACCGTCATTGGCATATCGACAGACTTGCGGAGCTTCGAAGGCAAAAAATGGTGTGGTGAAGGCAATCAAGAAAAGCCGCCCAATTTCCAGTCAGAGCCGAAGCCAACGACCAGCGAAATCCCCAGCAGTACGAAATTGATCCCCGGGGACAGAAATTTGCCAGATGATTTGATAGGGATCGGGAAAGGTAAGGTAAGTCGGCCCCTCTTCCATGACTTCTGTGTCATACGGCAGTCGAACCCGGACCTTGGCGATCTCCTCCGCAGGCATCGCCAGCCCAACCGCATACATCTGTCCAAACACAACATCGCCTCGCAATAAAGCCAGCACGAAATCTCCTTTTCGAAGTGCGAGCATCCCCAGATCAATGGCCGCAGCTTCAGCATCATCCCAACCTTTGTCGAATGGAAGCGTGTACCACAAGCCATCTTCCAGCAAAGCCTCGCGTCCAACGACTTCCATGTCAAACACCGCTTGGTAGTATTCCTCAGCCGCTCGCAGATCGGGGACCAACAAGGCAATATGTCTAAGAGAACCAGTCATTCCTACTTTCATAACCCTTTTCGATGGTGCAGAAGCCATGTTAAACTTCTTTCTAAACTTGCGAGATGCACTGCTTCAAAATCCTCTTGGCGGAGGAACGATCCCGAGCTGCTGCAGAATGCCCATCTGGTCGATGACGGTCTTTTAATAGCTCCAGATAGAGAAATAAACAACTGATTTGATCTCAAAACAGCAGTGTCAGACCGATGGCTAGTGTCATCGCATAATATACAAAAGGAGGCATGTCTCTGAACTGTAAGAACAAACCCAGGACCAGCAGTGCCCCTAAAAATATCCCCGCGCCTAGCACCCGGTGAATTCCCTGCAACCAAAAGGCAGCCCCGAAACACGCCAGCGCTGGCAGGACGAGAAGTGAATACGCCTCAAATAACCTGCCAGGTAATTCATGTTTCGCAAATTTCTGGGGTTGTGCTGTTCGCAATCCCACATGCCAAATCCAAGGAACATGACCCAAACCAAATCCCACTACACCGATCCTCGCCAGGAGAGCCCCCTGACTATCCCCCATTAAGGAAATGAGGAAGATCGAACCTGCCACGCTGGCAATGCCGCCCAAAATAACGAGTGTCTGGGTCAGGATCCAGAGCCGGGGATGCGCTGCCAGCAGGTTCAATTTTTCCTGAATATTCTTTTCGGTATAGATGCGGGGAGGAAATGCACCAAATCCGGTGTATGTCAGCACGGTCCCAAGAATAAGCAAGAGCGCAGTGATCTGGATGATATTCATCTGTTTTTATCCTTGAATTTGAAACGAACGTCTATGCGATCAATTCAACGCGGGATGATCCCCAGCTGCTGCAACAGGCCAAACTGATCGATCAGCATCCAATACTCCACAATCATTCCTTGCTCAAATCTGGCGAAGATAATGCCATGCGCCTGCATCTGCTTACCCGTAGGTAGATTCCCCATGAACAATCCCTTGTGCGTGCCGCGCATCGTCCAGTGCGCCGCAAACTTATCACCCTCGCTGATTTCATCCTCAACAGTACACTGAAGATCAGGAAAGGCTGTGCGGAACATGGCGATCAGCCACTTCAGACCCTGGGGGCCATTCGGAGCACCGCCGAAGGCGTTATGGGCGAGATGGTCGCAGGATAACAGTTCGTCCACAACGCCCAAATTTCCCCGGTTGAAGGCATCTTCGAAAATTCGGTAAATGGGGGATTGAATTTGAGTGGATGCCATGGTTACTATTTGGATTATGACAAGGCTACTGTGATCCGGCTTTCGAGCATATCTTTCAGATCACCGAAGTTGGCTTCCATCTCCCGCCTTACGCTTGCAGCGATCAGTGGATCCGCCAGACCCATTATGCCTGCCCCTGATTGCAGTACGAGTACCGAGGTAAGTTTGGTGCCCTCAGCTGTAGACTCAAAGAGGTACGTTTCTTCGAAAGGCGTAGAACCCGAGGTGCTTTTAAAGGCGATTTTATGATTCGGCTCATAAGCCACGTACTCGATGGTAGCCTCCATTTTTTGACCCATAAATTTGCGTACAGATGTAAATTGCGTGCCGATGCCCAACGCGCCTTCAGTTGTACGTCGCGATTCCAACAGCGCGCTTTGCCATTGTGGTGCATTCTGGAGATCGCTTATATAGGCAAAAACTTCCTCGATGGGTCGAAGGATGATGATACTCTTTTCATTCTTAATCATGTTGTTTACTCCTTGTGAAAATAGTTGAACGGATGTATTTCTTATGACGCGGTTATTATGACAATTTAGACACAATTTGTCATCAGTATATACACGGAGATGCACACGTATCTTTGAAGTACGTGCTGATCCGCGGCGAAAGTTTTGGCTCACTCCCTGGCTGAAAATGCCGGTAACTAACAAAAAGCTGCCACGCCTCGAGGCGCGGCAGCTACTCAACCGAATTAAGGCTTGCGGCTATACGGGGGGTTAGGTCAAACCATGATCAATTGCCCAGCGCATGATCTGTCCGCGGCTGGTCAATCCCAACTTGGATAAGATTTTACTGACGTGTGTCTCGACCGTGCGCTTACTCAAAACCAGTTCAGTGGCAATCTCCCCGTTCGTCTTGCCCTGCCCGATCAGCGCCGCGACTTCGCGCTCGCGCCTGGTTAAGCCATCCGGTGTTTCCGGGCGCGAGTGCGCCGTCGCCGGTGCAATTTCTGGTCCGAGCGGGAGTTTCAGGGCGTAGTCCACGGCTTGCTCCAGGGACAAAGCACGCCCGGCTGCCTGCTCTGCCTGGAACTCAATATCCGTGAGGCTGGCGCGGGCGAGATCGTGATAGCGTTCAACCTCCAGGCGGGTCGCCTTCCAGGCCGGTGGGGATGGCTGCCCGCTCAGGGCAGCGGCCGCGGCAAACAAGCGCGCTCCAGGGCCTGGTAGCCCAGCCATGACTGCGGTGGCCGCGAAGCCAACCAGGCATTCTACCTTGCCGGGCGCATTCTGCTGGGCCTGGTGGGCCGCCATACTCTCCCTGAAATAGCCATGAGCGCGCTCCAGATCGCCCAGCTGCAAGCAAGTGCTTCCCAGGTTTTGCAAGACAGACGCCAGATCGCGCTGTGCGCCAATTTCACCCAGGAGGGCCGCACTCTCTTCATAAACAGTCAGGGCCTGTGGGTAGTTCCCCTGGCAACGCGCCAGATCGCCCAGGCTGTTGAGGGCATGCGCGCTCCGAAAGGCATCGCCCGCCTGCCGGGCCAGTGCCAGACTCTCATCCAACAGGATTCGAGCTTCGTCATAAGAACCCAGCTCAATTGAGACCCCTCCTTGAGCAAGCAAGGACATGCCTAAATAAAACGCATCTCCTGACTTACGGGCCCATGCGATGATGCGCTCCTGGATGGTGAACGCGGTTGGAAAATCCCTCGCCGTGCGCGCCCCAGTAGCCAAGGCAGCCAGGGCGAGTGCGAGGACTGTTTGCCCCTGCTCACCGGCCGCCTCAGCCAGATCGACGGCTTCCCGTCCATAGGCCATGGTGGTCGCAGCATCGCCGAGAAACATCGCCAGGAAGCTTGCACGGGTCAGGGCATTGACGCGGACGGCCAGAGAAATTCTCTCGTCCACCTTAGCGAGCAAACGCTCGAACCACACCAGACCTTCTTGCACATAACCACGGATCTCCCAAAATCGGATGATGGCTATGGCAATGCGCAGTCCCTCCTCGATCCGGCCGCTTTCCAGCGCCCAGACCAGGGCGGCGCGCAGGTTTTCGAGCTCGCCTTCCAGCCAGTTCAACCACAGCTGCTGGTAGGCGTCCCCCAGTTTCGGCGCGGCTTCTTCAGCCCGGGCAAGATAGAGATCCAGGTGTCGGTCGCGCAATCGCCCCGTTTCGCCCGCCTCTTCCAGTTTCTGAAGCGCATATTCGCGGATGGTCTCGAGCAGGCGATAACGCGCCTGGGTGCGCCCAACCGTTTCAGCGACCACCAGGGACTTGCTGATCAGTGAGGAGATCAGATCCAGAATATCCTGTGCGGCGATACCCTGCCCGCTGCAGACGCTTTCAGCTGTGTCCAGTGTGCATCCAGCCTCAAACACAGCCAGACGGCACAGCAAAGCCTGCTCTTCGGCCGTAAGCAGAGCATAACTCCAATCGATCGCCGCCCGCAGGGTGTGGTGCCGCGGCTCAAGTCCCCTGCGCTGACTGGAGATAAGCAGGGTAAGACGGTCATTCAAGCGTGCGGTAATTTCTTCAACAGTCAACACATTGACGCGTGCGCTGGCCAATTCCAACGCCAGGGGCAGGCCATCCAGCCGCCGGCAAATCTCGACAGTTGACCATGCATTTTCGGAGGTTAGGCTGAAATTGGGCGAGCTGGCTCGCGCCCGCTCAACAAACAGACGAACGGCGTCGTACCCCATTAATTCCTGTAGATCGAGGCGGCTTTGCCCGTCTCGCACAGCCTCACCCTCAAAAACAGGCCAGTCCAGGCCGGACACCGGGTAGATTGTTTCGCCAGCAATGGCCAGTGCCGCGCGGCTGGTCGCCAGAATTCGCAGCTCGAGCGACTGGGACAACAACTCTTGGGCAAGCTGCGCGCAAGCTTCGCTAAGGTGTTCGCAATTATCCAGAATGAGAAGCGACTGTTTCGGCCGCACAAAATTTAGCAGCCTCTCCAGCAGGGGCTGGTCTGCGGCCGGGCGCAAGCCGAGTGCCTGGGCAACAAGCTGCGGTACGAGAGCCGGCTCGTGCAGCGGAACCAGGTCAACCAGCCACACGCCATCCGCAAAGGTTTCGCTCACCGTATTGGCAATCTGGATCGCCAGCCGCGTCTTTCCGCTGCCGCCCGCGCCCGTGAGCGTGACGAGGTGCGAGCTGCATAGCAGGCGCTTGACGTCAGCTATCTCCCGCTCGCGCCCGATGAAACTCGTCAACTGCACCGGAAAATTCGTCAAGCCCATTTAAAACTGCCCAACCCCAGTTGTAAAAGTAGTTATCGACTCAATCTGAGGTATATTCTAAACGATATCCCGCCAGTCAGGCTCATCACCTCCTCTCGAAATCCTGTTCCAGATGTCGATTATCGATCTTGACTATTGAATGTTTAGAGTGAGCAGACCGAGCAGGATAGCCGCCGCGCCGCCCGCGAGTCAGCGACACCTGCTTTGCCTCCAAATTCCCATGAAGTTCCCGACCAAGTCGGGACACCAGACCCATGACAACGGGACGCTCAATAGAATATAGTAACAATGTCAAACCAGGAAAAGGAGGTAGATTGTCCCGTAAAATTTTCAAATGAAGATGAAATTGTTCTACGAGTTGATATACCGCTACTTCCGCGCACCCTGGGACATCGGTTCGCGAAAGGAACTTGTTGAGTTGGTGGAAAGTGGACGCATCAAGCCGTGCCGCGCTATAGATCTCGGCAGCGGCACAGCCAGCAACGCCATCTTTCTCGCGCAACACGGCTTCGATGTGACTGGCGTGGATTTCGCCGTCGCTGCGATTGAGTTGGGGCGCAAGCGTGCGGCTGAGGCTGGGGTGCAGGTGAATTTCATCGTGGACGATCTCACTCACCTCCAGCACGTCAGCGGTACGTTTGATTTGCTGGTGGATTATGGCGTGCTCGACGATCTCGTCACGAAAGACCGCGATTTGTATGTGACGAGTGTCCTGCCGCTCGCGCACGCGGGAACCCAATTTGTGCTTTACTGCTTCGAATGGACGCCTCGTTGGTGGGAGCGATTGTTCGGCATTCCCAATCGCGAGGTACTCGCGCCGGGCGAGGTGGAGCGCCGTTTCGGCGAGCACTTTGACATCGAGTGTTACGCGCGCAGCCTGGATTATTCGAAATGGCCAGCCGGGATGGCAGTCTACCTGATGACGCGGAAAGGGGAATGATCCCATGGGCAATCTATTGGCTTCACTCTTTCCAATCGCACTGGAAGGGATACTCGCGCCGGTGCTGATTTTGCCGGTCATCTTTCTGCTGGGCACGCGGAACCCCATCCGAAAAGCCAGTGCCTTTGCTATCGCCGCACTCGTCATCTATATGACCCTCGGCGCGCTGGTCCTCTTCGTCCTCGGCGGGCAAATCACCGTGATCGGAGATGGGTATTCGAAAATCAACGCTATTGTCAATCTTGCGCTTGGGATCCTCTCGCTCCTTCTCGTGGCGTTCCAATCGCGGAGCAGGGCAAACAATGAAGAATCCGCGAATAAACAGGCCCAGGCGCTTAAAGATGGCGGGACGTGGCGGGCTTTTGGGCTTGGAGCGATCATGCCCCTTTTCGGCGCAAAAAACCTGATCGTTTACACGGCATGCCTGAACTTGATCGCCAAAGAACAGGTAGGTGCGGGAAATAGCCTTCTCGCCATGTTCGCCGTCCTGCTGATCTTCTCGATCCAGATGCTTGTTCCAATCTCCATCTATGCCATCGTCTCAGAGCGCGCGGACCGCGCGCTGGCATTCATCCAGAACTGGACACTGAAACACAACCGCACCATCAGCCTTTGGGCTGGCCTGTTGGCGGGACTCTTTCTCTCTCGAAGGGCCTCACCGGCCTATTGCAGGCTCGTTAACCAATTGATCAATCAAAAGGAAAAACAAAATGAAAACCTGGTTCACTTCTCTCAACGGCGCTCTTGCACTTACCCCCTGGCATGGCTCAGCGAATTATGGCGTGCTTGGTTGGATATGCTGTTCGAATACCCCGGCGGCGTTGTCAACGCTCAGATTGACGGCGGGAGTACGCTTGCAGTGACGCTCATATATACGGCAATTTTCGCCGGCTGGGCATATACATTTTACCTGGCAACGCGTGGCAGCCGAGGAGCATTGATCGCCACCTGCGTGTTCAATGCCCTCGTTTGGCTGGCGATTCCAGTCGGATGGGTTACTGCTTATTGCACTGGTCCATGCGCCGCCAATGCCGGCACATTGTTCAACCTGGCGACCTGAACGGTGCTCAAGCCTTTGACTTTGGTCCAGATCTGGTAAGGGGTCTGAGCGACCAGGTCTGCCAGGCGGCGTTCGAGGGCGGCGATGTGCGCCTGGACTTCGTCGAGCAAGGTCAGGTCATGCTGCAAGAGTTCGCAACGAATGGCGGCCAGTTCCGGGTCGGGCAGGAGCACTTTTTGGCATAGGCGATGAGCTTGGCGGCGACGGCTGGCCCCAAGCGATACTGGTGAGCGTGAAAAACCTGGACAAGCTGGGCAGACAGCATCCTGGCAAGTTGGTGTGGGTTGGGGCAGACCCGGATTAGGTGTTGCAGGGTCTGGCAGGTCCAGAAGTCCACCTCG
>Ga0209642_10001379_pt1 | contig 16120 bp, 16 predicted proteins | sample RifCSP19_2_FD_184025 | JGI IMG/M metagenome (GOLD analysis project Ga0209642, IMG submission 184025) | Soil microbial communities from Rifle, Colorado - Rifle CSP2_sed 19_2 (SPAdes) (version 2) | ecosystem: Environmental > Terrestrial > Deep subsurface > Rock core/Sediment | place: Rifle... | reverse complement strand
ACGAAGAGGACGGTTGGCAAGTTGGAATTGGAATGCAGTCCGGCCCATGCGGGTCAGGACCCCGCGGGCTCCAACGCCATAGTAGGTCCGTACGGCTTGGATCAGCCGTGAGTACTCGGCCGAATTCGTCCCCAGCTGGCGATTGGCAGGCGGGGGATGGTCGATGTAGGCTTCGAGGCTCGCCTGACGCAAGACGAGTCGTAGTCCGTGGGAGCCCATCTCGCGTTCCGCGGCAAGCATAAGCCACCGAACGCGCTCATTCGGGAGAGGCCTGTTGGTGGGCCTTGTCAGAAAAGGATCTGTGATCGGCTTGGCGTTCATGAACCCCATCGCATGGTCCGGAGCTGCTCCGCAGGCTGTGGTTCAGTGCTTTGGACTTGGACCTGTCAGGTCGATCTGGTAGACAGGGAAGATGTCGCCGGTCTCGCGAAATCCAAGCCGGCGATAGAGCCGGCGGCTGCGGCCATTGTCCTCCTGTGTATTGACCGTGAGACGATCCTGCCCTCGACGGACGAATTCTCGTAGGACGTCTCCGACCAAAGCCGTAGCCAGGCCCTGGCCTTGAGAGGCAGGGTCGACCGCCAGGCGGGCGAGATGGGCTCCGAGCGCCGAAGCGGTGCTAATCTGGTAAGCCGCCATCCGTCCTTCCGCTTCAATCACGGTCGCATACGCCCCCTGCCTCATCGCCGCTGAGATGGAAGCATTGGAGATGCGCCAGATGCCATCGAAGGCGCGTCGGTCGATTTCGGCCACGGCATGAAGATCGGAGGTGAGCATGGGCCGCAGAGTCCCCTGGATGGGGGCAAGGACTGGGAAAGGTCCGGTGCGCCATTCGAGGAATACTACGGCGTTCGTTTCGGCGAACCCTGAACGAACCAGAAATGGCGTGAGCCAGCGGGAAAGCAGCAGGACGCAAGCCGTCTCGATCCCGTCCGCCGCTGCCGCCGCGCTGGCCCCTGGCCAGAGTTTGTCCCAGAGTGCTCCGGGCTTGACGTCGTGTGCCGCGGCAAAGAATCTCAGCCAGCAAACGCCTGGGGGATCCGGAGGACACGCCAAGGCGCCCATCGGTTTTCCCCCACTGAGCGCGATCATGAAGGGCTTCTGATCGAGCAAGTCGAGGACGTCGAGCCAGTCGAGATGTTGATGCTTCCACTTCGCGCCGTGGATGATCGAGAGGATCCGATCGGCGTCTTGCGCATCAACAGGGCGAATCATCCAGGCGTCTTCTGGCGGCATGTTGGAAGCTGCCTTGATTGAGCCGATAGTGGCGGTCACTTGCCAAGCAGGCGCAAGGGCAGGTCGAGGATGCGACGCAGAAGGCGCTCTGTGCGAGTTGCCCGGGGGCGTGCCTTCAGCGAGGACTGCATGGTCGCGATCGCCTCCATGGGACGACCGAGCCGGAGCTGCACTTGGGAGAGGGCTCGCCAAGTAAGAGCCTCGCTCTCTCGATCGCCCAGGGCTGCGAATCGATCACAGGCTTGTCGATAGGCTGCCTCGGCCTCGGCCAAGTTCCCGCAGGCTTCCAAGGCAGAGCCTAGATTGCCATGGGCCTGGGCAGCGCGTTGCGCATCTCCGAGAGCGAGGAAGGTCTCTGGGGTCTCGGACACTGCCGCGAGAGCTTCCGACGCCCGGCCGGCTTTGAGGAATGCTACGCAAAGGTCGTTGGCCATCTCGGCCGCTTTGGCTCGATCGCCCCGTCCGGCGAATGCTTGACGCGCCGCCTCAAAACCAGCCAGTGCCTGCTCAATCTGGCCATTGCGGTAGGCTTCCAGAGCTTGCTGCTCAAGAGCCTCAGGCTCCTGGCTTGCCGAATCAGAAGGTGATATCAAGAAGTCCCTCGGCTACGATGCGCAGCTTGTCGACGGAGAGCTCACTCAAGTGCTTTGCCAGGCGCACATAGGGTTGGTTGACCGGTCTGCTGAGGAATTCACGCAGATCTTCAGGGAAGTCGAGGACCGCCTCGATAGTCTGCTGCCGCGCGTCCCATTTCCCCAGAGGCCCCTCGGCGGCGACGTACTCCTCCAAGGGCTGTCCATAATGGGCAGCCAGGGCTTCAAGATCGGGCAACGGTATTGGGCGTTCCCCCCGCTCATACGCCGCAATGCGCTTGGAGGGAATGCCGGTTGCCTCCGCCACATCTCGAAGGTGCTTGCCTGCCGCCGTGCGCCGCATGCGGAGCGACGCGCCGATCACGCGATGACGGAGGCCGAGAACTGTGGTCGGATCGAATTGCGATCTGGCTTGCGTGTGAGCGCCGGCCGCGAGCCAGAACTGACGCAAAGAGATCTCGAAGTGGTAGGCCAGCAGTTCAAGTTCGGGCAAGGAAAGCGATTTCTGCCCTCGCTCGCATGCGGCAAGCTGGGCAGCGGTTGTCCCCAAGAGTACGGCTGTCTCTCTCAGGCTCTTGCGCGCATCCTGGCGCGCCTTTCGAACCAGGGCGCCCAGGACCTTCTGTCGCAGGATTCTCGTCTGCTGATCAACCATGGGAGTTACCTAGACCCGTGGCAATGGCCGGATTATAGCAGAACCCCCTTGGGGGTCCGTCATCTTGCCCGCGTGGGCGGTTTCATGCGCATCTGATCGACGCCAAACATCTCAGGGGGCAGGCGGAATCCCGCGCTCACGAGCCGGCGTTCAAACATGGGTCGGATGCCGGTGGAGCGGTATTCCCCTTTCACATTGCCCTGCTGGTCGACGCCCGTTTCCCGAAAGTGGAAGATTTCGGACATGACCACGGTATCGCCTTCCATCCCGGACACCTCACTGATCGAGGTCACTTTGCGGCTGCCGTCGCGCATGCGACTCTGCTGGACCACCACATCGATGGCGGAAACGATCTGCTCGCGGATCACACGCAATGGCAGATCGAACCCAGACATCAAGGTGAGAGTCTCAAGGCGGGAAGTGGCATCGCGTGGTGAGTTGGCGTGCAGCGTGGCCAACGAGCCTTCGTGACCGGTATTCATCGCTTGGAGCATGTCGAGCGCTTCGCCGCCCCGCACTTCCCCCACCACGATGCGATCCGGTCGCATGCGCAATGCGTTGCGCACCAGGTGGCGGATGGGAACCTCGCCCTCCCCATCGGCGTCGGGTGGCTTGGCCTCCAGACGGACGACGTTCTCCTGATGTAGCTGGAGCTCGGCGGCGTCCTCAATCGTAACGATCCGTTCGGAATCGGGGATAAAGGAGGAAAGGATGTTGAGCAGGGTCGTCTTGCCGGAGCTCGTGCCGCCCCCGATCAGGATGTTCAGGCGGCTGGCGACGCAGGCCCGCAACAAGTAGGCCATATGCTGGTCCAGCGAATCAATCCGGATGAGGTCCTCCATAGTCATCCTCTCACGGGCGAACTTGCGGATGGTCAGACAAGGACCGTCGATGGCCACTGGTGGGATGACCGCGTTAACTCGCGAGCCATCCCGTAGTCGCGCGTCCACCGTAGGGCTGTTGCGATCGATACGTCGGCCGAGTGGGACGATAATGCGCTGGATCAGATCGAGCACCGCAGCGTCATCAGCGAACTTCACCTCGGCCTTCGCCACCTTGCCGTCCCGCTCGATGAAGACCAGCCCGGCGCGATTGACCATGATTTCGGTGATCGAGGGATCATCGAGCAGTGGCCTCAGGGGGCCATATCCCAGGATGTCCGCCTGCACCTCATAGAAGAGGCGGCTACGGACATCGGCAGGCAAGTTGACTTTGGCGTGCTGGTACGCCGCGTCGAGGTACTGTCGGACCCTGGCCTCGTCCTCGTCGGGCGAAGCGGTCGAACGTATTGCCTGCTGTACTTGTTCCTTCAGCCAGCTGCGTAGGCGGATCAGAGTTAGATCGGATGCATCCCGTACGGGTCCATTGGCATTAGCGGCCGGTTGCATCGGCGCCTCGAGACATCTCAACCTCGGGAGTAATCCAGAGAATGTGGCTCTTCTGGAGAGCGAGGAACGCGGTCTGAAACTCGTCGCCCTGGCTAAGCACTCTGGCGTCGGTCACGGCAAGGAAAAGCGGGGGTTTCTCCAACTCATCCAGCAAGCGGTGATTCGGGGTGAGGTAGATCGTGCCGTGAATGCGATGCTGAACGGTTTGGATGATCGCCGGGACGGGAGTCTTGGTCTGCACCTCGGTGAAGTGTTTGCCCTTGTGGTCGTAACGGACGCTCATCGATGGTTTCCCTCTACGTGGGATGGCTGCGCGGGGGCGCGGGCGCGGGAGATGCGGCCTAGGACGGCAGAGGCGATATCACGCAACGCGAGCGAGGCTGTTTCGTTGGGGTAGCGCACAAGCAGCGGCGAGTGAAACCGGTTGGCCAGGCTCATGCTCTCGCCAAGGTGCGGCAGGCTACCCACGATCCGCGCCCCAACGGCGTCCTCCAGGGCGCTGCCGGTCATGTCTTCAGACGAGCGCAGCCTGTTGGAGACCAATAGGATGCGCTCGTCTGGAACGCCTTGCTCAGCGAGGAAGCGCAGCACCGACGCTGTCATCGCGGCCACGACCGGGTCGGGTGTGAGAACGAGGACGACCGCTTCGGCCTGTGAGAGGACAAGCAGAGAGAGTCGAGAGAGATTGCGCCCGACATCCATGACCAAGAACTCGAACGTGACGCGCATCGTCTGTAGGATGGGAGCGATGCGGTCGTTCTGCAGCCGGGCCGAGTCGGCAGGGGAGGGCGGCCCGGGCAGCAGTCGGAAGCCCCATCCGGCGACGCTAGGAGTCGTGCGGCGGATGTAGTCCGAAGTCACTGCTTCGGAGGGCTGCTCCGTCAGGCTCACCAGGTTGAAGGTTGTGGGGATGCCGGCAATCTGGGCCAGCGAGCCGATCGGGAGGACAAAGTCGACAACTGCCAGATTCTGTCCTGGGATCTGAGAAGCAAGTTGCCAGGAGACGTTCATACACAGGGAAGAGGTCCCCACCCCGCCTTTGGCGCTCAGGAAGATGATGAGCCGACCCGGCTGGAGTGGGGCGGTTCCATCCTCGGTCGTTGCCTGCGCTTTTGCCCGCGTTTGGGCCAGAAAACGCATCAGGCCTTCGACCGCGTCAGGCTGCTTGACGAAGTAGCCGTCGAGGCCTGCGGCGATGGCAGCTTTCACCTCTTCAGGCTGGCGCCGATAAGAAAGGCCAACGAGCGTCGTGCGGGAAGTGCGGGAGTCGCTGCGCAACTTCCGCACTAGCTCCAGACCATTGAGATCGGGCAGGTCCAACTCGAGGATGATGATGTCTGGTGGGTCGCGCCAAGCGTGGATCAGCCCCTCCTTGGCGGTGGATTCCGCTTTCGCGACGTAACCGGCGCGGGCGAGTGTCCTGCGCATGAATTCCGCCGCGGCCGCATCGGGCTCGATCAAAAGAATGGTCGAGAGGGGCAAGCTAAGCTCCTCGTAGGGCAGGATCCGACTCAGGTTCGGACTCGGGAGGCATCAGGTAGCCCAGTCCCTGGCGGGTGACGATATGGATCGGCTCCTTGGGATCTGGCTCGATCTTCTGGCGCAACCGGCTCAGGCAGACCCAGAGGATCTCCTTGTCGTCGCGGTATTCGGGGCCCCAGACGGAGGAGAGAAGCTCCTCCGGAGTGAGAACCCTGCCCAGGGAGGCGGCCATCGTTTGGAGCAGGCGGTACTCGGTGGCAGTCAGAGAGATCTCTCTTCCGGAGCAGGTCACCTGGGCCCGGGCAAGGTCGATCTGGAGTTCGTGATGGCGGAAGACCGGCTGATGGAAGGTCTCGACCGCCTGGCGCTCTGCCCGGCGCAGGACGGCGCGCACGCGTGCAAGGAGTTCCTGGGCGGAGAACGGCTTGACGATGTAGTCATCCGCGCCGGCGTCTAAGCCGCGCACGCGATCGCGCTCCTCACCCTTTGCGGTGAGGATGATGATAGGTACGTTGGAGAACTCTCGGATTCGGGCGCAGGCGGTGAAACCATCCATCACCGGCATCATGACGTCGAGCAGGATCAGGTCGGGCTGCTTGGCGGCCACCGATTCGACCGCCTGTTGCCCGTCCATGGCCGTTTCGACGGCGTAGCCCTCGGTGGTCAAGTTGACCTCCACCAGGCGCAGGTAGCGCGGGTCGTCATCCACGACGAGGACGGTCTTAGTCTGGTTCATGTGTATTCTCCGATGGCGTCAGGGGACCGCTCGTAGCGAGCGGCAAGGTAAAGAAGAAGCGCGAGCCGGCTCCAGGCTGGCTTTCCACACCGATCTCTCCGCGGTGGGCCTCGATGATCTTGCGGCAAATGTATAGCCCCAGGCCCGTGCCGCGCAACGAACGGTGATTGCTGGGAACTTGGTAGAAGCGCTCAAAGAGGTGATGGACGTGCTCATCCGAGATTCCCGGCCCCGCGTCTTGTACCTCGATTCGAACGAAGTCCGGGATTGGCGTAGCGCGGATGAACACGGGTGAATCCGGCGCGTACTTGTAGGCGTTGGAGAGCAGGTTGTCGAGGACTTGAGCGATGCGCGTGGGATCGATATCCACCGGCGGCAATTCCGGCGGGACCTCGACGCTGAGCGTCATTTCAGGGTAGGCGGAGACGGTGCGCTCGACGGTGTCGCGCACCAGCGGCGCAACCTGCGTGGGCTCACAAGCCATGGCAAGGCTGCCGCTCTCCAGGCGCGAGGAGTCAAGGAGGTTGTCGATCAGCTCGCGCAGGCGATCGGTCTCCTCGTCGACGATACGCAGGAATTCTCCGCGGTTGGTCGGATCCCATTCCACGTCGTCGCGCAGCAGCGTCGTGACATAACCCTTGATGAACCCGAGCGGGGTCCGCAGCTCATGCGAAATCGTGGCGATGAACTCGTCCTGCATCTTGGCCAGCTCGCGTTGCGCCTCGAGACTGGCAATCCGGCTCGCCATGCGGCGGTTTTCCAGCAGTTGGCCGACGTGCCAGGCGACGAACTCGGCCAGCCGGATGTGCGCAGAGGGATAGGGCGGCCCCCCGAAGCGGCCAAATACGAGGCCGCCAACGCATCGACCGCCCACCATCATCGGCAGCCCAAGGTAGTCTCGGCGGCGTTCGCGGCCTTCGACCGAAGGCCCGGCATCCTCTTGGCGCAGGATGGTCTGACCGGTTCGGAAGGCCTCACCGGCCGCCGCCTCTCCCCACGGTAGGTCGGCTTCTCTGGAACGCCCTCGGCCGAGCGCCCGGGCGTAGGCGGGCTCAAGGTCGCCGCTCTCCTCACTCTGCAGGTAGAGGGAGACCACGTCGAAGATGAAGATCGTTCGCGCCAATCGGAAAACAGCATCGAGGCCCGACTCCGTCTCGTAGGTCTCGGCGACGATGCGCGCGATGGCATAGACGGCATTGAGCTCGCTGCCGTGGGTAAGCGGACCCGAGGGGACGAGCGGTCCGGTCAATTCGCCATCTCTCCTACGGTCCCCACATCCTCTTGCCCCTGCGCCTGATCGTCGTCGGTTCTGGAGTTAGCCTCTCTACCGATCGAATCACGAATCCGTGTTCGCCAGCGGGAGTGGGAAGCTGAAGGCGCTGCCCTTCCCCTCCTCACTTTCCACGCGCATCTCAGCGCCGTGGGCGTCGAGGATCAGTTTGACCAACGCCAAGCCGAGGCCCGTCCCTCCGAAGCGGCGGGTCGGAGACCCGTCGAGCTGATGGAAGGGTTCGAAGATCTCTCCGACTCGCTCCGCGGGAATGCCGATGCCTGTATCGCTGACGGTGATTGTGACCAGCCGATCCTCCTGGCGGGCGGCGAGACGGACATGGCCCCCGGATGGGGTGAACTTGACTCCATTGTCCACAAGTTGAAAGAGGACCCAGCCGATGCGGTCGGCATCGGCGAGGATAACGGGGATCGCCGCGCTGACCTCAAGATCGAGCCGGATGCCGGCTTTGGCCGCCTTCTCCTGGGAGCGCTGGAGAACATTCTCCGCCAGATCAGCGATAGAGACGGACTGAAGCTTCAGTGTCAGCCCCTCGCGCGAGGCAGTGGAGTACTCGATCAGGTCATCAATGAGTCGTTCGAGCCGCTCGCTGGCGCGGCGCATGACGGACATCGCGTCTCGTACCGGCGAACTCAGCTCACCGAGCTGGCCCTCGGCGATCAGTTCTACGTAGCCTTTGATGTGTGCCAGAGGCGTGCGGAGTTCGTGGGAGACGTTGGAAATCAGATTGGCTTTGATCTGGTTGATCTCGGTCAGCCGCTCCAGGGCGCGCCGCAGCTCCGCGGTTCGTTCGGCGACTCGCCTCTCAAGGCTTCGGTTGGCATCCCGCAGCGCGGCGTGGAGCTCGAGGATCTGGCGGTTGATCGCGCGATCGAGGGTCTCGATATCGACGACGCCCATCTCGACCAGCGTTTGTCCGAGCAAACGGCGCTGGCCTGCTGAGGCGAGTTCCTTTTGTCGTTGAAGGGCGTGCTCAAGCTGAGACGGGGTCAGCAACCCCTGGTCGAGCAAGTACTCGCCGATGCGCGGCACCCACGCTTCGGGCGTGGCCACGATCGGCGCCGCGCCGGGAAGGCCGTCTGCGTAGGCTCGCTCAGCGAGTAGCGTGATAAGGACGAGATCCACCCCGCAATGAGGGCAATTCCGCTCGTCCGTGGGCAGCGGCTTGCCGCACTGCGGACAGGCGATGAGACCAGGGTGGACCTTCTCGCGCGGCTTCTCCGTCATCTCTCCCCGCTGTGGATCGGCCATGATGGTCGGTTATGATAGCCCGTCTATCTCTTTTGGGCAAGGCACTCTGCGGGCGTTGCAAAGATGCTGTAAGGTTTCCTCGCAAAGATATCACGCATAATGTGTTCAGTGTTGAGCAAAGAGCCAATGCAAACCGATGTCCTTCTGATTGACGACGATCCGGATTTCTCGATCATGTTGCGAACGTTGCTTCGCGGCCAGGATTTTCGCGTTCGGGCCGCGTTCAGCGGCGAAGAAGGCGTGAAGGCCTGCAGCGAGGAACCCCCCGACGTCGTCATCCTCGACCTGTTGATGCCCGAGATGGACGGCTGGGAAGTCTGCCGTAGCATCCGCAAGTTCTCGAGTGTGCCGATCCTGATCCTCTCGGCCCTCGGCGCGCCGGCGAGCGTCGCCCGCGCGCTGGATGCTGGCGCCGACGATTACTTGATCAAACCCGTGCACGCGAGCCTACTCGCCTCGCGCTTGCGCACGCTCGTCCGCCGTGCACTGGTCACAGAGGGCGAACAGGCGGCGTAAGACCCTTCCCTTGTTGCGAACCGCTGGCTGGCAACCGCGTTCGTATCCACTCACCACCACGCAGCAACCGCTGCGTGGTTTGGTTGATGGGGGTGGAGGCGGATCTCTTGGGGGCAGGAGAGCTGGTAGGGGCGTTCAATTGAACGCCCGTTGATGCGTATGGGGCGCACCTTGTGCGCGCCCCCACCCCCTACAACGTCGCGCGAACGGTTCCGCCATCGAGCATCAAGGCGTGGCCATGGACGAAAGAGGCCGCCGGTGAGGCCAGCCAGACCGCCGCCCGTGCATACTCCTCCACAGAGCCCATGCGCCCCAGAGGGATCTCCCGCCGGATCTTGGCCGATTCTTCTTCGACGCTCGTCTGATTGCGCTCGGCACGGTCGGCCATGATTTGCTGGACCCTCTCCGTCCAGACCCATGAAGGGTTGATCGAATTCACACGAATCCCTTTCGGTCCAAGTTCCTCGGCCAAGGACTTGACCAAGCCGATGACGGCCAGACGCAGCGAATTGGAGAGGACTAGATTGGGTATCGGCTGCTTGACCGAATAGGACTCGGAGACCACAATGCTCCCAGCGGCTTGCTTCAGCATTTGAGGGATTGCGCTCAGACACAGGTAGACAACGCTCATGACAATAAGGCGGAAGCCAGCCTCCCAATCCTCCGGCTGCAGACTGAGAAAGCCTCCGGGCGGCGGGCCACCGCAGTTCGCCAGAAGAATGTCGAGGGCGCCGAAGCGGTCCGTGGTGGCCGCCACGAGCCGCTGAACGTCCTCCGCCTTCGTCAGGTCGGCGCGCACGGCGAGTACCTCCGCTCCCGTGGTACGGCGTATCTCGTCCGCGGTCGCCTCCAAAACTTCGCTGCGGGCGCAGATACCCACCCGTGCCCCCTGACGGGCGAACTCGAGCGCCGCTGCCTTCCCCAGCCCCTTGGAGGCGGCCGTTACGAGGACCGCTTTGTCCTTCAAACCCAGGTCCATGCTCCCTCCTCTCGAGATCAGAATAGTTGCATCTGCTGGTCAATGACTTGCAAATCTGGGCTATGGCTTTCGATCCATCCTGGGATGCCATCGAGCACGCGCTGCACCTGACCGGCGTCGTTGCTGACCGTGACGCAAGCGATGACCGCCCGATGATGGTTGTCCTGATGGTCGATCTCCGCGGCGGAGACGTTGAAATGGCGATGCAGCCCGGCAAGGAGCGGCTTGAGCCGGCCCCTCTTCTGCTTCAACCCGCGACATCCGGGGAGGTGGAGCTCTACGGTCATGGCGCCGACGTGCATCGGGAGAAGTCTATTCGCGGATCGGTCCGGTTGCAAGCAGGAGCGTACCGGGGCGGTTCCAGGCTATAATCGGCCTCATGCGAGAACGGATGATGTGGATACTCGTCCTCGGGGTGCTCGTGATCCTGACCCTCGGTGTGTGGCTGACCGTCAGGGCCGTGCGGGAAGGCACGCGGCCCGTCGTCGCGCTCTCCGATGAGATCGCGACGCAAGTGGCGCGAGCGCTCCATCCCACGCCCACTGTACTCCCGGATCCGGTGACGATCGTGCGCGAAGTGCGCACCTTATCGCGCCTAGAGACAATCCAATACACGGTGGAGAAGGTCATCCGCGCCGAGACGGGCCAGGGTCCTTTTGGTTTTCTCTTTGGGGATCGCCTGCTCTTCGTGGCTCACGGCGTCGTGATCGCCGGCGTCGACATGCAGGAGCTAGCCCCGCAAGATCTGTGGACGGACAGCGCCGGCAGGGTATACATCCGGCTTCCGGAGGCACAGGTCTTCATCGCCGCGCTCGACAACGACAAATCCTACGTCTACGATCGCGACACGGGTTTGCTTACCCATGGCGATATCCAGCTAGAAGCGGCGGCGCGGCGCGCGGCGGAAGCAGAGATCGACAAGGCGGCACGCGAGGACGGCATTCTCCGACAGGCGCAGGAGAACGCGGAGAACTACCTGTACCGCTTTCTCCGAGCGTTGGGGTTTTCGGACGTGATCTTCGTTGGGCTGAACGAAACTGCAATACCAACGGCCTCGACCATCCCGCTGACCACGGCTACGCCCGGCCCTTGATCCAGCCCTCGGCGACCTTGGAGCGGTTACTCTCGTCCCAGGCCGCCGAGTGCTGCGAGCGCTTCTCTCGGGCCATGCGCAGCTCCTCCTCGGTTGGCTCACCGGGGACGAAATCGATCTCCAGAGATTGGCCAAAGCCCTCGGCCATCGCTTCCGCGGCTTCTTCCCATGAAACCGTCCGTCCCAACCGGCCTGCAACCGTGTCGGCGCGGGAGCGCACGCGTCGCATCGCTTCTTCCCGATCCTGCTCGTCCGGGAAGCGCAGGCAGAGGGCGATCCGCCCGAGATCGCCTTGGAGCGGCAGCGAGCCGTGCTGCAGCAGTGCGCCGCGACGGCGGAGCTGAGCGCTGCCGATCAGCTTCTTCCCCTCGGCCGTGATCTCGTAGGCGCTTGGAACCTCGAAGCAGATGGGCTGGCCGTCCAGACCAAGTCGCGTATGCGGCTCGGGCTGGATTTCAGGCGAGATGCCAAGCAGGCTCAGTGCACGGACTAGGCCGGCGCTGAGGGTTCGATAGCTCGGCAGCACGCCGTGGCTGAGGTCAGCGTGCGTGAGCGGGGCGATCACGGCATAGGTCAGCTCATCGGTATGGAGGATTGCGCGCCCTCCGGTCGGTCTGCGAACGAGGGCCCAGCCCAGCGCGGCGAGACGCGTTTCGTCGACGACCTGCGCCGCTTGCGCATAGCCAATGGACAAACAAGGCGGCTCCCAAGCATACAGGCGCAACGTCGGAGGCGCGCCGTGCACGGCGACGGACTCGAGCAGGGCCTCGTCGAGCGCCATGTTCCACGCGCCGCCCGACGCTCCGGAGCGGATGAGCCGCCAGCGAGCGCGTGACCGAAGGGACATCGGGCGGATTATACCTGCCCCATGGCTCCTATGCTCCTATGGTACACTGCAAAGCCCGTCTGCCTCGGCCAGAGACCTGAATCACTGTGACCCTCACCCACCGCCTCCGACGAACACTGTGCAGCGGTCTCCTCCTGGGGATGGCCCTGGTTGGCTGCCGGAGTGATCAGCGGATCAGCGACACGCCGACAAGCCGACCGATTGCGCCGAGCCTCGTTCCCTCAACCCCGACGCCGGAGCCTCCATCCACCTCAACGGCCACACCTGGCTCCCGCGGCTCGATCGTCGTCTGGCTCGATTGGCGCCCAGCGTCTTTGACCGTCCTGGAGCGCGTGGTGGAGAGCTTCCTTGCCCTGAACCCGAGCGTGTCGCTGGCGGTGGCATATTTCCCGAGCGAGGAGCTCCGTAGCCGATTCGAGTCCGCCGCGACCCAAGGCGTTGGACCCACGATCTTGATCGCCCCTTCCTCTTGGGGGCCAGAGCTGTTGGCTGAGGGCCTGGTTCGCGATGTCTCCGCCCGCATCACGTCCGATCTTCGAGACGACCTCCATCCCCTGGCGCGCAGCCAGGTGGAGTTCAACGGCCAGGTCTTGGGCCTCCCCCTTGGGCTAGAAGGCGTGGTCCTCTTTCGTAACCGCACTCTCCTGTCGCAACCGATCAAGACCGTCGACGAGTGGGTGGCCACGGCGCAGTCCCTGGCCGCAGCGGGAGGCTCGCGAACTGGGCTCGACCTCGCCTTCCTGAACTCTACCTCGCAACTTGCCGTCTGCGATGGCGCACTCGTCGGGGACGAAGGGCGGCCCGGCTTTGCGACGCAGGCCGGCCTTTGTTGGCTGGACTTGCTCACGCAGTTGGCGCGCGTGGGCCCTCCGACCTTCCACAGCGAGGACGACCTGCTGCTCTTTGAGGACCAGCAATCACCCTGGTTGATCGACCTCGCAGAGCACGCGGATCGGCTCTCGAATGCGCTGGGCGATGAGAGCCTCGCCATCGACGCTTGGCCCACGTACACGCCGACGGCCAGACCTCTGGTGGGCTATGTCTGGACGGAGAATCTCTATTTCACGGCCTCCTCCCGTTCGAACGATTTCGACGCCTCGTGGGCATTCGCAACCTACCTCCTCTCTCCGGAAGTCCAAGTCCCTTGGGGGGAGAACCCCGAAGCCAGGAATCTCCCTGTCAGGGCAGACGTCGCAATCGAGGAGCCTTGGCTGCAAGAAATCCTCTCGGCGCTGTCGACCGGCGTGCCCTTACCGCTGATTGTTGGATTGGAGGAGTTTGTCGAACCTCTGGAACGGGAGATCCAGGCGGCCGTCGTGCGTGGGGCCGACCCTGGGTTCGCCCTGCAGCGAGCGGCGGCGGAGATCGATCGCCAGCTCGTCGCTCAATCGACGCCGCCTACGGCCGTTCCGACGCCTTAGGACCAGCGCTCGAAAACCAGCTCTGAGGACCAAGGATTGGAAATGTCCATTCCAGCGTGGGTTCCGGACGCAGTCTTTTACCAGATCTTCCCGGATCGATTCGCCAATGGCGACCCGAGCAACGACCCGACGAATGCCCTTCCTTGGGACGCAACACCAACCACCTGGGGATTTCATGGCGGGGATCTGCGAGGGATCATCCAGCGCTTCGACTACTTGCAGGATCTTGGGATCAACGCCATTTACCTGAACCCCATCTTCCAGGCCACATCCAACCATCGCTACAACACAACCGACTATTATCGTATCGACCCCAAACTGGGGGATATGCGCGACTTCCGCGCCCTTGTGGAGCTTGCTCACCGCAACGGGGTTCACCTGCTGCTTGACGGCGTGTTCAACCATTGTGGACGCGGTTTCTTTGCATTCAACGATCTGCTCGAAAACGGGGCCCACTCGCCGTACCGCGACTGGTTTCATGTACGGCGGTTCCCGCTTCAGGCCTACGAGGGCGCCAAGGCGGAGAACTACCTCGCATGGTGGAACATGCCAGGCCTGCCGAAGTTCAATACCGCCAACCCGCAGGTCCGCGAGTTCTTGCTCGGTGTTGCACGCTTCTGGATCGAGCAAGGCGCCGATGGCTGGCGACTGGATGTCCCGAATGAGATCGATGACGACTCCTTCTGGCACGAATTCCGCCATACGGTCAGGCAGGCAAATCCTGACGCGTACCTCGTGGGCGAGATCTGGAGCGCGGATCCACGCTGGGTGGGGGAAGGGCATTTCGATGGCTTGATGAACTACCCTCTGCGAGATCATCTGCTGGCCTTCCTGGCCAAGAGGGAGATCAAGCCGACGGAGTTCGGGCGCCGGGTCGATTCGCTGCTCAAGACCTATCCAGAGGCGCACGCCTTCACGCAACTGAACACTCTAGGGAGCCACGACACGGAGCGTATCCTCACACTCTGCGGGGGGGATCAGGCCAAGGTGCGACTCGCTTATTCCTTCCTGTTCTGTTTTCCTGGAGCGCCGGCGATCTACTATGGAGATGAGGTCGGCATGCAGGGTGGAAAGGATCCGGACTGCCGGCGCGCCTTCCCGTGGAGCCAGGATGCGTGGGACTTGCGGTTGCGTGGCCACGTCCAGAAGCTCACCGCGATCCGCACGAGGCTGCCGGAGTTGCGGCGCGGAGATTTCCAATGGCTTGCACTGGATGACGATTCAAGTGTATGTGCGTTTGTGCGTTCGTTGGGGCCAGAGAGAGCCATGGTGCTGCTGAACTGCTCCGCTTCCCCTCGAGTTGCAAGGGTCAGTGTCGGCGAACTGGGATGGCCCGATGGGAAGTCGCTTTGGGATGCGATGACATGTCGGCCCACGCAAGTTGCAGGAGCCGAAGTCCGCCTTGACCTCCAGCCCCTCGACGGCGCCATTCTGGTGGATCGTCCAGTCCTCTGAGACCCTGGGCTTCGTCGATGGAATGAGCAGCAGGTCGGGCTCCCACGCCCGACCCGGCGTGCGGCGGGTAGGGGGGCGGCGGCGTGGGAGCCGCCGCGGCTGTGAAGTGAGTCGGTCGGCCTTCCACGCCCGACCAGGCGTCCGGCCTGTGGGGCGCGGCGGCGGTTGTATAATCCGCAGCGATGCGCCTGATCTTGACCCATGAGCAAGCGGATTTCGACGCGGTCGCCTCGCAGCTCGCGGCGGCTATGCTCGACCCGAGCGCGACGCCCGTGCTGCCGCGCCGCCTCAACCGGAACGTGCGTGCTTTTCTCACCCTCTATGGCGCCGAGCTTCCCTTCACTGAGTTCGACGACCTACCGCGCGCACGAATTGAGGAGGTGACGCTGGTCGATTCACAATCCCTGACCTCCCTGAGGGGATTGGGCGCCCACACCCGAGTCCATGTCGTCGATCATCATCCCCTCAGCCCAGGACTGAACCCCGCGTGGAGCTCTCATGTCGAAGAAGTGGGCGCAACGACCACTCTCCTCGTCGAGTCGCTGCAGGAGGCGTTTGCGGAACCGGATTGGATACGGGCCACCATGCTGCTCCTCGGAGTCTATGAGGATACGGGTTCGCTCTCCTACGCAAGTACGACCGCGCGGGACGCCTACGCCGGCGCCTGGCTTCTCGAAAGGGGAGCCAGCCTTGCCAAGGCCGCCGATTTCCTCCATCATCCGCTGACAGATCAGCAGCGCCAGCTCTACGAACGCTTGCTCGAGTCGGCGGAAACTCAGAACCTTCATGGATTGTCCGTTGTGATCGCCTGCGCCGAGGCAAAGGGCTTCACCGATGAAGTCTCTACGTTGGCCCACAAGCTGCGGGACCTGTTCGACCCCGCTGCGGTCTTCGTAATTGTGGCATTGGGTGAGCACGTGCAGCTGGTTGCCCGCTCGACCTCGGATGCCCTGGATGTCGCCCGGGTGGCCGAGCACTTTGGCGGGGGCGGCCATAGCCGCGCCGCCGCCGCGGTGGTGAAGGATCGCTCGCAGCAGGAGATCCGTCGAGAGCTGCTCCAGCTTGTTGCCGGATTGGTGACACCCCCCAAAACGGTCGGACAAATCATGTCCAGCGGGCCGCATGTGCTGGAACCGGCCGTCACCGTGGCCGAAGCTTTGGAGCTGATGCAGCGCTC
>Ga0209642_10001376_pt1 | contig 16127 bp, 17 predicted proteins | sample RifCSP19_2_FD_184025 | JGI IMG/M metagenome (GOLD analysis project Ga0209642, IMG submission 184025) | Soil microbial communities from Rifle, Colorado - Rifle CSP2_sed 19_2 (SPAdes) (version 2) | ecosystem: Environmental > Terrestrial > Deep subsurface > Rock core/Sediment | place: Rifle... | reverse complement strand
TCAGCACGGCGCCGCCCTTGCCCCGGAAATCCAGCAGGACTCCCTCGAGCCACTTCTTGCCCTGCTGGTCGAGCCCGGCGTAGGGCTCGTCCAGGAGCAGGAGCCGGGGGGCGCCGAGCAGGATCCTCGCGAGCGCCAGTCGCCGCTTCATCCCGCTCGAGAACGTCCGGGCCCGCTCCCCGGCCACCATTTCCAGATCAACGGCGGCGAGGGCTTTCCGGAGCGCGCCGGCGTCGGCGGGCAGTCCCGCCATGGTGGCCCAGAAGCGGAGATTCTCCTGGGCGGTGAGATCCTCGTAGACGTAGCTGCCGTGGCCCAGGATCCCCACCTGCCGCCGGATGCGCTCGGGCTCCTTCAGCAGGTCGAAGCCCGCCACCCTGCCGCCGCCTGATGAGGGGCGGAGGAGGGTCGCCAGGATCTTCACCAGCGTGGTCTTTCCCGCCCCGTTGGGGCCCAGGAGCGCCAGCACTTCGCCCGCCTCCAGGGAGAGATCCACCTGCTCCAGGACGGCATTCGCCCCGAATGCCTTCCGTATGCCCTGGATGTCGATGGCGCGCGTCACGCCGGCTTCGAGCCGTTCGGCGGGAGGGAAATCAGACGCGCATCGAGCGCAGGCGCGCGATCCGCTCCTCGATGGGCGGGTGGGTCGAGAAGAGCCTGAGCAGGGACCGGCCGCTCAGCGGGTTGACGATGAAGAGGTGCGCCGTCGCCGGGCTTGCATCCATGGGCACTGCTTTGGAAGCCATCTCGAGCTTCTCGAGGGCTTTGGCCAGCCCCCACGGCTTTCCGGCGAGCCGGGCGCCCGTGGCGTCGGCCTGGAACTCCCGGGCCCGGGAGACGGCCATCTGGATCAGCATCGCCGCGATCGGCGCCAGGATCGCCATCAGGATCCCTCCCAGGACGCCCCCGCCTTCCTCCTCGTCATCCCGCCGCCCGCCGAAGATCATCGCCCACTGGGCCATGTGGGCCAGGTAGGTGATCGCGCCCGCCAGGGTGGCGGCGATCGTGGCGATCAGCACGTCCCGGTTCTTCACGTGGGAGAGCTCGTGGGCCAGGACCCCCTCCAGCTCCTCCTCGTCGAGGATCCTCATGCTCCCCTCGGTCACGGCCACGGCTGCGTGCTGGGGATTCCGGCCGGTCGCAAAGGCGTTCGGGGTCTCCGAGGGGATGAGGTAGACGCGCGGCATGGGGATCCCGCCCCGCGTGGCCAGGGTACGGACGATCCGGTAGAGGGCCGGGGCCTGGGATTCCTCGATGGGCCGGGCCCGGTACATGGCCAGGACCATCTTGTCGGAGAACCAGTAGCTGAAGAAGTTCATCCCCAGAGCCAGAACGAAGGCCACCAGCATCCCTTGCTGCCCCCCGATAGCCCCGCCGATGAGGACGAGCAGGACCGTGAGGACGACCAGGAGCAACGCGGTCTTGAACATGTTCGACATATCTCATTCCCTCCGGCTTGAATCGTAGCAGGCGGCCCCCGAAGCGTCAAGGGAACCTTGACAAGGCAAGCCGGCCACGTTTATACTGAGCCGACTTGAAAATCGCTTTGTTCACAAAAGGTTAAGCGGCGCCGGCATGAACATCAAGGTGTCGGAAATCCCCGAGGAGGGCCTTTCGATCGAGGGGGTTGCGGAGTTCCCCCGCCCTTTCGCGGATCCGGCCTGGATCCTCGAGGACCTGTCCCTCCTCGTCGAGAAAGACGGCAACGACGTCCTGGTGCGGGGACGGATGCGCGCCCGGGTGCCCCAGACCTGCGGCCGCTGCCTCGAGCCGTTTCCCTTCGACGTAGTCGCGCGGGTGGACACGCGCTTCTGCCCGCGTCCCGCGCGGCGCGAGGAGGTCGAGCTCACGCCCGACGATCTAGAGGCGGACTTCTACGCCGCCGACCTCCTCGACGTGAACCGGCTGCTCCAGACCGAAACCGAGCTAGGGCTCCCGATGAAGCCCCTCTGCGGCAAGGACTGCCGGGGGCTGTGTCCCGTCTGCGGCGGCAACCGGAACGTCACCCCCTGCACCTGCGCGGCCCGGCCGCCCGACCCCCGGCTGGCCGTCCTCAAGGATCTGGCGGAACGACTATCTACTCGGGCCTCGCCTCGTGGCGGGCCTGCCGAGGGGCAGGACCGACGCCCCTCGGCTCGAACTTCTTCGCGATAGGAGCGAACGCATCATGCCCCTTCCCAAGCGACGCCACTCGAAAACCCGCGGCCGCAAGCGCCGGACCCACTACAAGCTCGCGGCCCCCACGCTCTCGACCTGCCCCCAGTGCCGGGAGACCAAGCTGCCCCACCGGGTCTGCCCCCACTGCGGCTACTACAAGGGGCGGGAGATCCTCTCGGTCGAAGGGGCATAGTTCCGCGTCGGTCTCGTGGGCGTCGAGCCCTCCCGGAGACCCGGACACATGAGAATCGCCGTCGACGCCATGGGGGGAGACTACGGCCCGGCCGTAGTCGTGGAAGGAGCAGTCGCCGCGGCCCGGGAGCACGGTCTGGCCGTCGCTCTCGTCGGCGACCAGACCGCCATCGAGCGCGAGATCGCCCGCCTCCGCGCCTCCGGCCTCCCCCTCACGATCCACCACGCGTCCCAGGTGATCGGCATGGGCGAGTCGGCCTCGCAGGCGGTCCGCCGCAAGCGCGACTCGTCGCTCCGGGTCGCCGCGGAGCTCGTCAAGGAGGGCGAAGCCGGCGCCTTCGTCTCGGCGGGCAACACGGGCGCGGCCATGGCCATCGGGATGTTCGTGCTGGGGGTGCTCCCCGGCGTGGACCGTCCCGCCATCGCCGTCGTGCTGCCGAGCCTGACCGGCTACACGGTCCTCATCGACGCCGGGGCCACCGTGGACCCCAAGCCGCGCCAATTCATCCAGTTCGCCGTCATGGGGCACGTCTACGCCCGGGACATCCTGGGCAAGCCCAATCCCCGCGTGGGGCTACTCTCGATCGGTGAGGAGGAGGGGAAAGGGACCGACCTGACGCGGGAGGCGTTCGAGGACCTGCGGGTGTCCTCCCTGAACTTCATCGGCAACGTCGAGGGCCGGGACATCTACAACGGCAAGTGCGATGTGGTGGTTACCGACGGCTTCACCGGCAACGTGGCGCTCAAGATCTCGGAGAGCATCGCGGAGACGCTGGCGGTGATGATCAAGCAGGAGCTGACGCGCGACCTCCCCTCCAAGCTGGGCGCGCTGCTGTCGAAGCCCGCGCTCTCCCGCTTCAAGAAGCGCATCGACTATACCGAGTTGGGCGGCGCGCCCCTCCTGGGGCTGAACGGCGCCTGCATCATCTGCCACGGGGCCTCGCCCGTGAAGGCGATCAAAAACGCCATCCGGGTGGCGGCGGAGTGGGTCCAGCTCAACGTGAACGAGCACATCAAGACCGCCCTGGACGCCGAGGCCGCGCTGGCGCGCGAGGGGCGAGAGGGGGGCCGCGAATGAGTTTGGCCAAGATCGTGAGCCTCGGCGCCTACGCGCCGAAGCGGCTCCTGACCAACCAGGATCTGGAGCGCATGGTGGAGACCTCCGACGAGTGGATCTTCCAGCGGACGGGCATCCGCGAGCGCCACATCGCCGAGGAGGGGGAAGCCACCTCGGACCTCGCGGTGCGCGCGGCCCAGCAGGCGCTGGAGCGGGCGGGGGTGGAGCCCGAGGAGGTCGAGTTCATCGTCGTCGGCACCACCACGGGAGACATGGCCTTCCCCACGACGGCCAACGTGGTCCAGCACCGCCTCGGCTGCCGCCAGGCGGGATCGGCCGACGTGTACGCCGCGTGCACGGGGTCGATCTACTCGCTCTCCATCGCGTCGCAATACATCCAGACGGGCAAGTACCGCACGGTGCTCGCCATCGGCGCCGAGACGTTGTCCAAGATTACCGACTTCACCGACCGCGGCACGTGCATCCTCCTCGCGGACGCCGCCGGTGCCGCCGTGCTCCGGCCGGCCACCGGCGCCTTCGGGATCCTGGACACGGACCTCTACTCCGACGGGAAGTACTGGGAGCTCCTCTACCAGCCGGGGGGCGGCTCGCGGAACCCCACGACCCACGAGACCGTGGACAAGCGGATGCACTACGCGAAGATGAAAGGGAACGAGGTCTTCAAGGTCGCCGTCCGCATGTTCGTGGACTCCGCGGAGCGCATCCTGCAGCGCAACGGCTGCAAGGCCGACGACGTGGACCTCTTCATTCCCCACCAGGCCAACCTCCGGATCATCGAGGCCGCCGCGAAGCGAGTCGGGCTGCCGATGGAGCGTGTGTTCGTGAACATCGACCGCTACGGCAACACCGGGGCGGCCTCGGTCTACGTGGCTCTCGAAGAAGCGTGGTCCCTGGGACGCATCAAGCCCGGCGACCTGATCCTGCTGGCGGCCTTCGGCGGCGGGTTCACCTGGGGCGCCGCCCTGATCCGGTGGTGAGGGGACTCCCCTGATGCTCGCGTTCGTCTTCCCCGGGCAGGGCTCGCAGGCCGTGGGGATGGGGCGGGGCTTTTACGATGCCTCCCCCGCCGCGAAGTCGCTCTACGGCGAGGCCAGCGAGGCCCTCGGGTTCGACCTGGCCCGGCTCTGCTTCGAGGGGCCCGAGGCGGAGCTCCAGCTGACGGCGAACACACAGCCGGCGATCCTCACGGCCAGCGTGTCGGCGGCGGCGGTGCTCGCCGAGCGGGGCCTGGCGCCGGCGATCGCGGCTGGCCACAGCCTGGGGGAGTATTCGGCGCTCGTCGTGGCCGGCGCCCTGTCCTTCTCCGACGCCGTCCGCGTCGTCCGCCGGCGTGGGGAGCTCATGCAGGAAGCGGTGCCCGTGGGGACCGGCGCCATGGCCGCCCTCATGGGGCTCGAGCTCGCCGCCGTCGAGCAGATCTGTCGGGACGCGGCGGCGGGCGAGGTCGTCAGCGTGGCCAACATCAACTCGCCCGTCCAGATCGTGATCGCCGGCCACAAGGCCGCGGTCGAGCGCGCCGTGGCGCTGGCGGGAGAACGGGGTGGGAAGAAGAGCCGGCTGCTCCCCGTGAGCGCCCCCTTCCACTCCCCGCTGATGCGGCCCACCGCCGAACGTCTCGCCGTGGAGCTGGGCAACGTCCGCGTGAGCGCGCCCAAGATCCCGGTGGTGAGGAACGTGGACGCGGGGCTCACGACGGCCGCCGCCGAGGTCGTGCCCTTCCTGATCCGGCAGGTGGCCAGCCCGGTCAGGTGGACGGAGTGCGTCGAGCGCATGGTACGAGAGGGCGCGACGACGTTCGTCGAGGTGGGGCCGGGCCGCGTGCTCACCGGACTCCTGAAGCGGATCACGGAAGGGGCCCGCGGCTACGCCGTCGAAGATCCGGAAAGCATGGAAAAGGCCCTCGCGAGCATGGCCGCCGAGGGTGGAATGCCGGTGAGCGCCGCAGGCGCGAACGCGCAAAATGGCAGGGTCAATGGCTAAAGCCCTCGAAGGCCGGGTGGCGATCGTCACCGGGGGAAGCCGGGGGATCGGTCGCGCCATCGCCCAGTGTCTGGCGGAGGATGGGGCCTCCGTGGTAGTCTCTGGTCTCGACCCGGCCCGGCTCGAGGCCGCGACGAAGGAGCTGGAAGGGTTCGGCGCGCCGGTTCTGGGTGTGGTGGCGGACGTGGCCCGGCGCGAGGACGTGGAGCGGCTGGTGGATCAGACGAAGGGGCGCTTCGCCCGCATCGACGTCCTCGTGAACAACGCCGGGATCACCCGCGACGCGCTCCTCGTCAGGATGAAGGACGAGGATTGGGACCGGGTGCTCGACGTGAACCTCCGCGGCGCGTTCCTCATGACGCGGGCGGTGGCCAAGGTGATGATGCGCCAGAAAGGCGGCCGGATCATCAACATGACCTCCGCGGCCGGCGCCATGGGGAACCCGGGCCAGGCGAACTACTCGGCCGCCAAAGCCGGGCTCATCGGGCTGACCAAGGCCGCGGCGCGCGAGCTCAGCCGCTGGGGCATCCTGGTCAACGCGGTGGCCCCCGGGCTCATCGAGACCGACATGGCAGCCGCCATTCCCGCCGAGGCGCGGGAGGCTCTGCTCGCCCAGATCCCCCTCGGCAGAATCGGCAGTGGGCGAGAGGTCGCCGAGGTGGTACGCTTTTTGGCCGGGGACGGAGCGGCGTACATCACCGGCCAGGTGCTGCACGTCAACGGCGGTCTGTATATGTGAGGTCCAGGGATCCACTCGACACTGTAACCTTGGGAGGTGACTGATTCATGGCAAAACCGGTAGACGAGCGGGTCAAGGAAATCATCTGCGAGCAGCTCGGGGTGGAGGAAGACGAGGTGACCCCGACGGCCAAGTTCATCGAGGACCTCGGGGCCGATTCCCTGGACACGGTTGAGCTCGTGATGGCGTTCGAAGAGGAGTTCGACCTGGAGATCCCCGACGAGGACGCGGAGAAAATCGTCACCGTGGGGGACGCCATTCAATACATTAAAGACAACACGTAGCGCCATGGCGATAACCGTCGCATCCCGGCGTTCTCGGTCGTCGCCAATCCTCACGTACAACGGCGTACGCTCCGGTTGGCTCCTCCCTCGGGCCTTGGGCTGCTCGGTTCTCGCCATGGCGTCGTCAGGTAGGGGGTGACTTCGTTGGACAAGCGGCGCGTCGTCGTCACCGGCCTCGGAGCCGTGACGCCCGTGGGCAACTCCGCGGAGGAATACTGGGGGGCCATCACGCAGGGGAAGTCCGGGATCGGGCCGATCACGAAGTTCGACGCGAAGGATCTGCCCACGCGGATCGCCGGGGAGATCAGAAACTTCGATCCCCTCAAGTGGGTGGACAAGAAGGAAGCGCGCCGGCTCGACCCGTACCTCAAGTACGCCATCGCCTGCGCCGCGATGGCCGTTGAGGACGCGGCGCTCAACGTGGAAAAAGTCGAGCGTACTCGATTCGGGGTGCTCGTCGGCTCGGGCATCGGCGGCATCACCACGCTCCTGGAATCCCACAAGGATCTGCTGGAGAAGGGGCCCGACCGAGTCTCGCCGTTCTTCATCCCGATGCTGATCGTCAACATGGCCTCGGGCCTGATCTCGATGCGCTACGGGGCCAAGGGGCCCAACTCCGCGGTGGTCACCGCGTGCGCGACGGGGAACCACGCCATCGGCGACGCCTTCGAAATCATCCAGCGGAATGACGCCGACATCATGATCGCGGGCGGGGCGGAGGCGATCATCACCGAGCTGACGTTCGCCGGCTTCTGCCAGATGAAGGCGATGTCCACCCGGAATGACGAGCCGACGAGGGCCTCCCGCCCCTTCGATGCCGACCGGGACGGTTTCGTCTGCAGCGAGGGCGGCGGTCTGGTGGTCCTCGAATCCCTGGAGCACGCGATCAAGCGCGACGCCCGGATCTACGCCGAGGTCGTCGGCTACGGCATGACCTCCGACGCCTACCACATGACCGCGCCCGATCCCGAGGGGGACGGCGCGGCGCGCTGCATGGCGGAGGCGCTCCGCGACGCGGGGGTGGCTCCCGCGGACGTCGGCTACATCAACGCCCACGGCACGTCCACCCCGTACAACGACAAGTTCGAGACGATGGGGATCAAGCGGGTCTTCGGCCCCCACGCGACGAAGCTCGCGGTCTCCTCCACCAAGTCGATGGTCGGTCACCTGCTCGGTGCGGCCGGCGGGGTGGAGGCCATCGCGACGATCCTGGCGATCCATCACGGGCTCCTCCCGCCCACGATCAACTACGAGACGCCCGACCCCGAGTGCGACCTCGACTACGTCCCGAACCAGGCCCGCAAGCAGGAGGTGGAGGTCGCCCTGTCCAACGCCTTCGGGTTCGGGGGGACAAACGCCACCCTTGCCTTCCGCCGCTTCAGGGGGTAGGTGACCTCTCTTGCCGACCCGATCCGGGCGCTGGAGGAGCGGCTCGGCCACCGGTTCAAAGATCGCGATCTCCTCCTGCGCGCGCTGACCCATCTCTCCTACGCCAACGAGCAGCCCCCCGCGCTCGACAACGACGGCCTCGCCTTCCTCGGGGACGCCGTGCTCTCTCTGCTCGTCGCGGAGCACCTGTGGGAGACGGCGGGCGCCGAGCCTGTGGGCATCCTCACCCCGCGGAGGGCGTCGGTGGTGTCGGGCGAAAACCTGGCCCGCTGGGCCGAAGCCCTGGAGCTCGGTCCCATGTTGCGCCTGGGAAGGGGCGAGGAGCTGACGGGCGGCCGGACGAAGCGCTCAGTGCTCGCCACGGCGTTCGAGGCGATTCTCGGCGTCGTGTATCTCGAGGGCGGCCCCGCCGCCGCGCGGGTCGTGGTGAAGCGATTGGCCGTGTGGTAAGCTCCCCTCATGCGCCTCTGGCCGTTCCGGCCTCGCTCCCGCTACGTCATCTCCGCCACGCCGCCCGAAGATCTGCTGGCCCTGGAGGATCTGCTTCGACGGAACGTCGAGGACATCCTCGTCGTCAGGGAGCGACAGCTCCGGGGGCTGTCGGTCGTGTTCGGGGGGGAGCTCCTGGTCTCGCCCCCCCGCGCGCTCGCGCTCCTCGAAGAGCGCTTCAAGCCGTACGGCTACACCCCGTTCCTCCGGGAGGAGGGGGGGAAGGTCTGGGTTCAGGCGCTGCCGCTCGCCGAGGTGACGGAAGCCGGGAACCCGATGGTCAATCTGGTCTTGTTCCTGGCCACGTGCGTCTCGACCGTGTGGGCCGGTTCCGGGACCTTGAATCCCTTCGCCGACCCGCAGCGCCTGTTCATCGGGGCCCAGTTCGCTTTCACGCTCCTCTCCATCCTCGGCACCCACGAGTTCGGCCACTACTTCACCGCGCGCTACTACAAGGCGTCGGTGAGCCTGCCGTACTTCATCCCGGCGCCGCCCCCGTTCATCTTCGGGACGCTGGGCGCCATCATCAAGATGCGCTCCCCCGCCCGGGACCGGAGCTCGCTCTTCGACATTGCCGTGGCCGGGCCCCTCGCCGGCCTGGTCGTTGCGATCCCGGCCCTGATGCTCGGCTTGTCCTGGTCGCGCGTCGTCGCCATCCCGCCGGGCGCCGCCCTGGTCTTCGGGGATTCCCTTCTGATGCAGTTTCTCGTGTACCTTTCGTTCGGGCCGATCCCGTCCGGGATGGACGTTCTGATCCATCCGGTCGGGCTGGCCGGCTGGGTCGGGCTGTTCGTGACGGCGCTGAACCTGTTCCCGGTCGGGCAACTGGACGGCGGCAGGATCGCCTACGCGCTCTTCGGCGTCCACCACCGGAAGGTGTCCATCGCGACGTTCGTGGCGCTCCTGGCCCTGGGGGTCGTCACCCGGTCCATGAACTGGATCGTGTGGGCCGGGCTCCTCTTCTTCCTGATCGGGTTCCGCCACAGCCCGCCCCTGAACGATGTGACCCCCCTCTCGGCGGGCCGGCGCGTCGTCGGAGTCGCCTGCCTCGTGCTGCTCGTGCTCCTCATCCCGCCCGTCCCCATCGACATCCGGTAAGTCCATGCCGGGACGACTGGATCTGAAGACGCTGGAGTCGCTGATCCGGAAGGACGAGGTGGACACCGTCCTGACGGTCTTCCCCGACGGGCAGGGGCGCCTCATGGGCAAGCGCGTGGTGGGGCGCCACTTCCTGGACCACGTGGCCGGGGAGGGCGTCCACGCCTGCATGTACCTCTTCACCGCGGACATGGAGATGGAGCCGCTGCCGGGCTTCAGGCTCACCTCGTGGGAGCGCGGCTACGGCGACATGAAGCTGGTCCCCGACATGGGCACCCTGCGGCTCATCCCGTGGCTGCCCAAGACGGCGCTCGTCTTCTGCGACGTGTACACCGAGGAGGGCGAGCCGATCGAGGAGGCGCCGCGGTGGATCCTGAAGCGCCAGGTCGAGCGCGCAGTCCGCGCCGGGTACGTCGTCAAGGTCGGCTCCGAGCTGGAGCTGTACATCTTCAGGGAGACGTTCCAGGAGGCGCAGGGGAAGCGCTACCATGGGCTGACCCCCGTGTCCGGCTACCTCGAGGACTACCACATCCTCCAGACCACGAAGGAGGAGCCGCTGGTCCGCGCCATCCGGAACGGCATGGAGGGGGCGGACGTGCCCGTGGAGTTCTCCAAGGGCGAGTGGGGGTGCGGGCAGGAGGAGATCAACCTCCGCTACGCCGAGGCGCTGGAGATGGCCGACCGCCACACGCTCTACAAGCACGGCGTGAAAGAGATCGCCCATCTCCAGGGCTGCGCGGTCACGTTCATGGCGAAGTACTCCAAAGAGGCCGCGGGCTCCTCGTGCCACCTCCACTCCTCTCTCTGGGACCGGGCGGGAAAGAAGAACCTGTTCGTCGAGCGGGGCAAGCACAACGGCTCGCCGCTCTTCCAGCACTGGCTGGCCGGCCAGATGGCCATGGCGCGGGAGTTTGCGTACTTTTACGCGCCCACCGTGAACTCGTACAAACGCTACCAGTCGGGCTCCTTTGCGCCGACGCGGATCGTCGCGGGCCGGGACAACCGCACGTGCGGCTTTCGCCTCTGCGGCGAGGGGAACGGGTTCAGGGTGGAGAACCGGATCCCCGGGGCCGACGCGAATCCCTACCTGGCGTTTGCCGCCACCATCGCCGCCGGTCTCCACGGGATCAAGAACAAGCTCAAGCCGCCGCGTCTCTACGAGGGCAACGCCTACGCGGACGCCACCCTCCCCCAGATACCGAAGACGCTCCGGGAGGCCATCGCCGAGCTGGAGCGCTCCAAGGCCGCGCGGGAGGCCTTCGGCGCCCCGGTGGTGGAGCACTACCTGCACACCGCGCGGCTCGAGCAGCAGGCCTTCGACCGGGTCGTGACCGACTGGGAGCTCATCCGATATTTTGAACGGATTTGATGGGGCCCCTCACCCTGCCCTCTCCCCCACTGGGGGAGAGGAATAAGGTGAGGGGGGAGGCTGGTTGATGTCACGACTTGCGGGGAAGGTAGCGTTCATCACCGGGGCCGGGATGGGGATGGGGCGCGAGGCCTCCGTCCTGTTCGGGACGCACGGGGCCAGGGTCGTCGTCGCCGACCTCAACAAGGAGGCGGCGGCCGAAACCGTGTCGCTCGTGAAGAAGGCCGGCGGCGAGGCGTTCCCGGTGCTCGGGGACGTGGCGGTGGAGGCCGACGTCAGGCGGATGATCGCCGAGGGCGTGGAGGCGTTCGGCGCGCTCCACGTCCTCTACAACAACGCCGGGGTCCTGTGGAAGGATCGGGACCGCTCGGTGCTGGAGACCGACGAAGCCCAGTGGGACCGCGTGATGGCCATCAACCTCAAATCGGTCTTCTGGGTGACCAAGCACGGCGTCCCGCACCTCCGGAAGGCGGGGGGCGGCTCCATCATCAACGTGGGCTCCGTGTCCGCGCTGGCGGGATTCACCCGAGCCCAGGACGCCTACACCTCCGCCAAGGGCGCCCTGATCTCGCTCACCAGGTCCCTCGCCATCCAGTTCGCCAAGGACGGGATCCGCTGCAACATCATCCATCCCGGGATCGTGGACACCCCGATGCAGGCGCCGTATCTCACCGAAGCGCTCCGCCAGGAGTTCAAGGCGGGAATCCCGTTGGGGCGGATCGCCCACCCGCGCGAGATCGCCTACGTGGCCCTGTTCCTGGCCTCGGACGAGTCGTCCTTCATGACCGGAGCAGAACTCGTCGTGGACGGCGGCTTCACCGCCCAGTAGGAGGATCCGTGCCAGCCGTGGTGCCGCTCCCAGAGGTCGATCGGGTCGAGATCCTGACCGTCCTCGACCTGTCACTGGACCTCCTCATGGCGGGAAGCGAGACCGTGCGGCGGGCAACCATGGTCGGAACGCTGGGAGAGGGGCGCACCGCCCTTCGGGCCGAGCACGGCGTGCAGATCGTGGAGGAACGCGGACGCCTTCGAGGCCTCGCTTGACGACCTGGGGGTTCGACGGCGCGTTTCGTGATAGGCTCTTGTCCATTCCTTCCCACCCCAAGGAGGCCCATATGAGGAGACCCAGCAACCGTCTTACCGCTCTCGTCCTCGCCGCGGCCGTGCTGTGCGGCGCAGCCTTCGCCGGGCCGGTCCTGGCCAAGGACACCGTGGTGATCTATACCGCGATCGAGAGCGAGCAGATCACCGAGTACAAGAAGGCGTACGAGAAAGCGCTGCCGAATCTCGAGGTCAAGATGCTGCGGTTCTCGACCGGCGACATCTCGGCCCGCTTCATGGCGGAGAAGGACAACATGCAGGCCGACGTGATCTGGGGCGTCGCCGCCACCAACACGCTGATCTTCAAGAACGCCGGGCTGCTCGAGCCCTACGCCCCGAAGGGCCTCGAGCGGGTCCAGCCGCTCTTCCGGGACAAGGCCAACCCACCGTCCTGGGTGGGGATCGACATCTACATGTCGGCCTTCTGCTTCAACACCGAGGTCGGGAAAAAGCACAACCTCCCGATGCCGACCTCGTGGGCCGACCTCACCAAGCCCGTGTACAAGGGGCACGTCGTGATGCCGAACCCCAACAGCTCGGGCACGGGCTACCTGTCGGTCGCCTCGATCCTCCAGCGGCTGGGGGAGGTCGAGGGCTGGAAGTACCTGGACGCGCTGCACACGAACATGGCCGAGTACACGAAGTCGGGCTCCAAGCCCTGCAAGGACGCCGCGGCGGGCGAGCGCGCCATCGGCGTGTCGTTCGAGTACGTGGCGCTCGAGATGAAGAAGAAGGGAAGCCCCGTGGAGATGGTGCTGCCCAAGGAGGGGTCCGGCTACGACATGGAGGCCAACGCGCTCACCAAGAGGGGCGCCAAGAACCCGGCAGCCAAGGCGTTCCTCGACTGGGCCATCAGCAACGAGGCCATGGGTCTGTATGCGAAGTATTTCGCGGCCGTCGGCGTGCAGGGGTTTCCTGTCCCGGAGGGGCTGCCGAAGGACATCAGCAAGGTCGTGTACCCGAACGACTTCGAGTGGTCCGCCAAGAACCGCGACGTCATTCTGGCCGAGTGGACCAAGCGGTACGCCAAGTAGCCTGAGGGAGGCCCCCTCACCCTGGGCCCCCCTCACCTTTGTCCTCTCCCCCGCTGGGGGAGAGGGGAGGGTGAGGGGGAGAGGGCGGGGTGAGCTGATGCCATGCACACCCCCCCCGCCCGCCCGCCCGCCGTCGAGCTCGACGGCATCGCCAAGAAATTCGGCGACGTCGTCGCCCTCAAGAGCGTGTCGCTCTGGGTCGGCGAGGGCGAGTTCGTCTGCTTCCTCGGCCCCAGCGGCTGCGGGAAGACGACCCTTCTCCGCGTCATCGCCGGCCTCGAGCGCCAGAACGCCGGTGCGGTGCGCATGGCGGGGCGGGACGTCTCGCGCCTCACCCCCAGCGAGAGGAACTACGGGATCGTCTTCCAGTCCTACGCCCTGTTTCCGAACCTCACCGTCGCGCGCAACGTCGCCTACGGCCTGGAGACCCGGCGGGTGCCGCGGGCCGAGATTGAGCGGCGCGTGGACGAGCTGCTCGACCTCGTCCACCTGCGCGCGCACAAGCACCGGTACCCGGCGCAGCTGTCGGGCGGCGAGCAGCAGCGCGTGGCCCTGGCCCGGGCGCTGGCCCCGTCGCCGTCGCTGCTGCTGCTGGATGAGCCGCTCTCGGCGCTGGATGCCCGCGTCCGCCAGGCGCTCCGGGTGGAGATCAAGGCCCTCCAGCGCCGCCTGGGGATCACGACCGTCATGGTGACTCACGACCAGGAGGAAGCCCTGACCATGGCCGACCGGATCGTGGTGATGAACCACGGCGTGGTCGAGCAGATCGGCAGCCCGTTCGAGATCTACACCGAGCCGTCGTCCCTGTTCGTGGCCCGCTTCGTTGGCCACATGAACTTCATCCCCGCCACCGCCTGCGAGCGGCCCGGCTGGGTCCGGGTCGGCCCCGTCGAGCTCCGCCACCGCCCGGGCCCGACGCCGCCCGCCGGCACCCGCCTGACGCTGGCCATCCGCCCCGAGGAGATCCTGATCGGCCCGGCGGCGCGCGACGGGGAGAACCGGATCGTCACGCGCGTCTGCGCGATGCAGTTCCTGGGCGCGTTCACCCGCCTGGGCTTGGCGCTGCCGGGCGACACCGGGCCCACCCTGGAATGCGACGTGGCCGTGAACGCCCTGGCCGAGGTCGGCGCGCGGGAAGGCGCCGAGCTGGCGCTGATCCTTAAGCCGGAGGCGCTGCGGCTGTTCTCCGACGGAGGCTGACGCCGGTGGCCGTCCTCCGGACCGACCCCGCAGGCGCCGCGATCCCCGACAGGGTCGTCCGCCGTCGGCTGGATCGCGAGACGGCGCTGCGCTACCTCCTCATCGCGCTGTTCGGGCTGTTCCTCTACCTCTTCGTGCTCTACCCGATGGCCAAGGTCCTCTGGCGCAGCCTCCTCGACAACGACGGGGCGTTCGTCGGCCTGGCGAACTACGTCCGCTACTTCTCGACGCCGGCCATCGCCGCCTCCGTCACTAACAGCCTGTACGTCTCGGTCGTGGCGATGGTCGTCACCGTCTGCCTGGCGTTCGTCTACGCCTACGCCCTCACCCGAACCCTCATGCCGGGGCGGGGGGTGTTCCGCGTCGTGGCCATGCTCCCCATCTTCGCCCCGTCGCTGGTCCAGGGGATCGCCTTCGTGTACATCTTCGGCAACAACGGGATCTGGACCCGGCTGACCGACATCAACATCGGCGTGTACGGCGCCAAGGGCATCATCATGGCCGAGGTGTTCTACTGCTTCCCCCACGCCATGCTGATCCTGATCGCCGCCCTGACCGCCACGGACGCCCGCCTCTACGACGCAGCCGCCGCCCTGGGCGCGTCCCGGCTGAAGACCTTCGCTACGGTGACTCTGCCCGGCGTCAAGTACGGGTTGATGAGCGCCTGCTTCGTGGTCTTCACCCTGGTGATCACGGACTTCGGCGCGCCCAAGGTCATTGGGGGAAAGTTCTCGGTGATGGCGACCGAGATCTACAACCAGGTCGTCGGCCAGCAGAACTTCACCATGGGCGCCACCGTGTCCGTCGTGCTCCTGATTCCCGCCCTGGTAGCCTTCGTGGTGGACCGCCTGATTCAACGGCGGCAGTACGCACTGGTCAGTTCCTCGGCCAAGCCGCTGGAGCCGCGGAAGAACCCGCTGGCGGAGTGGAGTCTGTTCGCTTACTGCTTCCTCATCGCGGCGAGCATCGCCGCCATCTACCTGGTCATCCTGGTCGTCTCTCTGGTCGAGCGATGGCCCTACCGCCTTTCTCTTACGCTCAAGCACTACGCCTTCGACACCGTGGGCGGCTACACCCCCCTGCTAAACAGCGTGTACGTCTCGGCCCTCACCGCCGTGGTGGGAACCGCCATCGCCTTCATCGGCGCCTACCTGGTCGAGAAGTGGCGGACGCGGGCCGGCGCGCCGCTCTACGCGCTCTCGCTGCTGCCGGTGTCGATCCCCGGGATGGTGCTCGGGCTGGCCTACATCTTCACCTTCAACGTGCCCGGCAGCCTCCTCAACCGGCTCTACGGGACGCTGGCGATCCTGGTGATCTCCAACCTGATCCACTACTTCACGGTCCCGTTCCTCACTGCCACCACGTCGCTCAAGCAGATGGACGCCGAGTTCGAGAACGTGGGGGCCTCCATGGGGGTCCCGTTCTACAAGACGTTCTGGCGGGTGAGCGTGCCCATCGCGCTGCCCTCGATCATTGCGATCAGCATGTACCTCTTCCTGAACGCGATGGTCACGCTCTCGGCGGTGGTGTTCCTGGTGGCGCCGGGGACCGAGCTGGCGGCGGTCGCTGTGCTGCTGATGGACGACGCGGGGGACACGGCCCAGGCCGCGGCGATGTCCGTGCTGATCATCGCGGTGGGGCTGATGGTCCGGCTCGTCTACTGGGGGTTCATGCGCGGCGTGACGCGGCGTACCCAGGCCTGGACTGCCACCGCGGTCGCGACGGATCAGGTCGCGCTGATGGGGACCGGGTCGCTGAAGTGATCGCACCCTCCCCCTATCCCTCTCCCTGCCAGGGAGAGGGTGGGGTGAGGGTCATCTCCGAGAACGGCCGAGAGACGCGTGACCGATTATTCCAGGGTAGTGATCATCGGCGGCGGCGTCGCGGGGTGCAGCATCGCCTACCACTTGGCCCGGATGGGGTGGCGCGACGTCGTCGTCCTCGACAAGGGTGAGCTGACCTCCGGCTCCACGTTTCACTCCGCCGGCCTCGTGGGTCAGCTCCGCGCCTCCGTGGC
>Ga0209642_10001375_pt1 | contig 16127 bp, 13 predicted proteins | sample RifCSP19_2_FD_184025 | JGI IMG/M metagenome (GOLD analysis project Ga0209642, IMG submission 184025) | Soil microbial communities from Rifle, Colorado - Rifle CSP2_sed 19_2 (SPAdes) (version 2) | ecosystem: Environmental > Terrestrial > Deep subsurface > Rock core/Sediment | place: Rifle... | reverse complement strand
CCTCAACGGCGAGATGCGCACCTCGCCGTTGAGGCGGTTGCCGCCCTGTATCGATAATTTTTGCATAAATTTTATTTTAATCAGCTGGTAGGGTGGGCACGCCTTTGTGCCCACGCGGATTCATAACCGCGTGGGCAGATAAAACCCTGCCCACCCTACGAGCTACTGTTCTCCCACTCTTGCGGCGTGTAGGTCTTCATTGACAGCGCATGGATCTCTGCGCGCATCCGGTCACCCAAAGTCTTATAGACCAACTGGTGGCGTTGCACGCGGGTCTTGCCCGCAAACACCTCACTGACGATCACCGCCTCGAAGTGGGTGCCGTCATCGCCCGATACACTCAAATGTTCAGTCGCCATGCCTTGCGCGATGTTGAGTCGTACACTTTCCGGAGTGACCATAGGGAAATCCATTGTTTGTTGAAATAAACCGGCTGCCAGCTTGCAGCCAGTAGCTTTGGGTTGGTTGGCTACACGCTACCAGCTACAGGCCACAAGCTCAAGATTCATTCGGAGATTGACGATTACTCGGATTGCTGCGGCAGCAGTTCGTCCACCCCATACAGACGCGCCAGGCTCAGCAGATCTGCGGGCAAACCCGCCACGCGCAATTCACGCTCACTGCGCTGCGCAGCCCTCGCCCAGCCGAGCAACATGCCGACCGCAGCGGAGTCGACCGACTCGACCCGGGAAAAATCCACCCGCAAATCTTCGCCGGCCAGGCGCTGCAGGCCGGTCGCAAACCATGCCGGAACGGTTTCCATGTTCAAGTGACCTTGCAACACCATCGTCCACTCACCCCCGATCCGGTTCACTTCGCCCCTACCTTGCGCAGCTCGCCATCAGCCGCATTGGCGTTCTTGTCGGCCAGGGTCTTGATCAAACCGTCTATCCCGCTTTCCTGGATCTGTGTGGTGAATGTGCCGCGATAACTCATCACCATGCTGACCCCTTCTATCGATATGTCAAACGCCTTCCAGCCGTCGGCAGCCTTCTTCAATTCATAATCCACCGGGATAGGCTGCGCGCCCGGCTTGTGGATGAGTGTCTTGACGGTAGCTTCGGTAGCATCATCCACTGCCAGCTTGAACGGCTTCACTTCCACGGTCTGATCGCGATACACGGTAAAAACCTTGGTATAGGTGCGCACCAGCATGTTGCGGAATTCGGTCACCAGCGCCTGCTTCTGCTCGGGAGTCGCGGCACGCCAATGCTTGCCGACCGCCAGTTGAGTCATGCGCGCAAAATCAAAATGCGGCAGCACTTTGGCATCCACCAGCGCTATGATCTTTTTCTGGTCGCCCGCCTGGATATCCTTGTCTTGCTTGATGATCGCAATGACTTCCTCCACGGTGTTTCTGATCAGCGCGTCGGGCGCAACAACTTCCGCGCGTGCCGCAACCGCCGCACAGCACATCGACACCGCCAGAATCGCTTTATTCAATACCGTCATGTGATTTCTCTTTACTTGGCGGGTTCTTCGGCTTTGTTATAGATGAACTTGCCGATCAATTCTTCCAGCACCGCAGCCGACTGGGTCTTCTTGATGACCTCCCCATCCTTGAGCATCTCGCTGTCGCCGCCGGGCATCAGGCCGATGTACTGTTCGCCCAGCAAACCTGAGGTCAGAATATTGGCGAATGTATCCCTGGGAAACAGATAGCGCCGGTCCAGGCTCATCTCCACTTTGGCCTCATAGCGTTCGGTATCCAGCGTGATGCCTGTCACGCGTCCGACCAGCACCCCGGCGCTCTTGATCGATGCCTTGGGTTTCAATCCGCCGATGTTGGTGAAATAGGCATTTACCTGATAGGTTTCCGACATGTTGTAGGTACCCAGGTTCCCGACCTTCATCGCCAGCATCACCAGCGCGGCGATGCCTGCCACCACGAATATACCCACCCATAAATCCAGCGTAGTCCGTTCCATATATTAAAGTCCCTTTAACTCAATTCCCTCTAAACATGATTGCGGTCAATACGAAATCCAGCATCAGGATCGCCAGCGACGAGGTCACCACGGTCCGCGTGGTCGCGCCGGAGACACCTTCCGCGGTGGGCGGCGCGTCATAGCCTTCGAACAATGCGATCACTGTCACCACGGTACCAAACGCGAAACTCTTGATCACGCCGTTCAATATGTCCTCGCGGAAATCCACCGCCGCCTGCATCTGCGACCAGAACGAGCCTTCGTCCACGCCGATCTGCACCACCCCGACAAAATAGCCGCCGAATATGCCCGCCGCACTGAACATCGCGGCCAGCAACGGCATCGAGATCACCCCTGCCCAGAAGCGCGGCGCGACGATGCGCGCGATCGGATTCACCGCCATCATCTCCATCGCGGAGATTTGCTCGGTCGCCTTCATCAAACCGATCTCCGCCGTCATCGCCGAACCGGCGCGGCTGGCGAACAGCAATGCCGCCACCACCGGCCCCAGTTCGCGCACCAGGCTCAACGCCACCATGCTGCCCAATGCCGATTCGGAACCGTAGCGCTTGAGCGTTTCATATCCCTGCAAACCCAGCACCATCCCGACGAACAGCCCCGCCACGATGATGATGATCAACGACAACACACCGGTGGAAAACAGCTCCCTGATGATCAGACGGAAACGCCGGAAGCTGCTGCCGGAATACAACAGGGTGAGAAAAAAGAAGCGCGATGCCAAGCCGATGCGCCACACCGCGTTGATGGCCCGATGACCGATTATCCTGATTGTATTGGTTGCCGGCATAGGGTCAGACTTGCAGATTCAGATCCTGGCGGTAATCTCTGCCCGGATAATGGAATGGCACCGGACCATCCATCTCGCCATGCACGAACTGGTGCACATAATCCTTATCCGAGGCGCGGATCTCGTCAGGCGTTCCTTCCGCGACGATCACGCCGTCCGCCATGAAATATACGTGGTCCACGATCTTCAGTGACTCCTGCACGTCATGGGTGACCACTATCGAAGTCGCACCCAGCGCGTCATTCAGGCGGCGAATCAGATCGCCGACCACCGACAGCGAGATCGGGTCCAGTCCGGCAAACGGCTCGTCATACATGATCAGCATCGGATCGAGCGCCACGGTGCGCGCCAGCGCCACGCGCCGGGACATGCCGCCGGACAGCTCGGAAGGCATCAGGCTATGCGTCCCGCGCAGTCCCACCGCATGCAGCTTCATCAACACCAGGTCATGAATGATCTCTTCCGGCAGGTCGGTATGCTCGCGCATCTGAAACGCGACATTGTCATACACCGACATATCGGTGAACAACGCGCCGAACTGGAACAGCATGCCCATCTTGCGCCGCATCACATACAAGCCGTCCTGATTCAGCTCGTGTATCACCTGCCCGCCCACCTTGACGTAGCCTCTTGTCGGCTTGAGCGATCCACCGATATGGCGCAGCAGCGTGGTCTTGCCGCAACCGCTCAAGCCCATGATGGCTATCAGGCTCCCCTTCGGAATGGTCATGTTGATGCCTTCCAGGACGGGGCGCTTATCGTAGGCAAAATTAAGATCGCGAATTTCGACCAATGCTGACTCAGACAAAATGAAACCCTGTAAATCGAGATGGCGCATTCTAAACCAGGCGCCGGCAATTCCCAACTTATTCTGGTTAAACCAACCCCTCCCGGCCTCCCCTTGTCAGGGGAGGAGCGGTGTGGTGTGCCTCCCCCTGACAAGGGGGGATCGAGGGGGGTTGGGTTTCACCCTTCACCCTTCACCCTTCACCCTTCACCCTTCACCCTTCACCCTTCACCCTTCACCCTTCACCCTTCACCCTTCACCCTTCCCTATTGAGCTTCCGCCCGCTTGCCGTTATGCTCCCCCACACTATGCCTAACCTGATGAGCGCAAGTTGAACTCCCTTACCACACCACTCGACCTGCTGATCGTTGATGACGACCCCCTGATACGCGAAGGGCTGGCGATGGCTTTGGGCAGCGACTTCAAGATACATCAGGCTGAGTCGCGCGTTGCGGCGATCGCCTTGTTGCGGGAATTGCCCGGCCCGCCGCAACTGGCACTGGTTGATCTGGGGCTGCCGCCCTTTCCGCACCGGCCCGATGAAGGATTTCAGTTGATCGCCGAATTGCTGGCGCATGCGCCGAAGATCAAGATATTCGTCTTGTCCGGGCAAAATGATCTGAGCAACGCCCGCCATGCGCGCGCATTGGGCGCGATCGATTTCATCGCCAAACCCTGTGCGCCGGAGAAGATCAGGCAGTGCTTTGACGATGCGCTGAAGACTCAACAAAGCCTGCAGGATGAACCGCTTCGCCCCCCATCATCCCGGGACGGGCAACTATTCGGCATTGTCGGCCAAAGCGCCCGCATCAGGGTGCTGCGCGACCAGATCGTGATGTATGCAGCCATACCTTTTCCGGTCCTGATCGAGGGGGAATCCGGCAGCGGCAAGGAACTGGTGGCCATTGCGATACAAAAGACCGGGCCGAATCCGGATGCGCCCTTCAAGGTACTCAACTGTGCCGCGATCGCTCCGACGCTGATCGAGCCCACCCTGTTCGGCTACAGCAAAGGCGCTTTCACCGGCGCAACCAGCTCGCAATCGGGATTCTTTGAGGACGCTTCTGACGGCACGCTGTTTCTTGACGAGATCGGCGAGTTGCCGCTGGAACTCCAGACCAAATTGCTGCGGGTGCTGGAGAACGGCGAATACCAGCGTGTCGGGGAGACCACGACACGCACCAGCCGCGCGCGCATCATCGCCGCGACCAATCGCAACTTGCGTGACGCGGTCAGGGGCGGAACGTTTCGCAGCGACCTTTACCACCGCCTCAACGTATTCCCGATCTACGTCCCTCCGCTGCGCGAACTGGGCCGCGACAAGCTGGTACTGCTCGACCATTTCCGCGCTTATTACGCGCAGCAGATCAAGCAGGCGCCTTTTGAACTGAATCCCGAGGCGCTGCAACTCTGGGAACGCTACAGTTTCCCCGGCAACAACCGGGAATTGCGCAACATCGTCATCCGGCTCACGACGAAATACCCGGGGAAAACCGTCGATGCCACGCAATTGCAGGAGGAATTCGATCCGTTTGAAACGGCTGCGGAAACAGAGGACAGAAGACAGAGGACAGATGACAGAAGGCAGAAGAGACAGGGCTGCTTCGATGAACTCAAAGCAGGCGACTTCAATCTTGATCAGCATCTGCACGAGCAAGAAGGTTACTATATCGGCGCAGCGCTGGAACTTGCCTCCGGCAACATCAGCGAAGCTGCCAGACTGCTCGGCATCAACCGCACCACACTGCACAGCCGGATGGGGGCACATGAAAAACTCAAATGAACTACCCCGCGCCAAGAGCGCGGGGTATCGGAAAAACTTGAGCGGGCGTAGCCCGGATGGAATGCAATGGAATCCGGGGAAAACCTCGGCCACGCCCACCAAACCCCGGATTTCGCGTAGCCTGTCCTGAGCCTGTCGAAGGGCTACATCCGGGCTACGTCACTTCCATTTTTTTATTTTAGCCTGCGCTATCCCCGCAGCAAGACTGCGGGGAATTACAAGTTCAAGATATGGGAACCTTTGCTGATCTGTCATTCCGGAATTGATGTTGCAGAATATATTTGAGGTACGCACATGTATCTAGAACACTTCGGGATCACCGAACCCCCGTTCAGAATCACTCCTGTCACGGAATTCTTTTTTTCCGGCGCCAATCGCGGCGAGATCCTTGATGCGCTGATCTACTCCATCTGCGAGATCGAGGGCATCGTCAAGGTGAGCGGTGAAGTCGGCAGCGGAAAAACCATGCTGTGCCGCATGTTGCTTGAGAAACTGCCCGGGCATATCGAAACCATCTATCTCGCCAATCCCAGCCTGTCGCGCGAGGAGATGCTGTATGCGATCGCCGACGGGCTCGGGCTGAGCACCGCCGGCGAACGGGTCGGCGTCATCATGAGCATGATACAGAACAAGCTCGAGGAGAAGGCACGCGAAGGCAAGCGCATCGTCGTGCTGGTGGATGAGGCTCACGCGATGCCGCTGGATACGCTGGAAGAACTTCGCCTGCTGTATAACCTGCAAGCCGGCAACTCCAAGCTGCTGCAGATAGTCCTGTTCGGACAACCGGAACTGAACACCAAGCTGGATCAGCCGAACATGCGCCAGCTCAAGGATCGCATCGTGCATCACTTCCACATGCAGCCCCTGTCGCGCAACATCCTTGAAAGTTACCTGATGTTCCGGATGCGCACGGCCGGCTACCACGGCCCGGACATCTTCTCGCCGGGCGCCGTCAAACTCATCGCCGACGCTTCCAACGGGCTGATGCGCCGTGTCAATATCCTCGCGGACAAATCGCTGCTGGCCGCATTTGTCGAGGATACCTATTACATCAAAACCCATCATGTGAAGGCTGCGCTGCGCGACAGCGATATCCAGCCCGCCCGCTCCCGTGCCGGCAAAGGACTCATGGCGGCGGGCGCTGCCGCCGCGGTACTGTTGGCCGGTTTGGCCGCCTGGTGGATGATGGGTCAGAAGACAGAAGCACCCGCAAGGGGTACGCCGCCAGACGCTCGCCCTTCGGTCGGTCTTGGCGCAGACAGAGGACAGAGGACGGAAAACAGCGCCGCTGCTGCGATTGCGGCACAACCCATCTCGACGCAACCGGACAATATACCTGTGTCGTCAGATGCCATTACCACAGAACAGGCAGTCACCTCAGTCGCAACGCCGGAATTATCCGACCCGATACTGAAACAAGACAAAGCAGCGACCAGTATCGCAATGCCCCCCCCGCCAGCACCGCCAGCCAGCAGCCCGGTGGCAAGAAAAACCATCCTGTTCGAGCAACGTCTGGCGGCGGGCAGGCAATTGCTCGAGCAGAAGGCAGCCGTGGCCAGCATCCAGCTGTACTATAACGAGGAAATCAATCCTGAACGCATCGAGGGTTTCCTGAGGCGCGCAGACAAACTGGGCAAACTCCACGAAATATATCTGCTGCCCACCAAGTTTGGCAGCAAGGATGGGATACGCGTACTTTACGGCGCATACCCCTCGATCGATGCGGCTCGCAAGGCGACCGGGGAATTGCCGCAACGTTACCGGGAAGCGTTCGCCACGTCCATCCATATCTTTTAGCAGGGGCACGGCGCGCCGTGCCCCTGCATTGTGTCAACACCGAATGACATATTGAGCAACATCCGCAAAACTGTTAGTCTGCGGCCTAAGCAAGGGAGAAAACAACAATGCGCTCATGCAACATGATTTACATCTGCGCCATTAGCGTATTTTTGGCGGGATGCGGCACCAAACCGATCAAGCCTTCGGACAAACACATCCAGCAACAAGCCGGCGAGCCTGCAGCGACAACCGGGATACCCGAGACCGTCAAGCGCGGCGTCGTGCTCCCTCCACCCCAGCCAGTCACCAAGGTCGAGACTTACAGCGTGGTGGTCACCAATGTTCCGGCACAAGAGATTCTGTTCGCGCTGGCGCGCGATGCCAGGATCAATCTGGACATCCATCCCGGCATCCAGGGCACGGTCACGGTGAACGCCATCAACCAGACCCTGCCGCAGATCCTGACGCGCATCGCCAGGCAAGTGGACATGCGCTACGAACTGGACAACGGTTACCTGACCGTGATGCCGGACTCCCCTTACCTGCATAACTACAAGATCGATTATGTGAACATGACGCGCGACTCGGACGGCTCGATCTCCAACTCGTCACTGGTCGGCTCTGCCGCCGGCAGCGCAGCAGGAGGGGCAGGCAGCGGCGGGAACAGTTCGTCGCTCGCGATCAAGAACACCTCGAAGAACCACTTCTGGGAGACCTTGATCCAAAACATCAAGGATATCCTGCATGAGACCGACAAGATATTGCCGGCCGGCTCCAGCGAGACTTCGGTGCAACAGGTCAGAGAGGCCAGCAGCACCGGCACCGGAGTGCAACCCTCATCCGGCAAGAAAAAATCACCTGATGGCGATATAGAAGACAGCCCCAATCCGGTCAGTGTGGCAGAAGGCGGCATGACCGTCACGCGGCGCAGCACCTTCCGCGAGGCGGCCTCGGTCATCGCCAATTCGGAGAACGGCATCATCACGGTACGCGCCACCGGAAAGCAGCACGAAAAGATCCAGGAGTTCATCGACCAGGTCATGACCAGCGCCCGGCGCCAGGTATTGATCGAGGCCACTGTGGTGGAAGTCCGCCTGAGCGACGAATACAAGCAGGGCATAGACTGGAGTCGAGTGGCGCTGGGTGGCACTCGAGTGCCGCTGACAGGCAAAGGTTTCAACTTGACGCAGAACAGAGCCGCTGGTTTGCCCACTAATACTGCCGGCATGTTTACGTTGGGCTATCTTAACCCCACTTCCAAATTCGGCGATCTGGCCGCGAGTATTTCCCTGCTGGAGTCGTTCGGGAACGTGAAAGTGCTGTCCAGCCCAAAGTTGAGCGTGATGAACAACCAGACCGCCGTGCTGCGCGTTGCCGACAACTTGGTGTATTTCTCCATGACCGTCACGCCTGGAACAGTTAATACTCTCACTGGCACGATGTCCACACCGCCAACCTACACTTCAGCTCTCCAGACATCTTCAGTGGGATTTACCATGAGTCTTACACCGCAGATTAACGACAGCGATACGGTACTGCTCAATATCCGTCCTTCGATTACGCGCCTACTCGGTTATGTCGACGATCCCAATCCTTCTCTGGCAAACCCTTGCTTGGGTATTGGTACCTGCGCCGGGGTTTCGAATCGCATCCCACAAACCTCGACACGCGAGATGGAATCGGTGCTAAAGATTGAAAACAACCAGACTGCGGTACTGGGCGGTTTGATGGAAGATCGCATGGACAAGCTCACCGATGAGGTGCCGCTGCTGGCGCGAATCCCGATACTGGGCAATTTGTTTCAGAACCGAAACGACACCACGACAAAGACTGAGCTGGTCATTTTCCTGCGCCCGGTCGTGATCAAGGATGCAGACCTGAACGGGGATTTCAGCGCGTATCGCACTAACTTGCCGGATCAGGATTTCTTCAAAGAATCGGCCAGCGGCAAGCCATAGGGAACCGCCGAACATGAGCCTGCTTCTGGACGCACGCAAAAAAGCACAGCAAGCGCTATCCGCGCTGGGCGGGTCCGAAAGGCTTTTGGCCGGGCACCCGGATGGCGGCCATTCCGGGCACGAACTCGGCCTTGAGGTGCATCCCAACCCGGCAAACCCCGGTCCGCCGCCCGATGCCGCGCCGCCCGGCGAAAAGCTTTTGTCCGGGCACCCGGATGACAGGGCGCGCAGTGCCGGAAAGAATCTGTTCAACGCAAAATCCTCTGCCGCACCGGTTGCTCGCATGGGTGGTATCAATCGCAATCTGCTGTTTGCGCTGGGCGGAACGTTTGTATTGCTCGGTGCAGGCGCAGGCTATCTGTGGTACCTCGATTCAGCCGGCAGCACCCCGCCGCCGATTCCCCGCGCGCCGGTCGCCATTGCGCCCGCGCCAGTCGCAGCCGCACCGCAAATTACCGATACTACCACTCTGATTCCCACTGTAGGGGCGTATGGCAATACGCCCAGACTCGCGAGTAACGCGCCTCCCAGAAAACGCAAGCCGTCGCCGCAATCCGGCGCGCGCATACATATCAAACCGCAGCAAACCGAACTGCTTGACCCCCTGATCGGCAATGCCTACCTCGCATATCGCAGCGGCAAGCTGGACGAGGCGCGGCAGATGTATCTGGAAGCTCTCGGCAAGGATCCGCGCAATACCGATGCGCTGCTCGGACTGGCTGCCATCTCGCAGCAGCTTGGCGAGGACGGATTCGCTGCGCAGCATTACCTGCGTGTGCTGGAACTGGATCCGCGCAATGCAGTGGCGCATGCCGGGATGTCCGCTTTGACCACGGATGAGAACAGCGAAAGCCGCTTGAAGAACCTGCTCCGCGAACAACGCGATTCCCCCGCACTGCATTTCGCGCTGGGCAACATCTACGCCGGTCAATCGCGCTGGGGCGAAGCTCAATCGGCCTACTTCAACGCTTATACGCTGGACTCAAAGAATGCCGAGCTGTCCTTCAATCTCGCGGTCAGCCTCGATCACCTGGGACAGAACAAATTGGCTGCGCAATATTATCAGCGCGCCCTGCAACTGGCGGGCGAGGATCAACCGCACGGTTTTGATCACGCCCAGGTCTCACAGCGCATGAAGGAACTGACGCGCTAATTCACCATGTAGGAAAATCAGATGTCGGATAACCCGCTCCAGCAACCGTTTGGACAGATACTGGTCGGCAAGGGTGTGATCAGCGACGACCAGTTGCGCATCGCCCTGCAGGAGCAGGGCAAGACGCATCAGCCGCTGGGACGCTTGCTGGTTCGACTCGGCTTTCTCTCGGAAGCGACCATCCGCGACGTGCTGTCGGAGAATCTTGGCCAGGAAAGCGTAGATCTCGCCACCATCATCGTCGACCCGGTGGCGCTCGCCCTGATCCCCAAGGATGTGGCGCGGCGCTATCAATTACTGCCCCTGTCGGTGGATCAGGCCGGACGTGTCCTGACGCTGGCGGTCGCCGATCCCGACAACATCATCGCGCTGGATCAGGTGCGCGCCCTGCTCAAGGATGAATACCGCCTGATCACCCAGCTCGCCAGCGAATCCGACATCCTGCGCGCGATAGACCAGTACTACGGCTTCGAGCTTTCCATCGACGGCATCCTGCACGAGATCGAGCCGGGCGAGATGGAATACCAGACGCTGCAGTCCGGCGTGAACGAATTCAGCCAGCCGGTGGTGCGCCTGATCGATGCGCTGCTCACCGAAGCGGTGCAGCGCGGCGTATCCGATATCCACTTCGAGCCGGAAAGCAGCTTTCTGCGCATCCGCTACCGCATCGACGGCGTATTGCGCCAGGTGCGCAGCCTGCACAAGAGCTTCTGGCCGGCGATGGTGGTGCGCCTGAAGGTGATGAGCAACATGAACATCGCCGAAACGCGCGCCCCGCAGGACGGCCGCATCTCGCTGCGCCTGTCCGGCCGGCCAATCGATTTCCGGGTGGCTTCGCATCCCACCACGCATGGCGAAAATCTGGTGCTGCGTATCCTGGACCGGCAGAAAGGTATCGTGCCGCTCGACCAGATCGGCCTGGATGACTCCGCGCTCAACATGCTCAAGATGATCATTTCCAAACCGGAAGGCATCGTGCTGGTAACCGGACCCACCGGCAGCGGCAAGACCACCACGCTGTACTCGGTGCTGAATCACGTCAACACCGAGTCGGTCAACATCATGACACTGGAGGACCCGGTCGAATATCCGCTGCCCCAGATACGCCAGACCTCGGTGAACGAGGCCGCCAAGATGGATTTCGCCAGCGGCATCCGCTCCATGCTGCGCCAGGATCCGGACATCATCCTGGTCGGCGAGATCCGCGACCAGCCCACCGCAGAGATGGCCTTCAGCGCCGCGATGACCGGGCACCAGGTATATTCGACGCTGCATACCAACTCGGCCATAGGCGCGATCTCGCGGCTGCTCGATATCGGCATCCTGCCCGACATCATGGCCGGCAACATCATCGGCATCGTGGCGCAACGCCTGGTGCGGGTATTGTGCAATGAGTGCAAATATCCCTACACACCGGACGCCATGGAGCGCCAGTTGCTGGGCATCGCCGCGCACCAGGACATCACCCTGTATCGTGCCGCCGGCTGTGAAGCCTGCAACCATCAAGGCTACAAGGGACGTCTCGCCATCATGGAATTGCTCAAGCTGGATTACGATCTGGATGATCTGATCTCGCATCGCGCCAGTGCCCGCCAGATCAGGGAGGCCGCGCTCACCAAGGGATTTCGCCCGCTGGCGATGGACGGCATCCGGCGCATCATGCAGGGCACCACTTCGCTCGCGGAAATCAGCCGCGTGGTTGACCTGACCGATCGGGCCGGCTAATTCTGTTTCGCGATAGAAACAGAATTATTGAGCTTTACATAATTCATGACTGTTAAGTGATTTACCGTAGGGCGGGCTTTGCCCGCCGCGTCGGGCCGCTTCGACAGGCTCAGGACAGGCGTAGCCCGACCTACGAGATGCGGAGACTCTGTCTTCAAATATGTAATCCTCAATAAGCCCCACATGTCTGCGCTTTGAGAAAGCGGCGACGTGTCGCCGCACTCCAAACTTGAACCGCTTCGCTCCCCGGCGGGATAATTTAGTACCGTGGTCACTGCAAATGCTGTCACAATTGCAGGCCTCGAGCACTGCTCCGACATTAGCGCCATGACCATACACGATGCTTTAATCCTGGCATTAGCCGCCGGCTGCATCTCATGCACTTCGCTTGAGCATGATCGCGACGGTTTCCAGCTGCCGGTCCCAGTATCCACTACCAGCATCAGGCCTCGAACATTCGATCTCAGCGATCCGCGCAAGATCGATAAACTGACCGCCAGGCTCACAGAGAAACGTGCCTTGTTCATCGGCGAGATCCACGATCGTCCGGAACATCATCAAAACCAGTTGCGGCTTATTCAAAATCTTTACGAGCGCTATCCTTATATCGCCATCGGGGTCGAGTATTTCCAGCAACCCTTCCAGACTCACCTCAACGATTACATCGCCGGGTACATAGACGAAAGGGAGATGTTGATCAGAACCGAATATTTCAAACGATGGAAGATAGACTACCGGATGCTGCAACCTATCCTCAGATTTGCGCGGGAAAAACACATCCCGGTGCTGGCGCTGAATATCTCCGACGAGATCCATGGCAAGGTTTTCAAGGGAGGGCTTGCCAGCCTGAGTCCGCAGGAACGATCTCTGATACCTGATGATATCCAGCCCGCCAGCAAGGACTACAGGAATCGGCTTAAAGCGATTTTCGATACCCATCCGGAGGGAGACAGCTTCGAAACTTTCGTCGAGGGGCAATTGCTGTGGGACGAGGCGATGGCGGATGTCGCCGCGAATTATCTGAAAGATCGTCCGCAGACACTGCTGGTGGTGCTGGCGGGTCTGGGACATATGATGTACGGCGACGGCATCCCGAAAAGCCTCGATCGCCGTCTTGGCGGTCATTACAGCACTGTGGCTATCAACGGCAACCAGTTCGGCGAATATCCTGGAATCGCTGATTTCATTCTCGCCACACCGGACAGCCCGCCGTTACCGAAGCCCGGCAAGCTGGGGATAACCATAGAGGACAGCAACGACGGTGTGCTCATCACCGGCCTCGCGTCCAACAGTGCGGCCAAGGCCTCCGGCATTGATGCCGGCGATCACATCGTTTCTCTTGACGGCATAAAAGTCACGAACATCGCCGAGATGAAAGCCGTCATGTTCGACAGACTGCCTGGCGATCTGATGCACGTCACGGTGCGCCGCGAGCGTTTAATGGCTGGCGAAAAGGAGTTGCAGTTCGAGGTGACATTGCGCTGAACGTAATGAAGTTGCTAGCGCATCGGTAAAATATTATAGGGTGCGTTCCACGCACCAATGATTATTGAGGATTACATATTTGAAGACAGTGTCTCCGCATCTCGTAGGTCGGGCTACGCCTGTCCTGAGCCTGTCGAAGCGGCCCGACGCGGCGGGCAAAGCCCGCCCTACGGTAAATCACCTAACAGTCATGAATTATGTAAAGCTCAATAAGGTGCGTGGAACGCACCCTACACAATTATTGTTATTTTGAACCCAAATAATCCATTAGCCGCGAAACCCCCTCCAGATCCCCCTTGTCAGGGGGAGTGCTCGGTCTGCCCCTCCCCTGACAAGGGGAGGTTGGGAGGGGTTGGGGTGGAATTTCTGCCTAATGGACAATCTGGGTTGAAATGGAATTGGAATAACATCTAGCGCGCCAAACTGCTGCGCGTTTCCAGCTTGCCGCGCATCACGTTGACTGAAGTCCCATCCTCCTGCCGCACCGGTATCGCGAGCGATGATTGCGACACAGGCCAGATGCCTTTTGCGAGATTGGTCAGTTCCGCACCGGCAAACGCGGCATAGCTGAATTTGGAATAGTGCTGCAATTTCCTGGCGAGCGTCGGCATCATCCCGGCATCGGGCACAGCGAGCCAGGCTGCGGGTGTTTGCCCGATGCGCGCGGTCAGAGCGAGCGCGTGCTGCGTGCGCAGGTACTCGATGTCGCCCAACCTGGCTCCCTCGTCTGACAGGGTGGCACCGCTGTGCGCGACTGCGGTTTGGAATTCGCTGAGCCAACGGTTTTCCCAGCCGAACAACCAAATTGCACCGTGTCGCGGGATTCTTTCGATTTCATCGTCCCACACGATGCCGGTACTGCGCCCGGGTTGCTGTTGCCAGTTCCTGGCCACACCGAGGTATTGCTTGAGCAAGTCCTCCGGTGCTTTGCGCGGCAGCACGATCAATAGCCGCTCCGCACCAAACACCTGCGACAGGGCGGAGGGTATTTCGCTCCGGTCCAGGCGGCGGAACACATCGAATTCCGGGTCCACATCTAAGCGCAGCGGTTGCCCATCGAGCGGCAAGCGCCACACTGCGTGTTTGCCCTTCATCTCTATCACGGTCGAGTACGCATCTTCCTTTCCTGCCAGCGTGATTGCAAGCGGCAGGTCAAGCGCATAGGCCGGGCCTGGCTGGGTTTGCTCGATCGTGATTGCCAGTTCGAAGCCCGATTCGGCACGTCGCGCAACGGCTGAAACAATGCGCAGCTCCGGCGCGCCGGCTAGCCGCACCCATTGCGCGAAAAATAGACCGAGGTCTTCCCCTGCCGCTTGCGAAAATGTTCGTTCGACATCTGCGAAGCTTGCGCGTTTGAACTGAAAGTCGCGATAAAGATTTTGCAGCGCACGCGTGAAGTTTTCATCGCCCATCCGTCTGCGCAGCATGTGAAATACCAGCATGGTTTTGCCGTAGCCCACCGCTTCGCTTTGCGCGCTGTGGCGCGAGGTGAATTCCGTGATCGGGAAGTCCCGTCCGGCAGTGATGAAGTCGGCGTATTTTTGCAGCGTGCCGCGCCGGTGTTCCGCTCCGCTGCCCTTTTGTTCCTGCAACAGATGGTCGGCCAGGTAGGCGGTCAGTCCCTCCGACCAATTGCCATTCCGGTAATCGACATACACGCCGTTGCCCCACCAGTTGTGCAGGATCTCATGCGGGTAAGAGGAATCGGCGATGAATGGCAGGCGGATCACCTGGCTGCCCAGCAGCGTGAACGACGGCATGCCGTAACCGGTTTCCCAGAAATTCTCCACCAGCGCGAATTTGGCGTAGGGATAGATACCGATCATCTTCCGGTAGATCGCCAGATAACGCGCGGTGGCATCCAGATAACGCTGCGCGAGTTCCGCATCGTCTTTGCGCAGATATACCAGCGCCTCGATGCCGTCATCGCTGCGCTGGTATTCAATGAACGGTGCGGCGATCAGGTGAATCTCGTCCTGAGGCTGGTTCTCTTGCCACCTCACCCGCTCCCTGCCTGTGGCGATACGCTTGCCCTGGCTGACCGCCCGCCAGTTTTGCGGCAACGCGACATCGAGCGAGAAGGTCAGCATTCCTTCGCCCGGAACATTTTCCAGGCGCGGATACCAGCCGCTTGCACCGCTGAGCACCGCACCTTCCTTGGCAATGATGCCCGGTGAATTTTCGAAGGTGCGCGCTTCGCGCGCATCCTGCTGCGGTGGATGGAATATTTCGCCGCCGTACATCAGTGTGAAGCTGTCACGGCCGTCCGGCAGCGTGATACGGTATCGCCGCAACCACTCCTCCGGCACACTCCGCACATCTTCGATCGCGGCATCCGGCGAGGCGGGATGCAGGTCGCGGTGCAGAGAAAAATCCAGCCTGCGCGGTGATCCGGATGGCAAGGTGATGCGGTCTTCCGCTTCCAGTTTATGTTGTTCCGGGTGGAGCACGATGCTCAGTTGATGATGCGGCAATGTTTGAGCATGGCCGGTCAGGCCGATGAACAGGAACGACAGCATGAGCAATGAACGCATCGTGTCAAATTGCTGCTGATGATTTTTTCATGTTGAATCGTTTGAACACGAATAATTCAAGGTAATTAGGGCGAAACGTAACCAAAGTAGATAGCCAGGAAGAGTTTAAAAATATTTTCCTGACGATGATTGTAACGGTATTCAATTTCTTTCAGATACATGGGAAAGTGGTACCTCGATACGCCTC
>Ga0209642_10001374_pt1 | contig 16134 bp, 11 predicted proteins | sample RifCSP19_2_FD_184025 | JGI IMG/M metagenome (GOLD analysis project Ga0209642, IMG submission 184025) | Soil microbial communities from Rifle, Colorado - Rifle CSP2_sed 19_2 (SPAdes) (version 2) | ecosystem: Environmental > Terrestrial > Deep subsurface > Rock core/Sediment | place: Rifle... | reverse complement strand
AGATCATGGACGAGGACGAGTTCAAAACCCTGCAGGCTGATCCCAAGGCTGTCGAAAACCTGTTCCATACTAAAGCCCGCGAGCGCCTGGAGACATGGGTCGACCTGGCTGAGACACGCCTGGCAGACACGGGCATTAAGTGTTTCGTCACCGGCGGCAACGACGACGACCCAGAAGTGCTGGCCCCCATCCACCGGGAAGGGACTCAGTCTATCTTCGGCTGCGAGAACAAAATGGTTTATGTAGACGACGATCACACCATGATCAGCGTCGGGCTCAGTACCCCTACCCCTTGGAACACGCCCCGTGAAGTGACAGACGAGGAATTAGGCCAGATGATCGATAAGATGGTCGCCCAGGTGCCGGATATGGGCAGCTGCATCTTCAATTTCCATGACCCACCTTTGGACTCAACCCTGGACACCTGCCCAATGTTGGATTGGAATACCGACCCGCCCACCCCGATCGTCAAAGCTGGCCAGATCGTCATGCATGGCGCGGGGAGCAAGTCGGTCAGGCAGGCGATCGAAGAACACCAGCCCATGCTTGGATTGCATGGCCATATCCATGAATCCATGTCAGTAGCCAAGATCGGCCGCACCACCTGTATCAACCCTGGCAGTGAATACGGCGAAGGCGTGCTGCGCGGCTGTCTGGTGAATTTCTCTGGTGGAGCCATAGAAGGCTTCCAAATGACCAGCGGCTGAATTTATTCTTTGGTTGTGGGGCAGGCTCTGCTTTCCCTACAACAACAACCCACAGGGTTATGAAAGGAGGAAACTTTCGCAAAGCATTTGTGTTATTACTGTCAAAGGAGCAAGTAGGAAACCTATTACCTAATCCCTATTTTCTATTCTCTATTCTTGCATAAGTAAAGGAGGAAGAAAGATGACCGCTACCACCTCAGCAGCCAGGCCCGAAGTCTTCACCCGCAAAGCTTCCGGTCTGGTACGGGTCATGTCCCCGTACTCTGCATTCGTCTACAACATCTTAACCATGGGCTTGATCTTCCCGTGGACTTACCTGTGGGCTCCAGGCGCGCTGCCTGGTGGGAAGATGGTATGGGGGATATTGCTGGCAATGGTGATCGAGATCCCCATCGCCTTTTCTTATGTCTGGCTCTCGACCGCCCTACCCCGCTCCGGCGGTGATTACGTCTTTGAAAGCCGCGTCTTTGGTGGTGGGGTAGCCTTTACCGTGGTGATGTCCGGCTACGTGATCTGGATCCTGCAATGGGTTGCCCTTTCCGGTTGGCTGCTCTCCTATTTGGGATTTGCGCCGCTGTTCCTGGGCTTGGGGGCAACCCTAAACAGCGCTGGGCTCTCTGCAGTTGGTTTGTGGTTTACGCAGTCGAACGGGATCATCATCACCAGCATCCTGAACGCGCTGGTTTCCATGCTGATCCTGGTCAGCGGCTTCAAGAACTACGTGCGCTTCCAATGGGTGATGTGGTACACGGTGCTGTTAGCCTTCGCAGTGATGTTTGCCGTGCTGTTCTTCACCCCCGCCAGCCAGTTCGTTGAGCGCATGAACGCCTTCGCTGTGGCCTCCGGTGGCGCGCCGAACTTCTACCAGACCGCCCTGGACGCCGTCAAGGGGGCTGGGATCGACACTGCCCCTAAGTTCAGCTTCCTGTTTACCCTGCTAGTGGCGCCGATTGCCTGGACCTCGCTCCAGTGGGCAACCTACAGTGCCCAGCAAAACGGCGAGATCAAGGACGCCCGTTCCTTTAAAAACCAGGCGATCATCATGGTCGGTTCGCTGATCGTGACCGGCCTACTTCTCGCCTTGCTGGCAGCCGGCCTGGAACGTCTGGCTGGTTCTGAGTTTATGTACGTCGCCGGAGCGGGATATTGGTCGCTGATCCCTGAAGCAACAGTCAATGGCTTCTACCTGTGGCCAAACATCATCGCCGTTGCGGTCACTGCCAGTCCGATTGTCGTGCTGATCATCGGCCTCGGCTACATCCTCAACTCCCACCAGATCGTGCACAACTGCTACATCGGCATGACCCGCGTCATGGTCGCCATGTCGCTCGACCGGCTGTTACCTGACTGGTTCAGCAAGGTGAGCGAGCGCTACCACACACCGGTCAATGCCCACCTGGCTTACTTCCTGGCCAGCATCCCGGTCATCTTGGCATACAACCTGGTATCCGGCTGGGTCGGCCTGACTCTGGGCGTGACTTTCGGCTGCGGCTATGTCTTCATCATCACCTGCCTAGCCGGCGCATTACTACCTTACCGCGCCAAGGAAGTCTACGAAGCCTCCCCAGGGGCAAAATACAAAGTCAACGGATATGTAGGTGTGCTATTTACCCTGCTCGGTGTGCTGGCCTTCATCTGGACTGCCTGGGTGTTCGCCCCGCAGGCTTTCACCAGCGCGCTTGTCGTATGGCTGGTGAGACTGGGCGCTATTGTCGCTGTAGTCTTGTTCCTCTATCCGGTTCGCAACCAGATCATGGAATGGACGCAGGGCAAGGAAATGCCCTGGCTCTCGGCCCTGGGCATGATCGGCGGAGGCTTCGGGATGGCCATGGTGGTGGCCTTCCTGCTCGCCCCGCAACTGGGTGTCCTAGGCAACTGGAGCGGCAGCCTGTGGGCACAGCTGATCGCCTTCGGCATCATTGTCATCTCCGCCGTATGGTATATCCTGGTCAAACAAAGCCAGAAGTCGCGCGGCATCAACGTCGATTACGCCTTCAAGGAGATCCCGCCGGAGTGAGAAGTAGTCAATAGTCAGTCGAAACCGTTGATGTTACAGCAGATGCACCCATCTCTGATGTTCCAGCAGTTGAACTGCTGGAACATCAGGCCGCGGTAAACTTCTAAATTACTGACTTCTAAATGCTAAACCCCGGCTCACATCATCGCATTTGGTAATCAGTTATCAGATCGCAGTAATAAGTGAACAGTTATTTGTAGTCACAGAAAGTTGTAATAATTCGACTGAACACAGCATACTCAAAACTGATCACTGATCACTTCATTGAGGAGGCAATCCAGGCATGAAAGATCAAGCCAGAGTCGTCGTCATTGGCGGTGGCATTTATGGGGTAAGCATCGCCTACCATCTGGCAAAACTGGGGTGGACAGATGTGGTTGTTCTGGAAAAAGGCGAGATCGCCAGTGGCGAATCCGGTTATGCAGCTGGCTTGGTAACTCAATTCGCTACCTCGCAAACCCTGATGCAGTTCCGCAAATACAGCATCGAAATGTACAGCGAGCTGGGATTGTTCGACCACGTCGGTAGCCTGCGCCTGGCCTCTAGCAAAGAGCAACTGCGTGAGTTCCAGCGCAGTGTTAGCCGGGCCAAGGGCATCGGTATGGACGTGGAGATCATCTCGCCAACCGAAGCACTGCGCATCATGCCGCAGCTGAGTGGTGAAAACCTGTTTGGGGCGATTTACCTGCCGCGCGACGGGCAATTGGATCCATACACCGCCACGACTTCCATGGGACGCACGGTGCGCGAGATGGGCTGCCCGATTTACACTGCCACCCGCGCCACCGCCATCCAGCTATCCCCCAAGGGGGAGGTTACCGCAGTGATCACCGACAAAGGGACGATACGCTGCGAGCACGTAGTGAACGCTACAGGTCTGTGGGGGCCGCGCGTGGCGGCTTTTGCCGGCCTGCACCTGCCCACCACCCCGGTCGATCACCAGCACATCGCACTGAAGGCTGTCCCAGGTAAGGAGTTCCCGCATACCGCCCCTTGCTTTCGCGACCCAGACTATCTGGTCTATGGTCGCCAGGAGGCTGGCGGTCTGGTGATCGGCGGCTACGAACCCAACCCCAAGGCGCGCTGGATCGAGGGGACGCCTTGGGAGCACGGCGGAGCTTCGCTGCCCCCCGATTACGAACGATTCGAACAGTTATTAGAAGGCGCCATTCGGCGTTTCCCCTTCCTGGAACGGGCTGAGATCATCACCCTGGTCTGCCACCCTGGTGCTTACACTCCGGACTGCCAGCCGATCATTGGTCCAATGCCCGGGACGCGCGGTTTCTGGAATTTGTGCGGCATGTCGCTCAACGGTTACGGTGGCGCAGGCGGTATGAGTAAAGTTCTGGCAGAGTGGATCGTCGTGGGCGAACCATCCCTGGACGTGTATGCGTTCCGCGCCACCCGCTTCGGCGATTACTTTGCCAATCCTGAATATGCCGCGGAACGCACCCGCGAATGTGTAAAGTACTACTACCGCTTGCGCTTCCCTCACGACGAATATGAATGGGCTCGCCCACACCGGATCAGTCCGGTGCATTTCCGCACCTTGGAATTGGGCGCAGTTTATGGCGAAAAATACGGCTGGGAACGGGTCAATTACTACGAGCCTGGCAAACCTGGACGCATGTCTGGCGAGGACCAGCGCAAGTGGGGCTGGAGGCGCCCGCCATGCGTCCAGGTGGAGCACGAAGCCACCCGCGAACGTGCGGCGCTGTACGACCTGTCCTCCTTCGGCAAGGTCGACGTGCGCGGACCGGGCGCTCTGCCACTGCTGCAACGCCTGGCAGACAGCGACGTGGACAAACCAATTGGTAGCGCGATTTACACCCAGTTCCTAAACACCCGCGGCGGTGTAGAAGCTGACCTTACTGTCACTCGCCTGGACGAAGCCCACTTCCGCGTGATCACCGGTTCGGGCTTCATCTCCAACGACCTGGGCTGGATCCGCATGCACATCGAACCAGATGACCCTCCAGTCGAAGTCTCCGATGTCACGCTAGCCTGGGCTTGTCTGGCCTTGTGGGGTCCCCAGGCGCGGGGAGTCTTGCAGAAAGTCACGCAGACCGACGTCTCCAATCAGGCTATGCCATACCTGCATGCCGGTTGGATCGATATCAACGGAGGCAAAGTGTTGGCACAGCGGGTCAGCTATGTCGGCGAGCTGGGTTGGGAGCTATATGTGCCCAACGAGCGCGCCACCCTGCTGTGGGACCAGCTCTACGCTGCCGGGCAAGAGTTCGGTCTGGAGGTGGGTGGCTATAAAGTGCTGGACGGTCTGCGCCTGGAGAAAGGCTATCGCTACTTCACCGCCGATGTCACCCCGTTGGAAAACCCCTATGCTGCTGGATTGGGCTTTTGCGTAGACCTGGAGAAGGGCGATTTCATCGGCCGTGAAGCGCTGCTCAATGTCAAAGCCAGAGGCCTGGACCACAAGTTATGCACTCTGGTACTGGACAGCGAGGATTACCAGCCGCTTTACGGGGGTGAAGCGGTCTACCTGGATGGGAAAGTCGTCTCTCGGGTGCGCAGCGGCGGTTATGGCTTCACCGTCCAGCGCAATATCGTCTTCGCATACCTGCCGCTGGAACTCGCCAAAAATGGCACGCAGCTGGAGGTGGACGTGTTTGATGCTGTCCACCCGGCGCAGGTTTCGCCAACAGTGTTGATTGACCCAAAAGGAGAACGGCTAAGATCGTAATTATGCTCATCACCATCGAAGAAGTCGTCGTTAGAATCCTCGACTGGCAGGGAAAGCCGGTCGAAATCAAACCGCTCTATGGCGGCCTAACCAACACCAACTACCGCGTCGAAGTGGACGGCGCGTCTTTCTTCGTGCGCATCCCTGGAGCCAAAACCGACCTCCTCGCAGTGGACCGTAAAAACGAGGTGTTCAACACAAAGGCCGCCGCCCAGGCCGGGGTCGGGCCAAAGGTAATTTACCACCTTCCCGATTACGACGTCATGGTGCTGGAGTTCATCAACGGCGAGACCATGTCCAACCAGAAGCTGCAATCACCCGGCATGCCGGCACGCATTGCCAGATCGATCAAGATGCTGCACGCCGGGCCGCGCTTCTTGACCGATTTCAACATGTTTCGCCTGACTGAGTATTATCTGGATATCTGCCAAAAGTATGATGTCCCTATCCCGGAGCGCTACCCCGAGCGCATGCCGGCAGTTTACCAGATCGAAAAAGCTATGTCCGTCCATCCCCTTTCGACAGTGCCCTGCAACAACGACTTGCTGGCTGAGAATTATATCGATGATGGCAGCCTTCTCCGCCTGATCGACTTCGAGTACAGCGGCAATAATGACCCGTGCTTTGAGCTGGGCAACACCTGCCAGGAATTGGGTTACGATGAAGCACGTATCCAGGAGCTGTGCGCAGCTTACTTCGGCAAGCCTTCTCCTGCCAGGCTGGCGCGCATGAAGTTGAACATGATCATGTCCGATGTCGGCTGGGCACTATGGGCCGCCATCCAGGCCAAGATCTCGACCATCGAATATGACTTCTGGGGCTGGGCAACCGAACGCTGGGCGCGTGCCGAAGCCAAGCTCGATTCGCCCGACTTCCCCGGTTGGCTGAGAGATGTACAACAGGAGGAGTGATGAGACTATTCTTCGCCACCGACGTGCACGGTTCAGAAATCTGCTGGAAGAAATTTATCAGCGCTGGCAAATTTTACGAAGTCGACATACTCATCCTGGGCGGTGACATGACTGGCAAGGCGATCGTCCCCATCATCGCCCAGGGTAGCGAGCGCTATAAGGTCACCTTATTGGATCAGGAGACCATCCTGGAAAACCGGGCCGAAGTCGACAAGATGTCGCAGACTATCCAGGACCGCGGTTACTACCCCTATATCACTACCCCAGACGAAGTGGCCGAGATATCCGCATCGCCAGGGCGCTCCGATGACCTTTTCCTCAAGGAGGTGACCAAAACTCTAGAACGCTGGCTGGAATATGCCGACCAGAAGCTGGCCAGCACTAGTATCCAATGCTACGTCTGCCCGGGCAACGACGATGTATTCGAGGTTGACCAGATCATCGCCACTTCTAAATCTGTTGTGCACGCCGAAGGCAAAGTCATGCAACTGGACGAGCACCACGAAATGGTCAGCTCCGGCTGGTCGAACCCTACCCCCTGGGATACACACCGCGAGGAGCCAGACGAGGCTCTCCTGACGCGCCTCGAGGCGGTCATCGCCCAGGCGCGGGATATCCCCAACGCAGTATTCAACCTGCATCCCCCTCCTTACGGTAGCGGGCTGGACCAGGCTCCTGAATTGACTAAAGATATGCGTCTGGCTTACGCCGGGCAATCCCTGATCTCGGTGGGGAGCACTGCCGTATTGAACGTGATCGAAAAGTACCAGCCTTTGCTCGGGCTGCACGGGCATATCCATGAGGGCAAAGGCACGCGCAAATACAAGCGCACCCTGTGTATCAACCCCGGCAGTATGTATGAGCAGGGCATTCTGCAAGGTGCGGTGGTCGAATTGAAGCGCGATAAGATCGGCAGCTATGTGCTGACGCAAGGATGAAGGAGGTGGCGAACAAACATAAAAAATCTAGATCGGCAGGAATAAACGGTAGGACTTGGTCTACAAGTAAGCTGTCTGCAGTTTGTAGGCCAATAATATGGTACCAGAAAGGAATTCGTAATTTTCGTTTTCCTTCGTGAATCAAAAAGGAGTAATTCGATGAGTGAAGTCACCCTATTCGTTCGCAAGGCGAGTGGCCTGGTCCGCTCCTGGTCGATGTTTGACGCCTTCATTTATGCCACCTTCTCGATCAATCTGATCACCCTCGGCCTATATATCTTTTCCTACTGCTATTACTTCGAGGGCAACCTGGCAACGGCGGTCGTGGTTGGCGGCGTCTTTACAATCTTTGAAGTGATCGTTTACGCCAGCCTGATCTCAGCCATGCCGCGGGCTGGCGGCGATTATGTCTGGCAGTCGCGCATCCTGGGGCGTGGCATTGGGTTCATCCTGGCTGTGACCGGCTGGTGGTTTATCTTGTGGCTGTGGGTTCCCCTCTACGCCCAGATGCTGGTCTATGAGGTCTTCACCCCCTTGCTGGCAATCGTGGGCGCAAAAGATGCCGCCTTGTGGTTCACACAGTCGTCCAACGGCATCCTGGTCGCTTCGATTGTGTTATGCCTGCTGGTTGCGGTCTACATCGCCGTTGGGATGAAATGGTATGCACGCATCCAGAAGTTCTGCTTCTGGGGCGGCGTAGTCGGCCTGGCGCTGGTGTTCCTGCTGCTGCTGTTCGGCAATAATGCCACCTTCGTCGCCAACTTAAACACCCTCGCGCCCCAGATGTTTGGCGCCCAGGGCACCGAATTCTACCAGTCCACCCTGGCGGCGGGCGAAGCGGCTGGCACCGTAGCCGCGCCGCTGGGCAGCCTGGCCTTTGGGCTCAGCTTGGCGCTGATCCCCATGATCGTGTTCTTCAACCTGTGGCCAAACTGGGGTTCCACCCTGTATGGTGAAGTGCGCGGCGCTACCGATTACAAGCGCAACTTCTGGGGCATGACCGCCGCAGTGGTCGTCACCGCCATCGGAGCCCTGGTTTTCTTCGCCCTGATCGGTAAAACCCTTGGCTGGGACTTCTACAATAAGGCCAACGGCGCATTCTGGAACTTCACCTGGGGCTTCACCGACCAGGCACCGCCGCTGCCCTTCTGGCCTTATCCGGCTCTCTTCGCCGCCTTCATGGTCAAGAGCCGGGCGATCCAATTCCTCGTCATCCTGCTGATGAGCCTGTGGTGGTTCGGCTGGTCTGGGACAGTGTTCCTGAGCTCGACGCGCGTGATCTTTGCCGCCGCCTTCGACCGCATGCTGCCCGAGTGGGTTTCCTACGTGGAGCCGCGCACGCGCACGCCGATCGTCGCCCTGCTATTGATGGTAGTGCCCTCAATCGTCATTGCCATCCTGTACGCCTTCGACGTAGCCAATTTCAGCAGCCTAGTGCTGGATGCCACGCTGGTGATCGCGGTGACCTTCCTGGGCACCACTGTGGCAGGCATTATCCTGCCCTGGCGGGTTAAAGACGTCTATGATGGCTCCCCGATCGCCAAGTTCAAGGCGCCTTCCTGGTTGGGCTACGTGGTGATGCTGCTGTTCGTCGTAGGAGGTCTATACTTGATCTACACCTCCTTCAGCTACGGCTTGACCGTGCTGACCAACCTGGGAGGCATTGGCGCATCTACCTTGACCTGGCTGATGGTGATCGTCGTTGCGCTCTTGACATTGGTTAATGCCGGGGTGATCATCTGGCTGATGTATTACGTCGGTAAACGCATTCTGGGCGGAGCGATGATGCCGCTGGTTACCCTGGCGGGATTGATCTTCTTCTTCTTCCTCGACTGGCTGTTGGTGGAGTGGTTCTGGGATCCGCACGTACCGCCCTTCGACTTTCCACTTTATGCCATCGGCTGGTCGAACGCTACCTCGATGCTGTTCATGATCGTCAACTACGCAGTGGCTGCAGCGATCTACTTCGGCTTCAGCGCCTACCGCAAACGCCAGGGCATCGACGTCAACAAGGTGTACAAGGCGATCCCGGTAGAATGACGAGTGGTCAGTTTTCAGTGAGCAGTTTCAGTTTTGAGTGACTTAAGACCCTAAGGGTCTTAGAAAGCTTGTGTGATTTAGTATCAAGCATGCATTTAAGACTCTTGTCTAAGATCCTTAGGGGCTAAATTCTCCTGGTTGCAGGATTTTGTTAAGGTTGGATTAAATTGACGCCTCAATATAATGATGCTAAAATTGGAGCAACTATTCGCGACCGGTGACGCATCATTGAACGCCAGCCTGATTAATAACCGATTTCGTTAACCATTGATTACCTGTGCAAGGAAAACTGGCATCCTCCCCGTCCCTCATGAAGGAAACCCAAATATCCTCCCCGCGCCTCCCAGCCATGCTTGTGAATCCTGGAGGTAGCTGAGCGGGGAGAGGCATCACGTGCTGAGGGAGCGCGTGAGTTATGCCTCGGTTTTTCACCACTTCTAGCTGGTAGGTCGCGTATGAATGTATGTCGTACTTCGTGAGTCGCATATCAAGACTGTCAGGTCACTAATTGCGAAGCACTTGAGGTGAGCAAATCAAAAAAAGGAGGTGCATCCGGATCAACTTCTCTAGAAATACGACACTATTAGCTTATCCACTTACATCTATAGTTACTAACGGAGGAATACATGTCTGCAAGTGAAAAACGCCCGATGTCTCGTCGTGATTTCTTAAATCTGAGCATGGCGGCTGGCTTTTCCGCCTGGCTGGCTTCCTGCGCTCCCAAGGCTGCCGAAACCGGCGAGCTGCCGATCACCATGTCCATGGACGATCTGATTGCCGGAGCTACCAAAGAAGGCGAGCTGACCACCATCGCCCTGCCTCACGACTGGGCAAACTACGGCGAGATCATCGAGACCTTCAAGTCCAAGTACAGTCTTAAAGTCAATGAGCTGAACCCGGACGCCGGTTCTGCGGACGAGCTGGCGGCGATCGAAGCCAACAAAGAGAGCAAAGGCCCACAAGCCCCGGATGTGATCGACATCGGTGTCGGACACACCGTCAATGCCAAGGGGAAAGGCCTGGTCGCTGCCTATAAGGTCGCCACCTGGGATACGATCCCTATGAAAGACCCGGACGGCTTCTGGTGGGCTGAGTACTACGGGGTGTTGACTTTCGAGGTTTCCAAGCCAGCCATCAAGAACACCCCCCAGGATTGGGAGGACTTGCTCAAGCCCGAATATAAGGGTAAAGTGGCTATGGCCGGCGACGTGCTCAAGTCTAACGAATCGGTAATGACCGTCTTCGCCGCCGGTATGTCCCGCACTGGCGGCGACATCGAGAAAGCGCCCGAGGCTGGCCTGCAGTTTTGGAAGGAGATGAACGACGCTGGCAACTTTATCCCAGTCATCGCTGATCAGGGCAAGATCGCTGCCGGTGAGACGCCACTGACCGTCGAGTGGGATTACCTTTCCCTGGCCAACCGTGACTCCTTGGCAGGCAACCCCGAGATCGAGATCGTGGTGCCCCAAACCGGGGTGATCGCTGGGCCCTACGCTGGCGGTATCAGTGCCTTCGCTCCGCACCCCTATGCCGCCCGCCTGTGGTGGGAGTTCGTCATGGGAGATGAGGGCCAGCTGTTGTACCTCAAGGGCTACGCGCACCCTATCCGCTTCACCGACATGGTCGCCCGTGGAGTTGTCCCACAGGACTTGCTAGACAAGTTACCGCCCGCCGCAGCCTATGAAAAGGCTGTCTTCCCCACTGTCGATCAGTTAACCACCGTCAAGACTTACATCACCGATAACTGGCGCAAAGTCGTCTACGGTGAAGGCTAGGAGTTCATTGCATGAGCCGCACGATCAGTAGTGATCGGCTCGGAACCGGGGAGGCGCCCACAGCGCCTCCCCCATCTCCGAAATTCAATTGGGCCTGGTTGGGAGTAGCGCCCTTCTTTCTGTTTGCCATCTTATTCTTATTCTTACCCTCCATTACGATTTTCTTCCGTAGCTTCGAAGCCCCTGATGGCAGCTTCACCATCGATAACCTGATCGCTCTCTTCACTGTAAGGGATATCATCAACTCTTACCAGGCCAGCCTGAGCATCAGCGTCATCACCGCCCTGGGAGGGGCAGTTTTCGGCTTTCTGCTGGCATACGCCGTGGTGCTAGGGGGATTGCCAGCCGGTATTCGCAGCTTCATGGTGACTTTCTCGGGCGTGGCTTCCAACTTCGCTGGCGTACCGCTGGCTTTCGCCTTCGTTGCCACGATGGGGAACGCCGGGTTGGTAACGCGCTGGCTAGAGTCCGGAATGGGATTTGACATCCACGAGGCCGGCTTCACGATTTATAACATTTGGGGCTTGAGCATTGTCTACATGTACTTCCAATTCCCCTTGATGGTGCTGATCATGGCCCCCGCCCTGGATGGCCTGCGCCGCGAGTGGCGCGAGGCCTGCGAGAACCTGGGGGGTTCCACCAGGCATTATTGGCGCTATGTAGCCTTCCCGATCCTGATGCCCACCCTGCTGGGCACTATGATCTTGCTATTTGGCAACGCCTTCGGGGCTTATGCCACCGCGTATGCCTTTTCAGGGAGCTTTATTAACCTGGTGACGATCCTGATCGGCGCCCAGATCCAGGGGGATGTGCTCTTCAACCCAGGCTTGGGTAACGCTTTAGCACTGGGCATGATCGTGATCATGTTCTTAACCATGCTAGGCTATGTTTACATGCAGCGCCGGGCGGCGAGGTGGACGCGATGAGAAGCAGAATCTGGTCCTGGATCATCCTGCTCATTGGATTCATTTATTTCTTTCTGCCGCTTTTTGCAACCTTTGAGTTCAGCATGCGGATGCTTAAAGGTCGCTACACCTTCGAAGCCTACCGGGTGGCTTTCACTGACCCGAGGTTTTTCAAGGCATTTGGTTTTTCGCTGCTCTGGGCAGTCCTAACGATCATCATCAGTCTGCTCTTGGTCGTACCTACTACCTATTGGGTACATTTACGTTTACCCCGTTTGCGACCGACGGTTGAATTTATCACCCTGATGCCTTTCGTGGTGCCAGCAGTCGTGTTAGTCTTTGGCCTGATTCGGGTCTATGGTAGATATACTTTCTTCGTCAGCGTCCCAATCCTGTTGATCGCCGGTTACGTCGTCCTCTCCCTACCCTACATGTTCCGGGCAGTTGATGCTGGGCTGCGCGCCATCGACGTGCGCACCCTGACCGAGGCAGCGCAGAGCCTGGGGGCAGGCTGGGGAACGATTCTGTTCCGTGTGATCTTCCCCAACCTGCGCGTGGCCATCCTGAGCGGCGTCTTTCTGACCTTTGCCATTGTGATGGGTGAATTCACCTTTGCCGCGTTGCTGGTTTGGCCGGCCTTTGGCCCCTATATGGAGGAGATCGGCGCTATGCGTGCCTACACCCCCCAGGCCCTGTCGGTGGTCAGCTTCTTGCTCACCTGGGGTTCGATTGGAGTGATCCAGCGCATCGCCCGTGGCGCCCCCGGCCAGGGCCAGATCGCCGGCGCTCGTTAACGAGGATATTATGGCATTTTTAGAGATCAACAACATCAACAAGTTGTTCGGCAAAGACACGGTAGCCGTCAAGGATTTCAACCTGCAGGTGGAAAAAGGCGAGCTGGTCTCCTTCCTGGGACCCAGCGGATGCGGGAAAACCACCACTCTGCGTATGGTAGCTGGATTTGAGGCCCCCACTACGGGCCAGATCCGCATGAACAACGAGGACATTACCAATAAACCACCCAACCAGCGCAATGTGGGTATGGTCTTCCAGGCCTATGCCCTTTTCCCCAATATGACCGTGGGCGATAACATTGGCTTTGGTCTCAAGATCGCCAAGCGGCCTCCGGAAGAGATCAAACAGCGGGTGGATGAGCTGCTGTCCTTGATCCACATGCCGGGCTTTGGTGACCGCTATCCTTTCCAGCTGTCCGGCGGGCAGCAGCAGCGCGTCGCCCTGGCGCGCGCCCTCGCCTTGAGTCCGCAGATGCTGCTGCTGGATGAACCGCTTTCGGCGCTGGACGCCAAGATCCGCGTCTCGTTGCGCGCCGAGATCCGCTCTATCCAGCGGACGTTGGGCATCACTGCCATCTACGTCACCCACGACCAGGAGGAAGCCCTGTCGCTTTCCGACCGGGTGGTTGTGATGTACAATGGCGCCATGGAGCAGGTTGGGACGCCCTTCGAGATTTATAATTTCCCTCAGACGGAGTTTGTCGCCTCCTTCGTCGGCACGCTTAACGCAGTGCAGGGCGAAGTGCTCGACCCGACTAACCAGCTGCTGGCCTTCGACGGGCAAACCCTGCAGACCGCCGAGGACTTGAGCAGACGGCAGCGCGGCGACAAAGTGATGATCGCCATCCGCCCGGAGCGGCTCAGCTTCTCCTCGGAAGGGAAGAAACCCAACCTGATCGACTGCACGGTGGAGAACATCACCTTCCTCGGCTCGATCGTGCGTGTCCAGGTGCTCATCGGCAGCCACAAGTTTCATATGGACACCTTCAACAACCCTTTCCTGGCGCTGCCCAAGCTCGGTGATCGCGCCGAGATCACCTGTTCGCGGGAGGCGGTTTTAATTTTAGAGCATCCTGGAAAGGTCGAGGCTCTCGCACCAGAAGTGTAATTTCTCTCGAGGATCCCCCAACGATCCCTTTCAGCGGTGTTTTGCAGGATTATAGCCCTGCAAAACACCGCTTCATTACAAAATCATTTTTGCTTTGTCATTCCGAGACCCTGCGTTCTTTGCAGGGACGAGGAATCCCTGCAAACACTGATTGCGAATGAAATACGCTCCAGGGATTCCTCGGTTCGTTCGGAATGACAAAGCCCTCTTGTCATTCCGAGATCCTGCGTTCTTTGCAGGGTCGAGGAATCCCTGCGGACATAAAATGCGAAAATACTACGTTTATATCTTGACTAGTCCAACAGGCACTCTATATGTCGGGATGACAAACGATCTTGAGAGACGTATCTACCAGCACAAACATGAACTCATTGATGGATTCACGAAGAAATACAATATAACCCGACTGGCATATTTCGAAGAGACAACAGACGTGAATGCCGCTATCCAACGCGAAAAGGAAATCAAAGGATGGCGTAGAAGTAAGAAAATTTCTTTGGTAAAATCGATGAACCCCACTTGGAAGGATTTAGCTGAAGATTGGTTTGATGATGGCGAGACGTAAACCATAACCCGCGCTCCAGGGATTCCTCACTTCGTTCGGAATGACAAGGCCTAGTTGTCATTCCGAGACCCTTCGCTCTTCGCCGGGTCGAGGAATCCCCATAGACACGAAACGCTAATCAACATCGCTCCAGGGATTCCTCACTTTGTTCGGAATGACAGGGCCTGGTTGTCATTCCGGGAGCCTTCGCTCTTCGCCGGGTCGAGGAATCCCCATAGACACGAAACGCTAATCAACATCGCTCCTGGGATTCCTCACTTCGTTCGGAACGACAGGGCCTGGTTGTCATTCCGAGAGCCTTCGCTCTTCGCCGGGTCGAGGAATCCCCGCAGGCACAGAATGCGAATACCATACGCTCCAGGGATTCTTTGCTCCGCTCGGAATGACCTAATAGAAAGGATTATTCATTGTCTAAAGTAATTTTAGTGCTCTCCGACGCCCTCCGCTACGACGTCGCCGTAGCCAGCATGGGCTACCTGGGTCACCTCGTAGAAACCCATCAGGCCAGCCTGTATAAGATCATTGGCGAGCTGCCGAGCATGTCACGCCCAATGTATGAGACGGTGCACACTGGCCTGCTGTCTTCTGAGCACGGCATCACCGCAAACTATATCGTGCGCCGCTCTACCAAGCCCAACATCTTCCAGGCCGCCGTCCAGGCTGGCAAAACCACTGCTGCTGCAGCCTACAGCTGGTTTTCCGAGCTGTATAATCGCTCCCCTTACGACCGTGTTGACGACCGCGAAGTAGACGACGATCGCCTGTTCATCCAACATGGTCGTTTCTACAGTGAGGACGATTACCCGGATATCGAGCTGTTCGCCACGGCCGCCATGCTGGTTCGGCGCTTCTCTCCGGATTACCTGCTCGCCCACCCGATGGGCATGGACTATATCGGCGAGAAGTTCGGCTCCGATTCCGCCCAATACCGTAACCAGGCTATCCGGCAGGACATGATCCTGGCGGGTCTCGTGCCGGAATGGTTATTGCGTAGCTATACCATCCTGGTCACCGGTGACCACGGCATCAATGCCGACGGCTCGCACGGCGGTACCACTCCTGAGGTGCGCGAAGTCCCCCTCTTCCTGATCCAGCCCGGTCTTCCCGGCCGAGGCGACTCAAGCGAAGTGGTCTCCCACCTGCAGATCGCCCCGACGATCTTACACTTGCTGGGTGTTCCCATCCCTGAAACGATGAGACTTCCACCCCTCCCGGAATCGAGGCTTTTACCGGATCCCACCCCTCCCGGAAGCGAGGCTTCAGCCAGCTCCCACCTCCTGGAATCGAGGCTTTAGCCAGCTCCCACCTCCTGGAATCGAGGCTTTAGCCAGCTCCCACCTCCTGGAATCGAGGCTTTAGCCGGAACACCTGGTCAGCCAATGCCCCACCACCCTCCCCACATCTTCTTAGATGACACCTGGTACATGGTGACCGCAGCGACCTTTCAACATAGCCTATTATTGCACCCTGACGGGCACAAACAACTGTTGAGAGATCAACTAAGAATTCTGACTGGCGAATTCGGGATGAAGCTGAAGGCCTGGGTGATCCTTGACAACCACTACCACCTCCTGGTAAAAAGCCAGATTGGCGAAAGGTTACCAGATTTCTTCCAGCGATTTCACGGACGGATCTCTTACGAGATAAACCAAAGAGATGATATGCATCGCAGG
>Ga0209642_10001373_pt1 | contig 16138 bp, 10 predicted proteins | sample RifCSP19_2_FD_184025 | JGI IMG/M metagenome (GOLD analysis project Ga0209642, IMG submission 184025) | Soil microbial communities from Rifle, Colorado - Rifle CSP2_sed 19_2 (SPAdes) (version 2) | ecosystem: Environmental > Terrestrial > Deep subsurface > Rock core/Sediment | place: Rifle... | reverse complement strand
TTCGCTCTTGCCTTGCTGGTCCTCAAGGAAGGCGCGCGTCCGTTGTCGCCCATCGTGCGCGGTTCGCTCTCGGTGGACAATCCAGGCGGCGCCCTTGGACTTGGCTGGCTCTCTGCGATGCTCGTTCTCTCCGGCTCGCCTGTTGCCGCGACCGCCCTGACGTTTCAAGATGCTGGGGTCTTGAGCCGGGTCGAGACCTACCTGATGATCGCCGGCTCCCGGCTGGGAGCAGCCTTCATCGTGCTCCTCATTGGTTTCCTCTACCTCCTACGCGGAGTGCGCAGGGAGGCCAGCCTCGGGGCCGGCTTGCTTTCCCTCTTGGTGACACAGACGATTTACGCCCCCAGCATCGCGCTCGGTTTAGTGATACTTGCCAATCGCTGGATGGAACGCTGGTCGCCCACTTCAGACTCGATGATCGACTCGCCGGTCGATCGGATGTTTGCCCCCCTGATCCTGCTGTTGAAAGCGAATCTGTCTCCGTGGATGCTTTTCCCCATTGGTTTGCTCTTGATGCTGGCAAGCTTCTCGCTCTTCGACCGGGCTCTGCCCAACCTACGCCTTGAGTCGACACAGCTGGGTCGTGTGAACCGCCTGCTGTATAGACCGATCGTGACGTTCCTCCTGGGCCTGGCCGTCACGTCGCTCACTCTCTCGGTCTCCCTCTCTCTTAGCCTCCTGGTGCCCCTCTCTGCACGCGGGTTCGTGCGCCAGGAGAACGCGATCCCGTACATCATGGGAGCCAACATCACCACTTTCCTAGACACGCTCGCCGCCGCAGCACTTCTTGCCAACCCGGAAGCGGTCGCCGTGGTTTTGGTCGAGATGGTCAGCGTCACCGTGGTGTCAGTCCTCATCCTGGTGCTGTTCTATCGCCGCTTCGAGCGGGCCTTGGTGCGCTTGGTCGCGCTCATTGGCAGTCGAAGGCAGTACCTCGCTCTGTACGTGCTGTTCATGGTCGCTGTGCCGCTAACCCTCGTATTCCTCTTCTGAGGTGGAGAAGATGTGGATTCTCTTGTGCACGGATGGATCGGCCGAAGCCGAAGAGGCTGCGAAACTCGTCGCGCAGCTCAAAGCAGATGATGAAACGCGCGTCACACTCCTCGCCGTTCTCGAGAACGAGGGAGAACGCCCGCAACTGACTGCTTCGCTCGAACGTATGGAGAACGCCCTAGGGGACCCAACCCACGTCGTGGAGCGCCAGTTCCGGCGTGGACACGCCGCCGAACAGATCATCGCCCAAGCCGAGGAGCAGGTCTACGATCTGGTCGCCGTAGGAGCAAGAGGTCGGCGAGGGCTGACCAGATTTCGCATGGGTTCCACAACCAGCCGGCTGGCCAAGTCCCTCCCCAGTCCGCTTCTGGTCGTTCGCAACGTGCCGGATCGGGTCGAGAGAGTGCTCATCTGTACGAGCGCGGAGCTGCCTTCGCTGGAGACCCTGCGCCTTGGGGGTCGATTCGCTGCCAGTATGGCGAGCGAGGTCGGCCTGCTTCACGTCATGTCGCAGGTGGTCCTGCGGCCCGACAAACCCTCGGAGGACCTGGAGGACACGGCCGAGGAGGCCATGGCCCACCACACGCGAGAGGGCCAGCACTTGGAGCAGGCCACGGCGCTGTTGCGGGAACAAGCCGTAACCACTCCCATCCGACCCCGCATCCGACACGGCCTGGTGGTGGACGAGATCCTGGCCGAGATCGAGGAAGGCGCCTACGATCTGCTCGTGATCGGCGCGCACCGCAGGCCGGGAGTGACGCGTTGGCTTGAGGTCCTGCTCGACGACGTCACCGATCAGCTCTTGTCCCATGCCGAGTGCTCGGTGCTTGTCGTTCGCCCAGCTGCCGGTCGAGTCGCCTAGGACCTTGGTTGGTCTCCCACGCGGCCGCCCCGTCTCGCTACCCATCGACCGAAGTGCATGACGGCACGACCGGAGGAGCTCTCCGCGCTTGCCGGGCATGCCAACGCTTCCAACCCGCTCATGACAACCGATCGAGCTGGGTGTGTCCCATCGGACGTGGCGGGTTTCCTGGCAGGTCCGTAGGCCCGCCCCGGCGGGTGTATCCCACCTTGTGTGGCGGGAGGGCCTGCGCTAGCCCATCATGATCCCGGGTAGCGCGTAGGGGCGAAGCATTCGCTGTGGGAACCGAATGCACATCCGAAGGCTAACGGCGAATGCTTCGCCCCTACCCTGCCGCAGAGGCTACTGATGGCCTGAGGCATCCAAGACAGTCCTCTTTAGGCCCAGGCGATACCTCTATCGCCGAACGCGAAACTGCCGCGCCATGCCTGCCTTGTAGTGGCCGGGCAGGTGACACCCTAGCTGGTAGGTTCCCTCGAGAGTAAACGTGTAACTGATCGTGGCTTCTTGACCAGGGTGCAGGGCTGGCGCCCGCGTCTCACTTCCGTCTGCGTTCATGAGCGGCTCGTTCTCTGCTCCGGGGAGCTCGAGGACCAGATCGTGGTCTGTCGCGCCATCATTGATGATGAAGAACGTGACAGGAACCCCAAGCGGAACATCCTCGCGATCCATCTCGACACTGAACTCATTGAGTCGGACAACGACAGAGAATTCGCCTTCGCCAGCTTGAGCCGTCTCGACGGCCTGTGATCGATCGCCGCCGCAGGCGGTCAGCACCAGGCCCAAGACGAGAAGAGCGGCTGCCGGCGATTTGCGAAGCGGCTTGCCGCTCCGGAAGCGACGTGTGAGCTCTCTCAAGGTCTTCCACCAATCCCAGGTTGGATCGCTAAAGGGCCTCCTGGATTGCCATTCCCAGGACGGCGATTGCCAGGATATAGGCCAGAATGCGGCTGTTGACGGCCACCTTGGCCTGCAGCTGTGCGAGCTCGGCGGCTTGTTCGGGTCTGGGGGGCCCCCCGGCGGCGAGCAGTTGCTTGGCGATGGCCGCCGCCCTCAGGTTGGCCCTGCCGACGGTCAGGAACCCGTGCAGGAAGGCCAACAGGCCAAACACAGCCCCTAGGCTGAGAGCAATGCCTGCCGGTGTGCGGATCCATGCCAGTTGGAATCCACCCGAGACTTGGTCGTAGAGCACAAGCCCCGAGAGAAAGGTAAGGGCCGAAGCGGCTGATATCCAAAACAGGAATCGCGTCCGGGCGAGAATGTACTGCATCACCTTCCCACCCTCCGGCGCGGTGGCTTTCACTGCGCCGCCCAGAAACCCGGACAGGAAAAAGGTGGAGCCTACCCAGAAGATCCCTGAGAAGATGTGGATGACGCGCAACACGAGCTTGAGCCAGTCGACCGACACGGGACATCCTCCTTCATGGCGAGATCCGCGAGCATTCGGGACTGTCTCGGTTTTGCGGACAATCCCGAAGGCGAAGTCGCGCAGAGTATACCCCAATCGTTGGTACTCTGGTCCTAGACGCCTGCCCGTAACCTCCCGAGCAGAATCCCGACATCCATGGTGAAACTACTCTCTGGAGGGAAACGCGATGCGCAATTCGAAACTAGGTTTGACCGTGGTGCTTCTTCTCTTCTCAGCTGCCTTGATTGCCGGTTGTCAGGCTGCCCCCGCCGCCCTTGGCGCGGACGCGGAGACCAAGCAGAGCTCCGAAGTAGAGTTGCTGGGTCTCGTCCGTGAGATCGGCGACGAGGCCTGGATCGTGGGTGAGCAGTCCCTCGCCATTGCGCCGGAAACCGAGATCAAGGGACTGATAGTCCCGGGTGACTTCGTCAAAGTCCACGCGCTCCTGTCCTTGGACGGCAGCCTGCAGGCGCGCGAGATCGAAGTCCAGGATCCTAGACCCGCTGACCTACGCCCAGAGCTGGAGTTCGTCGGCCTGGTGGAAACGATCTCGACCAACTTGTGGACCGTTGGCGGCAAAGCTGTCGCGGTCACGGCCCAAACCGAGATCAAGGGCTTGCTGGTCGTTGGAGATCGGGTGAAGGTGCACGCCTTCTTAGCAGCCGACGGCTCTCTGACCGCTCGCGAAATCGAGCTCGCCGAGGATGAAGAGGCGCAGGATGACCGCGCGGGCGAAGAGACTGAGTTCGAAGGGATCATCGAGAGCATGACGCCTACTCTGTGGATGATCGGCGGCAAGTCGGTAGTCGTCACCGAGCAGACGGAGTTGGAAGGGCAGCTCAATATCGGAGATGAGGTCCAGGTGGAAGGGTTCCTGGCGGCTGACGGCTCATTGGTTGCGCGTGAGATCAAAGCGGTAGAAGCGCTCGGTGATGCCAATGGCCAGGGCGATCAGGACGACGATGCTGAAGACGATGATGGTGAAGACGACGAGCAATCCGGGTCAGGCCAAGACGACTCGGACGACGATGATGATGACGAAGATCAATCCGGGTCAGGTCAAGACGACTCGGACGACGATGATGATGATGACGAAGATCAATCCGGGTCGGGTCAAGACGACTCGGACGACGATGATGATGACAATCGCGGCGGTCCGGGTTCAGGGGATGATGACGCCGAGGACGAAGACGACTAGGTGAACAGGACTCGCGGGCTTCTCGTTGCCGCCCGCCGGGTGGCAGCGAGAAACCCGCGTGAATGTCGATGGTATACTCTCCGACAACCTTGTGGCGCTGTTTCGCTTGGCCCCGAGCGTCGAACAGAACGGGGACATCGTTGAGCCAGGAAACCGCTGAGATCGAGCGTCTCCGCGCGCTGGACACCCAGGCAATCGCGCGGATCCACGACCAATACTTCCCGGAGCTCTACCGATATGCTCGCTTTCGAGTCGGCGATCCTTCGATTGCAGAAGACATCGCATCCGAGGCCTTCACACGGCTTCTGGAGGCGGTGCATCACGGCCGAGGGCCGAGATCAAGCCTGCACGGATGGTTGTTCGGCACAACGAGGCACCTCATCCATGACCATTACCGAGGGCGCTACGGTCGACCGACAGAAACGTTCAGCGATGAGATGGCCGCCGAGACGCCCGACCTTTCCCTGCATGTGGAACGTGACGAACTTGAGAGGTCTCTGAGGATCGCCCTCACCCATCTGACCCCCGAGCAACAAGACGTGCTGGCATTCCGGTTTGGCGCAGGATACTCGCTCGAGGAAACGGCATCCGAACTGAGGAAGAAGCCGAACGCAATCAAGGCTCTCCAGTTCCGTGCCCTGGCCGCCCTGCGCAGGCGTATGGGAGAGGGACGGTTGGTGGAATGAGCACAAAGCCCTACGATGCCCTGCAGCACTGCCTGGATGCCATGCGCGCAGGTGCGGACATCGAAAGCTGCCTTCACCGCTACCCTGACTTCGAGGATTTCCTTCGACCCGTATTGGAGGCGGCCGCGGTGTTGGAGGATGTTCGGGCAGAGGGTGTGCCGCCGCAGGCATTGGCCCGCAGTCGAGCCAGGCTTCTTCGCCGGGCGTCTCAACTCCGTTCGGTGTCAGCCCGAAGCCGGACACCGCTTGCTCGCGCACGATTCGCCCTGGCGTCGCTGGCCGTGATCCTGGCGTTCTTCCTGGGCGGCCAGCGGCTGTGGACGGCTTCCGCGCAATCTCTGCCGGGTGATCTGCTCTACGCGGTGAAGCTGGCAGGGGAAGATCTATCCCTCAGGCTGGAGAAGAACCCTGCAGCTCGCGAGCAACTGACGAGCGACTTTGAGAAGCGCCGGGCCGATGAAGTGCGGCAGCTGCTGGAGCGGCAACGGGTTACACAGGTGAGGCTCGAGGGGCAAGTGACCGAGATTAGCCTGCAACGCTGGGTTGTTGCCGGTGTGCCCGTGGTGGTTTCGGCCCAGACGCTCGTCGACCGCGGAGTAGGCCTGGGCACAACAGTGCTCGTCGAGGGCGAGACTCAACCAGAAGGCTGGCTCCTCGCGGCGAGGATTCGGTTGCTCGGGTTCATGCTGATCGGAAGAGTTGACTCGATCTCAACGACGACCTGGGTTGTCAGCGGCATGAGCCTTCAGATCACGGCCGAGACGGCGGTCGATCCAACGGTGCGAACGGGAGACGAGGTGGAGGTCTTTGTGAGGGTCATTGCCGGAGGCGGAAACATGGCGCTGACGATCCGCTTGCGCTCGCCGGCAACGCCAACGGCGTCCCCGCCCCTCCCATCCGAAACGCCAGCGCCACCCACTCCCACGCCTGCCCCTCAGGGCGGAGAGATCGAGTTCAGCGGAGTCGTTAGCGCCATCGGCCCCGACACGTGGACGGTGGATGGAAGGATGCTGTGGGTCGACGCGTCCACGGAGATCAAGGGCTCCCCCGCCATTGGAGACACGGTCAAGGTTCATGCCATCGTCGCCGCCGACGGCCAGCTCCGGGCGAGAGAGATCGAGCGTGAGAGTGGCGAGAAAGAGACTCCGGAGGACGGCGACGGCGACGAGGATGACGACGACGGCTCAGGCGGGAGCGGCGGCTCGCATGGATCCTCACCCACCCCGGACGAGGACGAGGGTGAAGAAGAGGAGGAAGACGACTGACAGATCGCGAGCGACGCGACTTACTCCACGGTTACGCTCTTCGCTAGGTTGCGCGGCTGATCCACGTCCGCGCCGCGCAGGACAGCGACATGATACGCTAGGAGCTGCAAGGGAATGATGGCCGTAACCGGGCTCAGCATCCACGGGATTTCCGGTACCCAGATCATGTGATCCGCGAGCGCCTCCAGCCTCGTATCACCGTCGCTCCCAACCGCAATGACAACCCCTCCGCGAGCCTTCGTCTGCTCGATCTGACTGAGCATCTTCTCATACCAAGGATCCCTCGGCGCCAGAGCGACCACGGGCATCGTCTTATCGACAAGGGCGATCGGGCCATGTTTCATCTCGCCGGCGGGATAGGCCTCGGCGTGCACATAAGAGATTTCCTTGAGCTTCAGCGCCCCTTCGTAGGCGGTGGGCATGTTGATGCCGCGGCCCAAGTAGAGACAGTGGTTGACCTCTTTCAGCTCGCGCGCAATCCCCTCGACCTGCGGGGCACGATCCAGGCACCTACCCACCAGGTCCGGGACAAGGCGCAAGTCACGAACCAGCGTCTTCCTTTGATCCGATTCTAGAGTCCCTCTCAGATCTCCCAGAAGGATCGCGAGCATGTAGAGGTCGAGTAATGGCGCCGTGTAAGCCTTGCTCGAGGCTACTCCGATCTCGGGACCCGTTTGCATCCCAATGAAACCATCGGCTATGCGCATTGCCTGTGAGCCAACGGCGTTGACGATACTCCACAGCACCGCCCCCTTGCGCCTGCCTTCCGCCATAGCCGCCAACGTGTCGGCAGTCTCGCCGGATTGGCTGATGGCTAACACGGCGGTGTCGCGATCGACGAGCGGATCACGATAGCGGAACTCCGAAGCGATGTCCACTTCGACCGGAATCCTGGCAATGCGTTCGAGCAGGATCTTCCCCACCATGCCGGCGTGAGCTGCCGTCCCGCAGGCGGTGATGACAATCCTCTCCAGTCTGCGTGCGAGCTCAACGGTCAAGTTGAGCGACGGGAGTTGAACCCGGCCCGCCTCGAAGTCGACCCGTCCGGCGATGGTGTCCGTCGTCGACCGCACCTGCTCGAAGATCTCCTTCAGCATGAAGTGCTTGTACTCTCCCTTTTCTGCCGACACAGGATCCCAAGGAACAACTTGCGCCTCCACTTGCAGTGGAACGCCCTCCAGCGTCTGGACTTGAAATCCGTCTCTGGTCACGATCGCCATCTGCCCGGATTCCAGGAAGGCCATCCTGCGCGTGTGCTCAAGGATTGCCGGAATATCCGAGGCGACGAACATCTCGCCCTGTCCCTCGCCGATGACAACTCCGCCGGCGTTCCCCACCCGAGCCGCAATGATCTTGTCCGGCTCCCGAGTCGAAAGAAGGACGATTCCGTGGGCTCCTTTCAAGTGCAGGATCGCGCGTCGGGCTGCCTCCGCAAGCGGCGTCCCCGTCGCCAAGTGGCGCTCCACGAGATGAGCGATGACCTCGGAATCAGTGTCGGAATTGAACCGTACACCTTCCGCCTGCAGTTCGTCGCGCAAGGCCAGGAAGTTCTCAACGATCCCATTGTGAACGACGACCACCTCGCCGGTGGCCCCAACATGGGGATGGGCATTGCGGGCGCTGGGTTCGCCGTGAGTGGCCCAACGTGTGTGCCCGATGCCCAAATTCCCGGAGACCGGCTCGGTTTGCAGGAGAGCGGCAAGTCGCTCCAGCTTCCCGGCATCACGCCGAATCTGTAGCCTTCCCCTGTCTACGACGGCGAGCCCGGCCGAGTCATAGCCTCGGTATTCGAGCCGTCGAAGTCCTTCATAGATGATCGGCGTGGCATCACGCGCGCCGACATAACCGACGATTCCACACATCGTCCATCCTCCGAGGAGATGTAGGTTGGTGGGCGCCACTCAAGGCACATTTCTCCGCGTCGTTGCCGAGCTAAGGAAGTCGACGCCGAGCCGTCTGTCCCCACTGACGGCATTCGGCGTGCGGCGCCAGGAGGCGCCGCCTCCGACACGGTCTTGTGCGCCGAGTTGGAAGTGGAAAGGCAAATGGGCGGTGGCGCGCCCAGAGGGCATCCGCTGATCTCTCGATTTTCCCGGCCCGCCGGTGGGTAGCCGTCGGGTTCGCCCGGTTAGCTCCGCCCTGCGGCGGAGAACCCTCATCCTCGTCACCCTGAAGGGTTCAGGGCCATGCGCTGCGCCTTTCGCTTGATCCTGTACGCTTTTCTCCCTCTTCCCTCCGACATGGAAATCAGATCGGAATTATACACTGATCGCGCTTCGAGCGTGTCCTGCGTACCCATCCGAGGACATGTGGGCTCTTCGGCAGGGTAAGGGTGAAGCCTGACTACAGCCCTGTTTGGCTATGCGAAGTCCAGCGTATGCGCCGTCGCCGCCGAGAGATCGCTGTAGTACCCCCGACGATCTTCCGCTAGCATCCTCGCTAGCACGTACATCGCCTCGTCCGCCATACGCCGCATCTGCTCCCTGCTCGGGCGTCCTTCGAAGCGACGAAATCGGAACGGCCGGCCTAGTCGGATCACCGCTCCCGGCCTGCGCCTACGCGCCGGAGAAAGGCTGGGGAAACCCTCCGTCCCATCGATCGCCACCGGAACGACCGGCGCGCCGCTCTGATGGGCCAAGTAGGCGACCCCCTCCCTTCCCCGACGCAAACGCGGGCTGCGCGTTCCCTCCGGCGCAACGAGGATCACCTCTCCCGCTTGCAGAACCTGGAGCGCCCGCAACAGCGCCTGGCGATCGACCTCCCCCCGACGAATCGGGATCACACCCCAAAGATGAGGCAACAAGCCGATCAGGGGGTAGTGCAGCACTTCTTCCTTCGCCAACGGCACGATGTTCCTGGGGACACAACCGAGAACGACGATGGGATCGACAAACGCGATATGGTTGATCATGAGGATCGCCGGCCCGACCGCAGGCAAGTTTTCCAGCCCATCGACCCGCTCAACTTTCAGTAGAAGCCGAAAACCAATCTGGCTCAGTAGCCAACGCAGGACCCGCCGACGCGCCTCCCAGCGACCATGGTCGTACGGCTCCAGCTTCCCTGAGAAACCAACCGGTTCGGCGGCGGCGCCTCCTGGCACCGCACGCCGAATGCCGTCTGTGGGGACAGACGGCTCGGCGGATCCCATCCGATGCCCCGCACTGCGCTTGATCCGCACCAGGTCAAGGGCGCGACGCACGACCTCATCTAGGCTAAGCCCCGTCGTGTCGATCGTCGTCGCGTCTGGAGCAGGCCGCAAAGGCGCATGTTCTCTCCCCGAGTCGATCCGGTCGCGCTCTAGGATGGACTGGTAGATCTCGTCCATGGAGCCCGGCTGTCCTCGACCGGCCTGCTCGAGGTAGCGACGTCGCGCCCGCTCCTCTGGAGACGCGTCGAGGTAGATCTTCACATCGGCGTCGGGCATCACGACCGTGCCGATGTCCCGACCCACCATAACCACTCGCCCCTGCAAGCCAATCTCCCGCTGGCGAGCCGTCATCGCACGGCGCACGCCGGCGTATGCCGATACCACAGAAACCAGGGCATCCACCTCGGCGCTGCGGATGGCCCACGTCACATCCACACCGTTGAGGAGGACATCGCATTGCCGGCCGTCTTCGACCGAGGGCCTGCGAAGCTCGATCACAACCCGCTCAGCTAGCTCCGAGACGCCCATTTCGTCGGAAGGGTCAAGACCTCTCTGCAGAGCCGCCAGAGTCACCGCGCGATACATGGCGCCCGTATCCACGTATAGAAAGCCAAGCTCACTCGCAATCCGCAGACCTGCCGTGGACTTGCCCGATCCGGCAGGACCATCGATCGCGATGGTCAGCTCATCCGGCATGCTGTATGCTCACTCTTTGGGCGGCGCGAGGACATCGCCCGGAACAGAACCCGTCAGCCAGCCTAGGTCCGATCGGACCAGTAGAATCCAGCGATCACCGACGCTGGGTCCATCCCGTCTGACAAGCCATGCCAGGAAATTGGGCGGAAGATCCCCCGTCCAACCCCATTCCTCACCGATCGAAAGGTTCTGACCAATGTAGTCCGCGGCGAGTCCGGGCAGCGCCCCGTCGTCGCGGGCAACCAGGATTGGAGGAGATTGCCCGGCAGGACTGTCAAGGCTCGTTGGCTGCGCGTCCCGCAAGGCCCAGGCGAGCGATGGAGTCGGGTCATCCGCGAAAGCGACTCGGACCGGCTCGAGGTTCACGCGCTGTCCAGCGGAAAACGAATGCAGCGTCTCTCTCACGAGGTCCAAGCCAGGAGCAACCGCTTGCCTGCGCCACAACTCTTGCCGGAGCATTCCATGGTTTGGCCGATTCATGCGCCATCCGGTCGTGATCGCGATAAGCATCAGGGCCAGGCCGGCTGTCCATGCGCCGGCATGGGACGCCGATCTCCATTCCCATCCAAGGCCGAAGAGGAAGACAGCCATGACTGCCAAAAGCAATGCGCCCAGCGATTGGAGCAAGCGAGGATCGAAAACGCTTTCTCCGGCCTGGCGCTCTGCGCTTTGGGCGAACTCAACAAGCTGGAAGTAAGAGAAGCTCAGCAGAACCAGCAGAACAGAACTCAAGAGGAGAGCCCAGGTCCATCTCCCCCCATCGAGAAACCTCTCGGCGAGTTGGATCACCGCGCGCGCCCCAAGGTAGCAGAGAGGCACGAGCGCCCAAATCAGGTCTTCCGGTCTGCGCCCCGGATAGATCAGCGCCAAGGCCCACGCCCCAAGCGCCCAACTTGCCGCCCAGCTCCCGGCCTTGTCCTTTGCCCTCAGCGCGCTCACGGCCCCGAGCAAGCCTGCGACGAGCGTGAGAGGTTCATAGATCGGCAAGATAGAAAGGATGGTAACGGCGTGGAAGGAGGCGGGTCTGGCCCATCCCCCCGCCCAAGCGCTCACCGCCTCTGAAAACCCTTCCAGGCCTGTCGGCGCAAGTCCGAACCCTGCGCCCGCAGCGAGAAAACCACCGATGAAGAAGAGGGCAGTTTGAAGCGACGCAGACGGCAGGAAGCCTCGGATCGAATTCGCGAGTGCTTCCCGCTCTCTGCTCATGAGCAAGAAGATCAACGTCCCTAGCCCAAGCCCGAGGAAGGCATTCATCGTCGCGGACCCGGAGGCAAAGGCGACCCCCAGGGCCAAAGCTGCCCAAAGGAGCGGCTTCGAATTTGCACTAAGTCGTTCCCCGCCGGTCAGCAGACCGATTGCGAGCAGCAGCGCGAGCGCCGCGATCGCGTCTCCGCCGGCCGTCCTGGAGGTCGTGACCAGCGCTGGCGAGAGCGCCAGGAGTAGCGCCATTGCCAAGCTGGTCCCGCGGCCGAACCTCCTGCGAATGAGAAGCGGGGTAAGCACGATCCCCGTCCCGGCGGCAACCGGCAAGATCCTCGCGCCGAAATCGCTCGCGGCGCCAAACTGGAAGATCAGGCGCGTCCAGGCTCTGTAAGCAGCGCTGGGCGCCGCGCTAGGCTCGGGATTCCAGAAGGGAGAACCTGCTTGCGTGGCAGCGGCCGCCTGCAAGGCCTCGGTCGCCTCACCATCGGAAAGAGGCAGCTCTCCCAGTCCACTGAGCCTAAGCAGCACGGCAGCCCCTAGGATCACGGCGTAAAGAACGGTCTCAGTTGTGAGCTTGAATGAACGGATCATTGGTCCGATGTCTCCGCCCCACGTCGGGCGTAGATCGTCGCGCCCAAGTCGTTGTAGACAATGTCCAAGTGCCCCTCGAACTTGCGGAGTTCGATCTGAGGGTAGGTTGCCCGTTCCCGATCACCGACATAGATGTATCGGATGCCATATTGGTCCATGATGGCTAACGCTTCCTCCCAGTCGCGCGTCAGATAGAGGCGCCGGATGTCGTCCTTTCGGGAGCCTTGGATTTCCGTCGTCCCGCGCCATTGAAACTCGTGGAACTCCCACCCGAGCACGGTGGGGAAGCCCGTGTGCGCCGAAATACGCGCGAAGTCTGTGTAGCTCCCGCCGCGGGCTTCGACCGCCTCGACCATGATACCGAGCTCCAGATTCTCGTTGATCCAGCGGATCGCAGCCAGGTCCTGAGGGCTGCTCTGACCTAGATGTGCGATGCCATCCAAGGTTCTCCCGTTTCGGGGACGAAACCCTTCGGCGCGTGTCCACGTTGACATCACGGGATAGAACATGCCCAGGACCAGCGGGAAGATGATTACGCCCTTCGCGAGTTCTCCCACGGTCGCCGCTCGCGGGCGCAGCTCGTAGACGGCATACGCCGCCGCGATGCCCCATAGGACCCATGCCGCGTAGTAGAACTTGAACACCGTGTTCATTCGGGTTCCGAACAGGTCGCGCAGATAGAGGAACTCCGGGCCGAGGACGAGCAGGGCTCCGACCGATATGAGAATGGCGACGAACGCCCACACAGGGACTCCCCCGGTCTCGCCCTCGGAGTCCGGGTAGCCTACTTCCCCTGCCGGAGACGATGCGCCTGCTTGGTCCATTTCGGGCTCGTCAGCCTCTGGTCCCGCGTGGGGCCGCAACAGAAGCATCAAAGACCCGCCCAGCACGCTCCCGAGAAGGAGAGGCGTCCACGGCTCACCCAGTCGGCGCTGGATGACAGCCTGGATCGCTTCCTCGATGCCGGATGCGCCGACGGCTTCGAGGGCAGTCTGGACCAGCCCCCGCCCGGATACGAGAGCAACGACGAGGCCCAAGGCCCAGGAAGTGAGCAACAATGCAACGGGGAAGGCGAATGTCGCCGCCAGCAGCAATCGGCCGCCAGGGATCCTCCAATGCGACCGCACCTGAGACGTCATCCAGATCACGCACCCCAGAGTGATGAGCACGGCGATTATCAACGACACTACCAAGTCCGCCGCTCGGGGCATGTCGCGCGTGAGCAGCAGGAAAACTACGATATCCGCGAGCGGAAGTGCGAAGAGCAGCAGGAACATGCTGCGAGTAGCCGGCTGGCGCCACGCCAGCCAGGCCAGGATCGGCACGAGGAGCACGCCAAACATGACAAGGCTCTGAGCCAGCCGAGAGGGGAAGATCAGGTTCGGCAGCAGGCCGCTCGCCTGAGAGGAGAAGCTAAGATACCATGGCAGATAGAGCATGACCCCTAAGAAGATGAACCGAACGGCGGCTGAACCGACTCGTATCGCCCATTGGCGCGCAGAGGTACCCCGCCCGAGCCAGGCGAGGACGGCAACGAGAATGCTCAGCTGGATAGGGAAGTCCCAGACATTGAGGAAGGCCAATCCACCGTAAAGCCACGCAGCAAACCAGAACTCGGGGCGACGCAGGCTGAGGGCCGTTTCGGGCGTGAGGCCCCCCGGTTCCGCCATCCTACGCGCACTTCCCGCCAGGAAGACCTGGTATGTGGCGGTTATCGCCAGGAGCACAAATGGCAGGGCAAGGACGTGCGGGTGGTTGTCGGCGAGGACGAATGAGAAGAACGGGAACTCGTCGATCACCTCCACGTCCGCGCCTGCCAACGTACGATCGTGAACCACGCGCGAAGCCCTCCACCACCACCAGCCGCCGCGTGTCGGGATCGGGCTGGGAGAACCGGCGGGGGCGGTGTTCAACTCCTTGATGTCCAGCCATCGCCAGAACGACGAATCCAACCCGCCGCTCGCGGAGGGCTTCCAGAACACCTGCTGGGAATGCAGGAAATCGAGGAACCCTTCCAAGTTGCCTGTCAGCAGCACGAATGCGACGGCTAGGAGCGGCGCAGCATGCCGAACACGCTCGCCCCGGCCACCGATCAAGTTGTACAAGAGGCTGTACGAACCCAGGGCGGTGAGCGCAAACACGAACGAGATGCCGAGATTGAAGGCTACCCCTGCCGTGACACCGCTCAATCTCGTCATGAGAGCCAGTATGACGTACCCGAAGTAGTAGTAGGAAATCCCGTAGCCAGAAAGCCAAGGATCCAAGGGGGGAAAGTGTCGCGAGCGAAGCGTAGCGTTGAGGAAGGCCAGCTCCATGGGCTTCTCGGTGGCTACGATCTCCGGGCTATTGGAGCGAACAAAGGCCCACAATACGAAGCAGGTAAGAAAGACTCCTTCCATCCAGAAGATCGATCGTCGGTGTTGCCTCAGCCACCCCTTCAACTCCCCCCACCGGCCGCGCATCAGTACGGCAGACGTGGCCATCACCACGACCAGGGAGATTACGGCACCCCCGACGTCATTGTCGAAGACGCGCAAGGATGCCCCCAGCCAGAGGACATAGCCTGTCGCCATGAGGCCCAGCGCACGCGCAATGCCATACCCGCGATCGGGCAAGCGGGCCAAGAGGCGCCACGCAATCGGGAGGGCGGCCAATCCGAGTGCGCTACTGACGACCCACCAGCGGAGCACCGACAGCATCAACGAAGCACCTCGAAGATCTCTGTCTCTCCGACCCGGAACGCCTCCCTCAAGATCCCACGATCAACCATGGCGCTGAACTTGTCGAACCCGTGTGTCGGGCACGACAATCGAACATCCGAAGACAGGGCGTCGAGGGGTTCGCACTCGCTCGCTCGGACAGGCGGCGCGCTGATGCCCACTCCCCGCCCGCTCAAGTCACAAGTCACGGCTTCATTCGGGTTGGATGCCCAGCACGGCTTGACGAACTCGTAATAGATGCGCTCGTTGCGTCCCAGGATCACGTAGCGCACGTCATACTTCTGTAGGAAGTCCAGCGCCTGCTCGACCGAGGTCGTCGTGTAGAAGTCGGCGATCTCCTTCGCTCGGCTCTCGACCGCCCCGTCGCCGACCGCCCCCCTCTGCTGCCGTTGGTGCCAGTTCCAGCCCAGCACGGCCGGAAGACCGGTGTAGATGGCGAAGCGTGAGCCCCACCGGTACTCGAGCAAGTGCGCTTCCACGATGACCGGCGACCCGATCACGTTTTCCTGCATCCAGCGGATCGCTTCGTAATCCTCGTCCAACTCAAATGAGACATCGAGTTCATACTGAGTCGCATAGGGCATGAACGCCATGCCGTCGAGCACGTGAGGGGCATCCGCCGCCATCCGATCGCGTATCTTCGACGGCGTCGCCGTCAGGGGATAGAGAGCCGCGCCGAAGACCAGCAGGGCCAGTCCCGCGTTCCATCCGATCTGCCAGCGTTGCGTCCAGGAGGACTGCTCGATGAGCGTCCAATAGAGCGCCGCCGCCGAGCTGATGCCGAGTAAGGACCACACCTCCAAATAGAACTTGAAGACGGTGTTCATGCGCCCAATGTCGCCGACCAAGACAATGACTTCGACGAGCACCGTCAACGCCGCGGCCGTGCCAACCAGGCAGAGGACGGCGCGCTTCTCCACCGGCATCCCCGGCCGAAGGAACAGAATCCCGCACCAGAATATCAACGGCAAGGCAAGCAGCGAGACCGGAAACCCCATCCCTGCAAAGACGAGGACCGCCGCCAGAGCCACGAAGGCGAGAGTGGCAATCCCTCCGAACCAGGGGCGCAGTCTGGCGAGAGCCTTCAATGGCGTCGCCGCCATCCACTGCCGCGTCTCCCACGTCAGCCATGAGAACAAGATGAAGAGGGACAACCCATGCACGGTGATGTACGCGCTCAGTGAGGTTCTCGATCCGCGCCACACATCCACGTCCGTGTAACCTTGAAGGTACCATTGGGAGTAAGGCAAGTACAGGAGATAGGCCAGACCCACGAGGACCCCGGCCTGCAAGACGCCTTTGCCAAGGGTCCATGCCATGCGCGCTAGAGCATCGACGCCCGTCTCTCCCCCGGCATACCAGGTCGAT
>Ga0209642_10001371_pt1 | contig 16160 bp, 13 predicted proteins | sample RifCSP19_2_FD_184025 | JGI IMG/M metagenome (GOLD analysis project Ga0209642, IMG submission 184025) | Soil microbial communities from Rifle, Colorado - Rifle CSP2_sed 19_2 (SPAdes) (version 2) | ecosystem: Environmental > Terrestrial > Deep subsurface > Rock core/Sediment | place: Rifle... | reverse complement strand
CCCTCCGCGCCCTCGACGCCGAAAGCCGTCGATGGGGAGCGACGGCACGGCGTCGAGGGCGCGGAGGGCGAAGCGCGTTGTACCTAAGCTCACTCGTCGCGATCGGCGCCCTTGGCTGGCTAGGTCTGCGCTTCGAGTCAGCCCTGCCGGCGGCTGAAATCCCGCCTCCCAATGCAGCCACATCAGGCGAGGAGGTCGTGGGCGAAGGACCCGTGGGCGCACTCCAGCAGCCGACGGCCACCGAGACCGCATTGCCTACCTTCTCGCCGGCGCCTTCGCGCTTCGGATCGCTCATCTTCGCTGCGCGCGCAGGCCTGTATTCGCACTTGATGAGTTACGTTCCTGGCAGCGCAGCGGCCGTTCAGCTCACGTTCGGAGCGTGGGATGATCGAGACCCCGCAGTGAGTCCGGACGGATCCCGCATAGCCTTCCGTTCTCGTCGGGACGGCAACTGGGACTTGTATCTGCTTGACATCGGCAGCGGAGGAGTCCGACGGCTCACCGAGACTCCCGGGTTCGAAGGCAGTCCCGCGTGGTCGCCGGATGGCGTCTGGTTGGCCTATGAGGCGCACGACGGCGATGACCTGAACATCATGCTCCTATCCCTCAACCCAGATCGAACGCCGATCCAGCTCACCAATTACCCGGCGAACGATCATTCACCGTCCTGGGATCCCAACGGACGGATCATCGCCTTCATCTCCGATCGCGATGGCGCAGACGATGTCTTCCTGGCCGACCTGGACCGAGCGGACGGCCGCTTCCGCAATCTGACGAACTCGCCGGATGTTGAGTCCTCGCCCACGTTCGATCCCAGCGGCTTGCACCTGGCCTACTCCGTCTCCGCCGATGGCCTCGACTACGTGATGGTTCAAGATCTTGCAAACCTCGGCCTCAAGCCAGTACGCCTCGGCCAGGGCCGCGCCCCGGCCTGGGCCGCTGATGGTCAGGCGGTTGCGGCTGAAATCCGCACGGCGCATGGGTCAGTTCTCATCAGTTACTCCTTGGTCTCGTCCAACGTTCCACCCTTGGGGATCGCCGTGCCGGCGGATGTATATGGCATGGACTGGGCGTCTGGTTCCGTCGCCGCACTCGCACGGCCGGCGGCGGAGCAGACCTTGGATGCGATGACGATTCCGAGACAGATGGCGACCTCCGCGCTGGGCCGATTGTCGCTCGTCGAGCTTGCCGGCGTGACGGCGCCCCACCCCATGATATCCGATGCGGCCGATGAGCCGTTCGTGGCTCTCCGCGACCGAGTTCTTGCGGATACAGGCTGGGATTTCCTCTCGTCCTTGGAGAACGCATTCGTCGGCCTCAATGACCCGCTTCCGCCTGGGTTTGCCTATAACGATTGGCTTCTCACGGGTCGGGCTTTCGCCTTCAGCCAGGCGCCTCTCGAAGCTGGGTGGGTTGAAGTCGTGCGCGAGGATCTTGCGGGAGAGACCTATTGGCGCGTCTTTGTGCGTGCGTTCGCGCAAGATGGCTCCCACGGAGAACCCCTACGCCAACGACCTTGGGAGTTCCGCACCCGTTTCACCGGCGACCCATCTGCCTATGACGCGGGCGGGACGCTGAAGGAAGTCATCCCTTCTGGCTACTTTGTCGATTTCACGGCGCTTGCGGCAGCGTACGGCTTCGATCGCCTGCCTGCCCTTCCAGGCTGGCGCACTTATTTCTTGGGAGCTCGCTTCAATGAGTTCGCGCTCACGGACGAACTCGACTGGACGTCGGCGATGCTGGAGATCTATCCGCCTTCCAGTATCGTCACACCAACCCCGTTTCGCACTCCGACGCCCACTCCGACGCTCACTCCCACGCCAACCCGCACCCCATGGTGGTGGCGCTGGCGTACCCCGACTGCCAGCCCGACCCGAAGCCCAACCTCAACCCCTACCCCGTCTCCAAGCGCGACCCCATGACCCGCTTGAAGGCGGCGCCGACGGCGGTCTTAGTCGCCGCCATTGCAATCGGAGGACGGGGCCAAGGCGACTCCGTGGAGCGATCCCGGGACGATTCGAGCGCGCAGGCGACGCCGCCACCGACGGCGACCGGGAGTCCCCAAGGGGCGCTACCGATCGCCGGGTGGGGTGGCGGGGCTGGTCAGGCAGCGCCACCCGGGTTCTCTGTGCAGCAGCCCTTCCCGACGCCCGGCCCGAACGAGGTCTCCGCGTGGCGTCCTCCGCCGTATCGGCCGCCGCTGGCGCTCCGGCTGCATGATCACTACTTCTTTCATCGTCCGATCCCGTCCGGTGAGGTCAACTGGCCGCTTTCCGTGTACCGCTATGGAACGACGTTTTTCGGCGAGGAAGCGGTTCACACGGGCGTCGATCTGGGCGCCGATAAGGGGACGCCCGTCCTGGCGGCCGAAGCGGGCGAGGTGGTGTGGGCAGGCTACGGGCTATACCGGGGCCTCGAAGACAAGGATGACCCATACGGGCTAGCGGTCTCGATCCGCCACGACTTCGGGTATGGGAATCAGCTCCTGTTCACCAACTACGGCCACATGGACACGCTCGCCGTTTGGCCCGGACAACGGGTAGAAGCGGGCGAGACGATTGGTACGGTGGGCGACACGGGCCATGCCAGTGGTCCCCATTTGCACTTCGAGGTCCGGCTAGGGGACAATCGCTACTTCGCCACGCGCAATCCGGAGCTCTGGATGGTTCCCCCCGAAGGGTGGGGGGTCTTGGCAGGGCGCGTCGCGGATACGAGAGGCGAGCCGTTGACCGAGCAACTGGTCCAGATCACATCCATCGAGAGCGGAGAGCGTTCTTCCGTCTGGACATACGCCAAGGGCACCATCCGGCCGGACGAGTTCTATCAAGAGAACTTCGTCATCAGCGACTTGCCTGCCGGCCCTTACGAGGTGCGGATCGCCTTCGTTGGCCACAGCTTCACGGCTTCGCTCCTCGTCCATCCTGGACAGACGAACTTCATCACCTTCCGCGGCCGGCAGGGTTTTCTCGTCGAGCCGGCCTCTGCTCCTCCTGACTTCTCGAAGCCACCCTTGCCTTAGACCGATCTGCCGAGGTCGGCAGGCCCACCTTTGTCATTATTGCAAACTTAGCTTGACACTGACCTTCTCGGCGTGCTATCCTTCTCGGCTGGCAGCCGGGAGGGTGAATGATCCGCGAGCGTGTCGCCGACAACGTATACATGTTCACCAGCGACACCTATGCGCAGGTCAATGCGGGCGCAGTCGTCGGCGCCGAATGGTCCGTGCTGATCGACACCCTGCCATTCCCCGAAGAGAGCAAGGGAATTCGGGAATTCCTGGAAGGCCGTTTGGCCAGCCCCGTACGCTACCTCATCAACACACACTATCATGGCGACCATACTCTGGGCGGCTACCTCTTCCCAAAGGCCACAGTCATTGGCCACAGGCTATGTCGTGAGCTACTGGACGGCCGTGGCCGTGAAGCACTGGCTGGCGCCAAGGAGCACAACCGCGAGCTGCGCGAAGCGGAGATCGTCTTGCCCTCCATCGTGTTCGATGAAGGCGAGCTCACGCTGCGCGTCGGGAAGCGGACGCTCCGCCTACTTCATCTACCGGGCCATAGCCCCGATGGCATCGGAGTCTTGGTGATGGAGGATCGGGTGCTGTTCTCAGGCGACGCCATGATGCCGGTCCCGACCATTGTCGACGGCGATTATGATCAAGCCCTTGCAAGCCTCAAGCGCATCCCACGCTTGAAGCTGGAGAACATGGTCCAGGGCCATGGGGAAGTGGTCTTGCGCGGTGAGATCAATAATGGCGTGCGCTCCAACTTGAATTACCTCGCCTCCATCCGTCGCCATGCACGCAAGGCCGCGCGCAGGAGGGATCCTGAGGCCTACTTGGCTTCCATCGACATCGAAGAGTGCGGGAAGAGTCGCATCTTGCTCAACGGTCTGGCGCCCAGCTTGCACAGCAGAAACATGCTGGCGATCTATCGCGCCCTGCAATCGGAGTCGTGACCTTCCTTGAGTATAAGATATCGCGTGATCTTCGATGGCGGCAGCAAGGGCAATCCGGGCAACGCCTACGGGTCCTACCTGATTGAGCACGGCGAGAGCGTGATCGTCGGTCCGAAAAGGGTGGACCTTGGGCGCGGCACGAGCAACGAGGCGGAATACCGCTGCCTTATCGCCGCCCTGGAAGAGTTAGACGCCCTCCTCCGTCGGGAGGCTGTCCGCCCGGCGCAGGTTGCACTGGAAATTCGAGGAGATAGCCTGCTTGTGCTGCGCCAGGTGGAGGGCGCCTGGAAGGTCAAAGAGCCTCGGCTGAGGGCGCTGCACGAAGCGGCTCGCGAACTGCTCGATGCCTATCGAGAGGTATCGTTTCGTCATCACCCCCGCTGGCAGTCGGTCAGGCGGTTGGGACACTGACCGGGCCATTCGATTCTATGATCGGAGGACGAATCGCTGAGGTGCAGCAGGTCGGGCTCCCACGCCCGACGCGGCGTCCGACTGGCTGACTGCGGCGGCGTGGGAGCCGCCGCGGCTGAGAAGCCACGCACCTTGCGGGCCAAAACCGAAACGCCCCGGGAACACCGACAGGGATTGTTGACCGGCCCTCATCCATGTGAGATAATCCATCTCATCCATCAATAGAGGCGAAGATGGAGACGAGTAGGCTCGAGCGAAGCCTCTAGCGACCCCGGGGTGGTGGAAGCCGGGGAGGCGGACAGAGCCGAAAATCACTCCTGAGCCGCGACCTGAAAGCGGGCCGATCCGCGAATAGGGAAGCCGGCATGGCTCAACGTTAACCGAGCTACGGATCGTAGCCCAAGTGGCCGTATCCGACGGAGGGCCCGATCCAATCGGGCAATCGGGGTGGTACCGCGGGAGCGCAGGAGCCTCTCGTCCCTGGCCGGGACGAGAGCTTTTCTTAATCCGTAGCCTGGTCGAAGGAATGTGACTTGATGACTTCGTTGATCTATCTCACGCATGCCTACGAGAGAGAATTCGATGCCACAGTCGTCGAAAGCACGGATACCACCGTCGCTCTCGACAGGACCGTCTTCTATCCGGGCGGTGGGGGCCAACCCAGCGACAAGGGCGAGCTTCACACAGCAGGCGGAATCCGGCGGGTGATGGCCGTCCATAAGGCGGAAGGCCACCTATGGCATGAGCTCGACGGACCCGCACCCAAGACCGGTGAGCGAGTCCGAGGGACGCTCGATTGGGAGCGACGCCACCAGCTCATGCGTACGCACACGGCGATGCATATCTTGTGCGGCGTGATCTGGAGGGACTACGCGGCCAGCGTCACCGGTGGCAACATGGAGCCGTTGCGAGGCAGGATGGACTTCGAATTCGCCACGATGCGCCAGGAGTTGGTGCACGAGATCGAAGAGAAGATCAACCGTGAGGTCTCGGCCGCAAGGCCGATTCACGTCAAGGTCTTGCCGAGAGAAGAGGCTTTCCGGATCCCGGATCTGATCCGCACGAAGATCAACCTGCTTCCGGAAGGCATCCAGGATGTTCGCATCGTCGAGATCGAAGGCCTCGATCTTCAGGCGGACGGCGGAACGCACGTGGCGAATACACGCGACGTGGGCTTGATCCGCGTGGTCGACTACAAGAGCAAGGGCGCCATCAACAAACGGATCGTCGTCGCGCTCGAGCCGTGAGGAACAGCATGTTCAAACCCGTGCCCAACCCTGTCGATTTCGTCGCTCAGGAGCGCGAGGTGCTCCACTTCTGGCAGGCGTCGAGGGCGTTCGAGAAGCTAAGGACGCTGCGCCATGCAGGAGCGCGCTGGTCTTTCGTGGATGGTCCGATCACGGCCAACAATCCGATGGGCGTCCATCATGGATGGGGAAGGACCTACAAGGATCTGTTCCACCGCTTCCGAGCGATGCAAGGATTTAGCACCCGCTATCAGAACGGTTTCGACTGCCAAGGCTTGTGGGTGGAAGTGAACGTTGAACGCGAAATGGGTTTCAGGACCAAGCGAGACATTGAGGCCTTCGGTCTCGACAAGTTCGTGATCTTGTGCAAGCAGCGGGTCTTGAATTTCGCCGCCGTCCAGACCGAGCAGAGCATCCGACTCGGCTACTGGATGGATTGGAACGATCCCGCATTCCTGCGCATGCTGTCTGAGGCCTTGGATCAAGATCCGCTGGCCGTCATCACGGTGAGCGGGCCGCAAGGTGAGATCACGGACACGGTTGAGGCCATCGTCGGGCGGCTCGGCCTCCCGGAGATCGGTGGGTCTTACTTCACATTCTCGGACGTCAACAACTACACGATCTGGTCGGTGCTCAAGTCGTGCCACGAGCGAAAGTGGATCTATAAAGGCAGAGACGTCATGCCCTGGTGCGCCCGCTGTGGCACTGGCCTAAGCCAGCACGAGATCGTGACGGAGGGCTATCAGGAGCTGACCCATCCCAGCGTTACGCTACGCTTCCCACTGAAAGACAGGCCTGGCGAGAGCCTGCTGGTCTGGACAACGACCCCCTGGACGCTCACCAGCAATGTGGCGGCCGCGGTGGGTCCGGATCTCACCTATGTCCAGGCGCGGCAGGGGGATGACACCTTCTACTTGAGCCAAGGGACCCTTGCCATGCTGCGCGGGCCTTACGAGATCGTGCGCGAAATGAAAGGGAGTGCGCTTGAGGGTTGGCGCTACCAGGGTCCGTTCGACGAGCTGCCGGCTCAGATGCTGGCCGGTGGAACGGAGGCCCATCGTGTCGTCCTTTGGAGCGAGGTGGGAGAAGCCGAGGGCACGGGGATCGTGCATATTGCACCGGGATGTGGCGCCGAAGACTTCGCTTTGAGCAAAGAATACAACTTGCCCGTGATCGCGCCGCTGGGGGAGCAGGGCCATTTCGCAGAAGGCTTCGACTGGCTGAGTGGGAAGCATGTCTCGGAGGTGGCGCCGCTCATCTTCGAGGACTTGCTGCAAAAGGGGCTCAACTACAACGTCTCCGAAACCACGCACCGCTATCCGGTCTGCTGGCGCTGCGGCGAGGAGCTCGTCTTCCGGCTCGTGGACGAATGGTTCATCTCCATGGGTGAGCAGCTCGACAAACCGATCGAAGAGGTCACGGAGCCGGAGAAGGAAAGGAACCTCCGCTATCAGATCATGGAGGTGGTTCAGAAGGAAACGCATTGGTACCCCTCGTTCGGACTACAGCGCGAGCTCGACTGGCTACGGAATATGCATGACTGGATGATCTCGAAGAAGCGTTACTGGGGACTCGCGCTCCCTATCTGGGAGTGCGCTCATTGCGGCTGGTTTGACGTCTTGGGCAGCAAGGAGGAGCTTGCACAGAGGGCGGTTGAGGGGTGGGAGGTTTTCGAAGGCCGCTCTCCCCATCGTCCGTACATCGACGCGGTCAAGATCCGTTGTGGCCGATGCGGAGAGCTCACAAGCCGCATCGCCGACGTTGGCAACCCTTGGCTCGATGCGGGGATTGTCGCCATGAGCACCCTGGGTTACACGCAAGACCGCGAATCTTGGAGAAAGTGGTTTCCGGCAGACCTGATCAGCGAGAGTTTTCCCGGCCAGTTTCGCAATTGGTTCTACAGCCTGCTCGCCATGAGCACCATTCTGGCCCGCCGTGCGCCGTTCCGCGACGTATTCACCTATGCCACGCTGCTCGCCGAGGACGGAAGGGCGATGCACAAGTCGTGGGGCAACGCCATCGAGTTCAACGAGGCCGCCGACCAAATGGGCGTAGACGTCATGCGCTGGCTCTACTGCCACCACAAGCCGGAGAAGGACCTGCTCTTCGGCTACCACCGGGCGGACGAGGTCCGTCGCCGTTTCCTGCTTCCGCTTTGGAACGTCTACAGCTTCTTCGTTACGTATGCCTTGATCGACGGTTGGCGGCCGGACCCTTCGCGCACGATCCAGCCGAGCACGCTCGATCGGTGGATCCGCTCGCGTCTCAGCCAGATCGTTCCGGCGGTGACGGATCACTTGGAACGCTACGAACCCGACCTGGCGACAGAGGTGGTCGACCGCTTCGTCGATCACCTCAGTAACTGGTACCTGAGGCGCGGCCGTCGCCGTTTCTGGGCGAAGACAGGCGCCAGCGAGGGATCGGATGCAGACAAGCATGCCGCCTACTCGACACTCTATGACGTGCTCGTGACGTTGTCGCGCCTCCTGGCGCCCTTTGCGCCCTTTGTCACGGAAGTCATGTACCAGAACCTTGTGCGGGCCATTGACCCGTCGGTGCCGGAGAGCGTGCACCACTGCGACTGGCCCAAGCCGGCGTCAAAGATCGACGAGAACTTGCTCGAAGAGATGGACCTGGTCTTGCGGCTGGTCTCGCTCGGTCACGCCGCCCGCAGCAAGTCAAACCGCAAGGTAAGGCAGCCACTCTCCGAAGTGGCCTTCGCCGTTCGAAGCGTCTCCGAACGCGCCGCCGTGGAGAACTATGCTGATCTGATCGGCGACGAGCTGAACGTCAAGCGCGTCCGTTTGCTCGACGCGGCAACCGAGGTTGTGCGGTACCGGCTCAACCCGTTGCCACGCCAGCTTGGCCAGAAATACGGCTCGCTCTTCCCGCTGTTGCGAAAGGGTCTGCTCGATATGGAGCCTGGTCAAGCTGCCGCGCGCTTCTTCTCCGGCGAGACAGTGAGCCTCACCGTTAAGGGAGGGACGATCGAGGTGCAATCCGATGAGGTTGAAGTGCGCGTGGAAGCTCTCGAAGGCTTCGCCGTGGCGGCCGATGGGCCGTACGTCGCGGCGCTGGTCACGGAGATATCGCCGGAGCTTCTGCAAGAAGGCCTCGCACGGGAGGTTGTGCGCCGGGTTCAGGATCTGCGAAAGCAGGCCGCTCTCGATGTCGCCGACAGGATTGCGCTCGAAGTCTCGGCAAGTCCCGGTCTCCGCCAGGCGATTGAGGCGCACCGCGAGTACCTGATGCAAGAGACCCTCGCGGTACGTCTCGAACTAGGAGCCTCGCCGCAGGGGGACTTCCGTGAACAGCAACAGTTCGACGGCGAAGAGATCACGATCGCCTTGAGTCGCGCGCTAGCCTAGCCGGGCGCGCGACGTCACGCTGATCCGAAGCAGCAACTCGCCGAGGATCTCCCAGGCTTTGCCTGCTCCGCGAAGATCGCACCCTTGCGGTACAATCCTCCCGCCCGTTGATCGGGAAGCGGCGCGCGCTGCTGAGCGATATGCGGTATCGCGGCTCGCCTCGGGGGCAAAGACCCCCGGCTTTGGCCGGCATCTTGGGTGGTGGTGAGTCCTTTGGCCAGAACGCGTGACTATCTAACCCTACTAGCCATTGCAGGCATCGTCATTGCGCTCGATCAGTGGTCCAAGCACTTGGTTAGGACCATGTTGCAGGTCGGCGAGTCCTGGTCGCCTTTGCCTGGCGCGGTCCCCTTCCTGCGTGTCGTGCACTGGAACAACACGGGCGCTGCTTTTGGCCTGTTCCCAGCGGGAGGCATGGTCTTCACCATCGTGGCGGTCATCGTCTCCATCGCCATTCTCTATTACTATCCACGGGTATCCGGGCGTCAAATCGCATTGCGCATCGCCCTGGCGCTTCAGTTCGGCGGCGCGATCGGCAATCTGATCGATCGTCTCGCGCTAGGCACGGTCACGGACTTCATCGCCGTTGGACGTTTCCCGGTATTCAATGTTGCCGATGCCAGTATTTCCATCGGGGTGGCGGTTCTCGTGTTCGCCATGTGGCTCGATGACCGACGCCGCAAACCGTCGCATGCCATTGCCGATCGCGAAGGCCAGGAAGAAGAGGTCGCTTCGGAGGTTGAGCGCCGCGTTGGCTGAGGGCCTGATCAAGATGACGGCGCCGGCGGGGGGCGGAAGGCTTGACCTCGTCCTTGCCGAGCAGGTCGGGGACCTCTCTCGAAGCAGGCTCCAAAGACTGATCCGAGACGGCCGCGTCAACGTGGACGGCGCCGTTTCGCTTAAGCCGGGGCTACGCCTATCTGGCGGTGAGAGGCTTGATGTGTTCATCCCGCCCGCCGAGAAGGCCGAGTTGCAGGCGGAATCAATCCCCCTTGAGATCGTATACGAAGACAGTGACGTTCTGATCCTGAACAAACCAGCCGGCATTGTCGTCCATCCCGCCGCGGGACATGCCTCAAGGACGCTGGTCAACGCCGTTCTTGCGCATGCACCGCAGATCCCGGGCGTGGGGGGTGAGATCCGACCCGGTGTGATCCATCGTCTCGACAAAGACACTTCCGGGCTGATCGCCTTTGCCAAACACGATCGGGCGATGGATGCCCTGCAACAGCAGTTTGCTCGACGGGAAGTGGAGAAGGTGTATCTGGCGCTGGTCGATGGCGCTCCCGCCACCCGATCGGGGAGAATCGAGACGCACATTGGGCGCGACCCAGCTCACCGTCAGAGGATGTCGGTGCAGGCGCCCGGCAAAGGCCGGCTTGCCGTTACGCTTTTCGCTGTCCTAGAGTCCTTCCCCAAGCATACCCTGATGGAGGTGCGCCCTCTCACGGGCAGGACGCACCAGATCCGCGTCCACCTGGCCTTCATCGATTCCCCGGTCGTAGGCGACCGCGTTTACGGGCGCCGGCGCCCGAGCTTGGCCGTCGAGCGGCAGATGCTGCACGCTTTCCGACTTTCGCTGCATCTTCCCGGTGCGGCTGAGAGAAGGACCTTCGAGGCGCCTCTTCCAGCAGACTTTCAGCTCGCTCTGGAGGAACTGCGGGGAGGCGGCGAGGTCCGGCCGGCCGATCTATAAGATGGGAGGTGTCCGTCGTGGAATGGATTGACCTGCGTTCCGATACCGTCACCCACCCGACTCCCGAGATGCGCCAGGCGATGGCGAGTGCGGAGGTAGGGGATGATGTTTACGGCCGAGGACCCAACCGTCAATCAACTGGAGGCTCTCGCCGCCGAACGTCTAGGAAAGGAAGCGGCGCTGTTTGTCCCGTCTGGGACGATGGCCAATCTCGCGTCGATCCTCTCCCACTGCGGCCGGGGGGAGGAGGCGATCCTTGGAGATCGTTGCCATTCCTTCTTGTACGAGGCAGGCGGGATGTCGGCGCTGGGAGGGGTGCACCCGTATCCGATTGCCAACCAGCCCGACGGGACCATGCGCCTGAGTGACGTGGAGGCTGCCGTCCGCCCCGATAACGTCCATTTCCCCAAGACGCGATTGATCTGTTTGGAGAATACCCACAATCGCTGCGGCGGCGTCGCCGTCACGCTCGAATACACAGAAGCCCTTGGGCGGCTCGCAGTGCGGCACGGCTTGGCGCTCCACCTGGATGGGGCGCGCATCTTCAACGCCTCGGTGGCGCTTGGCGTGGAGCCCAAGCGCTTGGCTGCCGCGGCGGACTCGGTCACGTTCTGCCTGTCGAAAGGGCTCTGCGCCCCGGTCGGTTCGTTGATCTGTGGCGGCGCGGCGTTCATCGATCGTGGACGGCGCATCCGGAAGCAACTTGGCGGAGGAATGCGCCAGGCCGGCGTCCTGGCCGCGGCGGGGATTGTTGCCCTTGAAGCTATGGTCACGCGGCTTGCCGAGGACCATGCCCGGGCGCGCCGTCTGGCGGATGGCTTGCGCGAGCTGCGTGGAATTGAGGTCGAAGAAACAGAGCGAATGACCAACATGGTGTTTGTCCACTTAGGCCCAGAGGCGCCGCTCCCGGCCGCAGGACTGGCGGAGCGGCTCAACGCGCATCGAGTCAAGGTGGGCGTCATTGGCGACGACCGGTTGCGCCTGGTCGTCCATTACTGGATACGAGACGAGCAGATCGAGGCAACGCTGCGTGCCTTCCGCGATACGGCCTCCTCCATCCAATGACGACCGCTGTGCTCGAGGCCATGCTGGTGGTTGCTCTTTGGTCCAGTTCGCCTCTCCTGGTCAAGATCGCTCTCCAGGAGTTGAGCCCACTGAGCATCGCCGGAGTCCGCTATTTCGCGAGCTTCCTTTTCCTCGCGCCGTTCATCGCCTATCGCTACCGACAGGGTCGTGCGTTTGTCGCCATCGGTTCGTGGTGGAAGCTGGCAGTGATGGGGATTCTGGCTTTCCCGGTAGGTAACGCCCTGCTTTTCACCGGATTGAGGACACTCTCTGCAACGACTTCAGCCTTCATCCTCAATGCCGTGCCGATCGTGACCTTGATTTTGGGCGCGGTGTTGCTGCGTGAGCGGCCGACGCTTCTCCAATGGCTGGGATTGGGGATCTCTCTCGCAGGGGGCGCGCTGTTCTTCGGAGAGGTACCCGGGGTCATGGATGTGCGTGCGACGCTCATCAGCCTGGCCGGCGCCTCGGCGCTGGCAGCCTACGGCGTCATGGCGCGCGACGTGGCGAGATCCGGCGAGGCGGATACAGTCTCTCTTGCGGCGTTCCCGTCACTCTTCGGTGGAGGCCTGCTGCTCGCGTTCGCCTTCCCCTCGCAAGCTCCTTCCTCTCGGATACTCGCCGTCCTCGCCTGGCTGGCGGTCGTTAACAGCGCCGTGGCCTATGTCCTCTGGACACATGCGATGAAGCGCCTCAAGGCCTTTGAGATCAGCGTCATCGGCAATTTGCTCCCAGTGGGAACCGCGATCATCTCGCCTTTCTTCCACGGGGAGCCGGCATCCATCCGCGCGTGGCTCGGTATGGCAGTTGGGCTGGTCGGGGTCGTCCTCGTGGCGTGGAGATCGGAGCGATTCCAGGCGCCAAAGGGGGCGACTGGCGACATCGCTTGACGCGCCATTTCTGCGTGTGGTAGACTTCGGAGCACTCGGGGGTGTAGTGTAGCGGCCCAACACGCTGCCCTGTCAAGGCAGAGACCGCGGGTTCGAATCCCGTCATCCCCGCTCAGCGCTGGGCTTTGCCCAGCGCTCGTTATGCCTCCACTCCGAACGCCGATTGCTGCCCGCTCATTCCCGCTCAGAATGGGGCCTCTCTCCCGGCCCCCCTTCACCCGATCCAGCCGCCCATGAAGAACTGGCCGGACAAGAGCAGCTGCGAGGCAAAGCCGGCGGTGACTGCCACAAGCCTCCGTCGCGGCGTATGGGCCCACAGTGCGAGCACGGCGTAGAGCGGGAACATCAGCAGGGCATACCTGGGGATGGCGGTGAGTGGCTCCAGGTCACGCTCGGAGACGGTCAGCAGAAGCAACAAGCTCACTTGATACAGGTTCCAACCCATCGGCAGTTTTCGCCAGCCCCAAACGACCGCGATGAGCATGAGGAGCAAGATCGCCAGGCCGGCCCAACTGGCCAAAGTGAACGATCCCGATGAAATCCAGCGTGGGATGTCCAAGAGCGTCTGCCACGGCCAGCGCATCGTACGTCCCCAAGCCTCGGCCTGCAGGCTCTCGATGGAGGGCAATCCCACCGAGGTCCGCCAGGCAAGGAATGCCGCCGTGCCGAGGATTGGGGTGGCTGCGACCAGCAGCCGGGTTATGCGCGCCGCCCATCCTCGGCTGCTCCAGTCCTGGATCGCTGCCCAGCCGATGAGCGCCGCCAGAGGTAGTACGGTCGGGCGGCTTAGACCTGCGGCGAGACCCGCGAGGCAGGCGGCGAACCAGCGACGCTCGTGGACCAGCCACACCGTCACCAGGGTGAGTAGAAGCGAGAGGGATTCCGTGAACGGCGCGAAGAGAAAGAAGGATGTGGGAAACAGCACCGCCGCCGCAGTGCTCCTGCGCGCAATTGCCGTCTCCATCGCGCGGCGAGCAACCTGGTACAGTGCGAGAAGCGCCAGGAAGCTGCAAACGTGGCTGACGAGGAGCAGAGCGGGAATTGCCGGGAGGGACAGCAGCGAGCCGACAACGCGCGCGAGGAGCGGGTAGAGAGGGAAGTGGACGGAGAGGTTCCGCTCGCGATAGCCCTCTTCGAGGATTGCTTCATAGTGAAACGCGTCCCACCGTTTCCAGACATCGACCAGCAGCGTTCTGGCTTCCCCCCTTGAACCCCGCGCCTCGTCAGCAGGCTGCGAGACGCTCTCGGCTGGGATCAAGTGGGTTCGCCACAACACCGCGCCCCAGATCAACAGAACCAGTCGTGCAAGGATCCACGCCGTTGCCGCGAGGCGCAGGCCTTCGAGTTGGTTACCGCTGAGCAAACGCTTGCCTAACTGCGTGAGAGGTCCTAGGATTCCCGTCGGCCTTTGCTCATGTGTTGGATGTTGCGTATTGGGCATCATCTCGGTTAGAGTAGGATCTTGAAGTGGCCTGTGATGGTAGCGGATTCAGATCCTACTGACAAGCCGGGGTGGTAGCCAAGTCGCCCAAATCCGGCGCTGTGCGTCCGTTCTGGCGCCAAGGAGGTTGAAATGGAAAGAATCGAAGTCTCGGCGGTCTTTCCTGGCGCGCCTCAGCAGTTCTTCGAAGCCTGGCTGGACAGTGGGCGACACGCCGCCTTCACGGGTGCAGGGGCCGAGATCGACCCCGCGGTCGGCGGCCAGTTCACAGCCTGGGATGGCTACATCCAGGGCTCGAATCGACTGCTCGAGCCCTTCCACCGCATTGTGCAGGGCTGGAGGACGACAGAATTCCCCCCCGGCAGCCCCGATTCGACCTTGGAAATCCTCTTCGAAGAAGAGGATGGCTCGACGCGCATCACGTTGCTGCACAGCGAGATTCCTGACGGTCAGGGCGAGGAGTACCGTCAAGGCTGGATGGACTACTACTTCGAACCGATGCGAGAGTACTTCGGCGAGAAGTAGGGCAGAGATGAAGGGTAACCTAGGCCCGCAGAGTAGGAGGCAAACGAGCTGTGGCTGAAATCGAGAGCAGGACCCACTGGCTACTCTGGCCCGTGATGGCGCTTTGGCGGTTCGTGACGTGGATCCTGCAGTTGACGGGCCGCCTGGTGGCCGTCATTCTCGGGATCGCCCTGATGATTGCGGGGGTCGTGGTCAGCTTGACCGTCATCGGCGCCGTGATCGGGATTCCCCTCGCTGTTTTCGGTTTCTTGCTGATCGTCCGAGGGGTATTCTAGACCTCGGGGATCTCCTCAAGCGCCGACTCGAGCGAGGACTATAGTCATGGAGGGGGCCGCTTGACACCGGCTGAATCGACATGGTATTCTCGACCGTCCTGAGCACCGCAGATCCTGGAGAGGCTCAGTCCGCAGTGGAAACCAACGCTCAAGAGACGTGGAAGCGCTACTGGGTGGGCTTTAATCGGGTCGCCGGAATCGGAGGCGCCCGCCTACGAGCGTTGCTCAACGCCTTCGGCGAGCTCGAATCGGCGTGGAATGCATCGTCGGATGACCTTCGCATGGCAGGCCTTGGCCCGCAGACGATCCAGTCCTTGCTGGAAGCCAGGGCAACGCTTGATCTCCAAGGCGAGCTCGATCGGATCACAGGACTCGGATTCCGCATCCTGACGTGGAACGATGAGGACTACCCTCCCGGGCTGCGGGACATCGACTCCTCGCCGCCGGTTCTATACCTGTGGGGTGGGCTCCGGGACCAAGATCGCTGGGCAGTGGCCGTGGTTGGGACGCGCCGACCGACTGCGTATGGTCTCGCAGTCGCTCGGGACCTAGCCACAACGCTTGCCGCCAGCGGCGTGACCGTCGTTTCGGGCCTGGCGAGGGGGATCGATGCGACCAGCCACAAGGCGGCGCTCGACGCCGGCGGAAGGACGATCGCAGTCTTGGGTTCTGGTCTCGACCGGATCTATCCTCCGGAGTACCGCGCACTCGCCGACTCGATCGCCGGTCAGGGTGCGGTTGTCAGCGATTTCCCGCTGGGGACTGCGCCGGAGGCGCGGAACTTCCCTCCGCGGAATCGGATCATCACCGGTCTCGCGGTCGCGTTGGTCGTCGTCGAAGCCGGGGAGGGGAGCGGCGCCTTGATCAGCGCCGATTTCGCGGCCGAGCAAGGGCGAGATGTCTTTGCCGTGCCGGGGAGCATCCATAGTAGGGCGAGCCGCGGCGCAAACCGCCTGATCCGCAGTGGGGCGCGCCCGATCCTCTCCCCGGATGACCTTCTGGAGGCCCTCAACATGCACGTCGTCGCCCGTCAGGAGGAGGCCGCGCAGGAGCTTCCTGAGGATGAGGTTGAGCGGTCCGTTCTGGAGGCCTTGGGAGGAGATCCGGTTCACGTGGATGATCTAGGCCTCCGCTGCAATCTCCCGCCGGCTCAGATCTCCGCCTCCTTGGCCATGCTGGAGCTGAAGGGCAGAGCACGGCAGGTGGGCGGGATGCACTACGTCCGTGTTCGCGAGTTGGGGGCGGGCTACCGGGTGGAGTGATGATTGAACACCTCAGGGCG
>Ga0209642_10001365_pt1 | contig 16196 bp, 14 predicted proteins | sample RifCSP19_2_FD_184025 | JGI IMG/M metagenome (GOLD analysis project Ga0209642, IMG submission 184025) | Soil microbial communities from Rifle, Colorado - Rifle CSP2_sed 19_2 (SPAdes) (version 2) | ecosystem: Environmental > Terrestrial > Deep subsurface > Rock core/Sediment | place: Rifle... | reverse complement strand
TCGTCTTTCTTTAGCTACCTTGATGGCGATGCTCCTCCTGCTGCTCAGCGGCACCTGGGTAGCAGCCAGCGGCGCCAACGCCTCCTGCACTGGCTGGCTTCTGTGTAATGGGACCTTGGTCCCAGGTGATCATCCGGGATGGATCAACCTGTTCCACCGTTTAATCACCGCTACTGCTGGGGTTCTGATGACTTGGCTGTTTCTAAAGGCCTGGCACACCCAGCGCCACCAGACGGCGATCCTGGTCGCGACCACGGCAGCTGGCGTCCTGTTTTTTGCCCAGGTGCTGATGGGCGCGGTCGAGACAGCCAGAAATCTCCCGGATTATCTGCTTGGCCTGCATATCGCCACCGCGGTGGCAGTCTGGGTGGCTTTGGTCGTCCAGGTGACCCTAACTGGCCTGGCAGGTGTGAGTCTGGGAACTGAGGCGAAGGAAACAGCAGTTGTAGGCAGGAGGAACGGAATAATCCTGGTGAGAGACTTCTTGATGCTCACCAAACCGATCGTCGTCTCGCTTTTACTGGTGACGACCTTCGCCGGCATGGTGGTAGGGGCAGAAGCCTGGCCTTCGTTTAGCCTGGTAGTGTGGACCTTGTTGGGTGGGGCGATGGCGGCTGGCGGCTCGGGGGCGATCAACCAATATATCGATCGCTTTGACGATATGAAAATGCAGCGCACTGCCGGCCGGCCGATCCCCACTGGACGGTTGACTCCTGCGGAGGGCCTGGCGTTTGGAGTCGCCCTGACTCTGGCTTCGTTCTACTTAATGGTAGCTTTTGTCAACTTCCTGGCTGCGTTGCTGACCCTGGCAGGGATAATTTATTATGTCCTGCTTTACAGCATCATCCTTAAAAAGACCACCGTACAAAATATCGTCATCGGGGGTGGCGCGGGCGCCATCCCGCCGCTGGTCGGATGGGCAGCGGCCACTGGTAGCCTGAATGTCCCGGCTTTGTTCCTGTTCGCGGTGGTTTTCATGTGGACGCCGCCCCATTTCTGGGCGCTGGCTTTGGTGCGGCGCCACGATTATGCGCGGGCGGGCGTGCCGATGTTGCCCGTGGTGCGCGGCGAGCAGGAGACGCGCTGGCAAATCTTCCTTTATACGGTAGAGTTGGTGGCGCTCACCCTGGTCTTGCCCCTGTTCGGGTTGGGAGGTGGGATCTACCTGGTATCGGCCAGCCTGTTGGGAGGGGCGCTGCTTTTCTCTGCCTGGAAGGTCTGGCGGGGCGAAGGGAACAAAGTCGCCTGGAAAATGTACCGGCACTCCAGCATGTACCTGGCATTTCTATTTCTGGCGCTCGTGGTGGATGCGTTGATGTAATCTGTTTTTGATTGGGACACGGATAACTCAGATTTCGCTGATTTGTCCGCCGAAATCTCTAGTACACTTTCACCAACGTCCCCCAGCCCTTTTTATACCATTCAGAATAGCCAATTTCGGGGGTGGTCCAGCGATAAATCCATTTGGCGTCTGCGTTGCGCATGTTGACACAGCCGCGACTCATCGACGCGCCAAAATTATCATGCCAGTAGGTGCCGTGGAAACCCACCCCAACCGCATGGAAGTAACTCACCCAGGGGACGCCGGGTAATTCATACGCATCGATTTCGTCGGTCAGATTTCCATCCCCCATATGCCGGGAGGGCAGCTTGAGGGAGATGTGGAAGTTCCCGTGAGGGGTGTCAGTGGGAATGCCATTGGGAGATGGGCCGCGGCTGGGGATGCCAGAGGCGATATCTGCCTGGAAGACAAGCCGCTCGCCTTCGTAAGCCCGTAAAACCTGCTCAGCGAGCGAGACGTCGATGCGTTTTTCTCCGGGAGGCACATGGGGGGAAAGGGGCGTGACCTCCTCCTTCAGGATCGGACGGATATGAGCGGCAGGAACGTGGTAAACAATGCGCAAGCGGTCGTCCGTCAATCCATACCAGGGTTGGCCGTCCAGACCTTCGATCAGATGAGTGATCCAATAAACGGAGCCGAAATACAGGCGATACAGCGGCTGCCATCCGTCTGATCGGGTGATTCGAAAAGACCTGGTGTAGGGAACGGTAACTTCACCCAATTGTCCCCCGTCCGGCAGGGAGGCAAGGGGAGGATTGAAAGACGATTTTTCAACTCTTTGCAAATAGGCGCTGTGCGCATAGCCACCAGGGACGCGATACCAGCGTGGATTATGAGGCGGGCCATGCGGCGAGATCGTCTCTTCGATGATACCGACCAGCTTATCCCGGCGAAGCCACCTCAAGCCTTCACTCTTGAAGTGCGGTTCCTGGTAGACGCGGATGGCGCCGATCGTGACACGACCTATGCCGATCGGCTCTACGCGGTCTTCGGGAGGCAGCCAGCTGCGCAAGGGCTGTGCGGCGAACGAGCCAATAGCCAACCCTCCTAGATTGAGAAACTCACGCCGGGAAAGGTAATCTGGCATCGATCCTTTATTAATTGGTCTACAGAATGCGAGTAACTTTTCTCCTTCGCCGGGGACGGCGACTAGAGCGGGTTTCGCAACGAGAGCTAGCTAATACACATCGACGCGCGTACCATAGCCTTTACGCGTCCAATCGCTGGATTTAGCCACCGGGGTTGTCCAGCGATAGAGCCATAGGGCATCGCCCGGGCGCATATTGACGCAGCCGTGGCTCATGCGTGATCCGAAATTATCATGCCAGTAGGTGCCGTGGAATGCCACGCCGATCGAATGGGCGAAGAAACTGACCCAGGGCACCCCCGGCAGTTCATAGGCATGGATGTCGTCGGTCAGGCGACCGTCTCCCATGTGCTTGGAAGGCACTTTCGGGTCGACGTTGAAGCGCCCGCGGGGTGTATCGGTGGGAATGCCGGAGACCGGGCCAAGGCTGGGCAGCCCGGTCGAGACCAGGGTATGGAGAACGACTTTTTCATCCTCATAGGCGGTCAAAGACTGGTCGGTGAGAGACACCTCGATGCGTTTCTTTTCGGGCGGAACTTCGGGCGATAAGGGACTAAGCTCAGCGGCCTGGATTGGACGGACATGGGTGCCAGGCACATGGTAGTCGATGCGCAGCAGCTCATCGGTCAGGCGATACCACGGCTCGCCATCCGGGCCGACGTCGACGCCGGTGATCCAGTGTACGGATTGGAAATACAGCCGGTAGAGAGGTTCCCAGCCGGCCTGCGTCAGCCGCAAGCTGTTGGTGAACGGCACGGTCACCTCACCGAGCCGGCCGGTCTTGGGGGCAACTCGCAAGGGCTTAGGGTTTATGGAAGCAGTTTCGACGCGTTGCAAGTAGGCAGAATGCGCATAGCCACCGACCACCCGGTACCAGCGCGGGTTGAGCGGCGGACCATAGGGCGAGATCACTTCCTCAAACAGGCCGATCAGCTCATCGCGGGAACGCGAGTTGATCCGTTCGCTCTCCAGGGATGGCTCTTTGAAGACCCCGATTCGAGAAATGGTGACGCGACCGATCCCAACCGGATCGACCACGTCTTCGGGGGGTAGCAGTTTACGCAGGGGGTAAAAAGCCAGGGAACTGAAGCCCAGGCCGCTTAATTTCAAGAACTCGCGGCGGGAGATGGCTTGACGATTTTGTACTGGTAACATCACGATTATTGTAAACCAATATGCATACTTTAGTTTTTCCGGACTCACTTGATAGCTCGAGCAACATATGGGTAAATCCACAAAACCCAATCATCTTGAGGCGTGCCCTGGTCAAGCACTACCAGCATCAATTCTACAGTCTGCCCGGCTAATGGACTCAAGTCCACTTGCACGGGCACTGGCCCGCCCCCAAAACTATGCTGCCAGGACCACCCCATGTCATGCTGATAATTCCCTTGAGCATCAATGTAAGTTAGCGCAAATACTACATCGCAGGCAGCGTTCTCCTGACAAGCTAATATTGCATAGAATGTATCGTTGGACTGGATGGTCAGGGGTGGATAGCGCCCGAACAGACCAGCACCATGTTCTCCACCCAGACCAGGCAAAGCGATCAAGACTGGAGCCTCCACCGGGATCATCCCTTCGGCCACTGCATTATCCATAGAGGTTATAAAGCCCTCTGCAATATCATTCCGGTTCCCTGGACAGGGCAAATCAAAGGCACCGTTTGTCCAGCGAGCATTGCAGACCAAAGCAACAAAATCAAGCACAACCGTACCCGGTTCAGGGAATTCAATCGGCAGCAGATCAGGCGTTGGCGAGGCCGGATTGGGTGTAGTGGTTGGCAACACAACAGGTATTTCAGTTGGCTGGGTAACCTGGGTCTGTTGTGGAAGCGTAGGTGGAATGGATGTAGTCGGCGGCAACAAAACGGGTATTTCAGTTGGCTGGGTAACCTGGGTCTGCTGTGGAAGCGCAGGTGTGGCAGGCACAGAAGCGCAAGCCATCAAACTCGAGGACAGCACCCCGAATGCAAAAAGGAGATTAAGAGAGCGGGAATATTTCATTGGCTTTTCTTGTTTAGCGTAAGACCCGATTAATAAACGTGAACCCGAGTGCCATACCCGGTCTTTTCGATCTGCGGGGGCCAGTTGACCGGTTCGGCCCAGCGAAACAGCCATTTAGCAGCAGGATTGCGCAGGTTGACGCAGCCATGGCTCATCTGCCAGCCGAAGTTGTTGTGCCAATAGGTACCGTGCAAGGCGTAGCCGGTTCGCAACTCATGAAAAAACATCGTCCAGGGCACGCCGACCAGCTCGTAAGCCTCCAGGTCCAGGTCACCGCCCATCAAGCGGCCATCGCCCATGTGTTTGGAAGGCATTTTTGAATAGATCCGAAAACGGCCTTTGGGAGTTTCGGTAGGGATGTTGTTGGCTGGGGGAGTGCTCCGGCGAACACCGGAGGAAACCCGCGTCTCGAACACCAGTTGTTCTTTTTCGAAAGCTTGCAGGGTTTGAGTCGAGAGGTTGATCTCGATGCGCTTGTCGCCGGAGGGGACATCCGGTGAGAGCGGAGAGAGCTCTTCGTCGCTGACCGGGCGCAGGTGGCTGGCGGGGACGTGGTAGTCTATTGGTTGCAGTTCGTCCGTGACCCGATACCAGGGCTGGCCATCTGGCCCTTCATCGATGCCGGTCACCCAATGCGTGGTCTCATAGTACAGGCGATACTCCAACAGCCAGCCATCGTAACGGGAAAAGCGATAGGATTGGGTATAAGGCACACTGACTTCACACAGCTGTCCTCCCTGGCGAATTTCCTGCAACGGTTCGTTGAACCTGATCTCGACCGGCTGGAGGTAGGTGCTGTGCAGGTAGCCGCCCCACACGCGGTACCATAATTTGTTATAGAAGGCGGGCGCGTCGGGAGGTTCCAGGTCGTAATAGATTTCAACCAATTGGTCGCGCAGGCGTTTACCCACGATTTGGGCGCCATCGCGCGGCTCTGCCCGCACGTCGATGTCGCGAATGGTTACACGGGTAATGTTCCCGTAGTCGCCTTCCCCCGGGCGCGGGAAGGGGGATTGAAAGGCTAGGCCGCCCAGCGCCAGACCGCTCAATTTTATAAAGTCACGCCGGCTGAGGTTCTTTTTCATCGTCCGAGGATTGTAACCGAGCAAAGGAGAGAAATCAAGTCTGGTTATGGGTGCAAATGTGTCCTACAATTCGTAGTCCTAAATACAGCAGGGGGAATGCCGCCGAGGACGGCGGCTTGAGCCCGTTTCGCACATCGAGCCAGGCTAGCCAGGAAAACCGCTGACATCGGCGCGTAATACCGGCTCTCCGTTATGGTTGGTGCACAGGCACGAAAGCCGCACCCAGCCGCGTGCGGGGTCGACTTCAACGATCTCGGATTCCGCCGTGATGGAGTCGCCGATATAGACGGGAGCCAGGTATTCGAAGTGCATCTCCGTTGCCAGGAAAGCCCACAAGCCACCCAGGTGAGTCAGCAAACTGGCAGTGAGCAGGCCGGGAACGATGCGCCGTTTGAACCTGGTCTTGCTCACAAAGGTATCATCGGTGTGGTAAGGGTTTACATCCCAGGTGATTCCGATGAAAAGAGCAACATCGGCTTCGGTGAGCGTGCGGGTGAAGGCGACTTTGGCTCCGACCACGTTAGCGTCTGGGACGCGCTTTGGCAGCTGGGAGGGGTTCATGGGCAATAACCTTCTTTGATGGGGACACGGACTGCACAGATTTCACTAATTTTTCCTTTTGGCCAATTACTATTGTAACAAACAAGGGAAAAAAACGTTTATATTAACGACGCTATGCGAGTGTCCGAAGGGTGGGTAAGCAAATGGCTGCCCACTCTTTGATTCTATTTGAATGGAACACGGAATACGCAGATTTCACTGATTTTGTGTTGGTCAGATGCATGCTAAACAAATATCCTTTGCGGGGTGTCATTAGTATGATAGCGCCCCAAGGGTATAGAATCGAGAAGACACGGCAGATCGATTGTCATTCGGTCCGCAGAGACCGTCTCGCAGCTTTGATCGCCGTGTCTTACTCGAAAGAGCCCGAACAGTTGCAAGGTCGTTTGAGGCCGAATTCGCTAGTGTGGGCTCACCCAGATTATACAGAAAGGGCTGCAAGATGACAAGCGAAGTATTTGTTGGGATCGACGTAAGCAAGCGCTGGCTCGAAGTACGAGGCCACGGAGAAGCAGAGAGCCGGAAGATTGGCAATGATCCGGACGGGTTTACGACCTTGATTGAACAGATGAAGGCTGTCGGTTCCGCACTGATCGTGTTTGAGGCCACCGGCGGGTATGAAAGCCGGGCAGTGAAAGCCCTCAGTGAGGCGGGTTTCGCCGTAGCCGTGGTCAATCCAACCCGAGTGCGCAGGTTTGCTGAAGCCCTGGGGATTCTGGCCAAGACGGACAAGATCGATGCGCAGGTGATTGCCCACTTTGCCAGTGTGGTGCAACCAGCCGCTAATGGCCGCCAGACCGCACTCGAAGAGCAGTTGGCGGCGTGTGTGGAACGCCGCCGGCAGCTGTTGGTTGAGCTGGTGGCGGAGAAGAACCGCCTTTCGACCTGCCCTGCCTGCGTGCGTAAAGGTATCGAAGAGCACATCGCCTGGCTCGAAGACCATATTGAGAGCCTGGAAGCAGAGATCCAGACATACATCTTGCAGAAACCTGAATGGCAGGAACGAGCTGAGATCATCGATAGCGTCCCGGGGGTAGGACTGGTGACGGCCACCACCATGGTGGCGGAGTTGCCTGAGCTCGGGCAGCTCAACCGCCAGAAGATCGCTGCTCTGGTGGGTGTCGCCCCCTTCAATAGAGATAGTGGTCCCAAACAGCGCAAACGCAGGATCTTTGGTGGGAGGTCTGGTGTGCGCCGCACCTTGTATATGGCAGCTCTTTCAGCTTCAAAACACAATCCGGTCATTCGAGCCTTTTACGAGTCACTGCTCAGGCGCGGAAAAGAGAAGAAAGTCGCTCTCACAGCTTGATGCGCAAGTTATTGGTCATTATCAATGCCATGGTCAGAAAAGGAGAAGCTTGGAAAGTGTCACCAGCCTGATTTGACCTCTATACCCTTGACTTTTATCACAGTTGCTGCGAGGAGCGTTTTTTTTGCGACGAAGCAATCCCCTTTTCGGTAACCGTGAGATTGCGTCGGGCATGGAAAGAGCGCCAAGCACATGCAATGACAGAGAGGGCAGACTTTTCAATCTACTTTGTTAAAGCCATGGTAAGGAGGGAACAGAACTCGAATTTGGCTAACTATCACAGCGGGCTAACTCAGCCAAGTCTTATTTCCAAAGGTGTCAATTAATGGTTTCTATTTCCATTCCCAATACTTATCGCCCTGAGCTGTTATCAGGTGATCAAGCCACTCTTGGAAAGACCTTGATGAAATTGGCCAATAATCAACTGGGTCATATGCGTTTCCTTCCATAGCAGCACAACCTGTTAAATCTTTAGTTGGCATGTCGAGATTAAATACCATTACGTTCGCCTCTCCAAATAACTCTGCAAAAGCAATGAAGTTAGGTCGCCAGGTTCTTGGAAAGCTCTTTTGCCATATATTTTGCTTTTCTAAGAGTTCACTTGTACTGTAGAGTTTAAATCCCCATTGACCATATTGAATATCATAGAATAAGACTGCTCCGTTTGCAATCTGAATTAGGAATGCTTTGTAGTCTTCTGGAAGCGGTTTGTCAAGTTGACTTTGAATGTCTAAAACCTCTGAATTAGAAGTAGGTTGTGACCATTGAAAGGATGCCCTCCAAACATGGCCAGCATGTACCACTTCAAGATGCTGATCAGGAGATAGTCGTTGGCGGAGAACAACAATTGCTTCAAACATCTATCGACTCCTCACTCTCTGAGTATTTAATCCACCAAGAACAGATATGACTGTGGTGGATAACTCATTCGCGAGAAAAGGGTTTATTCGTAATGCTTTACTCACATGGAATATGGTAAATGCGACCTTTTTTCTAAGCGATGAATATTATCATCCCACCTCATAGAGATTTCGGTATATGGGCGCTAGGGCTTCGTACAGAGCACGATATTCCTGGTAGAGGCCAGCGTAGCGAGACTGGTTGTGGGGGTGCGGCTCGACGGTGTGGTGGATTTTGATCACTTCATCGACCGCCTCCATGTTCGGGTAGATCCCCAGGCCCACGGCAACAGACAGTGCGGCGCCCATCGCCCCGGCCTCTTGGGGGTGTTCAACGACACTGAGCGGGCGTCCGGTGATGTCGCTGATGATCTGCGTCCACACCGGGCTGGTGCTGCCACCGCCGATGGCGTTGATCGTCCCGATGTTAAAGTCAAGCTGTTCTAAGGCTTCGCAGATCCAACGGATATGGAAGGCTACACCTTCCATGACGGCGCGCGCGAAGTGGCGCTTGGTGTGGCCGAGGGAAAGGCCGACAAAGCCACCCCGGGCATAGTGATCCAGGACCGGAGCGCGTTCGCCTGACAACCAGGGGAGGAATAACAACTTATCGGAGCCAGGCTCAACCGAGCCAGCCATCTGCCCCAGCAGTTCGTAAGTTGAGATTCCTGCCGCATTAGCTTGTCGGTCTTCTTCCTGGCAGAAGGCATCGCGGAACCACATCAGCGCACCGCCGCCAGTCTCCATCTCACCGGCGATGATCCATTTATCGGGATCGATGTGGTTGAGCGCCCAGAATGGTTTCTCAGGGTCGTTGTGAAAAACCTTACTCGAAAGCCCAACCCAAGTGGCGGTGCCAACGCACAGGTGTGCCTTTCCGGGGGCGTTGGCGCCCGAACCGGACTGGGCTACCGCGACATCCCCGGCGCAGATGACCACCGGCGTACCGGGAGCCAGGCCGGTCTCGGCTGCGGCCGTCGCGGTGACTTCACCGATCACACGCGTGCAGGGATGGGCTGGAGGTAGCATTGCAATGGGAATGCCCAAGACGTCGCACACTTCCTGCGACCAGACTTTTTCTTGCGGGTCAAACAAGAAAAACACCGAGGCACCATGCCAGTCGATGGCGATCTGACCGGTGAGTTTATACAGGATGTATTCTTTACAATCGAGCAGCTTGGCTGTGCGCGCCCACAAGTCAGGCTGTTCTTCTTTTAACCACAGGATCTTAGGAATGATATCCTTGGCGGTGGGGATATTGCCGGTCTTATGAAAGAGGAAGGCGGGTAGGTCGCCACTCAGGAGGCGGTCGGCCTGATGAACGCTGCGCACATCCAGCCAGCTAATCATCGGGGTCACCGGTTCGCATCGCTCGTCTACGGGGAGCAGGTTAAACATTTGAGCAGATATACCGATGCCTAAGATCTCCCGTGGATCGATGCCTGCCTTCTCGATAACCTGACGGGTGGTAGCCGCCACGGTTTGCCAGATCTCTTGCGGGTCTTGCTCGGCCCATTCAGGCCTGGGGTAGTAAATATTATAAGATTGGTAGGCGGACTGGATGACCTGACCTTGCAGGTCGGTGAGCACGGCTTTATCTCCACCGGTGCCAGTGTCGTGAGCCAGGATGTAATGCTTAGCGGGGGAAGATGGCATTAGAAGTCTCCGGAAGGATGAAGGATGATAAGGACTAGCGAATGCTTACCGACAACTGGATATCGCCTAGCGATGGGCCAGTTCTTCCACGTCTTTATACCACTTGACACGCTCATGACAAATACCCCCAACTTTCCAGCGCATGGTTTTCGGTTGGGATTCGATAAGATCCAGTAAGGCGTTAATCCGCTCGCGAACCACCCGGCGATCGTCATCGGTAAGTTGGGGGTATTTGTCAAGACGTTCAGATACATGAGCCAGGTTGCCAGTCAGGGTACGCCACAGCCCCCAGTCATTTGCAGCCAGGTGGCTGATAACCGTGGCGTTGATGGTCTCGTTATCTGAATTCCCCACGGAGTGTTCGCGCAGGAGCATGATTGTGTCAATGAGGTCTTTTTCATTCAATTGGACGATTTGCATTTTCTCCACCAACAGCTCCGCCAGAGGCAGGGTGAGAGTATCCACTTCGAGCCGACCGGTGAGCGGCAGAACATGCGAAAAATCCAGCCGGTCGAGGAATACATCGATGTGGCGACCATACTTATCCTCGTGGAACAACATTCGCCCTTCTCCAAACAGGCGGGTTACCATTTTGTCTTCGTGGTAACCCAATTCGGTCAAAAAACGGGTCACATCTTTGATATGCCGGGAATAGGTGGCAAAATCAATATCGGTAAAAACCCTGCCCAAGGCGTCCTGGAGATAACCGAATTGAGGACAATGTGTGCGGAAAGCCAGCGCGCCGATTAAGCGCATGACGATTTGTTTGTACTCGTCCTGGCTTAACGCATCGAGGATGCGGGTGCGCTCAGCGTAAAAATCTTCTTGAATTTCTCCTGATCTGCCCATGATAGAGATGCTCGTAATTCAACTTCTCGGAAGAGATAGCCAATATGGAGTCTCTAGATTGAATTAGTTCTTCTGCCTGGTTTTTGCATACAAACGGGAATCTTCCGGGAAGTTATATCCAGATAAGCAGGGTACTTATCCAGAAACCAGGATATGACCTTTAACCTTATCGCGTTCCAGGTTGATGATGGCTGCTTTCAGAATGCCTTCGGCGTATTCGCTGCCAGCGTTAATACACAAAGTCCGGCCGATGCGGGTGTGTCCAGGCGCTTCGTGAATGTGGCCGTGTAGAGAAAGAAGTGGCTGAACGCGTTCCAGAAATCTGCGAACAGCGGTGCTACCAACCGGTTTCATCAGGACTTGTCCGCCCCCGGTCATAATCTTCAAATCCTTGTCCAATTGCGGGCAGACATCTATCCCAGAATCATAAGGTGGGACATGCAGGTTAGTGATCGCTCTCTCTGGATGTTCCAGCATCGACTCCAACTCATCCAGGCGCTGTTCTAAATAATCTTCCTCGACATCACGGGCGCATTTCCAGGGAGTCATGTTGGCATTGGACAACCCGACCAGCTCATGATATTCATCGATCCAGAAGCGCTTGCCGTCGGGATTGCGCACATACTCGAATTCGTCGATCACTGCGTCAATCGAAGCCAAGTCGTCGTTGCCAGCCATGAAATACAGCACGATCCGCTTGGGGCTGAGTTTTTCTACGGCCAACGCCAACCAGGCGCGCACCCTGGCGATCATCTCTTCTTCGAATCGCTTCCCCATCATTTCTGGATCTTTCTCGATTTCTTCGGCCTCGTCTGGTTCTAAGACAATTGGGTAAAACCCAACGTTACTAATCGTCTGCCTGAACTTTTCCAGTTCCTGATGGGTGGAGGTCTCCTCTTTGCGGCCAAAAAGATAGCCGCGGTAGTGCCCATTCCCCTGGTGAACGATGGGGAGCATGGCTTTGCCGGTGACATCGCCTCCAACGATCAGGACATTGGCCTGGTACTGAAAGGCTGCACCGATAAACTTCCGAAAGAAGGCGTCCGATCCATGAAAGTCGGAGGCGAATAAAATGCGGGTCATCGTCATAGTTGGCTCCTATATACCACCTTCCTTATTAGGAAGATTAAGAGGGTGGAGTGTCTGGTGGAGGTTGAGGGCTCACCAGACACTCCATTTACTTCTCCATTTCTCCACTTCTAGGGTGAGGGGGGCATTGATGTAAGTTGTTCGGTGAGTTGGGCAATACTCACTGCCTAGACTGGTGGAACTGATGAGAATGTCCAGTTGATGTCGATGCCCTCTTTCCTTAACCTATAAGCCCTGGCGATGTAGAAGACTGCGATCCCGCTGAGGAAGAAGGCTGCCAGGGTGATCAGCGTCCCTGAGCCAATCCGTCCCCCAACAGCTGGATAGAGGAAGGAAGCAATGATCATCCACAGCAGGTACGCCAGGGTGATCACACCTACGATTGTAATTACAGGCACCTTGCCGATCGACCTCCGGACTGCTGCTGAAGCGCTTTGGTAAAGGTCTGGCTTGAGGTACGGGAATAAAGTCATGGCGAGCACCGGGATCAACATGGTACAGACAGCGAAGAACACAAAGTTCAGCTGGGCGCCCATGACGCCACCCGTTGCAGCATCGATGATGCCAATCTCTCCGATGATGGTGATGATCAGGATGGCGATGATCGGGCTTCGCAGCTTTGGGTGGATGTAGGAAACTGCCTCCGGGATCAACCGGTCGAAGGACCAGGCGAAGATGATGCGGCTGCAGTAGAAGAAATATGTCTGTGCTAAGTTGATCAACGTGTAAATCCAGGCGACGGCGACGAGCAACACCAGGGGGAAACTGGGTTTCAGAATAGCCGCATAGAAAGTGATCCAGGGCATGGTACGGCCTTCGTACCCGATGTTACTCAAGTAGCTTTCGGCTGCCAGCCATTGCAGAGGAACGAGGCGCTGTAATAGCAATGCGCCTAGGACGAAGATCGCCCAGGTGACAAGCAAGGATGACCAGCTACCAGCCAGAAGGGTGGTGTCGGTTTGCTTGACTTCTCCGGCGAAGAAGGTCGGGATGTAGTAGCCGTAGAAGATCCAGAAACCCATGATCAATCCTGCCAGGGTCATTACAGCGACATTGGGGTTGATTACCATGCCGTTCTCTTGCGCCAGGGCGATGCGGGCAGCGAAACTACCCTCACCCATAAAACGATCCCAGGCAGCCGGGAAACTATCCGCCGCAGCAGTGCCGAGCTGGAAATAAAGGATCACCCAGGCCAGCAAGCCCAGGAAGAATCCGACTTCCAGAATGCGGACGATGGTGCGGGTGGGCAGGATCATCGTAAAAAAGGTGATCAAGGCGCAAATCGTGCCGATCACGATGATGCCGGTGGGTGTAGTGCACCAATCCGCAAATGAGAGCAAACCCGGGTTGTTGAAAACGATGCCCATCGTGCGGGCCAGGACTGGCAGGGCGGTCTTAGGGATCCAGGCGATCAGAGCGCCAGCAACCATGGCGCTGAAGATGACCAGCGTCCAGCTGGCGCCAAAGGCCAGGGGGGCGCTCAGCACACGGCTGGCCAACGTATAGTCGGCAGCCGAGCGGGGCATGGCGGCGCCGATGCTCGAATAGGTGTAGGCGTGGAACAGGCAGAAGATCATGGCGACGGTCAGGACACCGATGATACTGCTGCCTGGCCAGACACCGGCCACCCACGAGAAGGGGATTAATCCTGATGAGGAGAGACTAATGCAGTGAACGCCGAAGACCATGGCGCCAAAAACGCCGATGGTACGCACGAGGCCCGAGCTCTTGCGAGCGTAAAGCTTGCGATCGCCGGGCACTGCTCCTTTTTGGGGAGAAACCATCTCAGCCATTTGATTTGCCTCCTGCATTTAAATATGGATGTTTCAATGAAGATCACACAAGAAATAGCGATGGAACAATATTTATTAATTGTTCATCATCCTCCTTTCATGCTCTGGGTTGGGCAATTAAAAGTACAAGCGCTCAAATTCCTGATCTCCTTGCCAATCAATTTCAGAGCTGATCCGGGCATAATCGCTGCGCAGAAAATCCTGGGCGAATTCGACCGGTTTGCAATCACTTGTTTGATAAATGACACGGGAGACCATTAAGAGAGGAAAGCCGTCTGGAACGCGCAGCTGCTCGGCAATCGGTTCATTAGCCGCTACAGCTTCAAAGCTTTGTTGGATATGGGAGAATTGAATCTTATAACCTTCTGTGAGCAGGTCATAGATATTGGTTTTTTCCAGGTCGTATTCTTCGATTTGGGGCAGGCGCGCGCAGGGGAAAAAGACCCGTTCGACAACGCATGGGACGCGATTCGCCAAGCGTAGGATGGCTACTCTATAGAGAGCATCTCCTAATTCCACTTCAAGCCTTTCTGCCAATCGGCGGCTGGCCGGGATCTGGCCGAACTCGAGTAACTGGCTCGTGGCGGCTATGGCGCGCGTATGCATTGCCTGGAGGTAATTGATCAGTTCGCGAACATTGTAAGTCACGCGCGGCTTGGCGACGTAAGTCCCGGAGCCGTGGCGGCGCTCCAGGATGCCTTCATTGACCAACTCGGTGATCGAACGGCGAACGGTCATCCGGCTGACCCCCAATTCCTGGCTGAATTCGCGTTCGGAGGGTAATTTCGTTTCCGGAGGTATTTTGCCGGTTAAGATGAGTTCGGCAATATACTCCTGAATCTGGACATATAGCGGTTTATTCAGGTGTTCGTTGAGCAATTCAAGCGCTCCTTGCCAAAGCAGGTGACCCGCTACTTGAATTTACCGACCAGGATATTAAGTGGTTGGTGGTATAGTCCGAAACCTGTTAAAGATCGTTGAATACCAGTATATTTGTTTATTTCCCCCATGTCTATATGATTATATAGCAATTATTTAGAAATTCAAGAGGGAATTACTATAAAATTCGTGAAATCCGCCGAGCCAATCTCTACCCGGGACAGATCACGATATATACCACTTTAATTTAACAACCTCGATAGAAGAAAGGCCTTTCAAGTGGTATATTGTTCGCTAAGCCGGTTGAATTTGCGCAGGACTTCCTGCATGCGGTCATGCGGTAAGGCATAGACAGTGTTGCCATTAATGTCGGTCATCGTCTGGGCTGTGACCATGACATTGACGATGGCCTCCTCTCCTGGCGTCGTATACCTCTCCTAAACTTGACAAATCTGATGATTAATTATATAGTTAAGTACATTTAACCAATTAATGTACTTAACTATGACTGATCCCCAGCAATTCACCCAGGTTTTACACGATTGGGCGGAGATATTCATGCGCCGCTCGATGCGCGATTTTATTCAGTTATCCAAGGACTCTGGCCTTTCAGTGACTCAGCTCAGCACCTTGTTCCGGCTGCATCACAAGGGCTCCTGCGGTGTTTCCGAAATCGGCGACCATTTGGGCATCACGAACGCCGCGGCCAGTCAAATGGTCGAGCGGCTGGTGCAGTGGCGCTTACTAGAACGGTCTGAGGATCCCCGAGATCGGCGTGTCAAGCAACTGACCCTGACCGAAAAAGGTGAGGAGTTAGTCCAGGAAAGCATCCAAGCTCGCCGGCGATGGATGGAGGAGCTAACCAATGCATTCAATCCGCAAGAACAAGGACTGATCATCGCTGCCCTGACAATTTTAACTGCCGCGGCCCGGCAGCTCGAGACGAGTAAGAGAACGAAGAATGGATGACGAACGACAAATGACGAAGGAGACTGATATTGCGTAATTCACGAACAACCGACCGGCGCCCCCAGGTGGATAAGAAGGCCCTGGGACGGGCGATTCGTTACCTGGGGCACTACCGTTCCCTGGCGATTCTGCCTTATCTGTTCCTGGTGATAGCCACAACGGCTCAGCTGATGGTGCCGCGCATGGTGCGTAACATCATCGACGCGGTCACCCAAGGGGCGATCGCCAACACGCTCATCCCTCGATTGGGCAGCATCCCCGACGCTGTCCAATCTCGCATCTTCACTGCGTTAAGCATTACTAAAGAGCAACTGTTCTACAATTATGAAAATGCTGAACGCCTCCTGATCAACGCCGGAGTCGCTATACTAATTTTTGCACTCGTTCGAGGGTTATTTGCTTTCCTGCAGACTTTCACTGCAGAACGCAACTCGCAGAGTGTGGCCTTCGATCTGCGCAACGAGCTGTTTGCCAAGATCCAGAATCTGTCTTTTTCTTACCACGATCGCACCCAGACTGGACAGCTCATGGTACGGGCGACCGATGATGTCGAAAAAGTACGCTTGTTCATCGGCCAAGGCCTGCTGATGGCAGTCGGTGCTTTGATCTTGCTCAGCGGAACGTTGATCATACTATTTACCACGAATCTTCGGTTGACCCTGGTTGCGCTGC
>Ga0209642_10001363_pt1 | contig 16216 bp, 12 predicted proteins | sample RifCSP19_2_FD_184025 | JGI IMG/M metagenome (GOLD analysis project Ga0209642, IMG submission 184025) | Soil microbial communities from Rifle, Colorado - Rifle CSP2_sed 19_2 (SPAdes) (version 2) | ecosystem: Environmental > Terrestrial > Deep subsurface > Rock core/Sediment | place: Rifle... | reverse complement strand
CGCGTTCCTGTTCTCCGTGGCCCTCGCCCTCGTCGGCGTGTGGTCCGCGCGGACCGCCCGGTGGCGGGGAGGCGGGGTCGCGGGAGCCGCGAAGGCGTTCGGCGCCACGGCGGTGCCCTTCGTCCTGCTGGAGGCGGCGACCGGTGCGCTGTCGCGCCTTACGGGCCTCCTCGCCATCCCGCCCTTGATCGGGTGGGGCACCGTCGTGGACGTGGGCATCCTCGCGGCCGGGATTACGGTCGCCGTCGTCCGTGTGTGGCGGGCGCGGCATCCGCCGCCAAAGTCCGTGGCAGGAGGGAATCCCCCCGTAGCCGCCAAGCCCGCGACCCGGGCCGGCGCCAAGGCGGGACTCGCGCCGCCTCGCTCCCTCCCGCCGCCGCCGAAGGACTGAGCCGCCGGACGCCGCGGTATGTACTGTGTAGAGCCCTCCGGGAATTACGGACCATGAGAATATTAGAAGATTCGAATACGTTAGACCCGGTGACATCGATGGGCGAGAACGGCAACGGAAAGCTAGCGATGGTGGTGTTCTCCGGCACGATGGACCGGCTGATGCCCGTCGGCATCCTGGCCAGCGGCGCCGTGGCGATGGGGATGGACGTGGACATCTTCCTGACGTTCTGGGGCCTCCAGGCGTTCTCGAAGCGGGCACAGGGCGCGCCGCCGAAGTTCAGCGGCGACTACGCGGACATGGCGCCCATGTTCGCGGAGGTCATGAAGAAGAAGAACGTCCCGAGCCCGATCGAGACGCTGAAGACGGCGAAGAAGCTCGGGAACGTGACGATCCACGCGTGCACGATGACGATGGACCTCCTCGGGCAGACGAAGGGCGACTTCATCGACGTCGTGGACCGGACGACGGGCGTCGGCGAGTTCATGGACCTCGCGAAGGACGCGAAGATGACCCTGTTCATCTGAGGCGGAGGCGAGGATCGTGGCGGCGGAAGAGGTGAAGGTGACCCGCGTCGTGGACGCGCGCGGCAGCGTGTGCCCCGGCCCCCTCATGGCCCTCATCGGGGCCGTGCGGGAGCAGAAGGTCGGCGACGTGATCGCCGTCTACTCCGGGGACACGGGCTCGCGGACGGACATCCCCCTGTGGATCAAGAAGGCGGGCCACGAGATGATCGGCGTGCGGGACCGCACGGGATACGCGGAGTTCGTCGTGCGGAAGACGCGGTGAGTCCGATGAAGCGGGTCGTGGTCCTCGGCGGCGGGGTAGGCGGCACGATCGTCGCGAACGTCCTCGCGAAGAAGGCGAAGGGCGCCGAGGTCACCTTGGTCGACAAGACGGGGAAGCACGTCTACCAGCCCGGGTTCGTCTACGTCGCGTTCGACAAGATGCGGCCGGAGAAGATCGTGAAGGACGAGCGGAAGCTGCTCCGGCGGCGCGTGGAGCTCCGGATCGACGAGGCGGTCCGCGTCGACCCGAAGGCGAAGGCGGTCCACCTGAAAAGCGGTGCCGTCCTCCCGTACGACTACCTCGTGATCGCGACGGGCTCCCGGCTCTCGCCGGAGGAGTTCCCGGGCATCGAGGGCGCCCACCACTTCTACAGCCCGGAGGCGGCGCTGCGGCTGCGGGCCGCGCTCGCGAAGTTCCCCGGCGGTCGGATCGTGATCACGGTCGGTGGCATCCCCTACAAGTGCCCGCCCGCCCCCGCGGAGTCCGCATGCCTCCTCGACTACTACTTCGCGCGCCGGAAGATGCGGGACAAGGTCGAGATCCACTTCCTGTCGCCGCTCGGGCGCGTCTTCCCGATCGAGTCCGTGAACCCTGCGGTGACGAAGATCTTCGAAGACAAGGGGATCAAGTACACGACGTTCTTCAACGCAGAGCGGATCGACCCGCAGAACAAGATCGTCCACAGCCTCGAGGGCGAAGCGGTGCCGTACGACCTCCTGATCCTGATCCCGCCGCATCACGGCGCGACGTTCGCGAGGGACAGCGGGCTCACGGACGCGGGCGGCTGGATCCCGACGGACAAGTACACGCTCGAGGTGAAGGGCCACGAGGGCTCCATCTGGGCGATCGGGGACACGACGGACATCCCGATCAGCAAGGCGGGGGCGACCGCGCACTACGAGGCGAAGGTCGTCGCGGAGAACGTCGCGTCCCTCGTCCGTGGGGAGCCGCCGACCGCGCGGTACGACGGGAAGGTCATGTGCTTCTGCGACGCGGGGCACCACCGCGGCATCGCGCTTCGCTTCGACTACGAGCACCCGCCGGTCCCACCGCCCCTCGGCCGCAAGTGGTACATCGGCAAGATGGTCCTGAACAAGCTGTACTGGTACATCGTCCCGAAGGCGAGGGCATGACGAAACGGAAGGAACGGTTCCAAGTGCAGGCGGAGTTCTGCAAGGCGATGGCCCATCCGGTCCGCCTCGAGATCCTCTACTTGCTGAAGGCGCGGGAGATGAGCGTCGGCGACCTCGCGGACGCGGTGGGTGTGCCCCAGGCGAACCTGTCCCAGCACTTGGCGGTGCTACGGGCGCGGGGCGCGGTCGTCGCGGTCCGTCGGGGACACGTCGTCGGGTACTCCCTCGCGGATCCGAAGATCGGGGAGGCGTGCTCCCTCATCCACTCGATCCTCTCGAACCTCGCGGACCACCGCCAGTCGGTCGTCGCAACCTAGGCCTTCGAGACGGTCAGCTCTTTCAGGCCGCTCCGCGGGTTCAAGACGCGGTCGAGCGCCGTCGCGTCGAGCCGCCGGAGGCACACCTCGTTCAGCACGTTGACCGTCGCGCGGAACAGGTGGCCGCCGACGACGCGGTGGTCCCGGCCCGCCGCCGCGACGTGCACGTGCAGCCTCGGGTCCGCCTTGGCGGCGTACGTCCCGTGGAGCGCGAGGAGCTCCATCGGCTCCGAGAACGTGCGCCGCTCGTACTCCGTCCCGTTGAAGTAGCCGACCTCGGCGTCGCGGAGCATCCCGATCGCCCACATGACCATCCCGTCCTCGACCCCGTGCTCCGCCGCCAATTCTTGGAGCCGCGCGAACAGGTCGTCCCCGTCGTCGAGCTTCGCGATCACGAAGCCGCCGTCACTCGAAGACTGCATCCTCCCTCCTCGCCACGGACGCGAGCGGCTCCGCCTTCACCTTCAGCTTCCGCGCGATCGCCTTCGCGAGCTCCTCCGCGTGGTTGAACACCGTGTAGACGCGCCGGGGCCGGCACCGGGAGGCGAACTCGAGGAGGTGGTCGAAGTCCGCGTGGTCGCTCAGCGGGAACTGCGCGTCGAGCCCGTACATCCGCGTGAAGTCGTACGTCGTGCACCATCCGCTCACGTACGCGGTGCGCGCGCCGGAGAGCCACGTCGCCTCCTCCGGGAGGACGCGGAGCCACCCGCGGGGAACGACGTACGCGCGCGGGTCCTTCTGCTCGTCCTCCGACAGCTCGGAGACCCGGCGGTACTTCAGGTCGACGCCGTGGCGCCGGTAGACGTCCGCGAGGTCCGCGATTCCGTCCGGCACCGCCACGTCGACCTTCCTCCGGTTCAGGAGCGCGACGAGCTCCTGCGCCTTCCCGAACTCATAGGCGCCGACCATCACGGGGCCGCGCGCGATTTCGAGCTCCGTCCACGCGAGGAGGTCCGCCTCCGTGTCCCGCTTGTCCGGGAAGCGGAACGCCGGGCGGCCGTACGTGGCCTCGACGATCAAGGTCCGGCACCACTCCGGCTCCGCGCGCCCGCACGTGACGCCCCCCTCAGGGTTGAAGTCCCCCGTGTAGAGGACGTCGTCGACGCGGACCATCGCGCTCCCGAACGTGTGGCCCGCCTCCCGCAGCGTGACCTCGAAGCCGTCGATGTCGCGGGGCGCGTCGCACTCGAGCGGGATTCCGGTCCCGCGCTTCCGCCGCACCTTCAGGATGTCCAGCGTCCCGGGCGTCATGTAGCCGCCGGAGGTGAGGTGGTCCATGTGCCCGTGGCTCACGACGGACCCGGGACGGTTCCGCTTCGGGTCCAGCACGATCTCCCGCGTCCCGTCGCGGATCACCACGCCCTTGTCGTAGAACGCCTCCATCCTCACTTCCTCAGGAACGTGTACCGCACGGGGACGCGCCGCCGCAGCCCTGTCCAGTACCCGCACGCCCCGCACCGGTACCCGAGCGTGACCGTGCCGCCGAAGACCGTCATGTTCCGGAGGCGGCCGAGGCGGGCGCCGCACACGGGGCACCGGATCAGGGACCGCTTCAGCTCGGTCTCCCGCGTCTGGATCCGGAGCTCGAACAGCTCCGACGCAATCGCGATGCGGCGGAGCCTCTCCTCACCGACCTTGAAGCCCTCCTCCCCGCGCAGCTCCTTGTCGACGAGCCGCTTCAGCTTCCGCTGCGAGTCCACGGCCGGCTTCAGGTCCGTCGCCCTCCGCAGCGCCGCGAGGACCTGCTCGTCCTTCGGGATGCGGTAGGGCACGGGCTCGGAATGGAAAGTCCGTATATAAGGCGTGGTCGGGGAGCCACGCAAGGGTATATGCGAAACGCCGTTCTCCGGAGGCCGTCTCCGGATTGGCGGTGGTCCGATGGAACGGAAGCAGGTGATCATCCTCGGCGCGGCGGGCCGCGACTTCCACAACTTCAACGTGATCTTCCGGGACCGCGAGGAGTACGAGGTCGTCGCCTTCACCGCCACGCAGATCCCGTGCATCATCGGACGCCGCTACCCCGCCACCTTGGCGGGGAAGCTGTACCCGCAGGGCATCCCGATCTTCGACGAGGAGGACCTGCCGCAGCTGATCTACCGCTTCGGCGTCGACCTGTGCGTCTTCTCGTACAGCGACGTCTCGTACGAGGACGTGATGCACCGCGCGGCGGTCGCGAACGCGGCGGGGGCGGACTTCACCCTCCTGGGCACGGAGGACACGATGCTGAAGTCGGAGGTCCCCGTGATCGCAGTCACCGCCGTCCGCACGGGCGCGGGGAAGAGCCAGACGACGCGGAGGATCGCCGCGATCCTCAAGGAGCGGGGGAAGCGGGTCGTCGTCGTCCGCCACCCCATGCCGTACGGGGCGACGCTCGAGGACCAGGCGGTCGAGCGGTTCGCGACGTACGAGGACCTGGACCGGTACAAGTGCACAATCGAGGAGCGGGAGGAGTACGAGCCCCACATCGAGAAGGGTGTCGTCGTCTTCGCGGGCGTGGATTACGAGAAGATCCTGCGGGCCGCGGAGACCGAGGCGGACGTGATCCTGTGGGACGGGGGGAACAACGACACGCCGTTCTACAAGCCGACGCTCCACATCGTCCTCCTCGACCCGCTGCGCCCGGGCGACGAGCTGCGCTACTTCCCCGGGGAGACGAACCTCCGGATGGCGGACGTCGCGATCGTGAACAAGGTCGACACCGCCACGCCGGAGAACGTGGAGCTCGTGAAGCGGCACGCAAAGGAGCTGAACCCGAACGTCCTGATCGTCGAGGCCGCCTCCCCGGTCACGGTCGTGGACGAGGAGCCGATCCGGAACCGGAAGGTGCTCGTCGTCGAGGACGGGCCGACGGTCACGCACGGGGGCATGTCCTTCGGGGCCGCGACGATCGCGGCGAAGCGGATGGGCGCAGGGGAGATCATCGACCCGCGTCCGTTCGCGGTCGGGTCGATCAAGGCGACGTTCAAGAAGTACCCGCACTTGAACGATGTCCTGCCCGCGATGGGCTACGGGGACAAGCAGATCTCCGAGCTCGAGGAGACGATCAACGCCGCCAAGTGCGACCTCGTCCTCAGCGGGACGCCGATCGACCTGCGCCGCGTGCTGAAGGCGAACAAACCCGTCGTCCGCGTGCGGTACGAGCTCGACGAGATCGGGCGCCCGAACCTGGAGGACGTGCTACGGGACTGGGAGTTCCTGTGAGCCGCCAAGGTTTAAGGGAGCCTCCCTCCTACGCGGCGGTGCGTGGGTAGCCAAGCACGGCCAACGGCGACAGACTCAAGATCTGTTCCCGCAGGGGTTCCCAGGTTCGAATCCTGGCCCACGCATCCCTTTGCCAGTAACCGGGACATCGTCATGGTCACATTGGCGGCGTTCGCGTTCTCACGCGGTATACGAGGACCGCGACGCCCGTGAGGAGAATCCCCAGGTCCGCGGCCGTGCCCATGCCCACGATTGGCGGAACCGAGAGCCAGCCGGTAAGGAGGGACAGAACGCCCGTCGCCGCCTCGAGGACGACGAACGGCAGCGCGGTGAGGACGAACGCCTGCATGCCCGGCCGCGACCCTGCCCCTGCCGGGACGCGCCGCACGGACCAGATCCCGACAATCGCGAGGACTCCAGCGAAGACCGCGGCCACAAAGGGCTTCCAGTTCGTCTCCGGGGCCGCCGGCGGCGCGCCCTCGATTGTCACGGACAGCGGGCGCTCCGCCTCCGTGTTGTTGACGTGGTCGACGGAGCGGAAGCGGATCGCGTGGTCGCCCTCCGGCAGCTCGAGCGGAGTCCCGTACGTCGCCCATGTCCCGTCGTCCACCCGGATTTCCGTGCGGGCGACGCCGCTCCCGGCATCCGCGGGGGTGAACGCGAACGTCGTCCCCGCGGGGTACGTGCCGTCCCCGCGGGATGGCGTCGTGACCGGCGGGGTGTCGTCGAGCACGACCGCCATCGCACCCGTGGCGGGGCTGCCCAGAAGGTCCGTCGCGCGGACTTCGACCGCCTTCGGTCCGTCTGGGCCGTCCACTGTGAACGGGCCGCCATAGGGGATCCACGTCCCGCCGTCCCACCGATACTCGAGTGTGCCGATGCCCACGGGGTCGACGCCCCCGTCCGGCGCGGACAGCGCGACTGGCGTTGCGGACGTCACGAACAGGTCCGTCCCCGCGGACTTCGGCTCCCCCACGTCGACTTGGATCGCGGGCGGCGTGTCATCCACGAAGAGTGTCGCGTTCGCGACCGCCTCCACGTTCCCCGCGTTGTCCTCGCTGAACCACTCCACGAGGTGCGGGCCTTCCGCCGCCAACGTGAACGGTCCCGTGGCGGTGAAGTTGACCCACGGGCCCCCGTCCACGCGGTACGTCGTGTTCCGGATGTCCGCACCGCCCTGATCGAGGACGGAGAACGACAGGGGCGTCGCCGAGGTGACGAACGTCCGCGCGGCGGTGACGTTTGGCGTCCCGATGACGAGGTTCGTGACCGGCCCGGCGAGGACCTCGACCGTCCACGTGAACCGGTTGTTCGCCTCGTCCCATTCCACGAGGTCGTTCGCGGAGTCGACGTCGGCGACCACGCGGACCGTGCCGGGCACTGCGGGAGAGGTCCAGGGGGCGGGGAGGCGGGCCGACATCTCCGATGGCCCAAGGGGCGGGACCGGGAAGGTCGCGAACGGCGGCGTGGGCGTGGACTCGTTGAAGAACGCGAGCGTGGGGGTCGCGTTCGCGGTCGCGTTCCCTGCGTTCTGGATTTGGACCGAGAACGAGACGGGTAGCGAGAGCCCGGTGCGCACGGGCGTCGGGGGCTGCGGGAGCACGGGAACGTAGTCCGGCCGCGTCTCCGGCGGCGCCTGGACGAGCACGTCCGCACAGTCCCCGTTGTTTCCCTCGTCCAACTCCTCGACGGCATTCGTGGCGTCCACATACGCGCAGAGCGCGTGGACGCCCGCGCCTGACGCGACCCACTCGCGCACGACGTTCGTAGTCTCCCCGGGCCCGAGGGAGACGGGCCGCGTGTCGAAGACCTCCCCGGGGTCCGGAAAGCGATCCGAGTCCGTATCCTCGAAGAGATCAAGGGACGCGTCCGCCGACCGGTTCCCGAGGTTCCGCACGGTCGCCGAGAGGGAGACGACCTGCCCGACCTGCACGGTGTCCGGCGTGGCGGTCACGTCCCCCGGCAGGACCGCGAGATCCGGGAGCGCAATGAGGACGACGTCCCACCGCTGCCAGTTGTCCGTCGCGTTCCATGCGATTGCGTTGTCCGTTGCGCCGACCGGGGGGAACTCGCCCGGGTCCCCTGTCCCGTGACTCGTCGCGTTCTCGATGCGAGGCGTGCCGGTGATCGCGGAGACGTCGAACTCCACGCGGTACGGGTCCCCGTTGCCCCACGACACATCTTTCTCGGCGGCGGGGAGAACGATGCTGTACGCGCCACCCGAGGTGAAGTACCACGAGGGCCATGCGGGGTACCGCCAAGCGTTCGCCCAGTCCCCGCCGTGGTTCACGTAAACCGCCAAGGACGTGTTGTCCGCCCACGGCGCCGCGGAGAGCGGTGTGCCGTCCGCGAGGTACACCAGACCGGTGAGGTTCTGGTCGTCCGTCGCTGCGCCAGCCGGGCGGGCGACGAAGGAAAGGGCCGTGAGCGCGACGAGGAGCGCGCTACACGCCCACGAACACGAACCGCGTCGGAACTGCGACATCCACCTGCACCGCCATGATCATCGTGAACGGGGCGTCGTACGTCCCCGGCGACATCCACGCCGCGTGGGCCACCCAATCCCCGCGGGCCGCGTCGAACCATTGGAGGCCGGCAATCCCCGTGCCAGACAGGGAGGACACGTTCAGCGCCAAGTATGTGCCATTCGCGAACGGCTGCAACGAGAGGCCGATCGCGGAGTACCCCGGATTCAGGATCGTCGCGACGACGCCCACGCTGTACGTGCTCGCGCCCCGCAGATACGCGGGACGGATGGGGACGATTTGGTAGTACCATGCGGAACGAACCCGCAAGGCGCCGACGTGCGTGTAGGAAAGTGTGGCTGCAGCCGTCGCGGGCACCGTCGCGATGCGTTCGTAGTCCACGGCCGGGTATCCGCGCAGGCCCGCGGGCGAGGAGGAGGCGTAGACCTCGTACGATCCGTTCCCCGGCGGGATCTCTACGAGCTGGTCCCATGTGAGGACGACGTCGTCGCCGACGACCGCGGCGCTAACGTTTCGCGCGCTCGAGGTCGGGTCGAAACCCGCCAGAGGGTACGGAGGCCACGCCGCGTAGTCGATCATCGCGGCGGGGAGGCCCGTGAAGGTCGTCAACTTCGACGCGGGGAAGTCCGCGAGGTACCCCTCCCCGAGACGGAGGGTTCGATCCGGGTCGCCGTCGCCGGGCACGTACCGCCACCGCCCCGCCTCCATGTACGCAAGGGAAATGGCGCTTGTGGCTGTCAGGAACTCGGTGGCCGTGTCCGTCCAACCCGGGGCCGCGTAGTCGACCCACGGGTACGGGGCGAACGGAAGGGAGAGTGTCGACGTCCCCGCGGGGAACGCCTTCGTCCACGTGCCCGCCGTGTTGCTCGTCGGCCCCGTCCGGTCCACGGTGGTATTGTGCGCGCGGAGGACGTAGTAGCGCGGCCCCGGCGTGGGCGCACCGAAGAGGACCCACTCCGTCACTTTCGGCAGCTGGATCGGAACGCGGAAGTCGAACCCCGTCGGCGTGCTCGCCGTGTACAGGTAGTACGTGTCGGCCATAGGGGCGGCACGCCACGTCAACCGGACGGCGCCGCCGAACTCGGGGTTCGCGGTGAACTCCTGCGGGACTCCCGGGGCGGCCACGGCGTAGAACGGGTAGCGGTCCCGGGCGAACGCGTTGATCACGTACGGCGTGTCCCCGATCCCGTCCGGACCGGGGACGTCCTGAAGCGGGCCGCTGTAGAGATCGTCGCCGACGTAGTCGGACCACCAGTTCCCTCCGGACGGGTAGCCGTCGTCCCACGAGTTCCCCGGCACCGTGTCCCGGGCCTGCACGGAATTGAACTCGAAGTGGTTGTGGTCGACTTGGTTCGACCCCATTCGCAGCTCGACACCCACCCCGTTCCCCAGCAACGTGTTCCCGCGGAAGGTTCCTTGCGTCTGCTCGGACAGGATGCCCCAACCGGAGTTTTCCACGTAGTTGCCGAGAACCGAGCTCCCCCAAGCTGGCTGGGCGCCGTGCGTTACCGAAATCCCAAACCACCGCGCTCCTGACACCCGATTGTTCCGGACGAGCGCGCTCGTCGTCTGGTGGACGTAGATGCCGCTTCCCGGGTTCTCGATGACATTCTCTTCGATGGTGATTCCATCCCCTCCCGCATCGATGGCGGCGTTCCCGGCGAACTTGAGGCGATTCCCGCGGATTTGGTTCCCGTCCCCGTTGGCTTGAATCTGGATGTGCGAGTCGGAGAGGAAGCGGATGTTAAGAATCGCGGAATCGTTCCCTGACAAGTCGAGGCCATAGGTGGTGGGAGAGAGGCGTTCGAAGGTACCGTTCGCAATGAGGCATCCGTCGCACCCAGGAACCGAGATTCCGCCGTACGTCCCGCGAACCGAGAAAGCATCCAAAACGAGTCGCGGTGTGTCGCCGACTCCTTCTAGGCCCCATGCTCCAAGTGCCGTGGACGCGTAGTCGATAGTCACGTGACGCATCACCGCGTCCGACAAGCCCTGCAGCCAGAGGGCGTTCACGCACACCGGAACGGTACACAGGATGCTCAGCCCGTCTACCGTCAGGCGTGTCGCCTCGCTCGCCATGACACGCCCGTTCTCCATTACCGTGTGAGCGAAACCGAGAGAGCCTCGGTTTCCCCCGACCACAAACTGCATCTCCGCGTCCGTTCGGTTCTGTCGAAGTGTCACGGGGTTTGCGACTTCCCCCTGGACACGAACCGTGCCCGCGGATGCGAGGGTCCAAACGCCATCGAACCACACCTCGACCCCAGCCAATATTGTCAGTGACGCAGTTGCGTCGACGGCCACGTCTTGCGTGATTACGTACGGGCTTCCGGTTGTGTCCCAGATGACGTCCCCAACGATGAGCGGGGGGACTGGTGTGCCCGCAGGAGCAATCGGTCCCAGGGCGGGCCGCTCTCCTGCCCAAGTAGTGAGTCCCGAGGCAGCGACAGCGAGGGCGACGATGAGAGCAGCGAGGAGGTGGCAGATACACCGTGACGTTCTCGGCGGTATTTCCGCTTCCAACGCTTTGGGTGACCTACGCCGCATGGATCATCCTCGGCCGAGTATGCGCAGTGCCCCTCTCATTTCTTTCGCGCCTCGCGCCCGGGACGACCAAGGGCAATCCCCGTAGCACTCTCGTGCGCCATTGTGACAATCCGTTAGAGGTCGACGACAATCGTCCTCTGTTCTCGATCGTCTTTCTCGCAGAGGCCAATCGTGACGGAGGCTTCCCACGTTAGGACGATGTTGTACTCGGCGTCGACGGGATCGGTTGTGACTGACAATGTATCACTCCCAGATGCATCTCCCGTCGTATTGACAAAGTGCCAGTCATCCCAGTGATACGTCTCCTCGACCGTCCATGCCGACTGCAGGTGAAAGACATGAAGAGCCGTGGCGGCCGGGGCATGGCGAGTGTCCGTCCAACTGACGTTGAAGTGGGACACGACCCGGTCGTTATAGTTGAGGTGCAGGGGCGACTGATACACAACGTTCGAAATCGACGCACCGGTCGTCAGGCAGTTTCCCGTGACAAGGGTGTCCCCGTCGGCCCATCCGTCATCGACATCGGCTGCCCTAACGACCGCGGGCAGCACCAGCAGTGCCACCACAAGGCCGACGCACACATTGCCAATCCAGCGCATTCGCGTTCTCCGCATTGTCTTCCCTCCCCACACCGAGAGGCTGTTGAACGCGACTCGACCGCCTTCTATTTCAGCACATGGTGGGCATGATACTTACTCTCTCGCGTCTGTCAACGAATACGTGTCGCCAAGGTTGATTCGCTGTGTTCAGGACCATGGGCCGGCGGCACTCCGCCCGTCCACGCACAGTCCAGCGGGGGTTTCCCCGGTCTCAGGCCTAAAGCTTTACTGGCAAACGGGCGCGTGAATCCTGGCCCACGCATCCCTTTGCTGGTAGATGAAACCCCGGCCCCACCAACCTCTGCGTCGCGGGCTAGTTCCGCATGCGGGTCGTCACGTACAGGTCCAGGCCTCCCATCCCACCGGGGCGTGTGGACGCGAAGTAGAGTGTCCGGCGGTCGGAGGCGATGTAGGCCTGTTGGTCGTTCCGTACGCTGTTCACATGTGCGCCAAGGTTCACCGGAGGGGTCCAGGGATCGGACAGCGATCGGCGCGTGGAGACCCAAAGGTCGTAGCCGCCAAACGTCCCCGGTCGGTCAGAAAAGAGGAACATCTCAAGTCCGTCGAACCGAATGACCGGGCGGAGTTCCTGATACGGGCTGCTCAGCTCCCTGACGAGCTCGGCAGCGCCGAACGATCCGTCAGGAAGTTGGGCGCTGACATAAATGTCGGAAGCACCCATTCCGCCTAGCCGGTTGCTCCCGAAAAAGAGCAGAGGGGCGCCGAAGTCATCGTTCTCAAAGTAGCTCGCGCCTTGGTCGATGAGTGCCGAGTTTACCCGCGGGCCAAGGTTGAAAGGGGTCTGCCAGCCAAAGTTGTCGTGGACGTGATTCCTGTAGGAGGCCCACAAGTCATTGAGCCCGAAACCCCCTGGCCGGTCGCTGTTAAAGAACATCCAATGTCCGTCGCGGGAGAGGGAGGGCGCCTGGTCGACCCAAGGTGTGTTAAGTGGGGCGCCCACATTCACAGGGGGCCCCCACGGGTCGGTCAGGCGCGCCCGTTGAGTCACCCAAATGTCGTTCCCGCCGACCCCGGCGGGACGGGTCGACCCGAAGAAGAGACTGAGACGATCCTTGGATATCGCGGGCCCTCCATCGATGCCGACCGAGTTGATTGCCGGGCCAAGACTCACGGGAGCCGACCAAGCTGAGAACACCGGCGCCGCAGCGGAATTCGGACTCACGAACAGGACTACGACAACGACGAGCAGTAGTCCGGCTTTCACCGTAGCCCCCATGACAGAACATATCACAGTGTCCCATCTTAAAGGCTCTCACTCGCCTGGCCGACTCATAACCCGGCTTTCCAATGACTACTTCAAGGGGGGTGGCGTTTCCTTCATTTCGGATCGGAGATGCCGTCGCGAGGGAATAGCGTACGGGACACCGGTGGAAGGCCGTGGTCCCTCCTAATCGCACTCCTCTCGTGGCTTCCGGCCATCGCCGTCCCGCCGGCCACTGATCAGGGGAACGCCGAGCAGGGCATGACGTCCGCTCCGTCGGAGGCGACTGTGGTGCGATCCCTCGGCGAACTGAGGGCCTCATCCTTCACGGAAAACATCGGACAAATCCACCATCCGGGCATCCGGTTCTACGCCGCCTCGCGGAACTTCCTAGTCGGTTTCGCGGACAGCGCCGTGCTCCTCACCGTCGTCGAGACCGCGCCAGCGCCCTCGTGGGAGGATCAGCGCCCAACAGCACATGCTGCGCTGCCACTGCCCGGACTCATGCCTTTGCGGGGCGTGATGCTGCGCCTCCGATTCGACAGGGCGAACGAAGTGATCCCGCGAGCGATGGCTCCGCTGTCCCATGTGAGCAGCTTCTTCCTGGGCAGCGATCCGGCCCGCTGGCGGACGGATGTCCGGAGTTACGGCGAGGTCGTGTACGAGGACCTTTACGACGGCGTGGACCTCGTATACCGCGCGGCGTCTGCCGGCGTGAAATATGAGTTCCACCTCCGGGCGGGCGCAGATCCAGAGGCCATCACGCTGGTCTACGAGGGTGCGGACGGCGTCGAACTCGACGGAGCCGACAACGCCCGGATCCGCACGCCCTTGGGAGACCTCACCGACTCCACACCGGTGTCGTATCAGGGAGCGGATTCAGTGTCGTGCGCGTTCCGCATCCGCGGTCCCCGTTCCTATGGCCTGCTGTGCCAAGGGGTGGATGGCTCCAGACCGCTGGTGATCGATCCTCTCCTCACCGCCACGTTTCTTGGCGGCGGCGGCACCGATGGGGGAAACGCGATCGCCGTTGACACGGACGGCAACGCCTACGTGACGGGGGGGACAGGGTCCGTGGACTTTCCCGCCACCCCCGGGGCCTTCAACCAAACGCTGAGTGGAGGAACCGACGCCTTCGTGGCGAAGCTGGACCGCACGCTCGGTTCCCGCGTCTACACGACCTATCTCGGCGGCCTCGGGGAAGATCGGGGGCTGTCGATCTCGGTCGACGCCGAGGGCGCCGCCGTCGTCACGGGGTCGACGAACTCCGCCGACTTCCCTGTCACGGCCTCCGCGTTCAACAAGACGTTTGCCGGAGTGATGGACGCTTTCGTGGTGAAGCTGAACGCCACGGGCACGGGTCTCCTCTACGCAACCTATCTCGGGGGCAGCGGCGTGGACCGAGGTCACTCGGTCGCCGTGGGCCCCGGAGGGAGCGTCTATGTTGCGGGAAACACATCTTCAGCCGACTTTCCCGTCACCCCTCTCGCGAACGACACGGTCCTCGGCGGAGGAATGGACGCCTTCGTGGCGAAGCTCGACGTCACGGGTGGCCCCCTGGACTATGCGACGTATCTGGGCGGCACCGGAAACGACTCCGCCCTATCTATCGCGGTCGACCCCGGCGGCGACGCGTACGTAACGGGAAAGGTGGACTCTGCTGACTTCCCCGTCACTGCCGGTGCATACAACCAGACCTTCGGCGGCGGATTGTGGGACGCCTTTGTGGCGAAAGTGAATCCCGCGGGCACCTCCCTCCTGTACGCCACGTACCTCGGCGGAAGCGGGTGGGTCGGCGTGGGCGATTGGGGGACGTCCATCGCGGTCGACTCCCGCGGCGACGCCTACGTGACCGGGCAGACCGACTCGTATGATTTCCCCAACACCACCAACGCGAATGACACGACGTTCAACGGCCAAGGGGACGTTTTCGCGGCCAAGCTGAACGCCTCGGGCGATTTCCTGGTGTACGCCACGTTCCTGGGCGGCCCCCGCTGGGACCTTGGCAGCTCGATTGCGGTCGACGCCCGCGGCTACGCCTGCGTGACGGGAAAGACGAACTCAGACGGTTTCCCCACCACCTCGGATGCAGTCAACAGGAGCCAAATCGGGGGCGACGACGGTTTCGTGGCGAGGCTGAGCCCGGACGGCACCTCCCTCAACTACTCCACGGTCCTCGGCGGCCTCAGCTTCGATGCCGGGGAATCGATCGCGCTCGACTCCGCCGGAAACGCGTACGTGACCGGAGAAACAGACTCATCGGACTTCCCAGCCACCCCCGGCGCATGGGACACGGTCATAAGCGGGACCGACGCGTTCGTGGCGAAGTTCGAGTGGCCCTCCCCGGACTTGAGGGTCGTCCCCGCGGACATCGCCTTCGTCCCGCCGTTCGCTGTGAACGCCGGAGAGAACCTTACGATTGAAGTGACCGTTCACAACGAGGGCGATGGGCCCGCTTCCGAGGTCACCGTACGCTTCCACGACGGCCCCCCGACCGGCGGAAACCAGATGGGGACGGACCAGACCATCCCGGACATCGCCGCCTCTGGCGGCACCGGCCCCGCCTCCGTCACGTGGACGGCGTCGCTACCCGGTCCGCATGACGTTTGCGTGGTCGCGGACCCGGATGACAGCATTGGTGAACTCAACGAGTCGGACAACCAGGCATGCGCGACGATCCAGGTCATCTATGGACCCATCACCTCCCTCCTTATCGGGCAGCCGAACTACACGGCCTCGGAGACGTACATCCGGTCTGCTACCCCCCTGACCATGTCGGTCCTCGACCGAAGCGGCACTGGCATCAACTTCACGCGGTATCGGATCGACAATGGGTCGTGGATTGACTACTCGGGGCCCATCACCGTGCCCGGCGAGGGGGAGCATCGTCTCGGGTGGTTCAGCGAGGACAACACGGGGACGCAAGAGGCGGTACACGTCTCCCGACTCCGCGTGGATGACGCGCCGCCGACGAGCTCGCCCTGGATTGGCGATCCGAAGTATGTGGCGGCGAACACTTTCGTGACGTCCGCCTCCGCGCTCACATTAACCGCGACGGACGGAGGCACGACCCCTGTCGGGCTCGCGCGGATTGAGTACCGGATCGACGGGGGCGCGTGGGGCCCGTACGGGCCGTCCTTCCCCCTCGTAGGCGAGGGGATGCATACGGTCGACTACCGCTCCTCGGACTGGCTGGGGAACTCGGAGGCAGCGGAGACCCTTTTCGTCGTGGTCGACGACACCCCTCCGGCGACTGCGCTCACGGTCGGGGAGCCAAAGTCCCTCGTTGGCGGGAGGTTCGTGAGCGCCTCAACCCCCATCACGTTGACCGCGACGGACGGCGGGGTCGTCCCCGTCGGCGCCGGCTCCACGTCATTCCGCGTGTGGAGCGGGACCTGGTCCGCGTGGGCCCCCTATCTGGCGCCTTTCACGCACTCGGGCGCGGACGGCGTTCGGTACGTCGAGTATAGCTCCGCAGATCGGCTCGGGACCCGGGAGGCGGTCCGGAACGAGACCCTCGTGCTCGACGGC